>Ga0187874_10002263_pt1 | contig 15033 bp, 12 predicted proteins | sample June2016WEW_16_1_3_FD_132993 | JGI IMG/M metagenome (GOLD analysis project Ga0187874, IMG submission 132993) | Peatland microbial communities from SPRUCE experiment site at the Marcell Experimental Forest, Minnesota, USA - June2016WEW_16_150 | ecosystem: Environmental > Terrestrial > Soil >... | reverse complement strand
GGTTGGGGCAGTTCCGCCGCTTGCTGGTCCGTCACGAACATCTGCTCCTCACCTACCGCGCCTTCTTCTACCTCGCTTGCTTTTGGATCACCCTGCGAAAATGTTTTTGAAACACGCTCTAGCAAGAAAATTCAACCCGCAATGGTGAACCGCGAGCTTGCCTGTCTGCGTGCGATGTTCAACCACGTCATTAAGAGCGATGTGCCCGTTAGGAACCCGATTAGCAAGACGGCAGCAAAGGCTCTGCGGGAAAACAACGAGCAAACGAGGGTTCTCAGCTTTGACGAGCAGAAGAAATACCTAGACGTGGCTACTCCATTTCTCAGAGATGTGGCGTCACTCATGCTCGAAACTGGGATGCGGCCCGAAGAGGTCTATCGAATTCAACCAGAAAACGTGAATCTGCCGGCCGGGTATCTCTTCAATCCCTTTGGCAAGACGAAGGCTGCGCGGCGCCGGGTACCGTTGACATCAGCCGCCCGCAACATACTGGCGCGGCGCATGGAGGGGCTGAAGACGCCATTCCTATTTCCGTGTGAGACAGACTCAGAGCGGCCAGTCCCGAAGGTCAACAACGCACACGACCGAGCGGTGAAGGCCAGTAAGGTAGTTCCGTTCAGGCTGTACGATTGCCGCCATACCTAGGCCACTCGCGCTGCAGAGGCGGGCATTGATCTCGTGACCTTGGCATCGCTCTTGGGTCACTCGAAAATCAACATGGTCATGCGGTACGCACACCCCACGCAAGAGCACCAGACACGATCGGTTGAGAGGCTTGAACAATTCAATGCAGTGAAGCAACTAGAGGCGATGAAGTCTAGTGAAAACGCGGCAACGCCGACGATTCAGTGAGACTCTCGCGAGGTCACTACAGTTTTCACTACAGTGCTGAATTTGGCTTCTTGAGTGGTTTCTGTAAGTTATTGAAAAGATTGGAGGCGCGGGCCGGGATCGAACCGGCGCATAAAGGTTTTGCAGACCTCTTTGGAGGCTTGGTGCGGTTTGTAAAGATTTGCATAAGTCATTGTTTGTGAATGGCTTGAGTGAATCTTTACGAACCGCTCAAAACCATTCGACCTACTACATTTTTCACTACAGGCACTACAGTTCTCACTACAGGGGCGCGGCGCCTACCCGCTGTCGTTCCAGGGTTGCTGCTGCCACCCCCGCCACCACCGCCGCCAGTTTCTTATGGAAGAGAAGTCTGAAGGCGAATTGCCCAGCGGCGCGGGCAAGTCCTATACGGAGATTGAGGGAAGGTCCGGGCGCACGGACGTTGGCGCGAACATCGTTGAGGAGCTTGCTATCAATTGCGAAAAACCTACATATCCTACATAACCTCCGCAAGTCATTTGTATTGTTCGCATAAATGGCAATGCATGTTTTCCTTATCGTCGGTCAAACCTACACAACCGTGAGCTGCTGAGACCTCGTGGAGAAGGACCTGAGTCGCATGATCCAGCAGGAATCCATTGCCCGCTCCGCCCAGGCGCCGGTTGAGCAGGCCGGCCTTCTTCAGCCTGTGACCCACCTTTTCCGCGCTGTACTGCAATCTCTCACCCCGGACCTTCAGAATTCGATTGATCTCCGCGGCGATCTCTCCAATCAGAATCTGGGTCTTGCCCTGGTGGCAAAGAGAGAGCGCGGCGCCGACAGCGAGCGTTCCCAGGTCATCCAGGCGTTCTGCGATCTGCTGCTCGGAATACGGCTTGAGCAGCGAGACAAGCTCTGCCTGAAGGCCCGGTGCATCGACAATACATTTTCCCAGAGCATAGGCAATCGCGTTGGCCTCAGGGGACAAGCCTGACGCGTTGAAGTCCGATTTAAAACGAGATTCTCAGCCAGACCGGCATTGCGGCTCTGGCCCAGGCGAATCAGGTGCAGCAGGAAGTGACGAAGCTTCTGCAGTAAAAGAGGCAGGGGCTAAGGGGCTAAGGGATTGAGGGACTCATGGCCGGGGAGCAGCTCTGGCGCTTGAGCGTGATTCAGCGTTTGGCAAAACTGAAGTACTTTCAAGACAACCCAGGGACGGGCGGCGGCGAGGGCGTGAGTTCTTGCCGCCCATTTTTTTAAGGGCTGGGGCGTAGTCCCTACGCCCACTCCCCACTGCGCAGATACTCATCGATTCCCTTCGCCGCCTTGCGGCCGGCGCCCATGGCGAGGATTACAGTAGCGCCGCCGGTGACGATGTCGCCGCCGGCAAAGACACCGCGCTTGGAGGTACGGGTGGTCACAGGATCCGCAACAATATAGTTGCGCGCGGTGGTCTTGAGGTCGGGCGTCGAGCTCTGGATGAGGGGATTGGCGGTGGTGCCGACGCCGATGATGGCTACGTTGGCGGGAAGAATGTACTCCGAGCCGGCGATGGGAACGGGCCGTCGGCGGCCGTCGGCGTCGGGTTCGCCGAGTTCCATGCGCACGCAGCGGGCGCCGGTAAGCCAGCCCTTTTCGTCGCCGATGAACTCGATGGGGTTGGTCAACATGCGGAATTCGATGCCCTCTTCGAGGGCGTGGTGAACCTCTTCGATGCGGGCAGGCATCTCGGCCTGGGAGCGGCGATATACCAGCGTTGCAGTGCGCGCACCGAGGCGGCGCGCAGTGCGGACGGCGTCCATGGCGGTGTTGCCGCCACCGACGACGATCACGTCGCGATCGCGGCAATCGTACACAGGCTCGTCGTAATCGGAGATCTGGTAGGCGCGCATCAGGTTGACGCGGGTGAGGAATTCGTTGGCGGAGTAGACGCCGTTGAAATGCTCGCCGGGAACGCCGAGGAATTGCGGCAGTCCGGCACCGGTGGCGACAAAAACCGCGTCGAAGCATTCATAGTGCATCAGCTCGTCGATGGTTACGCTCTTGCCAACCACCACATTGGTTTCAAACTCGACGCCCATCTGGCGCAGGTTGTCGACTTCGCCTTTGACGATCGACTTGGGGAGGCGGAATTCCGGTATTCCGTAGACGAGCACGCCGCCGAGTTCATGCAGCGCCTCAAAGACCCTGACGCGATGGCCCTTTTGGGCAAGATCGCCGGCTGCGGAAAGGCCGGCCGGACCGCTGCCCACGATGGCTACGCTCTTGTCGGTACGTGGCGCGATGGAAGGCAAGCCCAACGTTCCGCTCTCGCGCTCGAAGTCGGCGATGAAGCGCTCCAGGTTGCCGATGGCGACGGGCGCGCCCTTCTTGCCCAGGACGCATCCGCCTTCGCACTGGTTTTCCTGCGGACAGACACGGCCGGTGATGGCGGGCAGCGCATTGTCCTCGCGCATCTTGGCCGCCGCCCCCAGATAGTCGCCCGCGCAGATCAGGGCTACGACCTCTTTGATCTTTACGCCCACCGGGCAATCGACGACGCAGGCTGGCTTGGCGCATTCGATGCAGCGCGAAGCTTCGGTGAGCGCATCGGCTGGCGGCAGGCCCAGATTTACTTCTTCAAAATTGCGGCTGCGCACCTGTGGATCGAGTTCCGGCATGCGGGTGCGCGCGATCTTCATCCGGGCTTTAAGGGGAAGGGCATTCCGCCCCGGAGGAGGAAGCGGGTCGCTCTCAGACATAATGCTTCTCCTCGGCATCCAACTCCGCGCGCAGATGCGCCACTTCTTCTTCCTTTGCGGCCAGCTCCGCCCGCAACTGCGCCAGTTCCTCCTGCTTATGGGCCTCGAAGTAACTTAGCGACTGGCACTCCTTGTCGCGATACATGGCGTTGCGCTGCATGAGGACTTCAAAATTGACCTGCGCGGCGTCGAACTCCGGCCCGTCGACACAGGCGAACTTGCTCTTGTCGCCCAGCAGCACGCGGCAGCCACCGCACATGCCGGTGCCGTCGACCATGATGGAGTTGAGGCTGACCATGGTTTTGATGCCGAGCGGCGCGGTGATGCGGGCCACGGCGCGCATCATGGGCACGGGGCCGACGGCGAGCACAAAGTCGAGCTTGCGCCCGGCGGCCAGCAGCTCGTTGAGCTTTTTTGTGACCAGGCCCTGCTCGCCGTAGCTGCCGTCGTCGGTCATAACGTAGGCCTCGCTGCTGGCCTGCCGCACTTCGTCTTCAAAGACCACCATCTCCTCGCTGCGCGCGCCTTCAATGAAGATGACGTGGTTGCCTGCCTGCTTGAGGGTATTGGCGGTGGACAGCGCCATGGCCGTACCCACGCTTCCGGCCAGGATCACAGCGGTGCCGTAGTTCTGAATCTCAGAGGGGTGACCGAGGGGACCGACGATGTCGAGGATGGAATCGCCGGCTTCAAGACAGTTGAGCAGCGAAGTGGTTTTGCCGATGGCCTGGACGACGATGGTGACGGTGCCGGCGGCGGGATCGGAGCTCTTGATGGTAAGCGGAATGCGTTCGCCTTTTTCATGCAGGCGGAGAATGAGGAACTGTCCCGGCCTCTGCTTGCGGGCAATGCGTGGCGCCTCAATGACAAACTGCTTGATATTGAGGCCGACGGTCCGGGCTTCCACGATCTTGTACATCGCGCCTCCGCTTCCACTCAGTTCTTCTGAGGGGTAGGGTATTTTGGAGCCCATCTATCCGCGGCCTGAAGAGACGGGACTTGAAGCCTCTGCGGCCTCCCTCACCCCAAACTTCCACGTACCACATTGATTATCCGGTTGGATGGGATGGTCTGCCGTGATACATGTCACCGTTAAGGTTTTAGCCGGAATTTCCATTTTTCCTCTCCGCAACTCAAAATTTACCCCCATCTGTGAGGGTTTTCTCCAGTAAGGCGTTCCTCCGGATCATTGCTACAAACTGCACTAGCTAACCACTCTGGAGGGGACCGTAAATGTCATCGGCGACAGGCGAGCGCCCCTTGCCAAACTCATCAGCGCGAAATTGATGGCTGTAATGTGGACCAGGCCTGCCGAAAATGACCGCGCATTTTCGGCAGTCCTCCAGCCGTATTCCTCGTTTGGAACCGTAGCAGCCAGAGTGTGCTCTACGGCATGGCTGATTGCGACGGGGCTGAAAGCGCATCAGAACTAACTCTCGTCTTCACTCCCAGCTCGCCAACTATTCGCAAAAACGGAAAAGAAACGTGCTTTTTCCATCATTAGAGCGGTTCTTCCTTTCAAAGGATTTGGCAACCCGATTCTTTCAGAACCGGGCTGAACTGCCGCTCAACTTTCAACTAGGGGTGGGACATCCTCCGGACAATGGGCCACGTCAAAACGTAAAGACCGGTCCAAATTCCGCTCGCTGGTTTTGCCAGATGCGGGAGGGCGTTCCTGCAATCGTCCAGAACTTGCCCAGTTCAGGGATGGTGCGGGAGCTGTAATGTGTCGGCTCGAACCCAAATGTGCACCACTGGTTGATCTTGTAGTAGAAGGTCGCCCCAACAAACTCGCTCTCGATCATGGGAATACCCAACCCCTGGCCAAGCTGGTTTGGGCCGGCTCCGTCGAGTAACCCAAGCTGCATGGCGGCATCGCGGTGCACAAGCTGGTCTTTGCCTGCGTGCAGATAGAGCTGCCAGCCCGCGTTGTAACCCTTCGGATTGATGTTGAACCAGCGCGAAAGCGGCAGTCCGAGTTCGGCGAATGCTCCATAGGCGCGCACTCCATGCTCCGGCGCAACCACAACGTCGGCGGACGGGCAGGTCCCCGAGCCTGGATTGACCTTGCAGCCCAGGACGGCAAAGCCAGAGAGCATGCCCGCTACATTGTCGACGCCCGTTCCAAGGAAGAAGGGCGCCGGAGTTCCACCGTTCGCATTCACAAGCGGAATGGGGTAGAGACCGGTTGTATTGGTGTAGTTGGTCGTGAGCTGACCGCTCAGTAGCTCCCGCAGGTCAGCGCCTCGATAGCCGCTCAAGACCAGGGTGAACCAACGCGTAGGCAACTGCGCCGCGACATTGTTGCCATACATGGCGCTGCTGGCGGTGTAGCCCTTGGCCAGCGAAGTGCCCGCGAGCAGGGCGGTGGGGTACTCGTCGCCGATCAGATCCTCAGCTGTATTGGGAACAACGGATGTGCGGCGCCCGTAGAATCCGGCCCAGAAGATTTGCGCGGGAGCAACGGCTGGGGCCTTGTCAAGCTGGAACTGCAAAGTCAATCCTGCCTCAAGCTCGGGGCGGTTGGAGTCGGCGCCCTGGCGCTCGGCCTCTCCTACCTGGCTCAGGAAGCCGACGGTGGGTGAGATCCCGGGCGGGCAATCTACAGCCGCCAGCGTACAGAAGGTGAGCTTTTCCACCTGCCCCGTACTCGGCATCATCATCGCAAACTCAGGCAAGAGCTTGAAATTGCGCGCAGAGGCGCCCAGCTTCTGAACGACCCCGAAACGGAACTGCGGCGATCGGTTGTAGGTGGCGCCATAAGCGGCAGCGTTCCACGTAGTATCGAGCATGTTGGGCAGCGCCTTGGAGCCGAACAGCGTCCAGTCCTGTCCTCCGACAAAGAACAGGCTGGTCCTGTCGGTTGCGTGGTAATCCACGCGCGCCCAGGCCAGGCGCAAGCGCAGGTTGGGGTTGCGAATGGAGGTGACGTCGGCGTTATCGGATTCGTTGAAGTTGCCCTCGAAGTCCGCCTCGATGCGGCCTGTGAGGACCAGCTTTTGAGACATGGCAGGCCACTCGAGATTGATCCCGATGCGGCTCTGACGCGCCTTCATGTGGAACTCGGGGTCGGCATTCGGCCCAGTGTTACTGCAGGGCAATAACATGAGACCGGCGGGAATGGGGAAGTCGTCGCCATTGGGCGAACTGCTGTCCTGTTCCGCGGTGGCTTTGATGAAACCGTAGGGGGAAAACGTCACCGGGCCTACCTTGAGACCGACCAAACCGCCGGATTGCGGCGGGTCGAAGGCGATCGTGCGCAGAGGGACAGTAGCCGCGACCGGGGCAACGGCTGCGGGTTTCAATGGCGCGAGTTCGGGCTGCGGTACGGGGGCTGCTTGGGACTTGGGCGCAGGTGCGGCAGCGCCGACCGGGGCCGCGGCCACGACGACGGGTTTCGATTGCGCAACTTCAGGCTGCGATGCGGAAGTTGTCTGCAGCTTTGGCGTGGGTGCGGTGCTGCTGGCCGGGACCGCGGCCGCGGACAGATCTGCCGCAGTTAATACGCCTTTGCGCGTGAGGACTTCAACCAGAAGTTGCAGTTGGGATTCGGGGGCTGCGACGCGAAGGGCCTCGACATCGGAAGACGTGAGCACTCCTTTCATCAAGAGCGCATTAACCAATGCCGTGAGATTCACAGCGCCTGGATCCGTGAATGGTGCAGCGGTTCCGGCAGCCGCTCCGGCGCTGTCTGTAATCGTGCCCTGCATACTTCCGTGGAAGGTTTGGGCGCTGGAGATACAGACAAAGATGAAGGCGAAAAACAAATACAATACAGCCATCGAGCGACTTCTCATAAGGCCATGCTCCTGGGTTTTCTGACTCTGGAGATTTCAGGAATTTTAACACGCGAGTAACTGACCCGGATAAGGGCGGCACAAGGACGAAAACAAGTGTCAGGGATATTAGAAAGAAGTGTTGTCTTCGCCGCGTTTTGTGCCAATAATTACCAGCAAGTTCCCCTCTTGCCAACCATCTGTGATGAAAATGCAGTCAGGCCTCTGTCTTTCTCGGCATTCTGTGACATAATCACAGCTAACTTTCCGCTTCGCTGTTCAACCGTGAGGCACATCACAATATGGCTTCCCGGGGAGAACAATGGGACCTTCAACCGCTTCTCTCTCAGCAGACTTTCTGGAATCAGCGCGGCTTTGGTCACAGTTGCGCAAACCAAATACCGCGGATTATAATTGCGCCATTCATCACGGCATCAAAGCGATGAGGGAAGAAGATTTACCCGGTTTTTTCAATGCCGGCATGGGCGTCGCCACGGCCGTGCAGCGCGATTGAATCCATAGCGGTGGGTGTGTGCCAAAAGCGCACACCCAGAATCCAGAATCCAGACAGAGCCAACCAGCGGACGGTAGTGTCGCAAGGAGCACATCATGAAGGGAAAAGTTGCGATCGTAACGGGTGGTGCAAGCGGGATTGGGTTTGCGATTGTGGAGTCGCTCGCCCAAGCGGGCGTGAACTGCGTGATTGCCGACATGGACGTTTCCGGTGGGGAACGAGCCGTGGCGAAACTTCAAGAGGCCGGGTTTACCACCCTTTTTGTTAAAACAAACGTTTCCTCGCCCGACGACGTACGCCACCTCGTCGATGCCGCCGTCGAAAAATTCGGACGCCTCGACATCCTGGTCAACAATGCGGGTCTGCAATTCGTAGCGCCGGTGGTGGAGTTCCCCGAAGAGCGCTGGAACCTCCTGATAGGCGTCATGCTTACCGGAACGTTTCTTTGCTGCAAGTATTCCTTGCCCCACATGATCAAGCAGAAGTGGGGCAGGATTATCAACATCAGCTCGCTCCACGGCAAAGTGGCGTCGCCATTCAAGGTGGCTTATATTTCGGCCAAGCACGGGGTGCTAGGGTTGACGAAGGTAGTGGCGTTGGAGCAGGCCGAGAACAACATTACCTGTAATGCCATCTGTCCCGCCTACGTGCGTACTCCGCTGGTCGAGAAGCAAATTGCGGATCAGGCCCGTGCTAACGGCATTTCGGAGGAGGACGTGGTTCAGAAGATCATGCTTCAACCCGCCGCCATCAAGCGACTGCTGGAACCCAGCGAAGTCGCTTCGCTGGTGAAGTACCTGTGCACGGACGAAGCCGCAGGTATCACCGGCACGGCCCTGGACATTGATTTGGGTTGGACGGCGCGCTAGGACAAGATGCTCGAAGGCGTGCCGCCAGGCACGCCTTTATAACTCGCAGGGAGAATAGCTATGCCTACCAATCCTCTGACCACTTCTCTTCAGACCCACCCGATAGCCACGCTGGCCGCCGCGCGTTCTCCGGAGCGACACAAACTCGTCTCCGCCGCCGATGCCGTGCGCTTGATTCGCGATGGCGATACAGTAGCGACCGGAGGCTTCGTGGGCGTCGCCTTTCCCGAAGGGATAGCCGTTGCCATCGAGCAACAGTTCCTGGCGTCCGAAGAGGAACTCGGTCCGGGTAACGGACGGCCTCGCAACCTTACGCTGCTCTATGCGGCCGGGCAGGGCGACGGAAAGGAACGGGGGCTGAATCACCTCGGTCATGCGGGACTGGTGAAGCGCGTCGTAGGCGGCCATTGGGGGTTGGTGCCTAAGCTGCAAGCGCTGGCGGTCACTGGCCAGATCGAGGCGTACAACCTTCCCCAGGGTGTGATCTCGCATATGTTTCGCGATATCGCCGCGCATCGTCCCAGGCACGTTAGCAGAGTCGGCCTGGGAACCTACGTCGATCCGCGTTACGGCGGCGGCAAGATCAACGACCGCACCACCGAGGATATCGTCGAGTTGGTGACCATCGACGGCCAGGAGTACCTCTCCTACAAAACGTTTCCGGTCAACGTCGGCATTGTCCGCGGCACCACCGCGGATCCCGAGGGCAATATCACCATGGAGCGCGAGGCGCTGACGATAGAAATGCTTTCTATTGCCATGGCCGCCCACAACTCCGGTGGGATCGTCATCGCCCAGGTCGAACGCGTGGCCGAGAGCGGCACGCTCAATCCGCGCCAGGTGAAAGTACCGGGAATTCTCGTCGATTGCGTGGTGATTGCGGAAAAGCCGGAGCACCATTGGCAGACCTTCGCTACCGTGTACAACCCTGGTTTTAGCGCAGAGATCCGTACGCGGATGGGAGCCATTTCGCCGATGGAGTTATCGGCGCGCAAGGTGATCGCGCGCCGGTCGGCGCTCGAGCTGAAGACCAACAGCGTGGTCAACCTGGGAATTGGCATGCCCGAAGGCGTGGCCAATGTGGCCAATGAGGAGAAGATCATCGATCTCATTACCCTCACCGCCGAGCCCGGAGTGGTCGGCGGAGTACCGGCCGGAGGGTTGGATTTCGGCGCCGCGGTCAATGCCGACGCCATCATCGATCAGCCGTACCAATTTGATTTTTACGACGGCGGCGGACTCGACTTGGCCGTCCTCGGCCTGGCGGAGGCGGACCGCGAGGGCAGCCTCAACGTGAGCAAATTCGGACCCCGATTGGCGGGCGCCGGAGGGTTCATCAATATCAGCCAAAACGCCAAGAGCCTGGTCTTCTGCGGCACCTTCACGGCAGGCAGTCTCCAGCTCGGATTCGCAGACGGCAAAGTGCAAATCCTCACGGAGGGCCGCACGCGAAAGTTTGTGCACGAGGTTGAACATCGCACCTTCAGCGGCAAATATGCCTGCATGCGCGGACAGCCGGTGCTTTATGTAACCGAACGCTGCGTCTTCCGCCTCACGCCGGAAGGCCTGGAACTGATTGAGGTGGCCCCGGGAATCGATATCGAAAAGGACATCCTGGCGCACATGGATTTCAAGCCTATCGTGAACCAACCCAAGCTCATGGACGCGCGCTTGTTCCTGCCCAAGCCCATGGGTCTGCGCAGCGATTTATTGGATCTGCCTCTGGAGAGCCGGCTCAGCTACGATCCGAAACAGAATCTGTTCTTCGTCAACTTCGAAGGCTACGCGGTGCGCAGCATGGAACAGATCAGCCACATCAACCAGGCAGTACGCGAGCATCTGAAGCAGGCGTCCGGCAAGGTATACACCATCGTCAATTATGACAACTTCTCGATTTCTCCCGAGCTGTTGGGGCCGTATACCGACATGGTGAAGAAACTGATGGAGGATTGTTACTCGGGCGTCACCCGCTACACGACCAGCGGCTTCGCGCGCATGAAACTCGGAGACGCGCTGGCCGAGCGCGATGTCGCTCCTCGCATTTACGAGAGTGCCGAGGAGGCCCGCGAGCACCTGCTCGAGCTCGAGGGGCAGCAGCAGATGAAATAGCTCGGGCTTGTCCGGGCAGAGGGCAGATCGGGTTCTTGTCGGGAACCGCCGGCACTTGGAACTCTCGGGGTCTTAACACTTCACACGAAAGGAGTCATTTTATGGCAGAAAGCAGCGGTATTGGCGGTATGAGCAACGTCAGTGGGCCAGCGACGGACTCGCTGAAAGGCAGAGTCGCCCTGGTGACGGGCGGATCGCGCGGAATTGGTAAGGCTATCGCTCTTGAACTTGCCCGCGACGGGGCAACGGTGGCCTTCAGCTACAACAGCAATCTGGCCAAGGCGGAGGAGACCGTGGCCGAGATTCACGCCATGGGCGTCAAGTGCCTGATTCTGCAGGGCGACGTCGCTCACAAGGAGGAGGCGCGCCGTATCGTCAGCTCAACCCTGGAGACATTCAAGCGCCTCGACATCCTGGTCAACAACGCCGGCATTACCCGCGATCGCACCATGAAAAAGATGACCGACGAGGACTGGGAAGCGGTCATCTCGGTGAACCTGAATGGAACCTATTACTGCGCCGCTGCCGCATTGCCGGCCATGATCGAGCAGAAATACGGGCGCATCATCAACATTGCTTCCATCGTGGGCGAAACCGGAGCCTTCGGCCAGTCCAATTACGCCGCCAGCAAAGGCGGCATCATCGCCTTCACCAAGTGCCTAGCGCTGGAGCTGGCCAAAGAAGGCATCACCGCCAATGTGGTGGCCCCGGGCTATACCGGAACGGAAATGGTGGGAGCGATGCCGCCGGAGGTTCTGGAAAAGCTCACCACCAGGATACCGTTGCGCCGGCTGGCGACACCCCAGGAAATCGCCAAGGCGGTTCTCTTCCTGGCCCGCGATGCCGACTACATCACCGGATTTACGCTGGACGTCAACGGCGGGCTGTACATGCCGTAGGGCCTGCCAATCAGGCCTGCTCAATATGTAGGAAATGATCTTGCGCCCGGACGAACCGGAGCGCTTGCCGAGGAGCCGCTGTGCCAGGAGCGGCTCTTTTGCATTTCAACGGCAGCATTCCAACGGCCAGAAACGGGCGCTGTCGAAGTCCACTCTCCGCTTAATCCTGGGTTTCCTGGCGCCGATCGTCCAATCATCTTTGAACGTCGACCACCACCCGTCCCCGAACCTGTCCCGCCAGCAGAGACGGCGCCAGTGAAATCGCATCGCCCAGACCGATCACCGTATGAGAAATCGAGTCGAGCCTGGAGATCTCCAGATCGCGCGCCAAACGCGCCCACGCTTCCAGCCGGGCCGGGCGCGGGCACATCACGCTGTCGATCCCGGCGAGCGTCACGCCGCGCAGAATGAAGGGTGCTACCGTCGCCGGAAAATCCATTCCCCCTGCCAGACCGCACGCGGCAACTGCTCCGCCGTACTTGGTTGTGGCGCAAACGTTGGCAAGCGTGTAACTGCCAACCACATCGACCGCCCCCGCCCACCGCGCCTTCCCGAGCGGTTTTCCTGGGTTCGCAAATTCCGCCCGTCCCAGCACCTCCGCGGCGCCCAGACCCTTCAGGTAATCAGCTTCTTCCATTCTTCCGCTGACGGCTGCCACCCGATAACCCAGCTTGGAAAGTAGGGCAACCGCTACGCTGCCCACGCCTCCGGCTGCACCAGTGACAAGGATCGCGCCTTTATCCGGAGTGATGCCGTGCCGCTCAAGCGCCAGCACGCACAACATGGCGGTATAACCGGCTGTGCCAATGGCCATGGCCTGCCGGAGAGAAAAGGTCGATGGCAAAGGAACCAACCATTCGCCTTTTAAGCGCGCCTTCTGTCCCAGGCCTCCCCAGTGGGTTTCCCCTACGCCCCAGCCATTCAGCAGCATAGAGTCTCCCACTTGGTAATCTGGATGGCTCGACGCTTCGACCGTGCCTGCCAGATCGACTCCCGGAATCATGGGGAATCGCCGAACAATAGGAGCCTTTCCTGTGATCGCCAGGCAGTCTTTGTAGTTGAGTGAAGAATACGCGACCCTTACGGTGACATCGCCCTCCGGCAGAAGCGAGTCGTCGATATCCTTCAACGTGGCGCTGTAACTGTTCGCGTCTTTTTCGATCAAAATACCTTTGAACATGTTTCCCTCCGCGAAAATGAGACCATTCCCGCTCGAGGGGGCTGGAGAAGCCTAACGGTTGATGGCAGGCGGGCGTTGTGACAAAATTGTTGTCTGCCCGTACTCAAGCGGTTCAACAGTTTCCATGCCCTTTTATGGTGCATGAAAGGTGGCATTCGCCACGGCGGGCAGGCAGTGGCGGGGCGGGCACGCCTTCGACTCGTTCGCTTGAGCGAACCTGCTCAGGACGACAGAGCTTTGATTTCCCTCCGAATCACCGGAAGCGCACCGGCGCAGCGGTACGCTCTTTGACCATCTCGGGCGTAACGCCGTCAGCGAGCTCGATACACTCGAAGCCGGAGGGCGTGATGTCGAGGACGCAGAGATCGGTGATGATGCGATGGACGACGCCCTTCCCGGTGAGCGGCAGCTTGCACTCGGGCAGCAGTTTGGCGCTGCCGCCGGGCCCGTTGTGCTCCATGATGACGATCACGCGGTGCACGCCGTTGACGAGGTCCATGGCGCCACCCATGCCCTTCACGCGCTTGCCCGGAATCATCCAGTTGGCCAGGTCGCCGTGCTCGGAGACTTCCATGGCGCCGAGAATGGCGACATCGACGTGGCCGCCGCGGATCATGGCGAAGGAGTCGGCGCTGGAGAAGATGGAGGCGCCGGGAATGAAGGTCACGGTCTCCTTGCCGGCATTGATGAGGTCGGCGTCGACTTCGGCTTCGCGCGGGAACGGGCCCATGCCGAGCAGGCCGTTTTCCGATTCTAGGGCGACGGTAACGCCCTCGGGAATGTAGTTGCCGACGAGGGTGGGAATGCCGATGCCGAGATTAACGTAAAAGCCGTCCTGCAACTCACAGGCGGCGCGGGCGGCCATTTGCTGACGGGTCCAGGGCATGGGAAACAGCTCCTAGCTACTAGCTTTTAGCCTCGTTCTTGGTGATCGAGGCGGTGGTGAATTCAAAAGACGCAGGCCTTTAGTAATTCGGTGATCAGCCTTCGCGAACGGTTCTCCGCTCGATGCGTTTTTCCGGATGCGGATTGTGGACCAGGCGGTGGATGAAGATGCCGGGCGTGTGAATTTCGTCCGGGTCGAGCTCGCCGGGTTCGACGATAATCTCCGCTTCCGCGATAGTGATTTTGCCGCAGGTGGCGGCGCTGGGGTTAAAGTTGCGCGCGGTACGGCGGTAGACGAGGTTGCCGTGCAGGTCGGCCTTCCAGGCCTTGACCAGCGCCACGTCAGCCTGAATGCCGCGCTCGAGGACGTAAGTCACGCCGTCGAAGTCCTTGAGCTCCTTGCCCTCGGCGATCACAGTGCCCACGCCAGTGCGCGTATAGAAGCCGGGAATGCCGGCGCCGCCGGCGCGCATGCGCTCGGCCAGCGTGCCCTGGGGGCTGAACTCGACTTCGAGTTCGCCGGTAAGGAACTGGCGCTCGAACTCCGCGTTCTCGCCCACATAGCTGGAGATCATCTTCTTGATCTGCCGCGATTCGAGGAGCACGCCGAGGCCCCAGCCATCGACGCCCGCGTTGTTGCTGGCCACGGTCAGGTTGCGCACGCCGGTGTCGCGCAGCGCCTGGATGAGCGCTTCCGGAATGCCGCACAGGCCGAATCCGCCGATGGCCAGCAGCATGCCGTCGCGAACAACGCCGTTGAGCGCCGAGCGCGCATCGGGATAGAGCTTGTTGAGGCCGCGCGTGGGAGAAGGAACAGTCGCCATAGGATCACACTCATTCGCTGTCCTGGATGCGCGGAACGGATCGGCGATGCCAGGACAGAATAGTTTACAAGGAACCGCGACGCCAGAGAGGTTCTCTGTCTACTCTTTGGCATTTCTGTTCGATGCAAGAAAGCTACCTCAACACGCTATCGCAACTGAAGAACAGCTGTAAAGCCCCTATGCTGCATTTTTGGTGCAATTCACAAAAGAATCTCTCTGAGCATCCGGCGCGGCGGTGGCCCGATTAGATTTTTTGTCCCGAGGCGCACGCTTCTTCAGCCGGAATCTCCTTTTTCGGCTCCGATTCAGTGGAATTCTGCCCCTTCCGAGAGGAATTGAGAGACCATCCCGGCATTTGCGGTGAAAAACCGGGCGGTTCCGTGTCGTCCTGGACTCGCCCGCATAATCGAGAGCCCTCCTCGT
>Ga0187874_10002256_pt1 | contig 15065 bp, 12 predicted proteins | sample June2016WEW_16_1_3_FD_132993 | JGI IMG/M metagenome (GOLD analysis project Ga0187874, IMG submission 132993) | Peatland microbial communities from SPRUCE experiment site at the Marcell Experimental Forest, Minnesota, USA - June2016WEW_16_150 | ecosystem: Environmental > Terrestrial > Soil >... | reverse complement strand
TCGTCGCGTCGGACGCCGAGCAGGAGGGCAACCTTTGGGGGGACAAGGCACACAGCACGGTGTTCGACAACTCCAAGCTGCGCAGGCTCGTGCCCGACTTCAAAGCCACGGTCCCGTTCTCGGCAGGGATTCGAGAGACGGTCGCCTGGTTCGACGCGGACCCGAGCCGCCAGGAGATCGACCACGCCGCCAACGAGCGATGGGACCGTCTCGCCCGTGTCTACGAAGAGGCACTCCGGCGGGCCGCCGACTTGGGCGCCTAGGCGAACCGTGCGTGCCCCATGGGACATCGGCCGGGCCAGTCACCTCCAACCGCCGTCTGCTCTGGGCGGGACCGGCGGCTCAGAAGCTGTGCGTCTTGACGAACTGGACCACGTCGGACAACTTGGCCTCGGCCATCGAGACACAGGTGTCGGCGCAGCCGTAGTAGAGACGAAGTGTTTCGTCCGGTTCCATCACCGCTGCGCTCGGAAAGCACACGTTGGGGACGTCACCGACCCTCTCGTAGATCTCGGTCGGTGAAAGCAGGTAGTCCTTGGTGCGGTAGAGGACGTTCCAGGGCTTGTCCAGGTCCAGGAGGGCGCCCCCGATGCAGTACAGGTAGCCGTTGCAGCTTCTCCAAACGCCGTGGTAGATGAGAAGCCAGCCGTCGTCGGTCTCGATGGGTGCAGGCCCAGGTCCAACCTTCAAACTCTGCCAGCCGCCCATCGGTCCGAAGACGAACCGATGGCAGCCCCAGTGCACGAAGTCCGGGCTCGTCGCATAAAAGATGTCGCCGAAGGGCGTGTGGCCGCGGTCGGAGGGCCTGTGGAGAATGGCGTACTTCCCATCGATCCTGCGGGGGAACACGACGCAGTTGCGATTGGCCGGAGCCAGCAGGTCCTCGCCCTGGGTGAACGTCTCGAAGTCCTTTGTGGTGGCAAGCCCTATCTTCGGGCCTTGAGGACCGGCGTTGCACCAGGTGAGGTAATAGGTGCCCTCCAACAATGTCAGGCGAGGGTCGTAGCTGTAATTCGTGACGGAGACATCGGGGTCGCTGCTGTGAATCCGAGCTGGCTCCGGATTGATGTCCCAGTGGATCCCGTCTCGGCTGAAGCCCACGTGCAGCACAAAGTCCATGCTGATCTCGTCCACGCGGAACACGCCGGCATAGTCGCCTTCGCCTCTCTTGACGATCGCCGAGTTGTGGATGCTGTTGGCCCGGGGAACGGCGCTCGCGGTCACGACGGGATTGCCGGCGTAGCGTTTGAAGACTGTCTCGTTGCCCATTTCGTGCGTTTCCTCCTACGTGCCTTCCGGAACCAGCGACTTATGTGAACCGGTCCAGAGCCTAGGGTCTTCCGGGGCACCAGGTGCAAGAGCTGGACGGTAGGCGCGGGACCGAAACCGCTCCCGGCGTTTCTCCCCTGTACAGCCGCGTCCCTCGACGACAAGCTGCTACGTGGGTCATCGATCTGATCGGGCTACACTTTCTCAGCGACTTCAAGAAGGACGTCGAACTCATCGTGCTCGGCCAGCCAGCTCGCCATCGTGCACTCCAGAGCCAACTTACCCGTTTCACCTTCCTCCCTGGTGACAGGCACCGCTCATGACGGCCTCCCGGAACGTTGCGTCGACGCCGCGAGCGTCGCGGAGTGGCGGACAGGAGGAAGCACCAGTGACCCAGAAGACGAAAGTGCTCCACCGCGTAACGATCGCTGACATAGCGGTTCGCGCCGGGGTCTCCAAGGGTGCCGTGTCGTACGCGCTCAACGGCCGGCCGGGCATCTCCGAAGTGACCCGCCAGAGAATTCTCAAGATCGCCGACGATCTCGGCTGGTACCCGAACAGCGCTGCCCGGGCGTTGTCCGGTGCACGTGCCGGCGCGTGCGGCCTCGTGCTGGCACGACCGCCTCAGACGCTCGCGTTCGAGCCGTTCTTCATGGAACTGATCGCAGGCATCGAGATGGAGCTGTCGCGCCGCTCTGTCGGCCTCACCCTCCAGGTGGCCCACGACATCGAAGCCGAGATGACCGTCTACCACCGCTGGTGGGCAGAACGGCGCGTCGACGGCGTGCTCGTCGTCGACCCCCGCCTGGTCGACCCCAGATTCGAGCTGATCGAGAGGCTCGGTCTCCCGGCCGTCGTCATCGGTGGTCCGGAGGGCATCGGGGGCCTCTCGGCGGTCTGGAGCGACGACGCGGGTGCTGTCGTCGACGTCGTCCGCTACCTCGCGCGCCTCGGCCACGAGCAGATAGCCCGCGTCGCGGGCGTCCCGGAGTTCCTCTGCACCGAGGTCCGGACAGAGGCGTACCTCGCCACAATGGCGGAATTGTCGCTCCCGCCACGGGTCGTCACCACGGACTTCATGGCCGAGAGCGGGGGCCGGGTGACTCGCCAGCTGCTCGCGGACCCTGTCCCGCCGACGGCGATCGTCTACGACAGCGAGGTGCTCGCCGTCGCTGGCCTGGGCGCGGCCCATGAAATGGGCCTCTCGGTGCCGCGTGACGTCTCCCTCGTCGCCTGGGACGACTCCACCTACTGCCAAGTAGTCCACCCTCCGCTCACCGCGGTGAAACGCGACATCCCGGCGATGGGCGCCCACGGGGCGAGCGCGCTCCTCGCCCTTCTCGACACTGGCGTCATCACCCGCACAGGTGAGGCCCGGGGACAGCTCATGACCCGTGGAACGACCGCCCGCCCGCCTCACAGCCTCGTCGCGGCGCGCGGTGGCGGGAGTGTTTGACACGTCACCGACGAGGTAGTTCACTGCTGCCAGGCGCCGAACACCGAGAGACGGGCTCGCTCGCCAACTTGCGAAGCCGGATGCCGTTCACGATCCAGTCGCCGAAAGCTGAGGCCGCGTCGTGGACCGGACTTGCCGACAACGGGCCGTCGAGGCACTCGCCTGTGTTTGTCGGGTCCTGCTAGTAGACCGGTTAAGTAAACGCCTCCCGCATCACGGGGGGCTCGAGAGGCGGACATGTGAGCCAGCGTGGCAGGGAACGTTCCTGGATCGGTGCCAACTTCTGGTCCCGTGCCGGTGGACCGCGGATGTGGACCCACTATGACGCGGCCGTCGTCCGCCAAGAACTGGCGGTGCTCGCCGAGCACGGCTGCAACGTCACTCGCTCGTTCTGCTACTGGCCGGACTTCGTGCCGGAGCCCGCACACCTCGAGCCGGCCGTGATCGAGCGATTCGGGGACTTCCTCGACGCCCACGTCGAGACGGGCCTCGGGACCATCCCCACCTTCATCGTCGGCCACATGTCGGGCGAGAACTGGGACCCGACGTGGAGGGCAGGCCGCGATCTTTACCGAGACGTGTGGCTCGTCTCGCAACAGGCATGGTTCGCCGCCGAAATCACGCGGCGCTTCGCGGCACATCAAGCGGTGGTCGCCTGGCTGATCAGCAACGAGATGCCTCACTACGGTGGTCCCGCCACGGTCGAAGAGATAACCGCGTGGGCCCGCGTGCTCGTCCAGGCCGTGCGAGCGGGCGGTGGGCGCCAGCCGGTCTCGCTCGGGGACGGGGCGTGGGGCATCGAGGTCTCCGGCAACGACAACGGCTACTCGCTCAGGGCCCTCGCACCCCTCGTGGACTTCATCGGCCCGCACGTGTACCCGATGTCGGACGACCCGGTTCGCCAGTCGATGGAGGCCGCACTCACCTGCGAGCTGTCCGCGTCGTTCGACAGACCCGTGGTGCTCGAGGAGTTCGGTCTGAGCTCGGACTTCGCCTCCGATGAGAACGCAGCCCACTACTACCGCCAGGTGCTGCACACGAGCCTCATCGCGGGCGCCACGGGGTGGCTCGCCTGGAACAACTGCGACTACGACAACCTCTGGGACCAGGACCCTTACCGGCATCATCCCTTCGAGATGCACTTCGGCCTGACAGACGCCAACGGCAAGGCGAAGCCGCAGCTGGCCGAGATCGCCCGCTTCTCCCGACTCGTCGCCGGTCTCGACCACACGGGCTGGGCGCCGGTCGCCGGAGAGGTGGCGATCGTGGTACCAGAGCACCTCGAGCAGGCCCTCGTCTTCACGACCGTGGACTACCGCAAGGACATCCGGGACAACCTCCGGCAGGCGTACATAGCGGCCAGAGAAGCCGACCTGCCGGTCAGTCTCGTACGCGAGCGCGACGGCCTCGGCCAAGGAGCGAAGCTCTTCCTCCTCCCGTCGGCAAAGTTGCTCATGGCGCCGACCGCCCGTCGCCTGGTCGAGCTGGCGGAGGGAGGAGCCACGGTATACCTCTCCTACTTCGCGGGCAGCGCCCCCTCCCAGATCGGTCCCTGGGTGCCGTGGCTCGGCGAGCTGTTCGGCATCCGCCACCATCTCCGCTACGGGCTCGTCGACCCGGTCGAGGACGACGAAGTGGTGTTCAGCTTCGTCGAGGCCCTCGGTGATCTCGCAGCGGGCGACAAGCTCGGCTTCAAGGTGGCTGGCAGCGAGAGCGCGCGCGCATTCCTGCCGGTGGAGGCCGCCGGTGCAACCGTTCTCGCCCTCGACGGGCACGGGCGCCCTGCTCTCGTCCGCCGACGGGTTGGCGCTGGCGCCATGGTTCTGTGCACCTACCCGACCGAGCACATGGCGGCCCGTGCACCTCGGGTCAACCCCGAGAGCACATGGCGTCTGTACTCCGCCCTGGCCTGCGCGGCAGGCGTCGACCGTCCGTTGACAGTCCCCGATCCGCGGGTGATCACAGGCCGCCTGCGCACCCCCGAAGGCGAGCTGGCGGTCCTCGTCAACGCCTCGCCGGACCAGCTCGAGGCGAGCCTCACGACGGCCGGGGCTGCGTCGTACGGGCGAAGGGCAGCTGGGCCCGGCGAAGCGCTCTCCCAACTCACGCTCCCACCGTTCGAGGTCGAGGTGCTCTCGAGGCTCTCCTGAGGTCCGGGGCGCGACGCAATTCGAGGCGGAGTGACCGCAGAACAGAGGAAACCTCAGGGTCTCTTCACGCCTGCGGAGCTCACCAAGCGAGCACGGCGATCCCATCCTCGGACAGGGCGACGTCGAACTCGAACCTGTCAGCCGCGAACCTCGGGGCCCCGGCCCTTCCTCCTGCGAGCGACCAGATCTTCTGGTCGCCCAACAACGCTCGGTTACCGCTCACGGTGACGCGATCGACTGAGGTGTCGGCGGTTAGGAACAACAGGCGCGAACGGCCCGACAAACCGGACCGCCACTGCACGATCTCCCCGTCGCCCGGCAAGACGGTCAAGGTGGGGGTCACTCCCGCTAGCACCGCCGCTCGGCGGGCAAAGGCCTCGAGGCCATGGTGGCGAGCCCGCGAGTAGCCGAAGCCCGCGAGCGTGCCGAGCGCGATGACCCAGCCCGCGCCGAGTCGACGACGGATCGCCACCGCATCCCCGGACGCAGAGGTGCCGAGAATCTCGGCGTCGCTCGCATCAAAAGCTTCGAGCCAGACCGCGGAGGGAATTGCCTCCCGATCGCCTCCGGCGCCCATGAACAGGGTGGAGCCGTCGTCGAGGCTGCGCCGCCCGAGGCTGCGGATGCCCAGGGCCGAGGTCAGGGGCCGGTCCCCGGGATATCGGTAGAACCCCTGCTCGTCGAAGGCGTCGAGCTCGGACTCGGTCACCAGCACCCCTCCCGCCTTCACCCATTCGACTATCGCCGCGGCCATCACCTGTGGCACCACGAGCGGCCAGGGCATGACGAGCATCCGCATGCCCTCGAGCCCGCCGGGGCGGTGCCCGTCCACGACCGCGTACGGGAGCTGGACCCGCTCGAACAAGCTGAGCCAGCCGGTGACGCTGCCGCACGCCTGTACGGCGCTCTTGCCGTTCTCCGCCCAGTCCAGCTGGTAACTCCCCTGGGAGAAGAGGACAGCTATCTCGGGAGCGTCGGGACGGTACCCGTCGAGCAACTCCCGGTGCCGACGAAGCACGTCGCCCGTGCGGGCCAGGCGCTCCAGACGCCCGACACTTTGCCCGTCCGAGCCCGTGAGCCCGAACCCGGAGGACTCGCGCCCGAACACCTCGTCTCGCCAGCACCAGAACAGGACCGCCTTGATCCCACGCCCGTAGGCGCCCCACACCCAACGCTGTTGCGTCCCCGGATCGACGGCAGGCCACACGCCGAAACCGGCACAGGCGCGCCCGCCCTGGAGTTCCGACACCCATGCGGGCTTGTCCCCCGTCGCGGAACGGGTCGCCTCGATGCGCGTTCCCAGCTCGCTTGGCGAGATCTCCTCCCAGGCAGGAAAGTGCGAGCACCCGAAGCCGTCGAGCACATCGGCCAGGTCGAAGTCGTTCCCGCGTGACACCGCCTGTTCGTAGTCCATCCCGCTCGAGTACACCGCCGGCTTGCCGCAGTGGGCGAGGACCGGATGGTTGGGGTCGCAGTCGCGCAGGCACTCGGCGCGGAAGGCCGCATGCCGGGCGGCGCGGAAGGTGAGGAAAGCCTGGAATTCCACCAGGTCGGTGTAGGGACGACCCGGCTGCTTGCCGGGAACCACGTCCTCCCACGAGGCGTAACGCCTGTGCCAGGCCGCGCCGAGTCCGTCGAGGTCGCCGTAACGCTCGCCGAGCCACTTGCGGAAGGACTGCACCGTCGCGTCGCAATGGCACACGTAACCGTCCCCGTGGACGGCCCACCGAGTCTCGTTCCAGCAGTCCCACGCGAGCAGCGTCTCCGAGCCCGAGTAGCGGGCACCGAGCGTCCTGAGGAACGCGCCCATTCTGTCCAGCACTTCGGCGTGGTCGAAGCAAGTCCCGGGCGTAAGGCCGACGTTGCACTCCCTTCTCGGCGAAGAGCGCACGGCGTGGCCCATGTGGTCGACAAGGTGTGCGCCTTGTAGCTCACGGTGGATCCAGAACGGCTGGATCTCGGCGATCGTGCTCATAACCACACGAAGTCCCGCGTCCGCCGCCATCTCCATCAGCTCGTCGTAGTCCTCGAACCGGTAGCGTCCGGGCTCCGGCTCTATCCATCCCCAACAGGCCCAGAGCTGGACCGTGTCCAGCCCGGCCGCGGCCATGCTCGCGAGGTCGTCACGCCACAGGCCACGCTGCGGGAAGGGCGGTCGGTAGTACTGGGTGCCGAGAATCATCGTGTTCGCGCCTCCGCTTGTCGCCGCTGAGCGCGTCCCCGACGTGCACGTCCCCGACGGGCACGTCGCTCTGCGTGTCGGTCAACTGGTCACGAGGACCCGAAACCGCGCCTCGAGGCGATCTGCTGCTCCGCGTCGGCCAGCATTCTCACCACGTAAGCACCGAAATGCACGTCGCAGGGGTGCAACCGCTCGCCGGATCGGACGTTGCTCAGGAGCTCGCGCAACGCGACGCCGTACGCCTCCTGCGCTGTCGAGCCACTGAGCGGCATGGTCGACAGTCCGCTCGGTCCCCATACGGACAGCTCGACGTTGATCGCTGCTGGAGGAGCGTCGAGCGTCAACGAGGCCGTGCTCGTGGCCCCGCTCTCGTGGTGGAAGACGAGATGGACGAGATCGCCCGAGCCCGCGTCCGCCGTCACGGCAGAGACGGGGCCGAGAGCCGCCGTCAGCATGGACAGGGCGTGCGGGCCGACGTCCCAGAGAGCGCCCTTCTCCCTGCGCCAAGGGGAGTGGGCATACGGGCTGTCGGGGGCGAACGCCGACACTATCCAGTGTGCCCAGGCACCCTCCCATTCGCCTCCGCCAACAGTTGCCAGCCATTGACGCTTGACCTCGTCGAAGCGTGCAGTGAAGAAGACCACCGTCGATACCTCGGCGCGATCGACCGCCTCGACGAGGCGCTGCGCATCGCCGACGGAGGTTGCGATCGGCTTGTCGAGAAGCAGATGCCTCCCGGCCAGGGCGGCCTGCGCGCCGAGCTCGGCTTGGACGTCCGGCGGCACCGCGAACGCCACGGCGTCGAGGTCGGCCAGGAACTCCTGGAAATCCGCGTACGCCTCGATACCGAATTCCGCTCCGAGTGCTGCGGCCTTGTCGGCGTCGCGGCCCCAGACCGCGGCAAGCTCGACCCCAGGCTCGCGCGCCAGCACTGCTCCATGGGTGACCCGAGCCCAATACCCCGTGCCCACAAGCCCGAACCTCAACTGTTCCTCCAAATTCAGCTCCCGCGCAGTTCGCTTTTCGGCACACGCGCCGCCCTCATGACCACGTCTTATCAGTCAGCCGCTTGTCCGCTCCTCTGTCCCGCTGTCGCGATGTCCGTGTTCCGGCGGCGGGCGATCTAGGTCCGCGCCAATTCTTCCTGCATGTGACTGACCAGACGACCAACAGGGCGGCTTTGGAGATACCCGGGTCTCAGTTCCGCCGCGAGCAGGATGGCACCCACAACCCCGGCGGCGTCCCCGAGCGCGGGTGCGACCACGAGCTCGTCGATCTGACGTGCCTCAGGGAAGTAGCTCACGTCGAGCAGCTCGCACACCCTCTGGCGGACACGTCCCAGTAGACCGACCTCGTGCATCACGCCCCCGCTCAGGACGATGCGCTCGGGACGATACGTGGAGATGAGGTTCACGAGCCCGAGTGCGATGTACTCGCTCTCCAAGACGAACCCGTCGGGAGGCTCCATCGAGGCCTGTGCCCAGAGTGCCGAACGTTGCGCTCTGGCTGGACCCGACGCCAGGCCTTCCCAACAATTGCCGTGAAAGGGGCAGTTCCCGGTCCACGTCTGCTCCGGAGCGTCGGGCTGACGGTCGAAGGGGTGCTGGGGGAGGCGCATATGCCCTGCCTCGGGATGCGAGCGCCCGTGGACCAGTGCCCCGTTGACGATCGCCCCGACGCCGATTCCCGTGCCGATGGTGACGTACAGCATGTCAGAGCAGCCCTGGGCGGCACCCCACGCTTGCTCCGCGAGCGCGGCCGCATTGACGTCGGTGTCAAGATGCGCCGGTACCCCGAGGGCGCGCTCGAACTTCGAGAGAACCGGCCAACCCCGCCATGCGGCCTTCGGCGTTGCCTGGGCAATCGCGCCGGTCTCCAGGTCGAGGGGGCCGAAGCTCGCGATCCCGAGGGACACCAACACGCCCGAGTTTGTGTGCACATCGCGGAACCAGTCGGTTGCCAACCGGGTCGTTGTCTCCGGATCGGTCGTGGGGATGACAGTGTCGACCCACGCGTCGTCCGAACCGTCGCCGACTGCGCAAACGCATTTCGTGCCACCGAGTTCGATCCCGCCATAGGCAGCCACGTCATGTCCCTTCTCTGTGCCATCCCGGGGATGTCCCAATCAGATGCCGTTCCACACAACGTCGACCGAGACTCTTACGTTCTCGTGGCGCGCAACCCTTCCCGATGAGCTCAGCGGGCACGCGATGGTCTGGTCGAGGATTCCCAGCGCCGTGAACGGCGCTCAGGATGAGGCCACCTTGACGAGCGGCTTCAGGATCGAGGGATCGCGGCGCGCCGCGGTCAGCGCTTCCTCGCTCGATTCCAGTGAGAAGCGTGCATCGATGAGCCCTTCGAGGTTGATCGCGCCCGACGCGATGAGCGCGATCGCCTCGGGGTAGGTGTTCGCGTAGCGAAATGTGCCTGTCACCCGGATCTCTCTGTTCTGGATGCTGGCAATGGGGAAGGGCACCTCGGGAGACGGGCACATTCCCACCAGCACGGCGGCTCCCGCCGGGCGTACGCAGCGGATGCCGTCCAGGATCGCAGCCGGTGAACCCGAGCAGTCGATGAATACGTCCGCGTCCGCTGCCTCTTTCTCGAGGCTCGACGACGAGGTGTCGACAACCGAGGTCGCGCCGATCTCAGCGAGGCGCGCCCGACGCGAGGGCACCGGGTCGCTGACGATGACCTCGGTCGCCCCGGAAGCCAGAGCGACAAGGGTGACCGCGGCACCGATCGGCCCGGCACCGGCGATCACAACGCGAGACCCGACCCTTATCTCCGCCTTGCGGCAAGCCCAAAGCCCGACCGACAGCGGCTCGCAAAGAGCACCGGCGTCATCGCTTACCTGGTTGGGCAGAGCGAACGCGTAATCCTCGTGGATGGTCACATAGCGGGCGAGCGCGCCGTCGACCGGCGGCGTAGCGAAGAAGACCACGTCACGGCACAGGTTGTAATGGCCCGTGCGGCACTCCCGGCAGGAACCGCATGGCACGCCAGGCTCGAGAGCAACACGCTGTCCGAGCTCGTGGCGCTCCGCCAGGTCTCCCTTGCCGACGACGACCCCAGAGGCCTCGTGGCCCAGCACCATGGGTGCTCTGACCACGAAGTCACCGATCCGGCCGTGCTCGTAGTAGTGAACGTCTGATCCACAGATGCCTACCGACGCCACCTGCACGAGTACCTGTCGGGGACCCGGAACCGGTACTGGCCGCTCCTCGATCCGGAGATCACCTATGCCATGAAGCACCGCCGCTTTGTTTGAGAGTCCCAGCATCGTAATCAGGTCCTTCCTGGCCAGAGCGTATTCAGAGACTACCTCTGCATGGCAGGACGGCTCAGGTGCCGGGACCCGTGCTCGGGGCGCCGGCTCTCACGGCGCTACTCGGATCCGGCGTTCGACAGAATCCAGATTCTCAAGGGACGATCGCCGCCTTCATGCAGGATGGGTTGTCTCGTACTGCCTCGAGAGCCCGCGCGTAGTCAGCGAGTCGGAACTCGTGGGTGACTATGCCCTCGGTACGGACGCGTCCGGACCGAAGCACACCGAGAGCACGGTCGAAGCAATGAGTCTGGGCGAAAGACCCCTTCACCGTGAGCTGGCGACGAAAGATCTCGTAAGGATGCACAGGCAGGATGGATCGCTCGTCGGCCATCCCGTAGACGAGGACGGTGCCGCCGTCGCGGGCGAGCTGCAGACACAGTTCTCCGACCCCTGTCGCGCCGGTCGCCTCGACGACAACGTCGTAGCCGTCCGGCGCGTCGTCGTGCAAGGGGGCGAGCGAAGCCGCTGGGTTCGCCCGGTCCATCTGCACTGTCGCGTCGACCCCGTACGCGCGAGCCAGCGCCAGCTTGAACTCCGTCGGGGCCGCCACGGTCACCCGCGCCGCCCCGCCATGCACGAGCAGCTGTGCCAGCACGAGCCCGGTCGGGCCCGCGCCGAACACAAGCACCTCGGAGCCCGGCCTTAGGTCGAGCACGTCCATACCGTGGACTGCGCACGCGGTCGGCTCGGTCATCACCGCAGTGTTCAGGCTCAGGTCGTCTGCCGGGAAACACTTCTCTGCCCGCACGACGACGAATTCGGCGAATGCTCCCGGCCCGTTGACGCCCAGTGAATAGAAGTTTCGGCAGAACAGTGGCTCGTCGCGGCGACAGGAAGCGCAGTAGCCGCACAGCACGGTGTTGTCGGCGGCAACCCGCTGACCCACCGCGAGCCCGCCAACGGCTTCGCCGAGCGAATCGACACGGCCTACGATCTCGTGACCGGGCGTCAGGGGGTACTTCGAGAAGAAGCCCCCGTCATGGATGTGAAGGTCGGTCCCGCACATGCCGGCCATCTCCACGGCGAGGCGGACCTCTCCCACGCGGGGCTCCGGTGTCGGAACCGTCAGCACCTCGAACTGCCGCGGCGCACTGTAGACGACGGCTCTCATCGCGTGAACGCTACCTTGCTCCTGCCGTCGTCAGACACGCCAAAGCCTTTCGGGGGTCACCTCGGAGCAGGTGCACCTGCCCGTCGGCCGGAAGACAGCTCTGCGGACGATTGCGTTGGAGTCGGTGCAGCACTCAAGAACGCCGTGACCCTCAGGCAGTTCGCCGCGGGAACGATTCGGGAAGGGAACTCCTTCAAGCTGGCGGTGTCAGCTATCGGGCCGGGCCGGCCGGTCCGGCACTGAGAAATGGAGGATGTCATGACCAGCACCTTGACAGGTTGGAAGCACGGCGACGCGACACGGGAAACAATCAAGCGGCTACTGCAAGCCCAAGTGGGGCTGATGAGACGAAACGTCCCCCGGTTTCGCGATGCGCTCGTTGGCGTCGGAGTTGCTGCGCTGCTGACCGGTGGCACGGCTTTTGCTTGCGCGCCCAACGCGACGGCCCAGATTCCAATAGCGAAGATGGGCACCACCTATGTCTGTGTCGGCAACTTCAACCCTCAATTGATGGTGCCTGGGCGCCCGACGCGGCCTGTGCGCCCCACGCGCCGGACGGGTCCGTTCGGCTGTCGTGCCGCACCCGAGAACAGCCCAAGAATGGCTGGAGGCAGAAGCATCCTGTGAAGTCCCGAGACGATCGGGCCACCGCTGTCGTCTACGCGGATCCAGTTGTCCCCGGGACGACGGGGTGTACCTCGAGATCGCATGAATAGAAAGCACGCTCAACGCGGACCGCGCTCCCGAGAACGGGAGGAGAAACAAGGATCACCGGATACTCAGGGCACGCCGCGCCGTTCGAAGTACTGTCCTCTCCCTCGATGAGCGCCGATGCGGTCTGGCCGTCAGTGAGGTTCACGAGAGGAGGAACCGTCATTCCTGCGGGCAGCCCGCCGAGATAGCCCGAAGGAGTATCCCTGGCGGTGGCTACCCGGCGACCGCTTGCATCAAGGAGGCCAACAGATGGGTAATACCGCATCCGACAGGGGATCACACTCACGTTGCGGAACAGGATGGGCAAACCGGCATGGCCCAGCCCGGCCTCGCCTGTTCCTGCGGTGACGCGCAGGCCCGACGTCGTGCAGATGGGAAAGAGGTCAGGCAACGTGAATGAGTCGAGGATGCTGGCCGGGAAGAAGGACGAGACGCTGGCTGACGCCGGACTCCTACACACAAGGCTCGGGTACCACAGGAAGACCCGCGTGCCCTGCCCGGCATCCCGCAGTCGGACGACGATCGAGGTGACATGCGGACAGTTGTCGCTTCCGTCGGAGGCGAAATCGTCCGATGTGAACACAAGCGCGGCTTGCTTGCTGGCCGACTTCGTGGTCGCGGACGGTCCTATGACAATCGGGCGCGGATGAACAGCAAACGCGATTCCGGGCCCTTGGTGCGAAACGATGACTGCTAGCGGCCCGTGGTGCGCTCGTTGTCCCAGTGAAGAAGCTCACCGTCGGGTATCCGCCCAGGACACAAGCGACCTTCGACGAGTTGGTCACCTTGAAGCCGGTGATGGCCGTCCCGGCCGCACCGCTTCCTCCGTAGTACACGATGTCCAGTTGGCCGATCTTGCAGGGCACGGTCGCCACCGTCGGGGTCGCACGCGCCTGATGCCCCAGGTGGTCGAACACGCTCAAGGGTTGGAGCGGTACGACAACAACCACGAGGACGGCCACAGCGTCGAACAGGACGCCGGCTCTTCTCGCATGGGTTTGGCGCCGGACTCGGGGGATGTCCTCCCTGTGAGGGCGCAAGAAAGCGGCATTGATGCGCAGGGGTCGCCCGCGGGCTCGTGTCATGGTGAGAGTGTGCCACCGCCTCATCGCGTAGTACGAGCACTCGAGGAAGACTCAGGGTGACCGGCCTCTTCTCAAGGACAGCCCAACTCGCTTATGCAACCTGTCGATCTTCGGAGGCACGCGTGCGCGAGCTGACCGATGCGGACCCGGCCTCCAGGCCCTCATCGCGGGCTGGAAGTAGCGACCCGCAGCCGATTGTGACGGCAAATTGGAAGGAGAGCCCCGACCCCTTAGGATCGAATCGGCCCTCGATCCGCGGGAGGCTGTGGCCGATGACGAGCAGGAGGGGCCGACAGGTGCCGGACTCCGAACCGGGCGGTGTCGAGCCGCCCAGGCCCGGCGACCCTCGCCAGTTCGTGACGATCCCTGCCGCGACCGGCCCAGCCCCCATGCCAGGACCACCGGCGATGCCGGCTGTGGACCGTCTGTATGCCGCCTGGCAACGCCGAGTCGAGACCGACTACATCTTCGACTACTGGACGGCACTGGGTTGGACGATCCTCACCCTCGGAATCTACGGCTTGTACGTGTTTTACCAATTGGTTCGTCGCATGCGCGATCACAACGAGCGGCGGGTCGACTTCTTCGACGCAGCCCTGGCTTTCGCCTGGGAGGAGGCCGGTCGGCGTGGATTGCAGTCGGAGCTGACCCCGTCCTTCCAGCGGGCCAGCGCGCACATGGACGTGCTCGAGCGCATGACCCGGAACTTTCGAGAGCCCGTCGTCTGGGTCGTGCTGGCCGTCGTCCCCGCGGCATCGCAGAGCTAATTGCTTTCATCCTCTTGGACCAGGACATCGTGAGGCACGATCGGTCCGAGGTCGGCGTCGAGTACGAGTTGGCGCTCATCTTCTGGCGCTTGGGTCAGCCCTTGTCGGTACCCGACCAGACCCGCGTGAAGATGCAGAACAACTATGTCGGCCGGATCGTAGCCACGATCGTCTCGTTCGGCATCTACCTGCTCTGGTGGTATTACGACCAGATGATCGAGCCGAACCTCCACTTCCGGACAAACTGGGCCCAGGAGGACGCTCTGGTCGCCGCCGTACAAGCGCTTCGCTGACGTCGGGTTCCTCACGGGACGCCATTTGTCGATCAACGAAGAGCCGGTCGGGCGCACCGTTGAACCACCGGCAACAAGAAGGACGTGCCCATCGACAAGATGGCACCTTCGCGGCGAAGATTGACCCATGCCGGAGTCACAACTTCCTCGGCGATACGTCGAGCCCGGCTGGTTCACCCGGAACATCTTCAACCGTGCGGTAGCGCTGTTTACTCGCGCCGGCATCAGCGTGTGGGGGTCGCGTGAGCTCCGTGTCCGCGGGCGCAAGAGCGGGGAATGGAGGTCGACGCCGGTCAACCTGCTCAGCTTCGCCGGCGAGCACTACCTGGTGGCACCACGCGGTGAGACGCAGTGGGTGCGCAACCTGCGCGTCGCCGGTAGCGGCGAGCTAAGGGTGGGAAGGCGCGTCCAGGCGTTCCAGGCGACAGAGTTGGCCGACACAGACAAGACCGAGGTGATGCGGGCATATCTCAAGCGCTGGAAGGCGGAGGTGGGTGTCTTTTTCGGCGGAGTCAGTGCCGGTGCCTCGGATGCCGACCTCCTTCGCATCGCGCCAGACCACCCGGTGTTCCGCCTAGCGCTCACCTAGACGTAGCGAGCGAGCCTCATACCGCCGAGAAGACATAGCGCTACGCGCTGAGGGCGCCCGAAGGGCGCCCTCGTTGCATCGGTCGTAACTTCCAGGTTGCTAAGACCAAGGAGGCTGC
>Ga0187874_10002250_pt1 | contig 15093 bp, 17 predicted proteins | sample June2016WEW_16_1_3_FD_132993 | JGI IMG/M metagenome (GOLD analysis project Ga0187874, IMG submission 132993) | Peatland microbial communities from SPRUCE experiment site at the Marcell Experimental Forest, Minnesota, USA - June2016WEW_16_150 | ecosystem: Environmental > Terrestrial > Soil >... | reverse complement strand
TTGCGCGGGACGAAGTATTGAGTGCCGGCGCCGGCGCGATCGATCTCGCGAATCAGCTCGCCGAGGTCTTCGGGATTGGCGACGAAGTCGATGTCCGAAGTATCGACGACCAGCAGCGGCGCCTCGTCGTAGTAGAAAAAGAAATCGCGGTAGGCCGATGACACGCGCTCGAGGTAGTCGAAGCTGATGTGGCGCTCGAAATCACGATTGCGCTTGCGCAAGCGCTCGGCCAGCACCTCGATGGTGGCGCGCACGTAAACGACGAGGTCGGGCCGGGCGATCTCGGCGTCGAGCAGCTTGTACACGTTGTCGTAGAGCTTGAGTTCGTCGGGGACGAGATTCAACGCGGCGAAGATTTTATCCTTGGCGAAGAGATAGTCGGCGACGGTGGCCTGCGTGAAGAGATCCTGCTGCTTGAGCTCGCGCTGCTGGTTGTGGCGGGTGAGCAGGAAATAAAGCTGCGCGGGAAACGCGTACTTGTCGGGATCCTGGTAGAAGCGGGGCAGGAACGGGTTGTTGTCGGCATCCTCGAGCATCAGGCGCGCACCCAGCTCGCGGGCGAGCGCCTGCGCGAGGCTCGTTTTGCCGACCCCGATGGGGCCTTCGACCGCGATATAGCCGCGCCGGCGCATCGGGCCTCGATTGCGACCCTAGGTCATCTCACTTGCGATGCTTCTTGGCCTGGTCGCGAAGTTTGCGAACCACGTCGTCGGGCGCGCCGCCGCGCTCTTCCAAATCGGCGGCAGTGTCGTAGTCGGGCGGAGTCTTGGTCAGATAGACCTGCGCCAATTCGAGGTTGGCGACCTTGTCGTCGGGATAGATGCCGATCACGTCATTTAACAGCTTGAAGGTCGCGTCGGGCGTGCCGGCGGCCTTGGCGGCCTGGTTGATCTTATGCATCATCGGGTCCGCGTCGGGCCCGAGCGCTTCCATCTTATGCACCCTGGCCATCAGCATCGCGGCCTCGATGCCCTGCTCATAGGTCTTGACGGCGTCGGCGTACTTCTTGTCCTGCATCTGCTGGTCGCCGACTTTTTCGATGATCGGGATCGCATCCATAAGTGCGTGTACAGCTTTTTCGCGGGCCGCCGGGATCCTGGTGGTAAGCATGATGTCCTTGAGAGTGGCGACACCTTCAGTGACCTTGCCCGCCTTGATGTCGTCGAGCGCCTTGCCCGAGGAATTCGCCAAGTCAGCGAGCTTCTTGTAGAGCCGAGCCTTGTCGAGGAGTTTCTGATCGGTGGGATCGAGCTCAGAAGCGGCCTCGTACTCGCGCCCGGCACCTTCCTCATCGCCGAGCGCTTCATCTATATGCGCGAGAGACTTGTGCGCGTCGAGGCTGGTGGGGTCGGCCTTTATCGACAGCTCGAGTTCTTTTTTGGCGGCGTCGAGATCGCGTTTTTCGAACAGATCTTCAGCTTTGTATAGATGACGCTTCGCCTCGGACTGGCATCCGCTGACGAACGGGATGGCCAGCAGGACGGGCAATACCAGCGCGCGCACGATAGCTGTTCGCATCAGAATGTTCCTCTCCGCGTTTGGCTAAATCCGGATGAGTCTGCAAGCAATGGCGCGGAATTGTCAAGGCGAAATGCGGCGGGCGCGCGTGCGCAGATGGCTGGCGGGAATCGCCGCGCGGCTCAGTCGGCGGGCATCGGGAGCGGGAAATGCACCCGCTCCTTGGCGACGCTGAGCAACTCGACCTCGGCGCCGGAGCGGGCGAACGCACCGATAATTTCCTCGACCAGCCACTCAGGAGAGGAGGCGCTCGCGGTCAGGCCGAGCGCGCGCACACCGTCGAGCATCGCGGGCTCGACGTCGGCAATCGAATCGACCAGGAACGCGCGCGCGCCGCGCATCTGCGCGACCTCCACCAGCCGGTTCGCATTTGAACTCTGCTTCGAGCCGACCACCAGGATCGCATCGCTGACCTGCACCAGTTCCTTGACCGCGTTCTGACGGTTCTGGGTCGCGTAGCAGATGTCGTCGGTCCTGGGTTCCTGCATCGAGGGGAACCGCTCCTTGAGCGCCTCCATGATCTCGCGGGTGTCGTCGACACTGAGCGTGGTCTGCGTGACAGCCGCGATGCGCTCGGGATTCTCGACTTTGACGGTGCGCGCCTCGCCCACGGTGCCGACCAGCACCACCTTGCCGGGCGCGACGCCCAGCGTGCCCTTCACTTCCTCGTGGCCTGCGTGGCCGATGAGGATCACGCTGCGGCCTTCGTCGTCGTATTTCTTGACTTCGAGATGGACCTTGGTGACGAGCGGGCAGGTGGCGTCGATAACGCGCAGAGCGCGATCCTTGGCGCGGTCCCATTCGCTGGGCGCGACGCCATGAGCGCTGAAGATGACGCGCTGGCCGGTGGGAACCTTGTCGAGGCTCTCGACAAAAATCGCGCCTTCTTTTTCGAGCGCTTCGAGGACGAAACGGTTGTGGACGATCTGATGGCGCACGTAGAGCGGGCGGCCGTAGGAGCGCAGTGCGCTGCGGACGGCCTCGACCGCGCGATCGACGCCGGCGCAGAAGCCGCGTGGCTCAGCCAGGATGACTTTTTCGACCGATGTTTCTCCCAACGCCATCCTACCTTTGTAACTGGCAACTGTCCGCCCGGTCAATGATGCCCTGGTCCTTCGCCCGTTTTCACGGGAGAGGTCAGGTGAGGGTTCTGCGATGCGGCCAGGTTTCTATTCATGGGCCGGTGGATGCGAGGTTTGGCAGCCGATCCATACCTCGCCGCCTTCGAAATGCTCTTTTTTCCAAATCGGTACGATTTCTTTCAGGCGGTCGATCGCGAACCTGCAGGCCTCGAACGCTTCTGCGCGATGCGCCGCCGAGACCGCAATCGCCACCGATGTCTCGCCTATTTCGACGACGCCGATGCGATGCGCGATCGCGATGCGCACGATTTTCCATCGCGCGCCCGACTCGACGGCGAGCTTGCGCATCTCGGATAGCGCCATCGGCTCGTAGGCTTCGTACTCGAGGCGAATCACGACCCGACCTGCGTTGTCGCGGCGAGTGGTACCGGCGAACGATACGATTGCACCGGCCGCAGGGTCGGCAACTTCGCGTTCGAGGGCGGCCAAGTCGATCGGATGGCGGCCGATGGTGATTTTGCCGACGTACGCGGGCGTGTCCGTGCCGTCGGCGCCGCCGCTGACGGGCGGAATGAAGGCAATCTCGTCGCCCATCCGCGGCTTGAAGCTGCCTTCGACATATTCCTGGTTAACGGCGAAGCCTACAGAGTTGTGATGCCCGCCGAGCGCGGGAAATTCGCCGACCAGATGCATCCAGATCTCGCCGACGGTTGTGCCGTCGGGAAATTCGCGCGTCAGCTCGGCCGCATGCGCCCGCTCGCGAAGCGTCGCGAACAGTTTGATCGTGAACTTGTTCACTGGTTCATAGACTCAGCAGATAAGTGATGTGCCCGAGCTCGGGGATCAGCAGCTTCTCCATGGCAAGCCGGCACGCGTCGGGGGAACCGGGAATCGCGGCCACGAACTTGCGATGGCGCACTCCGGCAACAGCGCCGCTCAGCATCGCGGCCGCTCCGATTTCCTGAAACGAAAGCATCCGGAACAGTTCGCCGAAGCCTTCGAGCTCCTTGTCGATTATCGACTTCACAACTTCGGTGGTGCCGTCGCGCGCGGTAATACCGGTGCCGCCGTTGACGATAATCGCATCGAGATTCGGTAAATTATTGACGAGCGCGGCGGAAATCCTCTCACCGTCGTCGGGGATGATTTCGTAGTAGGCTACCAGGTGACCGGCTGCCTCCAGCAAAGTGCGGATGAGCTTACCGCTCTCGTCGGTTTCCGGGCTGCGCGAATCGCTGGCGGTGATGACGCCGACCTTGAGGTTTGCGCGCGCGTGTTTTTGGTGATCGTGGACCGACATGCGGATTAGGATTACACAATCCGCGGTGGCATTATAAGCAGTCCGCGTCCGCGATGCTCGCGGTAGAAACCAAAGAAATTGCCCGCCCCGCGAGCTACTACCGGCGGAACCTCAAGATGACCACCGCGTCCAGCCGAGCAGCCGGTTTCCTTCGCCCGAAAATTCTACTGATCGCCGCGGCCGCAATCGCGATCCTCTACGGCGCGCATCGCATTGGCGCCGGACCGTGGCTGACGAACGCGCTTGACTGGATCCGCGGGCTGGGTGCGCTGGCGCCGGTCGCGTTCATCGCAATCTACATCGCGGCGTGCGTCGCGTTTCTTCCGGGGTCGATCCTCACCATCGGCGCCGGCGTGATTTTCGGCGTGGTGCGCGGATCGATCTACGTTTCGATCGCGGCGACGCTCGGCGCTACGGCGGCTTTTCTCGTGGGCCGCTACCTTGCGCGCGATTGGGTGAGCGAAAGACTCGAAGGCAACGCGAAGTTCAAAGCGATCGACGAAGCGGTCGGGAGAGAAGGATGGAAGATAGTTGTCCTGACCCGCCTGTCGCCGGTGTTTCCATTCAACCTGCTCAACTATGCCTACGGGCTGACGCGCGTGACTCTGCGCGACTACTTTCTTGCGTCGTGGGCCGGGATGATTCCCGGCACAATTCTCTACGTGTATATCGGCTCACTGAGCGGCGACCTCGCGCGCGCGGCTGGGGGCAGCGCCAGGCGCACGCCCGCTGGATGGGCGCTCACCGCAATCGGATTCGCCGCGACAGTCGCGGTCGCCGTGTACGCAACGCGAATCGGCGCACGGGCGCTGCGCGAAAAGACCTAGCTAGAGGACACATCGATGGGATCGCACGCGCTGAAGCATGAGCCGCTCGACGCTTACAACCTCGCGCTGACTGAAAATCTGCATCCCGCCGGATGGATCAACCCCGAACCCGCGCGTCGCTACAGCATGGTAGTGATCGGAGCCGGGCCCGCGGGCCTCGTGATCGCTGCGGGCGCCGCCATTTTGGGTGCGAAGGTTGCGCTCGTCGAGCGTGACCTGATGGGCGGCGATTGCCTGAACTTCGGATGCGTCCCGTCCAAGGCGCTGATCCGCTCGGCGCGAGCGGCCGCGGCAGTTCGCGACGCGGGCCGCTTTGGCGTCGAGGTCCCGCCGGGTGTGCGGGTAAATTTTCAGGCCGTGATGGAGCGGATGCGCAAGCTGCGCGCCGAACTCAGCCCGACCGACTCCGCCAATCGATTTCGCTCTTTGGGCGTCGACGTGTTTATCGGGGACGGACGTTTCGTCGGTCCTGACTGCGTGGAGGTGGATGGCACAAAGCTCCGTTTCAGAAAGGCCGCGATCGCCACGGGAGCGCGCGCCGCCGCGATCCCGATACCGGGTCTTGCAGAGGCCGGCTATCTGACCAACGAGACGGTTTTTTCGCTGACCGCGTTGCCGCGGCGAATTGCCGTGATTGGAGCCGGACCGATCGGATGCGAACTTGCGCAGACGTTTGCACGATTCGGCGCGCAGGTCACCATCCTCGAAGTTGCCCCGCAAATCCTGATTCGCGAGGATCGCGACGCCGCAGGGCGAGTCGAGCGCGCTATCGCCCGGGACGGCGTGGAAATCATCACCGGATGCAGGATTTCCGGCGTCGAGTTGCGCGGCAATGAAAAAATAATCGCGACCGAACGGATCGGCGTCAGCCGCGAGATTATCGCCGACCAGATTTTGATCGGCGTCGGGCGAGTCCCCGCGGTCGAAGGGTTGAATCTCGAAGCCGCGATGATCGAATACGACAGGCAAAACGGCGTGAAGGTCGATGACTACCTGCGCACGACGAATCCGATAGTGTACGCGGCCGGCGACGTCGCATCGCCACACAAGTTTACTCACTTGGCCGATGCGCACGCGCGAATCATACTCCGCAACGCACTATTCTTCGGGCGCCGGCGCGCGAGCCGACTGACTATTCCATGGTGTACCTACACCGACCCTGAAATAGCGCACGTCGGACTATACGAAGCCGAGGCGAAACAGCGCGGAATCGCAGTTGCGACCTATACGCAGGAACTGGCCGAGGTCGATCGCGCGGTGCTGGACGGAGAAACCGACGGCTTCGTGAAGGTGCACGTCCGCGCGGGAAGCGATCGGATCGTCGGTGCGACGGTGGTCGCGAGCCACGCGGGCGAGATTATCTCGGAACTCACCACCGCGATCGCCGCGGGCATCGGATTGGGCCGCCTCGGTGACGTGATCCATCCATATCCGACACAGGCCGACGCGATCCGCCGCGCCGCCGGACTTTACACGCGCACGCGGCTCACGCCATTCGTCGCGGGACTGATGAAGCGCTGGTTCGCTCTCACGCGATGAGCGGCGGATTCCAGATCGGTTGCGGAGTTACCGCAGGCGCAGGTTGAATGCCTGACGGCCCTTCTCGCCCGGACGGACGTCGAACTGAACTTCGTTGCCCTCGCGCAGGTCGTCGAAATAGACCTTGGGCGACAGCGCCGACCGATGAAAGAAAACTTCGTCGCCGCCGTCGTCCGCGATGATGAAGCCGAAGCCCTTGTCCTTGACTATCTTCTTGATTGTGCCAAACACGCGATCCTCCGCCGAACGATATAGTGCCGGCGCCTTGAGCTTACGACGCCGGCAATTTAAGTAAAGAGCGTACTCGCACGAGGGCGCTTATGCTCAAGGCCGTCACATTGAAGGAAATTGAAAGAATCTTCGCCGTGATCGAACCGATGGGAATTTCGCGCGAGGCGGTTGTGATTCCGCTGCGCACCGGGCATCCGGGACGCGTCTCGATTCTGAAAGACGGCAAGTTGGAGATAGTCGTCGAGCGCGACGGCGATTTTGAGGATTGGATCACTCAACTCGAGGCGCGGATTCGCGAACTGACGAAGCCGGAGACGGACTAAGCTCGATCAGCACCGCGCCGTGATCGACCATCTGGCCCTCCTCGACGCGAACATGTTTCACAATCGCCGCGCTCTCGGCGGTGAGCGTCGTCTCCATTTTCATCGCTTCGATCACGACCAGCGGCTGTCCGGCCTCGACCAGATCGCCCTCGCGCACCATCACCATGAGCACTTTGCCGGGCATCGGCGCGATGATTTCGGCCGCTGCGAGCCCGCGCGCGCGGCGCCGGGAAGCCGCTTCTGCGGGCTTGAACTCGAAGGACGCGGGACCGACCGAAACGAGTATCGAATCCTTTCGCCGCGCGCCGAAAACCCGGTAGCGCCGGCCGTCGATCGTAAGAACCCCGCCGCCGTCCGCATTGGGCGTGAACTCCGCGGCGAGTTGCCTGTCTCCGATACGGACGCGAATCGCGCCGCCGTCGCGCGAGATCACTTCGGCGTCGATCTCGCGCAAGTCGCCCGCGCGCGTGAGTTTCATCGCCGCGATCCCCACAGCTCGAAGTTTTTGAGATCGTCCCACGGCGAACGACGCTCGGCGCCGGCCGGCAACGCAGGACCGTCTGACGGGATATCGCCCATCGCGCCGCCGGCGGTGATCGCCGCTGCGACAATTGCCGCATCGATTTCGGACTTGCCGATCTCCCACCCTGAAAAGAATGAGTCGATGAAGTGCGTGGAGAGTTTCGCGTCGCGAAATTGCCCGCTCGCTACGATATCGCGCAGGTAGGCGGCGTTGTTCGTCACGCCAAGCAAAGCGAATTCGCCGAGCGCATTGACCAGCCTGACGCGTGCCTCCTCGCGATTGGCGCCGTAGCAGACCAGCTTGCCGAGCAGACCGTCGTACCATGGCGTCACTTCGGCGCCGCGCGCCAGATGCGAGTCGAAGCGCACGCCCGGTCCGCCGGGGACGCTCAGATGAAGCACGGTTCCCGTCGCGGGACGGAAGTCATGCTCGGGATCCTCGGCGTTGATTCGGCATTCGATCGCCGCGCCGCGCGGGGCCGCGGGCTCCGGCGCCTTGCCGCCCGACGCGATCCGCAATTGCTCGCATACCAGGTCGCACCCAAAACGCATTTCGGTCACGGGATGCTCGACTTGCAGGCGCGCGTTGACTTCGAGGAAGTAGAAGTCGTCGCCCTCGACCAGAAACTCCGCGGTGCCCGCGTTGGTATAGTGCGCCGCGCGCGCGAGTTTCAGCGCCGCGCCGATTATTTTCGCGCGCATCTGATCGGTGAGTCCGGGCGCCGGCGACTCCTCGATAATCTTCTGATGCCGCCGCTGGATCGAGCAATCGCGCTCGCCGAGAGCGACCACGGCGCCGTGATTGTCGCCGAGAAACTGTATTTCGATGTGGCGCGGATGCGCGAGATATTTCCGACGAATATCCGCCCGTCGCCGAATGCCGCCGCGGCTTCGCGCGCGGCCGCTCCCAGCGCGCTCTCGAGTTGCGCGGCTTCCGCCACCACGCGCATCCCGCGCCCGCCTCCGCCTGCCGCAGCCTTGATCACAAGAGGGTAGCCGACGAGCGCCGCATACTCGCGCGTCGCGGAAATCTCCGCGGCTTCGATTCCCGGCACCACCGGAACCCCGGCTGCAACTGCGATTCGCCGTGCCGCGACTTTGTCGCCGAGCGCCGCCATCACCTCCGGCCGCGGCCCGACAAACACGATCTGCGCATCGGCCGCAGCCTGCGCGAACTCGGGACGCTCGGAAAGAAATCCGTAGCCCGGATGAATCGCGTCGGCGCCGGAATGCTTTGCGGCGGCGATTATCGCCGCGATGTCGAGGTAGCTCTTTGCGGCCTCGGCGGGTCCGATGAGAATCGCCTCGTCAGCCGCGCCGACGTGTGCGCTTTTCGCGTCCGCCGCCGAATAGACAGCCACGGTTTTCAGGCCGAACAGGCGCGCACTGCGGATGATCCGAAGAGCAATTTCGCCGCGATTGGCGACCAGCAGTTTTGTGAGCCGGCGTTCCATCAATTCGTCGAAAAAAAACTAGCACAAGCCGGATCCACACGCTCGAACTCAAGGCGCCCGGCGTCGGTGAAAAATGAAAAAGTGAAAAAGTGGGAAACTGAAAATATATTGTGAATTGATCGTCAAAAAGATTGATCGGCGGCGCGATTTCACTATCTTGTTTGATCCGAGTCTGACTCGGGCGCGCGGTTGAAAAGTCGAAACGAAAAAAGCCGCCACGCGTACCAAATGGCGGGAAAGACTAACTGGCTCGAGGAGCGCTAGCGGAGAATGAGCGACAAAATCACGGTTCGTACGGTGTACGACTTCCCCGTCGCCGCTCATCTGTGCGACGGCGGAACCGTGCGTTACGTAAAACTGGTCCGCCGCAGCGGCCAACCGCCGGAAGGCACCTGCCAGCAGTGCAAGACTTCGTTTTTGTATCGAAAGCCCAAACCCTCAAAAAACGCGCGCCATCCCGACGGCGAGGGCATCGTCCACTTTTAGAGATCAAATCTTTTTCCAGAAATCGGATCGTTTTTTAGAAATCACTCCCGCTATTTTGTCCGGCGCGCGCTGCCCGGCGCATCGCCACCCGTCTTCACGAGCATGACCTGCGGGCCCTTGTAGTAGCGCGTGGCTTCGTCGCCGACGAACGCGAATCCGTCGTTCGGATCGAACCATGCGTGAATCTTGGGCGCCAAAGCCGCGACGATTACGTTCAACCATCCAAAATCCGGCCGGACTTCGACTCGGATCGCCTCGGCGCCGTAGGGCGCCCACACCGCATTTGCCGGATCGACCGTCACGCTGATCGCAAATATCTTCGGGCCGGGCGCGCAGTTGAAGAAGTGGATTGGACGAGCCAATCCCTTGTCGCGCGCGCGCAATAAATCCTGAATCGGAATCACTATGCTCGCGCCCGCCCAGGTGTTGTCCGGGATGCTGAGCAGCTCGGCCTGCTCGCTCTTTTGTGCGCCGGAGTTGTCGATACAAGTCGTGGCGCCCGACTTCAAATCCAGATGGGCGCGTCGCTGGATCGATCCGTCGGCGTTGAAGAACGTGTGATCGAATTCGACCAGCCGGGGTGGCTCGCTGCCGGCGCCCCGTTGCAACTCGGCGGTCTCGACGTCGGACTGATCGTCATAGTAGGTACTCTCGCCGTGCATCGTCGCGCCCTCGCCGGTATTCTCGATACGGTAGCGGCCGCGCCCGATCGCAATACCGGTATCACGATTCAGAATCATGAAGCTGGTCGGCGGAAAGCTGAGCGCATCGGCTGAAAACGCGGGGCGCGCACCGGCCATCGTCAGGATTATCGCCGACGCCGCGACAGCGACAGTCCATCCTCGCTTCCGTATTGTAATCATGCCCTTGCCAATGCAAATTCCTGTCTGGAACGTTAACTCGGCGGCTGATCTGCGCGCTAGCAGCGCGATAAAAGGCATCGGATGCTCGATTCGATCTTCGGCGCGAACCCGGACATCAAGCGCATGCAATCGCGATGCGCCCGCGTGCTGTTCAGCGCGGGAATCACCGCCAACGTCGCCACGATTCTCGCCGCGCTCGCCGGCATCGCATCGGGGATCGCATTCGCGATCGCCCACGTGGCGTGGGCGATCGTCGCGCTCGGCGTCAGCGCCGCCCTCGACGCGCTCGACGGCACGATTGCGCGCGAATGCGCCGCGCCGAGCGCTCTCGGCGGCGTGCTCGACCTGTCGGCCGATCGCATCGTCGAGGCTTGTGTAATCGTCGGCATCGCGTGGCGCGATCCGGCGCTCTATTTCCCGGCGCTCGTCCTGGTCGCCACCTGGTACGTGAACATCACGGTATTTCTCGCGGTCGGAGCCGCAATCGAGCGCCCGGGCGCCAAGCTAATCGAGTACCCGCCCGGAATCCTCGAGCGCACCGAAGCGATCATCTTCTTCATCGTGCTCGGAATGGTCGAAGCATCGCCGACTATTCGCCCGACAGGCCCAATACTCTGCTATGCGATGGCAGCGATGGAGATCGTGACCGGCGCCCAACGCCTGCTATTCGGCCTGCGAATGCTCCGCCCGGATTAATCCGCCCCCCGTCAGCCGCGCGCACTACTCGACCGTCACCGACTTCGCCAGATTGCGCGGCTGATCGACGTCGGTGCCGCGCTCCACCGCGATGTGATACGCGAGCAACTGGATCGGCACCGTCATCAGCACCGGCGTCAGCATCCGGTTCGTCTCCGGCACTTCGATAATTTCCGCGGCGACGCTTTTGAGTTCGTCGGTCGCGCGATTGGTCACCGCGATAATCCGGCCGTTGCGCGATTCGACTTCCTTCAGATTCGACATCGACTTCTCGAACAGGTCGTCATTGGGAATTATCACCACCACCGGCATCTTCTCGTCGATAAGCGCGATCGGCCCGTGCTTCATCTCGCCCGCGGAGTAACCTTCGGCGTGAATGTAGGAAATTTCCTTCAGCTTGAGCGCGCCCTCGAGCGCGATTGGGTAGTTGATACCGCGGCCGAGGAACAGGAAGTCCCGCGCCGGCGCGTACTTGCGCGCGATCTGCTGAATATTCGGCTCACCCTCGAAAATAGCCTCGATCTGTCCGGGGATCGCGAACGCCGGTTGCAGCAACTTGCCGGCATCCGCGCCCGACAGCCGTCCCATCCGCGCCGCCAGATGAATCGCGAACAGATAGTAGGCCTCGAGCTGCGTGAGAAAGCATTTGGTCGTCGTCACGCTCGTCTCGGGACCGCATCGCGTGTACAACTGCGCGTCGGCCTTGCGCGCGATCGACGAATCCACCGTGTTGGTGATCGCCAGCAGATGCGCACCGCGCGCGCGTCCTTCTTCCATCGCGGCGATCGTGTCGGCGGTCTCGCCCGACTGCGACACGGCGATGATCATCGTGCGGTCGTCAATCGGCGGCCGGCGATAGCGGAACTCGGATGAGTAATCGACCTCGACCGGAATCGCGGCAAGGTCCTCGATCATGAACTTGCCCACCTGCGCGGTTATCCACGACGCGCCCGCACCCAGCATTACGATTCGCCCGATCGACGCGGGACCGCCCGCCGGGATCAGTTCGCCTTCGAAGCGGACGGTTGTCGAGCCGCCGTCCGCCCGTCCCGCCATCGTGTCGATCCACGCCTGCGGCTGGTCGTTGATTTCCTTGCGCAGGTAATGGCGAAAGCCGCCCTTGGTGGCGGCGACTGCGTCCCATTCCACTTGACGGGGTCGGCGAGTAACCACAGTGCCATCGAACTTCATCAGCCGCGCGGTGGTGGCGGTGACCTCGGCAAGCTCGCCGTCTTCGAGGACGATCACGCGGCGAGTGTGTTCGAGGATCGCGGGAATATCCGAAGCGATGAAGTTCTCGCCGTCGCCCAGCCCCAGGACCAACGGCGTCGCGGTCTTGGCGGCGACCAGCTTGTCGGGTTCGGTTTCCGACAGCACGACGATCGAGAACGAACCGCGCAATCGCAAAACGGCTTCGCGCACGGCCTCGGTCAGCCCGCGTCCGCCTTTGAGCTTTTCCTCGATCAGGTGCGAGATCAGCTCGGTGTCGGTTTGGGAGCGGAGCTTGTGGCCGCGAGCGAGCAGTTCGGCGCGCAGCTCGATGAAGTTCTCGACGATGCCGTTGTGGATGACGGCGACCGGCCCGGCTTTGTGCGGATGCGCATTTTCCTCCGACGGGCGGCCGTGAGTCGCCCATCGCGTGTGCCCGATCCCGATGTGGCCGTGCAGGGGAGAGCGGGCCAGCAGATGGCGCAGGTTTTCGAGCTTGCCTTTGGCGCGGCGAATTTCGAGCTTGTTGTCAACTAAAGTTGCGATGCCGGCCGAATCGTACCCGCGATACTCCAGGCGGCCGAGCCCTTCGAGCAGGATAGGATAGGCTTCGCGCGGCCCGACATACCCGATTATTCCGCACATGATCGTTCGCTCCTTCCCCCGCAATTGTAGGGAAGCTTACAGAGTTATCCGCCACGGCACGGCATCCCGTGCTCACCTCGGGGACGATGCGGCCCCGGCGCGCGGGCGTCGGCATCCTGATGCGAGCCCACGGACGGAGCGAAATGGTTGTTCGCGGGAGAGTTTAGAAAATCACGTCAGAGCCGGATGCTCTGCCACTCGAGGCGCATTTTGTCGCGTGGTCACCCGCGCGGTTTGCTCGCCTCTATCGACTGTGGAGCCGGGAAGCCATCCGCCGATCATCTTCGATTCTGCTTCCACCTCGTCAACTCATGGATGTCCAAATGTGTCCACGAGTTCTGGCGCTACTCTCGCTCTCTATTGTCTATCGCCTCGACCATCACCTCGTTATGGATTGGCACATCATGCCCCTTGGCCTCAATTATTCCCGCCCGCGCGAGCAAGTTCAAGCGACGCGCGGCTCGCGCAACCATCTAATCTTAGGGAGGAGATGCGTTTGATAGCCGCCGCCTCTTCCATGAATCGCGGATTTCTAACCACGTGGCATTGAGTGCCAGGGGTATTGACGATCGTGCTCATGCAGTCGATCATCAGCGGCCAGCCGGTCCCCCAAGGGACTATCTCCTGTTGAACGCACATCATGCCAGCGCCCTCGACGAATGCGCGCATCTTTTCAGCACTCATAGAAGGTGCACGCCAATGTTGATCAAAGGGGAGACGTGAGAGCCGTCTTTTTATTTTGTCCAACACCGAACGACGGCGAACAGCGTCAAGGTTGGAATGGTGAAGAAACGCGAACCCGCCCGGCTTGAGCACACGCGCAAGCTCGTTAGCATAGCTGGACATCACATCGGACTCGGCGTGAACCAGCGAATCAAATGAAAACGCGAAGTCAATTGATGCGTTTTCAATCATGGGGAAGGTGAGGCCGTCGTTGACCTTAAATTCAAGATTCGGATAGTGACCAAAGCGCTCAGTGCATCGGTCGACACAGACTTGCGCTAAATCGATCCCGATCAACGACGTACAGTGAGGCTGGAGGAATTGCGTCCACCGACCATGGCCTGGCGCTATCTCCAGGATGCGGCCTTTCAAGAAAGGAAAGACGCGAGGCAGCAGGCAACCAACCCATTGCGCATGCGCTGTTCCCCAATACTCAGACCACTCGTCACCCTCTTGTGACCAATCGTCGGCTCCGCCAAACCTCTGCCTGTTTTCAGAAACCGATGGCATCTAATGGATTGTATATCGGAGCATGCCGTCCTACCAGTGTGCCCGGCGCGCCTTGACCGATTTACACACGGCAACGCGGCGATCACCACGTCCGCTCCCATTCCGTCATCCCGACCGACCCCGAGCGACCCCAGATCCGTGACTTCCCGAGTTAGTAGTGTTCCGGATGAGTTCGAGTGCCGAACCTTCTCGAAGACTAACTGGTCGGTTTCGGCTTCTTCCTGGTGACCGCCGCTTTCTTCTTGTTGGCCAGCGCAATCTTCTTGTTGGCCAGCGCTTTGGCGACCGATTCTCGCAGGGGCAAGTCGGAAGTGGCGCCGAAGCGGGCGATTACGTCGTCATAGACCGCGATGGCCCCCTTGCTTCGGCCGAGTTGGCCGAGCGTGACGCCCTTGTTGACCAGCGCTTTGGCGACCGATTCTCGCAGGGGTAATTCGGACGCGGAGCCGTAGCGGGCGAGTACGTCGTCGCTGACCGCGATTGCCTCCTCGCTTCGGCCGAGTTTGCCGAGCCTGTAGCCCTTGTTGACCAGCGCTTTGGCGACCTGTTCTCGCAGGGGCAATTCGGATGCAGAGCCGAAGCGGGCGATTAGGTCGTCGTAGACCGCGATTTCTTCCTCGCTTCGGCCGAGTTGACCAAGCGTGATCCCCTTGTTGAGCAACGCTTTGGCAACATGTTCTCGCAGGGGCAAATCGGACGCGGAGCGAAAGCGGGCTAGTACCTCTTCGTAAATCGCAATTTCTTCCTCACTCCGGCCGAGCTGGCCGAGCATGATCCCCTTGTTGACCAGCGCTTTGGCGACCTGTTCTCGCAGTAGCAGTTCGGACGCAGAGCCGAAGCGGGCCAGTACGTCGTCGCATGCCGCGATGGCCTCCTCGCTTCGGCCAAGTTGGCCGAGACTAATCCCCTTATTAACAAGCGCAGAGGCGACCTCTTCTAGCAGGGGCAATTCGGACGCAGACCCGAAGCGGGCGACTACCTCGTCGCAGACCGCGATGCCCTCCGCACCTCGGTCTAGTTTGCTGAGCGCGACCCCCTTGTTGACTGTTCCCCGTCAGCACAAGTTGGACAGTTTGCAGCGATTGAGGAAGAGAGGGTTTTTGGCTCATCTTAACCCCAAAAGGAGCGGAGATGAGATCGAAAGCAGATACGCATTCGGAGGAAG
>Ga0187874_10002249_pt1 | contig 15100 bp, 22 predicted proteins | sample June2016WEW_16_1_3_FD_132993 | JGI IMG/M metagenome (GOLD analysis project Ga0187874, IMG submission 132993) | Peatland microbial communities from SPRUCE experiment site at the Marcell Experimental Forest, Minnesota, USA - June2016WEW_16_150 | ecosystem: Environmental > Terrestrial > Soil >... | reverse complement strand
TAAGTCGCCCGAGTCCCGCAAGATTATAAGACACACGGCTGACCTCCTCCCGAGCCACAAGCTCGCAGCCGTGATATCCAAGGGCTCCCAGTTGCCAGACTGAGGAGCCCTTAACGTTTTCTTGGAGTCTTTATGTGGATGCGCTGTTGTGCACGATGCGGGCGTCTCCTGTATAAAAGGCACCTGAATGATCGCACGATTTGCATGACTTGTGGATGGATATGGTAGGAGGAGGGGATGCGGACGCTTTTGTCTATATTCAGTTGCCATCAGTACGAGTACACTGCGCCCGGAATGAGGGATTGGTTTACGCGTACTACAGTGGACCGCGTGCAAGCCGTACGAGATTCGTGGCTGAAAGATGTGACCGGCGAGTACAAAATTTTCAAGGGTGCGTTAAGAAAAAGTAATATACAATTTCTAAATCCGCCAGATGAAGTTTGGCTCGATGCGCCTGATGACTACCATCACAGCGCCGAAAAAATTCGGGCGCTGATCAAGTACGCTCTCGCGGGCGGGTACGACTATATTTGCAAGGTCGATGATGATGTCTGGGTCTATTACGACCGACTCATGGCAAATATACCGACCGCGGATTATGTAGGTAGCGACCGAGGCGAGCCGTTAGACGGGCTCAAAGCAAATTTTTGTCCGGGCTTCACTTATTGGTTAAGCCGACGGGCTATGGAGTTACTGGACAAAAGTCCAGCAGGATGTTGGGCTGAAGACAGATATGTGGGCGAAGCATTAAAGAAACAACAGATTCGTTGTGCTTTTGATTCCCGTTATCACCTTGTGAAACCGACAAGAACGAATCCCTATATTAGCGATGGAGAGTTGGAGAAACCAAATAACTATCTAACTATCCATGCGCTACGTCCTGATCAAATGAGGAGACTACATGCACAAATCCCGACTTGTAGTGCATGAAGACGAGCGCGGAAAGTTGTTCGAGACGATCAAGGTTCATGGTACGCAGTTTATTGCTTTCTCCAAGCCCGGAGTAGTTCGCGGCAATCATTTTCACCGGGATAAGATTGAGTATTTTACCGTTCTTCAAGGTGAAGCGGTTTTATACACCCGAGATAAGTTCAATGGGAATACGCATTCTTACACTTTGCGGGGGGATACCCCGGAGACTATTACGGTTTATCCGTATTGGGTGCATGCGATAGAAAATGTCGGTGATACAGAGATGATTCTGTTTGTACAGGGGAGTGAAGTTTTTGACCCTGAGAATACAGACACATATCCAGAAGTAGTCTAATAAAGTCGGAGGAGAGCGTGCATATCTGTACAGTGATTTCTACGCGTCCTGAAATTGTGAAAATGTCGCGCATAATGCCTGCGCTCGACGCAGCAGTACAACATACCATAATCCACACATCTCAGAATTGGGATTTTGAACTTCGTGATATCTTCTTCGACCAGATGGGCTTACGAAAGCCGGATTATACTCTCGATACTAAAGGCCGCACCCCCACCCAGATGACTGCCGACATAATGGTTAAATTGGAGGCATTGCTTATTAAGTTGAAGCCAGACGCCATTTGTTTTCTGGGAGATACGAACGGGTGTCTTGCAACTGCTTTGGTTGCCACTAAATTGAAGATTCCCTTTACGCATTTGGAAGCAGGAAACAGATGTTTCGACTTGGGTACGCCCGAAGAAGTAAATCGTATTGCTATCGACCATCTTCCGGGCATTCAATTGCCCTACTCAGAACGCAGTCGTGAGAATCTGATTCTCGAAGGGATACCAACGAACCAAGTCATAAAAATCGGCAGTCCGATGAATGAAGTACTTGACTATTATTCAAAGGACATTGAATCCTCCGACATATTACACCAGTTAGATTTAACGCCGGGCGAGTACTTTTTAGTGAGTTGTCATCGCGAGGAAAGCATTGAGAGACATTTCAAGGATTTCGTAGCTCTGTTAACGGCACTGGCTAAGAAGTTTCATCACCGCATAATTGTTACGACGCACCCCCGTACTCGAAAGCGCCTTGACGCAGAATACATGACTGATTTGTACGATGTGTTGGGGTATCGTTCTACGTTGCCCGATGAAATAGAGTTCCATAAACCTCTAGGGTTTTTTGATTACTGCAAATTACAGCAGAATGCTCGGTGCACTCTTAGTGATTCAGGAACTATCTCTGAGGAATCGAGCATCCTTGGATTTCCTGCTCTGATGTTACGCACTTCTCATGAGCGGCAAGAATGCGACGAAGAAGGTGGGATTATAATGACGGGGTTTGATATTGACCGAGTCATCGAAAGCCTTGAAGCCGCAACGCATCGAATATGTACTCCTGATAGTTATTGCTCTCTTCAAGTTTCCAACAAGATCGTCAATATCATACTGAGTCATACGGGGAGGAAACGTGGCTGATACCCTTCTAATTACTGGCGGGACGGGAACCTTCGGCAACGCCGTAGTGGAACGATATCTGAACACAGACACAGAGATTCGAATTTTCTCCCGCGATGAAAAAAAGCAAGACGATATGCGGACCCGGTTACATAACCCCCGCGTGAAATTTTTTATAGGCGACGTACGGGATGCAGCAAGTTTAGTTGCCCCGATGAAAGGCGTAGATTACGTTTTTCACGCCGCAGCACTCAAACAAGTTCCATCTTGCGAGTTTTTCCCGCTTGAAGCGGTAAAGACTAATGCCCTCGGTGCGGAGAACGTTTTCAATGCTGCTATTGAGAACGGCGTAAAAAAGGTTATCGCACTGAGCACTGACAAAGCAGTTTACCCCATCAACGCCATGGGAATTTCCAAGGCGATGATGGAACGGATTATGGTTGCCAAGTCACGCATGTCAAGCAGCACTATTCTGTGCGGTACCCGGTATGGCAATGTTCTTGCCTCTCGGGGCTCGGTCGTTCCTCTCTTCATCGACCAAATAAAATCGGGCAAAGAAATCACAGTGACCAATCCTGAGATGACCAGATTTATGATGACGATTGAGGATGCGGTTGATCTTGTCCAATATGCTTTTGATAACGGACAACCCGGCGACATTTTTGTAAAGAAAGCACCTGCCTCAACTGTGATGACCATCGCACAGGCAGTATCCTCAATCTTGAATCCGAATGCGCCCATCAAAATTATCGGCACTCGACATGGAGAGAAACTGTACGAGACGCTAGTTACTTCGGAGGAAATGACCTATGCGTTGTCTCGCGGTGGTTTCTACCGCATCCCAGTAGATGCTCGTGATTTGAACTACGCGTCTTACTATAGTGAGGGACAATCTCATACGGCAGTGGAATACACGTCGCATAATACGCATCGGATGGACATAGCTGAAACGGTTAGTCTTTTGAGGGGATTATGCGGGCGTTAGTCGCTTTAAGTACCTGTCATCTCTACGAAACTAACCACATCAATCAGGCAGTACGCGATACATGGTTGCGTGAGACCGCGACAGTCGGTCTTGATTATCGATTTTTTGTAGGTAGAGGAGACACGTCATTCCCCGAAGATGTCGTTCAATTAGATGTAGACGACAGCTACAACGGGTTATCGCATAAAACGATTGCGAGTCATCTCTGGGCATTGAATCAGGGATACGATTATGTATTCCAATGTTGCCCCGATTGCTACGCTCGACCCGAACGGTTGATGGCTAGCGGGTTCGAAAAAAGTTCGTATTCAGGGTATCCCTTCTGTAATCTCGGTGGTCCTTCGTTGTACGATCATGATTACCCCCAGCAGTTTTGTAGTGGTGGGGCTGGTTATTGGATGGATAGACAAGCGTGTGTGGTCCTTACATATGATAGACCCATACTTGACTGTGCGGAGGATCGCTGGGTCGGAAATATAATGCGCCAAGCGGAAATTCCGTTGACGCCCGATGGTCGTTACAACTACACTTCAACCCCATCTCCTCGGAAAGACAATGATGTGATCACGTGCCATTTGTCTGAAAGCACAGGCGTGTATGACTGGCAAAAGATGTACGACACGCACAGTGAATGGTTGAAATCTTTGGAGGAGTAATGGGCGCACTGACTATTCTGGGCGGTCACGGGGTATTGGGTAGTAGATATGTCGCGGAGTATTATGATCCCGCTATAGGTAATATCGCGTCTGTGAACAAGCGGGATGATTATAATATATACAGCCCGGATGTTTTGTACCTCATACACGATTTCAAGACAGATACAAATCTGCCGACGCTGATGAAGGTGTTAGAGAACTGGCGAACCCAGACTTCTAGCGGCGTATTCAATTATGTCAGCACACTTCAAGTCTACGGCGAATTACCCTCACCAGTAAAGGAAGATGCGATCTGTGATCCGAAGACCCATTACGCTAGGACGAAATGGTGCGAAGAACAGTTTGTTATCGCCTTCTGTAAAGCGTACGGTCGAGATTACCGTATCCTTCGCCCAGCACATGTACTCGGGCCCAAAGACGGTCGTCGTGCCCTCTGCCTGTTGGTCAATAAATTGATCGCGGGCGAGACCATAAACATTTATGAGGGAGAGAAGACCAAAGACTATGATTATGGGTATTTCTACCGTGATCATATCCATATCGAAGACACACTTCGCGCAATCGAATTAGTTATCACGAAGGGCGAGCTTAACACTGCTTACAACATCGGTACAGGTAAAGGTTGGCCCTACATTGAGATATTGCGAGTTGCAGCAGGGGATGCTTATGACCCAAACAAGGTCAAGTTCATCCCCAGAGAGAACGCGACTTTTTACATGGATTCGACGAAGCTGAATAATCTTGGATTCAGACCCCAGTTTCTTGGTTATGGGTTGTATCTCGCGGAGAATCATGATCGTAACTGAGTTGGCTGGGGGGATGGGCAACCAGATGTTCCGTTATGCCGTTGGGAGGGCTCTTGCGGTTCGCCTTGGAACCGAGTTGGGCATCAGTTTGAACTACTTCCACGAAGGCAGTTATAGACCGCTCACGTTAAATCAGTGGTCCGGCGTAACGCTTAACAAAGTAAGCAATGAGGGACGACTTTCCGTATTCGAGGGGAACCTAGGGATACCACAGGAGTTCCCAAAGGTTTCGGAAGTCGCAGTCTCTCGCGCAGAGAGTGCGAAGCGCGTACGAGATTTGCACGACGGCACTTATTTGTCAGGTTGCTGGGAATCAGAAAGATATTTTACCGAAATCGCGGACACGCTTCGCAAAGAGTTTGTACCGCATGAGATGTCGCCGGAAGGTGCCCTGCTCGCTCGATCTATCGCGCATGAAGCTGAACGTAGTGTTTTCCTCTGCATTAGACGCACAGATTATGTCACCGAAGGCCGTTGTCTACCGATGGATTACTATCAGAAGGCTATTAGGCGCATAGTTGCGGTCGAAGATGATCCACATTTCTTTGTGTTCTCGGACGACGGCGAATGGGTTCGCCGGGAATTACATATCCCTTATCGTATGTCCGTTGTGCGGGCGCACGATCTGAATCATCAGAGCGGAACAGGTGTTGAAGCGGAAGATATCTGGCTCATGAGCCGGTGTAAGCATGCGATCATACCAAACAGTACTTTTGCATGGTGGGGCGCATGGCTTAATTCGAATCCGGGCGTAATCGTTTCTCCCAAGTGGAACTACACAGAGGTTCCTGAGAGTTGGATACGCATATGAAGCCTGTTGTATTTTCCCGACACGCGTGTCTGACTAAGGAAACCTTCGGTTCGCAGGACCGGCAGATTGCTATACATTGTGATGTCATGAATTTGACAGACACGACGCCATATCGCGTATATGTACAGTTCGAAACGCTCGAAAGCGTTCCGGTAGATGCGGTCATTGCTAACAATCAGTTCTATCATCGCATTTTGGCGTGGCACGACAGCCTACTAGCGTGTCCGCAAGCTGTCAAGTTAGTTGGTCAGTGTGGACCATGCGCGGGTGTATTCGAGCCGGGAATTTTGTCATACCGTGAGGATTTGGCGAAACCATGGAGCACCGTTTCGCTAGTCGAAAAGAAATTTGGCGCATCGTTGCTGGTGTCAGAAAAGCAGTGGTATCCGGGTCATCAGTATAGGCACGAAGTCTACCACAAACTTACAGGTAGTGTAGGTCAACTACCAATTACAAAGTATCTAGCACCCCCACGCATGCTGCCGCAACCTTCCGCGGAATTTATTGCGGCGTATCAGTATCACATTGTTGTCGAACCTGTAAAATACTGGGATTTCTTTACGGAGAAGTTGACGAATTCATTTCTGACTCGTACCGTCCCGATCTATTGGGGCTGTCCGTCTATTGATGAATATTTCAATATGGAGGGCGTCCTTCGATTCTCGGATTACGGGGAATTGACACAGCACTTGCAAGCCATCACTCCCGACACGTACTTGCGGATGATGCCTGCTATAGAAGACAATTACCAGCGAGCGTTAGGATACAAGGAAGTTTGTTCGCGCATTGATCGATTGATAGGGTGAGGAGCATGGACATAAATCGCGTTATACAAGGTTTTTGGACTGGCCCGCTCTCCACGATGGAGCGCTTATGTATACAGTCATTCTTGTCGAACGGGCATGATTTTCATCTTTATACCTATGGGCCGCTGGACGGAGTACCTGAGGGATGTATCATAAAAGACGCGAATGAGATCGCACCTCAGAATGACATCAAGAAATTTCAGTACTTGCAGCAATTTTCAGATTACTTCCGATACGCGCTGTTGAGAAAGAACGGTGGTTGGTGGGTTGACATGGATGTCATCTGCCTCAAGCCGTTTGACTTCAAAGAAGATTACGTGTTTGTCGAATCGACCGGAGACCGGGAAACTGGTCTGAATTTCGCAGTCATTAAGGTTCCCACACCGAATTGCGAATTGATTGAGCAGTGTTGGGCTACGACCATGAGTATGGAATCGCAGTGGCTCAAGACAATGAATTTTCAGGCTATTGGACCAGAATTGTGGGCAAAGAAGATCGACCAGTTGAAATTGGGGCGGTACATCCAGCCTATAGACAAGTTCGATCCTATCCACTGGGATAGACTTATCTGGTCGATTGATCCCACTAAGAAATGGGATTTGACCAATTGTTACGCACTGCATCTCTTTCATGCGGCGTGGAACAAAGGTAGCCAAGCAGCCGCTATTAAGTCGAGCGACGGGGGAAGCCCCGGAACTGACGGTATTTACCCGGAAGGTTGTCTCTACGAGATTTTGAAGAAGAGATATTTACACCCGCCGAAAGTATCCGTAGTCATTACAACGATCAATAGATCGGCGCAACTGCGGGTCACTCTTGACACAATCGCTAAACAGAATTTTACGGACTTCGAAGTCGTCATCGTAGACGACGGTACGGACACTGAGACTCCTGCGTTATGCAAAGAGTTGTGGTCTTTCCCTCTTCGGTACTTTCGTCTTGATCGCATGCGCTCAGTCGAATACCATAATCAGTCGGTTGTTGCAAATTTCGGCGTACGGCAGGCTTTCGGAAAGATTATCGTTCTTCAATGTGCGGAATGTAAGCATGTCGGTAATGTACTCGCTGAGTTGACTGCACAAGTCACCCCTGACAACGTGGTCCTGTGTCGTGCCGATCATTTGAACCAAGATGGTACGATAAATCCGGAGAAGACGGAATACATGAACATCGTCCGCGAGAAGCAGGCGTTGTTCTTTTGTGGTGCGATCTATAAAAGCTGGTTCGAAAAGTTGCGCGGGTTTGATGAGAGATATGAACGCTTTTACGGCGCGGATGATATAGATTTCTCCGACCGTCTTTTATTCTCTGGCGCGAAGTTCGAATATCTGACATCCTCCTTTGTACAGCATCAATGGCATCCGATACCGGCAACCACTGCCGCGGGCGGACAAAGCCTTTTGGATTCCCAGAAAGATGCCCATGCCTTTTTACTCAAGACGACTGCGGACATGAAAGCGGGGCTAATCAGTCCCATCCGTAATCAAGGCAGGGAATGGGGTCAGATCACAAATGTTTCTATAGTAATTACAACTTTCAATCGCCCAGAGCTTCTACAGAATACTTTGGCAAGTATTCGGAAACAAGGTGTTTCGAACCTTGAGATTATTGTTGTCGATGATGGTACTGATGACAAAACGCAAAACATATGTGCTCAGTTTAACGCGACATATATCAAGGTAAACCGACCGCAATCGGACACCTATCGCAATCCGGCACGTCCGATTAATATCGGGATACGGTATTCGAAAGGTGACATTATTATTCTACAGAATGCGGAATGTGTACATATAGACCCGGAAGCGATCAAGAAGTTGATTACCCAAGTGACCGACAAAAATGCCGTGTTCGCGTGGGTCATGGGATTAAAACCGGACGGCACTCCCGACCATTTATTTTGTGGGGCATCTTCCCGCAGACCTTACTTTTTCTGCGGTGCGATGAAACGTTACTGGTTTGAGCAATTGCGGGGCATGGATGAAGATTATCCGGGCGGCGGTTACGACGACGATGATTTCGCAGATAGACTCAAAAAGTCCGGTGTCGAGATCGTCTATTCGGACATCGCGGTAAATCACCAGTGGCACCCGCATCTTGGTAAGTTGGATACTCTGACGCCGCTCAATGTCTATAAACAAAAGACAGAGGACATGGCAGCGGGAAAGATAACACCGGTCAGAAATTTGGGGCGCGATTGGGGTGCACTTGAGCCCAATTCCTTAGTTATATCCGCGAAGCGAGAATGTAGTTCTGACTTTAAGGGTAGTTATTGGGGGACGAAATTCACAGGTACGCCCTATACAAAGACGTGGAAAGCGAATGTCGCTCCCACTGCTCCCGTATCAGTTTCTACTGGGCGCGGGTATAGATACGACCACAGCGGTCTGGTAACAAATTGGTGGGATCGTCATAACCGTAGGTAGGGCACGCATTAACCGATCAAGAACCGGCATCCCCGGTAGAAAAGGAAACAATATGGCATTAAATGGGGCAACACTTGTCAAACGTGGCACCGGAGCCGCTGGTGAACAACCGAACGGAATCGCTGCACAGTATCAACTCGCGGGCACGAAAGGTCTAGCCTCTACGGCGATTATGCCGTACGACTCTGGCAATATCATGGGTCATGTGAATCCCGGTAAACCTGCGGCAAAATTGGTCAATGGTACGATTCAGAACGCTACTGATCTGATCTGCAACAATCAACCGTTAGGGAATACTCTCCCGGCAGTCACTGGTTCGGGGTTGGTCGCATCAGAAAATCCTGTCCAGACGCAAACTGCTGGATTGTCGCTCGCCGCAAGTCACGAGTAATTTAGGTTTTGGGGCAACTCGAAAAGGTTCCGCCATCAAGGCGGCTTCCCTGCTCGTTTGCCCCATTGTATTGGAGGTATCATGCAGTCAGACAGGTCACTCCTACGGCTGTATAACCAGTACAATAGAAAATATTTCGGCGGGGAACTTACCGATAAAGTAGAATTAGTTTGGGAACCGTATCCGCAATGCGACGGCGTTACATGCCCTGTGTGGGAACTCACCGATGGTATATTTTCTATCAAGATTGATCCTGCTTTGAAAGGTTCACCGTGTTACGCACGAATTGTACTTCTACATGAGATGGTGCACGTTGCAGTTTGGCGTCAGCACCCGAACCACAAGCATGGTAAAATTTTTCAGGATCGAATGCTCAAATTAGCACAGGACGGAGCGTTTCGAAAGTTGTGGTAATGCTAGGGTTTCGGAGGGGAACACTATGCCAAGCAAACGAAAGAAGCATCAAAGCATTGATCACTATGCAGGGGCATTAAAAGCGATCATGAAAAACAAGGAAGGGTTCTCTGCTGCACAGTTGAGCCTCATGCTTGAAGCGGCAAAAATGCTTGCAGTTTTAGATGAGATTCCCATTCCACGGCTGACAGGCGACTCAGGCCAGCCTGCTCCTACGGTTGACCCATTGCTTGAAAGGTTGAAAGAGCGTGTGGCACAAGGGGGAGCTAATGCAACTGCTTAAAATTGCGACCAAAGAACAGGCACTTGCATTTGCGAAGCAATGGAAGCATCGTAACATACATCATATAATCGACGAAGTGCATGCCTCGTTCGCCGCGGACTTTGCGAATGTCATTGTGACATCTTTTGTCGAGCAACAGATGGCGAAGGCGAAAGCCGCTGCCGCACCAAAAGTAATACTCACGGAGGGGATATGATAGCGGATACAAAGAAGGCATTCAAAGTGTTGATCAATTCCAAGGAATTATATGAGTCGTGTGCCCCGCGTCCCGACGGCACCGTACGCATACACGACAGCCAGCCAGATGGTAGCTCCTACGAAATAGTCATTCGCAAGGTGGAACCGTGAACGGCTGTCAATACGCTCAAAAGAAATTTTCGGCCCCCGCAAGCCAGAACACAAATCAAGTGCAATGGGACTATGCGTTCCTGTCGAAAGAAGAATTCATCCAGAAGCATGGGGAGAAGGCATGGAGCAGATTATCAAAGGCATCTACCTAGGCTCAGACAAGGATGTCGCGGAAGCCGAACGTAGGGGATATGCGAGATTGGCTTGCTGCAAAGACGGACCAGATTCCCATCGCAGTATGCTTGGCTACACAGAAATGTCCGCACCGAAAGGCAAGAACTACTTGTCTTTTCGCAAGGGTGATGTAATGGCTCTTAACCTTATCGATGTGGAAAATCCACACCTGATCCCGACCGAAGTGATTGAAACGGGCATAAAGTTCATCACAGAGATGGCGTCCGATGGCAAGACTGTACTTATACACTGCAATGCCGGACACAGTCGATCAGCGACAATTTGTATGCTGTATCTTCGTTCTATAGGCGAGTTTCCGCAAGCCATAAATCGAGCGATTAAAATGTTTCACACGATCTACTCGCCCTTTTCACCCGGCCACGGGATGGAGTGTAAATTGAGAGAATTGTGGGATGAGGTCGCGCCGAAAGGGTAAGATGCCAGAACCGAACATATTCGACGAACTGAAAGTAAAGAAGCAGAGTATGGATGAGGCTAGAAGTGCCTTGACCGGCGCATTCCCGCCTAAAGCCGATACCAATGCTCCGAAGGCTACTCCACCACAAGCGGTTGATAAAGTCAACCCTAAAGCGAAGTTTGGCGATAAGAAGGGCGAGACCCGGTTGCCAGTCGATCAGTGGATGAAGCCGCTCGGCAGTTTCAAGGACGGCACGGATTATGTCCCGAAGACGGGCATTTACAAGTTGCACGAAGGCGAAGCGGTAAAGACCGCAGAGGAAAATAAAATGGACCCATTTGCTTTAGTACCGGGCCGGTCGGAACCAAAACCGCCCAAGAAAGAAATCAAGCACATTATCACCAGTAGGACGCATGACGGGAAGTTGATGCATAAGCACGTACACCATCATCCCGGTCACCCCGACGAGACGCATGTCTCGAATGATATGTCTGATCTTCACAGTCATTTCGAAGATCACGCAGGAACGCCGAATGAAGGCGAGACGCCCGACACGGGCGCAAACGCCCCAGCGCAGTTGACTGCAAGTCCTATGGCGCAGGCGTCTCAAGCGCAAGCAACGGCTATAGGAGAATAGTATGGCTGAACATTCCGCAAAAGAAAAAGCGCATTTCGCCCGCAGTATGCACAAGTTGCATGGTGGGGCACTCCATCGTCATTTCGGCATCCCTGAGGATCAGCCCATTCCGATGGAAAAGAAACAAGAGGCAGCAAATAGTGATAACCCGCACGTAGCCGCGATGGGCCGCATGGCTGTCGCAATGCACGGTTGGAATCACGGGAAGAAATAGGAGACATATGGCGTTCAACAAAGCGGCAGAGAAGAGAAAAGGCGAGACTAAGTATCCCGACTATGAGCAGAAGCCCGTAGGCGTGAGCAACAAGGTTTCTGCCGGACACAAGCGTCAAGGTGATAATCATGTTCCCGCGACGGGTCACCCTGCAGTAGCGGGCGAGAGTCCTGTGACTTGTGGCGATTGCAGCATGTAGATGAGGAGAGGCAATGAAGGTCGAACAGTTGCAGGAATGGTTTACCAAGCATAAGAAAGACACGAACTACCAACATCGTGATATGCTGGAAGCCCAGTTCGACGACAATGCCCTCGCAAGTTTTACAAAAATGAAGCAAGCACACCAGCAACGTGTGCTTGATGTTTGTCGTGCGTACAAAGTAGTTATTGACGATCAACCAGAGACGCTTACACAGATGTTGCGGTATCGTTACATGGCCCAAACCAATTTATTCGCATTATGTCATCTTCTTGAGAAGTATAAAGATATGTCCGATAAGACATACATCTGGAAAGACGGGACTACCCACAACACGCATGAGGAAATTTGCAACTCTTTTTTTACCCGGAAGGACCCCACGATCAAGACATTCAAACAGTTTGCCCAGACATATGTGGATCAAAAGCAACGGCTTTTGCTAGTTCCCCGTGGCGGGTTCAAATCGTCGATGGATATGGCAGATTGCATACAATATGTAATCTGCTGGCCCGAAGTCACCATCATGATTCTGACGGGTGTGTTGAAACTGGCAAATGACTTCGTGGGTGAAATCAAGGGTTTCTTTAGGCTCGCGGATGGGACGTTAGAAAACGTAAACCTGTTTGAAACGAAAAAAGCGATTAAGCCGGTAACCTTGGACGATGATACGCCGTTCATGTTTCAGGTATTATTTCCTGAGCATTGCATCGACAAAGACGCAGGGACGCTCCAAGAGTATCAAACACCCGCGGTTTCGCAGACCGAAAAAGAATGCACGGTGTGGGCAGCGTCTATTGATCAGAACCTTTCGGGTTGGCACGTCGGTATCATGAAGTTAGATGACGTGGTAACCAACGAGAATAGCAGGACTGTTGACCGCATCATCAATATCAATCGACAAGTCAGTATTGACAAAGCCATGCTCCACCCGTACGGCTTCTATGACAAAATCGGCACTTGGTATGATGCCGATGACACTTACGGGCAAGACATGAAGCATATCGCGGCTTGTGAGAAAGCTGGCGATCCGATCAAGACCACAGTTTACCTAAGACCTTGCTGGTGGCCTAATGCAGAAGCGATTAAGGCGGGCAAGGTCGAAAGTGAGATGAAAGAGAGCGACTACGAACTCTGGTTCAATGTCCCCGGTCAACTCACGTACGAATTCCTTCGCGGCGAGATGCATGATGTCGAAGGGTTTGCAATTAAGTATCTAAATGACCCGACGAAAGCACATACGGTAAAGTTTCCGCGTGAGTTGCTCGAACGTCGAACAATCCACTCCAATCTACTCCCGCAATCGGGATTAGTTGTCACTTGTATTGACACGGCCTACTCAACGAAGAGTTGGGCGGATTACACGGTTATGATAACCGCCATGATCTATGGCGGCAGGTTTTATATCATCGACATGGCCCGTGGTAGGTGGAATGAATTCGAACTCCCGTGCAAAATCGCAGCCGTCGCAAACCAATGGAGACCTTCACGCATCTGCATAGAAGAGTCTGTCGGTGTTAAGTGGCTCGGTAAAGAGATTTATCGGGAAATGGACAAGTTGCGTGTACGGGTACCGATTGAGTTTGTCCCCATGGGGAAAGGTAGCAAGGCTACTGCGAAAGATCAGATGGCTAAACCGGTCCTTCGTTATCTGGGGGACGAGAGACTTCTTTTCGCAAACCAGATGGTCGGGCTCGAAGAACTGTATGTGGAATTATCGAACTTTGGGACCGCGGCTAGTACTCACGATGATATCGTGGATGCATTAGCGATCCTAGTCGATCAGTTTTCGTCTTACGCAGACATGGAAGGCAAGAAGCAGGAAGCCTCGCCGGACTTCGTAATCAGTTCACAACAAAAACAGCAATATGATCACATCTACGGCAAGGGCACTTATGAGAAATGTTTTCAACAGCACGCTCTCAATAAAGCTCTCGCAAATCCTGACATGTCTATACAAGATGCTGTCAAGGCAGAACAAGATTCGTCCGCGAGTTATAACGATCCTTTAGCGGACGCAGGGCTGTACAATTAGGAGGAAATAATGAGACCAACACTGGGAAGAATTGTTATTTATTCAATTGGTGGAGCATGTGATCCTTGTTATGCTACGTCGAATGGGGCGAAAGAACTACCTGCAATTATCGTTCGTGTATGGAGCGATAATTGTGTGAACTTGAAAGTTATGACAGACGCCGTTCACGATCAGTGGGTAACAAGTTGTGGATATGCGGAAACCCCCGTTGAAGGTTGCGCTAGTTGGAATTGGCCTGCGCGAATTTGACAAATTCGGGCAAATGTGATAGGATAAATCATGCATATATATGCGGTCACAAACACGACGAATGGCAAGATTTATATCGGCCAAACTTCTCAAAATTTAGAGAGGTATTTACGGTCTGACGTGACTCGGGCGTTGTTGCATGGCGAGGATAGGAAACCCCATTTGTATAACGCTATTCGTAAATGGGGTGCCGAGGCTTTTGTGATTCGATTACTTATCGAAGCCCTAGACAAAGAACAAGCGGACAAGTTGGAGCAATTCTTTATTCGAACCCTTGAGACACAGAATAAAGATATTGGATATAATATTGCTGCTGGTGGGGGTGGTTCCTTTGGGTACAAGAGAGTGATATCTGCGGAGCAGCGAGAAAAACTCCGAATCCTAGGATTTCGAAGGGTACAATCTGCTTCAACACGAGCAAAGATAGCCGCAGCGAATTCAGGTGTGCCAAAATCTGAGGAGCATCGAGAGAAATTGAGTAAGGCAAAGATGGGGATTAAAATGGGACCATTTTCTGATGAGCACCGCAGTAATATGAGTAAGGCGGCAATAGCCGCTCATGCTCGTAGAAAGCGAGAACGGGAGGATACATGCCCGAGTTAGTTGATGACCAACTAATAGCGGATGGTAACCCAAATGCCCCGATAACCGGGGCAAATTTCACGAGTGACGGGTCTATTAAGAAAGCAGAAGATCAGTCAACGGAGTTATCCATTGTAGTACAATCTGCACAAGCAGCACGGGATTTTCTACTGAATAAACAGTGGAATCTCCTCTGGCGTCGAGAGTATTGCGCCAGTAAAACCCACTCTGATTGACTTGAACGCTGAAATGCCAACAAGGGCGAAGCCGCAAGGCACGCTGAGAGACTAAGTGAG
>Ga0187874_10002248_pt1 | contig 15103 bp, 13 predicted proteins | sample June2016WEW_16_1_3_FD_132993 | JGI IMG/M metagenome (GOLD analysis project Ga0187874, IMG submission 132993) | Peatland microbial communities from SPRUCE experiment site at the Marcell Experimental Forest, Minnesota, USA - June2016WEW_16_150 | ecosystem: Environmental > Terrestrial > Soil >... | reverse complement strand
GCGGGCTTGACCGCGCTAGCCGGTTTGGCAGCGCTGGAGACGGTGGCAGATTTCGCGGTTTTCTTCGTGGAGGGCAAGAACTGATTCTAACAAGCTCGTAGTAACGCTTCTAGAGCGACGGCAGTTCCAGGAAGGAGCTCGGGGTAAGAATGCGAATACCTTGGAAAGGATCAAGTGCGAGGAGATCAGAATCGCCCGTCACGATGTGAGTTGCGCGGCCACTAACTGCGAGTTCCAGCAGCTTGTCGTCCTTCGGATCTCGAGACGCAGAAATCTTGACCTTGACGTCGACCAATTCTGCTTCACGAGTCAAGGCCGCGATAAAGTTTCGGGCATCTTCCTCATTGATGTAACGGCTAAACCGCTTGCGACTCAGTACTTCGTACGCTTCAGCGAGAACGGCAACGGAAATTAGTAGTCTTCCGTTGCGCAGCGCACGATCGAAGGATGAACGGGGTTTCGACTTCGGCAGCAGTAAAGCGCTGACCAGAACGTTGGTGTCGAACACGCAGCGCAATTAAGCGCCCTTAAGAAGCGATGTCAGAATTTCGGGCGTGAGTCCGCGAGCTTTTGCCTTCGCACCGACTTCGTCAAGAATTTGCTGCAATGACCGATGATCTCCATTGGTCAGCGCACGTAACCAAAGGCTGAGAAGAGCTTGCATTTTGCGTTTGTCTTCCGGTGCGGCAGATTCGTAAGCCTGGGCCGTTTGCGGATCGAGCGGAATGGTAATGGAGTTTGCCATGGTCGTGCTCTCGGCATATTTTACGGCAGTTTCAGCAAAGCCTGCTTGCAGCTGTTAATTTATTCCACGAACATGCAATCACCGTACGAGTAGAACCTGTATTTTTCCTGCACGGCATGACCGTACGCGCGCAGGATCCGCTCGCGCCCGGCGAAGGCTGAGACCAACATCAGCAGCGTCGATTTCGGCAGGTGGAAGTTGGTCAGCATCGCGCCGACTACACGGAACTCGAAGCCCGGATAGATAAAGATGTCCGCCTCGCCTGCCTGTGCAATAATGCGGCCGTCTGAATTGACTGGTAAACGCCCCGCCCTGGCCAAAGGAGGGCTAGAACGGGGCAGCCGGCGGGAATATGGGTCCCTCGACTCCTCGCTGCGCTCGTCGCTCGGGATGACACATTTGGGATTTCGTGCGGCGAACTCCAGTGTCCGCACGGTCGTCGTTCCGACGGCCACAATGCGACGGCCAGCATCGCGGGCACGTTGAATCTTGTCGGCCGTGTCTGGCGGAATCTCGAACCACTCGGTGTGCAGCTTGTGCTCCTCGACAACTTCCACTCGGATCGGCTGGAACGTTCCCAGACCAACATGCAGCGTGAGTTCGGCGGTCTCGATGCCGCGCTGGCGTATGCTTTCCAGAATTTCCGGCGTGAAGTGCAGGCCTGCGGTTGGAGCAGCGACCGATCCAGGCGGCTTGGCATAGACCGTCTGATACTGTTCGCGATCTTCAGGCGTGTCGGGACGGTCAATGTACGGCGGCAGCGGAATGTGGCCTATGCGGTTGAGGACGGCGAAGAAATCGTCGACAGGATCGAAGCGCAGATGGCGCTCGCCAAACGTACCGCGCCCGACGATCTCGGCGGCCAGTTCGTGCGACGCATCGTCCGCATTGCCGCCGAAATAGACCCGTTCGCCCAAGCCGAGCTTGCGGCCAGGATGCACCAGCGCCTCCCACAACATGGGAGATGCGGAGAGTTGTTTCGTCAGCAGCACCTCGACCTTGCCACGCAGAAAACCTCTTGCGGCAGGATTTTCTTGCGACAGCCGCTGCGCGCGCGAGCCGCTGCGATGTCCATACAACCGCGCCGGCAATACTTTTGTATTGTTGAAGACCAGCAGATCGTCGGGCCGCAACAAGTCGGGAAGGTCGCGAAACTGCCGGTCCTCCAGCATGTCGCGCTTGCGTTCCACGTGCAGCAGGCGTGAAGCTGCACGATCGGCCAGCGGCTGTTTGGCGATCAGCACCTGCGGAAGGTGATAATCGAAGTCGGAGACCAGCATACAGCCATTTTCCTCCATTAGAGGGAAACCGGTATGCAACGGGCATCTGCGAAAGTACCCGCGTCGCATAAATCTGCTCATCTTCCCTTTCCGGACGAGCAGAAGCTGCGGTACGATAAAAGTATAGTGACACCGGCGGGATGGCCCATCCATCGCATGAAGACAGAACAACAGCATCGTGAGGAAATTGTCCGCTTCGGCAAGCTGCTGCATCAGACTGGTCTGGTCGCGGCCACGGACGGTAATCTGTCCGTCCGTCTGGAGAACGGAAACATCCTGAGCACGCCGACGCTGATGAGCAAAGGCCTGTTGGAGACGGACGACCTGGTGATCGTCGATCCGACGGGAAAAAAGCTGAGTGGCGCGCGCGATGTTTCCAGTGAAATTGCCATGCACCTGCTGATTTATGGCAAGCGTCGCGACGTCGGTGGCATCGTTCATGCCCATCCTCCCACTGCTACGGGCTTCGCGGCGGCCGGCATGGCTCTGGATCGCGCCTTGTGCGCGGAATTGATTGTGACCCTCGGCTCGGTGCCCCTGGCCAACTATGAGACTCCCGGCACTCCGGAACTGGCTGCGGCGCTGGCGCCCCTGGTTGCGGACCACGATGCCATCCTGATGGCGAACCACGGCGTGGTGACCTATGGCGTTGACCTCCTGAACGCCTACATGAACATGGAAACTGTTGAGCACTTCGCCAAGATCGCGCTGGTGACGCACCAGTTAGGCAAACAGCAGACGCTGAGCGAACAGCATGTCGACAAGCTGCGCGAGATCCGCACCAAGTACCTGGCCCATAATCACGTGATGGCGCCCAAGGACTGAGCCCCCATTCGAGCGCAAGCAGATATTCCGATCTTTTCCGTCCATTAAAGCCAAATCCGGCATAGACTAGGCGTGTCCAATATCGGACACTTTAATCCGAGACAGAACACAGAAGCTCTTCAGCGAGCATCCTGCGGCACCCGTAACACTATGACAGCAAGCGAATTAGGTGCTGCGGCAAATGGCTCCCCGCTTGCACCTGGGAATACGTGATGGATATCGCCCGTCCCGAACTTAAGCGTCAAAAGCGCCGCCGCCAGATTATCTGGTCGATCGCCGCGCTGGTGGTGCTGGTCGGCGTTACCGTCGGCATTTCGCGCCTGAAGCCGGCCGCGCCGACGGTCGATCGCAGCACCATTTGGACCGACACGGTGAAGCGCGGCTCGATGCTGCGCCAGGTTCGCGGACTGGGCTCGCTGATTCCCAGCCACGAAGATGTTCGCCAGATTCCCGCCGAGACCGAAGCCACCGTCATTCGCATCGACAAACTTCCCGGATCGCAGGTCACAGCCGACACCGTGCTGGTGGAAATGGTCAATCCGCAACTGGAGCAGGAGGCCCTGGACGCGCAGTTGCAGGTGAAAGCCGCTGAGGCCGAGTATCAGAGCCTGAAGGTGAAGCTGCAGAGCGATCTGATGGACCAACGCGCGGGCGCGGCCACGGTCAACGCCGATTACAACGAAGCGCAGCGCCAGGCGCAGACCGACAAGTCGCTTTACGATCTGGGCGTCATCTCGGGCTTGGCAGAGAAGGCATCGGCGGGCAAAGCGCAAGAGATGACTACGCGCGACAAGATCGAAGATGAACGGCTGAAGATCAACGAGAAGGCGATTGCCTCGCAGCTCGCGGTGCAACAGGCGAAGGTGGACGAGATGCGCGCGCTGGCCGGACTGAAGCAGACGCAGTTGCAGCGCCTGAAGGTCCAGGCTGGCGTCGACGGCGTGCTGGTGGAGTTGCCGCTACAGGTGGGACAGCACGTGCTCCCCGGAACGGAGCTGGCGAAGATTGTTCAGCCCAATCATTTGATGGCCGAGCTGAAGATCCCCGAGACCCAGGCGCGCGACGTGCAGATCGGCGAGCCGGCTTCCATCGACACGCACAACGGCGTGATTGCAGGCGAAGTAAGCCGCGTCGATCCCGCGGTGCAGAACGGGACCGTTACGGTGGACGTGAAGCTGACCGGCGAGTTGCCCAAGGGCGCCCGGCCGGATTTGAGCGTGGATGGAACCATTGATCTGGAGAAGCTGGACAACGTGCTGTACGTAGGGCGTCCGGCATTCGGACAGGAGAGCAGCACCATCTCCATGTTCAAGCTGGATGCGTCGGGCAATGCCGCCAGCCGCGTGCAGGTGAAGACCGGGCGCGCGTCGGTGAACCAGATCCAGATCGACACCGGACTGAAAGAGGGCGACACCGTGATTTTGTCGGATATGTCAAGGTGGGACAACACGGATAGGGTGCGGCTGGAGTAAAGACGCTACTCGCTTTTCGCTTTTCGCCAGATTGTTGCTTAACCGGTCATTGACGCTGCGATACGCGAACTGCGGGTGAGGAAATTGCGGAAGAGCAGTGAGAGGCTATTTACCTCTGGCGAAGAGCGAATGGCGAAAAGCGAAGAGCGAGCCGTCGTAATCGCGATCAACCAAGAATGGACAACCATATGAGCGAAGCAGCAATTCCGCTGATTGAAATCGAAAACATGACCAAAGTTTTCTACACCGACGAGGTCGAAACCCACGCGCTCTCCGGCGTCCATTTGATGGTGCGCAAGGGCGAGTATGTTGCCATGTCTGGCCCGTCGGGCTGCGGGAAGTCGACGCTGCTGTCCATCATCGGTCTGCTGGACACGCCGACAGCCGGCAACTATCGCCTGAATGGTTCTCCGGTGGAGAACCTGGATTTCGGCGACCGTTCTCGCATTCGCAATCGCGAGATCGGCTTCATCTTTCAGAGCTTCAACCTGATCGGCGATCTCACGGTGTACGAGAATGTCGAGCTGCCGCTGACCTATCGCGACGGCATGCCGTCGGCGGAGCGCAAGCGCCGCGTGCTGGAGTCGCTGGAACGCGTGGGCATGGCCCACCGGCTGCGCCACTATCCGTCGCAACTTTCCGGCGGTCAACAGCAACGTGTTGCCGTGGCGCGCGCGCTGGCTGGATCGCCGTCGATCCTGCTGGCTGATGAGCCCACCGGAAACCTGGACTCGCGCAACGGCGAAGCTGTGATGGAGTTGTTGCAGAAGCTGCACCGTGAAGGCGCGACCATCTGCATGGTGACGCATGATCCGCGCTTTGCTGCCCACGCTCAGCGCGAAGTGCACTTGTTCGACGGAAAAGTTGTGGCCGAAGAAGAGCTACGGCGGCTGATGCAGGAGCAATAGGAGCAGCACTTGGCACTTAGCACTTGGAAAATTCGTGCTGGCGTGCAATCGATAGAACTAACGGTCAAGCATCATCGCTAGCCGGGGATAGGGTTGGCTGGCCAACCGCTAAATGCTAAGTGCTAAATGCCAAGTGCCAACGAGCTAACGCTTGCTTGCGAGATATACAATGACCGGACTCCTCCAAGACTTGCGATACGCGTTTCGACAGTTGCGCAAGAACCCCGGCTTCGCTGCGGTAACGGTGCTGACGCTGGCGCTGGGTATCGGCGTCAACGCGGCGATGTTGCGGTGATCGACGCCGTGTTGCTGCGGCCTTTGCCGTTCCCCAAACCAGACCAGATTGTGCAGATGACCGAGTCGCGGCCGGAATCAGCTGCAGCCAGCGCTTCCGCACTGCCTGACATACGCGATTGGCGGGCGCAGGCCCACTCCTTCCAGGACATCGGCTGGTACACCGTCGGCATTCGCAGCGTCGACGTGCCAGGCTTCTCCGACTTCATCCCAGTGGTTGCCAGTAGCGCCAACCTTCTATCTACGCTGCAGGTTGAGCCGTTGCTGGGTCGGAATTTTTCGCCGCAAGACGATCAGGCCGGTCACGGCGATGTGTTGCTCATCAACTCGGTGGCGTGGGAGAAATTTTTTGGCAAGAACCCGCAGGTCGTGGGCAGCTCGCTAAAGTTAGCGAACAAACTCTATACCGTCATCGGAGTGATGCCGGCGGGCTTTGAATTTCCCAACGTCGGAGACGGTCCGGTCGGCTGGGTGCCGCTGGTGCCGGCCAAGGAGTATGAGACTCGTAACTCGCAATCTCTGACTGCGGTTGGAAGGCTGAAGAACGGCGTGACTCCTGGGGCGGCGCAGGCTGAGCTCACTGGTATTCAAACCAATATCGCAAAGGCTTATCCGACTCTCGAATTGGAGAAGCGCGTCATCGTAAAGCGCTATCGCGAAGTCCTGACCGGTAATGTACGGCCCGCGCTGCTGGCGTTGCAGCTCGCCGTGCTTGCGGTGTGGCTGATTGCCTGTGCGAACGTCGCCAGTCTGCTGCTGTCGCGCACCACGGGCAGACGGCGCGAAATTGCCATTCGCAGCGCCATCGGAGCGGACAGAGTGCGCCTGGTGCGGCAATTCCTCACCGAGAGCCTGGTGCTGGCGTTTACGGGCGCCGCAATCGGACTGGCCTTGGCGTATGGCTGCGTGCGCGTCTTGAAGTTCTATCTCGACCTGTATCTGCCACTGTCCCACCACATTCAGATCGACGCGCGCGTGGCTGCGGCCCTGGTCGGCTTCTCCGTTATTTCGGCAGTGCTGTTTGGACTGGTTCCCGCGTTGCAGGCGGCGCGGGCTCCGGCGCAGGAAGCTCTGCGCGATGGCACGCACAGTGCCGGTGCCAGCCGCCGGCAGAAACATTTTCGCGATGCGCTGGTGGTAGGCGAGATCGCTCTCTCATTGCTGTTGCTGATCTCTGCGGGGCTGCTGCTGCGCAGCTTACTGGCTTTGCGCGATGTGCCGCTGGGATTCGTACCCCACAATGTGGTAACCACGGCAATCATTCTGCCCCAGGCGGGCGGCGGAATCGTAGGCCAGTCGGGCAAATATGCGGGCAAGGACATCGCGCAAGTGTTCTATGCGCCGTTGCTCGATCGGCTTGCTCATCTCCCCGGCGTCGACTCGGCGGCCCTGACCACGACCCTTCCGCTGTCACCCAACTTCCAGGCCAGCGGCTCGTTCGAGGTCATCGGCCGGCCAAAAGATCCAGCGAACAAACTCAATGCGGCGATACGCGCCGTGAGCCCAAGTCTCTACCCGACGTTGGGCATTCGCCTATTGCAGGGACGCTTGTTCAGCGATAGCGACGGGCCGTCGGGGTCGGCCGCCGCAGTAGTGAATGAAGCCTTGGTGAAGAAATACTTTCGAGGACAGAACCCACTGGGTCAGCAGCTAAAGATCAGCGAGAAGGGACCGCATGGAATCGTGACCATTGTCGGGGTGGTGGAAGATACGCACCAGACGGCGATGTCGAATGACGTTCAGCCGGAGATCAACGTGTCGTATCTGCAACTGACTCCGAATGACGAGCTGACGCCGTACATTCTGGCATCGTTCACTAACCTTGCGTTGCGCACGCATGTCGCGCCCTCGGCAGTCATTCCGAGCCTGCGTAGCGCCTTGCGGGAGTTCGATCCTGATCTTGCCGTGCTGGACGTTCAAACGCTGCAAGATGTAGTCGACACCTCGATGGGAAGCCAGACGCTGGCCGTACGCCTGTTGTGGATTTTTGCCGGATCCGCGCTGCTGATCTCGATTGCCGGCATCTATGGCCTGCTTGCCTACAACGTGAGCCAGCGCATGCGCGATCTGGGAATTCGCATGGCGCTGGGAGCGACACGCTCGAATGTGATTGGACTTGTTCTGCGCCAAGCGGTCGTGCTGCTGGGGGTCGGAGTCGGTATCGGCGTGGTCGCGGCCGTGTCGGCGGGAAGAGTGTTGCGCAGCTTTCTTTATGGAGTTGTGCCGTATGACGGCTGGACCATTGCGGCTGTGTCTGTGTTGTTGTTGGCCTGCGGACTGTTCGCCAGCTATATTCCGGCGCGCCGGGCCTCGAGGATTGATCCGGTGAAAGCGTTGCGGTGGGAGTGAAGAAGAAGTAATTAGTAATTAGTAGCTAGTGGCCTGCGACTAATGGGTTTCACTAAGTCATTGGGGTTTGGCAAAGCGTGCGCGACTCTCACCAGAAATAGCTTGGATGCAACAAGCTGTGATGGGGCAAGGCCGCCTGTCTGACATTTGAAAGCTAATTACTAGTTACTAGTTACTAATTACTAGTTACTCATCATGATCCAACTCAAAAACGTCGAACGCAGTTATAAGACCGGAGCGGGGCAGACATGGGTGCTGCGCCGCGTGGACCTCACCATCAATGAGGGCGAATTCATCACCGTCATGGGACCGTCAGGGGCAGGGAAGTCGTCGCTGTTGAACGTGCTGGCGCTGCTCGACGATCAGTGGGCGGGAGAGTATTGGTTCGGCGAGCAGCCTGTCCATCTGATGAAGCGCAAAGACCGCGCCGAGTTGGCCAAGCGCAAGATCGGCATGGTGTTTCAGAGCTATCACTTGCTGGACGATTTGACGGTACAGGAGAACATCGACCTGCCGCTGTCGTACAAAGACATCCCGCGCGGCCAGAGGCAGGGCATGGTGGCCGAAACGCTGGACAATTTCCAGATTGTCGCCAAGAAGGACCTCTATCCCAACCAGCTTTCCGGAGGACAGCAGCAACTGGTGGGCGTGGCCCGCGCGGTGATTCACCGGCCGGCGCTGTTGTTGGCCGACGAGCCCACGGGCAATTTGCACTCCAGCCAGGCCAAAGAGATTATGGAGCTATTCACCAGGCTGAATCGCGAAGGCACAACCATCGTGCAGGTAACGCACTCAGAGGTGAATGCGTCCTATGGATCGCGTACCATCCAGATGCGCGACGGTTGGCTGGTGAGCGATACCGGCAATCCAGCGCTGACGCAGAACGGGGAGGCGGTCCGCCCATGAGGGAGCGCCGGCCAGCGTCGAAGATGATTGTTGTTGTGATGTGTGCTCTGCTGGCGTGCGCGCAAGCGCAGCAGGAAACACCGAATGCGCCGGTGCCGCAGCAGGCGCCGGTTTCCGCCACTACGTCCCCGCCGGGGGCGCTCTCCATTCGGACGCCGTCGAACCTGGCGATGCCGCATTCGAACAACCCGATCAAGGCTTACGCTCCAAGCACGGTAGCTAAGCCGGACCTGGCGAATTCAAACCGGCTGCAACAACTTATTCGCGATGGCAAGCTCTACATCTCGCTGCAGGATGCCATCGATCTGGCGCTGGAGAACAATCTTGATCTGGCGATTGCGCGCTACAACCTGCCGATTGCCGACACCGATATCCTGCGCACCAAAGCCGGCGGTTTCTTTCGTGGAGTCAATACCGGCGTGGTGCAGGGCACTCCGGGCGGAGGCGTCGGCGGCTTTGGAACCGGCGCTCCCAGCGGGGCTGGAGCCGGCGGCACGACGGGCGGCGCGGGCGGCGCGGGCGCGGGCGCTTCAGGACTGGTGCAGTCGACGCTCGGTATTGGAACCAACGTATCGTCTTACGATCCAATTATCAGCGGCACGACCAGCCTTGAGCACCAGACGCTGCCTCTTTCCAATGTCCAGATTTACGGTGTACCGGAGCTTCAGACCAATACCGGCCTGGTGAATCTCAACTACAGTCAGGCGTTCCCTACCGGGACCAGCTTCAGCCTGGAGGTAGACAACAACCGGCAGACCACGAACAGTATCTTCAACAGTTTGAATCCGATCTTGAACTCGTACTATCGGTTGACAATTCAGCAGCAATTGCTGGCGGGCTTTGGAACCGGTCCCAATCTGCGCTACCTGCGTATTGCCAGGAACAACAAGAAGATTTCCGACATTGCCTTCAAGATGCAGGTAATCGCGACCGTAACCCAGGTGGCTAACATTTACTGGGACCTGGTCAGCGCCTACCAGGCAGAGAAGGTGACGGAACAATCCTTTGCCTTCGCGCAGCAGAGCTTCGACAGCGCCAAGAAGCAGCTGCAGCTGGAGGCCATTCCGGAGATGGATGTGATGCGCGCCGAGACCGAGGTTTCCAAGCGCGACCAGGACTTGACTGTCGCCAAAACCAACCTGCAGCTGCAAGAGTCGCTGATCAAGAACGCCCTCACTAGAAACCTGGACGATCCTACGCTGGAAGCCATGCCGGTGATCCCGACTGACCATCTGGATACCATCGAGATCATTCCCGAGAAGCCGACGCAGGAACTGATCGCGCAGTCGTTGCTGGACCGGCCGGAGTTGGCGGAGTCGGACATCGATCTGAACAACCGCGAAATCACCCGCAAAGCCGCAGCCAACGCTCTGCTGCCCACCCTAACGCTGGTAGGCTTTTACGGCAGTAGCGGATTGGCTGGGGACCTTAACCCGTTCTTTACCGAGCCCAATCCGCCGCTGGTGCCCACCAACTGGTATGGCGCTTTTCAGGATGCCTGGAACGGTTCGTCGCCCGACTACCTGGTGGGACTCGCCCTGAACATACCGATTCGCAATCGCGTGGCCAAGGCCGACCAGTATCGTTCGGAGCTGGAGTACCGGCAGTCCGAATTGCGCGAGCAGCAACTTAAGAAGCAAATCCGCATCGAAGTGCGCAACGCCGAATATGCGCTTGAACAGGGCCGGGCGAGAGTGGAGGCCGCCAGGAAAGCACGCGATCTGGCCGAGAAGACATTTACCATCATGCAGAAGGAGCAGACGCTGGGCGCGGGATCGAATTTCCAGACGCTGGCCGCGCAGCGCGATCTGGCGGTGGCCGAGTTGGACCTGGTGAATGCCGGCACGGCGTATCAGAAGTCGAAGCTTGAATTGCAGCGTGCGACCGGTACCACGCTGGAAGAGAATCGCATTCAAATTCAAAACGCGGTGGACGGCACCGCACGCTGAGGGAGAAGATTTTGCCGCGGACACAAAGCCAGGCCAACACGCGCGATGCTGCCACGGAAGCTCGCGATCGGCAGCGCACCGGACGCGTGCTTGCGGCTGACGACCAGCCGCACATCCTGGAAGCGCTGGAGTTGCTGCTGCGCCCGGCCGGCTTCGCGGTGGATACGGCAAAATCTCCCGCGGCGGTTCGCGAGTCGCTGGCCAGCGAATTCTACGATGCGATCCTGATCGACCTGAATTACACGCGCGACACAACCTCCGGCCAAGAAGGCCTCGATCTGCTCTCAGAGATCGTCGCGCTCGACAGCAATATCCCCGTCATCGTCATGACGGCGTGGGGCAATGTGGGACTCGCGGTCGAGGCCATGCGACGCGGGGCGCGTGACTTCATCCAGAAGCCGTGGGAGAACGAGCGCTTGCTGGCAATCCTGCGCACGCAGGTGGAGTTGCATCGCGCTTTGCAGCGGACGCAGCATCTGGAAGCCGAAGCCCGGCTGCTACGCGCCGAAGGCCGGCCCGACTTCATTGCCGCAGCGCCGTCAATGCAGCCCGTGCTGCAGACGATCGCACGCATCGGTCCCTCCGACGCTAATGTACTGGTGACCGGCGAACACGGCACCGGCAAAGAGATTGTGGCGCAAACGCTGCATGCGTTGTCGTCGCGGGCGTCGATGCCGCTGGTCGCGGTCAATACCGGCGCGCTTCCGGAGGGCACATTCGAAAGCGAGCTGTTCGGTCACGTGAAGGGCGCGTTCACCGACGCGCGCATGGACCGCATCGGACGCTTTGAGCTGGCCGACAATGGCACCATCTTCCTCGACGAGATCGGCAACGTTCCTATGCGCCAGCAAGCCAAGCTGCTGCGCGTGCTGGAGACCGGCGAAATCGAACGCGTGGGATCGTCGCGGACCAAGCACATCAATGTGCGCGTGATCTCGGCGACGAACTCGAACTTGCAGGATGCCATTGCCGCCGGCCTGTTCCGCGAAGACCTGCTGTTCCGCCTCAACACAGTGGAGATTCCCATACCGCCGTTGCGCGATCGGCGTGAAGATATCCCGCTGCTTGCGGCGTACTTCCTCAAGCGCTATGCCACGCGCTATCGGGTTGCGGTCAGCGGGTTTGCTGCGACCGCTCTGCAGGCCATGATGCAGTACGCATGGCCCGGCAATGTGCGCGAGCTGGAGCACACGCTGGAGCGCGCGGTGCTGATGTGCCAAACCGGAGAGATTCAAGTCTCCGACCTGGGGCTGAGTGTGCAGCAGCGGTCGCAGGGTTTGAACCTGGAAGAGCTCAGCATCGAAGAGGTCGAGGGCATTCTGGTTCGCAAAGCGCTGCAGCGCTTCCATGGCAATGTGAGCCAGGCGGCGGAGGCGCTGGGGCTGAGCCGCGGCGCGCTGTATCGCCGGATGGAACGCTATGGACTCTAGTTCAGGCGGCGACTCGAGCTCTCCAGTCTCGTCGAGTCCCAAACTGTCGCACAGTGACGATTCTGGGCGCTATCATCCACCCTCGCGCCGACGCCGTTTCAGACTTCTCTACGAGAAACGAATCGCCCTGTTTGCTATTCTGGCGGCGCTGCCGGGCGTCACCTTCGGCACAATCCTCATCTGGACACACGACTGGAGCCGGGACACCAAGATTTCTCTCACGGGATTGGAGCTGTTTCTCTGGCTGGTGCTGACGCTGGCATTGCTTGACCAGATCGTCCGCCCGCTGCAAACCCTGGCGAACGTGGTGGGCGCGCTACGCGAGGAGGATTATTCCTTTCGCGCGCGCGGGGCCGCACCCAATGACTCCATGGGCGAGCTGGCGCTGGAGATCAATTCCCTCGCTGACATCCTGACCGAACAGCGCGTGCAGACGATTGAGGCGACCGCGCTGCTGCGGCGGGTGGTCGAGGAGATCGATACGCCGCTGTTTACCTTCGATCCCGATCACGTGCTGCGGCTGATGAACGCCGCCGGTGAGCGGCTATTGCAGCAGCCGGCAGCGCGCCTGCTAGGCAAGACCGCCAGCGAGCTGGAACTGAACGCATGCTTCGAGGCGCCAAATGAGACGCTGGTCGCGCTACCTTATTCGGCACCCAACGCCCGCTGGATGGTGCGCAAACGTTCCTTCCGGCAGAACGGCGTGCCGCACACGCTGATTGTGCTGTCGGATGTGAGCCGCGCCTTGCGCGAGGAAGAGCGCAGCGCCTGGCAGAAGCTGATTCGCGTACTCGGTCACGAGCTGAATAATTCGCTGGCGCCCATCATCTCGATTGCGGGGAGCCTGGCGTCGCGCTTGCCCTTGGAAGAATTGCCGGAGGCGCAAAACGCCGACTTCCAGCGTGGGCTGAACATCATTGAGTCGCGCACGGCGGCTCTGCATCGCTTCTTGCAGTCTTACCGCAGGCTGGCGCAGATGCCCGCGCCGACACTGCAGCCGATCGAGCTACGGCCGCTGTTCGAGCGCGTGGCAGCGCTCGAGACCCGCGTAAAGGTCGATATTTCGCCCGGCGCGGAGCTGGTGCTGATGATGGATCCCGACCTGATCGAGCAGATGCTGATCAACCTGGTGCGCAACGCCGTGGATGCCGCGCTGGAGCAGGCGCAATCTCACAAGGTTGGTGAAGACGGTAAGCCGAAGGTGACGATGCGGTGGGAGCAGTTCGATCGCAAAGTGGCGCTGATGGTGGAAGACAACGGGATTGGGCTGCTGAATCCGAGCAACGCATTTGTGCCGTTCTACACCACGAAGCCGGGCGGTTCGGGAATTGGACTGGTGCTGTCACAGCAGATCGCTGAAGCGCACGGCGGCTCGATCGAGCTAACAAACCGTCCCGATGCGCGCGGCTGCCGGGTGAAGGTGATGCTGCCGTACCGGCATTCGTAGAGTAGGACAGCGTCCTTGCCAACGATCCATCGTGGGAAGGCGGATCCACAACGCTGAGCAAGCCGCACTAAAGCAGAAAACTCCGGAGTAGAATGGCGAGTCGGCTGATCTAACATATGCCGACGAGCTATGAAACGTTGGGCAATTCTCGTCTTTCTACTGTCGGCTGCGATGCAGGGTCACAGCCAAACCAGATTGGCGAACTTTCCCTTCGCCAAACCAAGTATTTCGCCCGATGGCAGGTTTACTCTGGAGAGTCGGAGTTGTGTCGACCATGACTGCAAGGACATTGATCGGAAGCTGTGGCTAGTCAATAACGCTACCAACGATCGCAAACTACTGCTTGAAATCGAACGGAACGTTCGCATCGGCTGGGCTCCCACCGGTAATACATTCTTTTTGAACGACAACCTTGGTAGCAATATAGCGGAGATATACCTGTATTTCCCGGCTGAGGATCGGCGCGTCGATATTGGCGAATCGATTGATCAGAAGATTCCATCCGACCGTCACTTCGAGAATGGCAGTCACCATTACTTTAATGCTTTGTATTGGATCAACGGCACTTCCTTTCTAGTTAAGCGGTTTGGGCATTTCGATACAGAAGGTGCGCAGGGGTTCACGGTTTGCTACCGCGTGAACCTTTCAGGTGAGGTTAAGCGCTTGTCCCAGTCTGGCTATGAAGGGAGCCCCTGCGAACTGCGCAGCAAATAAGATTGTTCGCAGCTCGATCCAACCACTGCTGCACTTCTATGGCTTCTTATCCTCAGCCGACGATGATTGCTCGGTTGCTGAATGTAATCCTGGTTGCGTAGATGCCTTCCCATCATCCGTCGGCGGCTTCTCCGTATATTGCACGATCACGGTAATCCTTCGATTGGCCGGATCGGACGCGTCCTTGGCGTTGCGCGGCTGCTGATCGGCGAAGCCGCGAACTTGCGCCACCTGGTCGGCGCGCAAACCGTGCTCTTGCATCAGCCGACGGCTGGCATTGGCGCGGTCGGCCGACAATTCCCAATTGGTGTAATTGGCGCGGGCTGAAAACGGCTGCGAATCGGTGTGCCCCTCAATCGAGATCTTGTTGGGGACCTTGCCTAACTCCTCGGCAATGGTCATCATCATCTCCCGGCCATCGCCATTGGGATCGGTTTGTCCGCTCTGGAAAAATGTTCCTGTCTTCGATTCCAACATTTCGATACGCAGACCTTCGGGCGTGACCGTCATCTCAATGTGGTCCTTCAGCTTGTCGAAGTTGGCGACTTGGCGAATCGCTTTCTCCAACTCGGCTTTTACTTTATTGAGGCTGTCTTTGCTGACCTCATGGGTGGGCGCCTTGTTGGTCCCGGTCAACTTTCCCGTGCCCGCAGGGTCCTTGAAGTATCCGCTGATGGCCTCCTGGATTGGCTTGCTGCTGTTCATCAGCCAGAGCACGATGAACAATGCCATCATGGCGGTGACGAAGTCGGCGTAGGCGACCTTCCAGGCGCCGCCGTGATGG
>Ga0187874_10002247_pt1 | contig 15106 bp, 22 predicted proteins | sample June2016WEW_16_1_3_FD_132993 | JGI IMG/M metagenome (GOLD analysis project Ga0187874, IMG submission 132993) | Peatland microbial communities from SPRUCE experiment site at the Marcell Experimental Forest, Minnesota, USA - June2016WEW_16_150 | ecosystem: Environmental > Terrestrial > Soil >... | reverse complement strand
CGGTTCTTGCTCCGGCTTGTCGTACTTTGCTCAGATTTTATTTGGCTTTGGAAATAAGGTGCGCATCACAGAGACGGGCGGTTGCGGGGGAATATTATATGTTGGAGGTTGGGGGACCACCGGAACGACCGCACCTACGATAACCCCTGTCTATGCGAGTGTCTCAGGGAGTACGGGCGGTTATACCATGACCTCCATATCTGTAAGTGGGGGAAGCAATGACTGGGTACAACCAATCACTGCAAGTTTCTCTACGTCTGTTTGTCCCATAGCTCCAACGCTTGAGCCAATTGTCAATGCTCCATATGGCTATCCCGGCCAGATAACACAAATTCAGATTGTGGATGGGGGCTATTGCACAAGCAATACGCCGACAATTACCTTAGCCGCTCCTCAATCATCTGCAAGCGTCAATGATTTCGATATAGGGGATACAGAAAATTTGCAGGGTCCGATTGTATATGTGGCGCGAAACTCTATAGCCAAGGGAACGTGGAGCGGCGGGCAAGGATCAAATCTCTATCTATCTGCACCTGCTCAAGTGGATACCGTAGCGAAACTGACAGTACTTTCGCCGCCGACAATTAACCATCAAATGCTTCTGCCTACTGTAACTGATGGCGGCACGGGAGGAAGTGGGGCATACAGTAGCGGCGGAACGTTCTATTTCTTTCTGCAAGCGGTCTCTTCGATCTCGTGCAATCCAACCGTAGCCGCAAGTACCTATGTGCCAGCTTGCACAAATGGTGTATCTCCCGGGGCATCGATAACGCTTACTGCTAATCATCAGGCGCTTGTGACTTTCCCCACACCGTATATGGCAGCTTCGGGCACTGCGACGGTCACATACAACATTTACCGGGGCACTACGAGCACGGCGAGTGCGGCTGTGCTTATAGCATCTGTGACCCTTCCTGCGGCGTCTTATCTAAGTCCGGGAAATGAGACGACAGGAGGAAACCCGGCCACGAACAACATTCCTATGATTGCACTACTATCAACTTATTCTGGGGCAACCGTCACAGGAGCAATTGAAGGCGTTAGCTCTACGGGCCTAAGTTATGGCGATACGATCATAGATGCTTATGGAAATTATTATAATGCTTATACCAACGAGCCTGTGTTTCATTCACTGCCAAGTGCGAGTCCGCTTTATCGTGCAAAGGGAGTGTGGGTTCTTTGCTCTGGCGGTACAACTTGCACGGACGGATATTACAAAAGCATTTGTTACTCAACGGGCGGTGCCCAGACGTGTACGTGGAGCAATAATCTAGCCACGGTGATAGGAGCGCCCACATTGACTACTACAGGAACTTCGGGCGCAGCAACCTTGTCATGCACAGGAACGCCGCCCTCCTGTGCGCTGAATGTACCTAACTACGGCGCGGCAGCAGCTACTCCTAGTTTTGGTAGCGGCGGATTTGTGGATGTCCAAGCAGGGAACGTTACAGGATCATTTACGGCTTTTGGGGATAGTGTTACAAATTGCACAGGGGAAACTGCCAACGCGATTTCTCTGGCAGCGTCAGGCTATCCATTGAGAGTATCGCAAACTTCGGCAGCCACTAGCTCCGATTGTGCGGGATGGACGGGATTAAATTCGGCGTACACTGGAAATCAGCCCTACGTCCAATTTGGATTTGATTTTCCTTCGGCATCAGACTACAACACCACCTCGCGGTCCTGGATTGGTTTAAGTTCGTGTCCGACAACCATGGGAAGTTCGGACATGGCCAGCACAACCACTTGCAATTTTGCCGCTATTCGTTATAGCACCTCGGCATCCGACACAGTTTATCAGTGCGTAACAGGCAACGGTAGTTCGACAACCGTGACACCAATCACGAGCGCCACTCCGTCAACAGCTTTTACATGGGCTGCGATTAACATAGGAGCAAGTAGTGTTACCTGCACTGTAGGGGGCACTGGCTATCCGCTCTCTGGAGGGTATTCGGCAACAAATACTACGACATTGCCATCTCCAGCAACATTGGGAGTGGTGCTTTCCAATACGACACTTGCAAATACTGCAATTCATTTTGCGGCAAAGGGTTGGAAGGGATACGACCAAAATTCGTCGTATTAACGCGGCAGTACCCGTCAGGACTCCAGTAATCGGGAAGACGGTGTTGTGGATGCAGCAAATGAGGAAAAAGAATGTCGGATCAATGCGTGTCAATTGAGGAATGCGGACGTAAAATGGACTTGATGTGGGATGCAATCGGACGCAGCGACGATTCAGGACTGCGCAAGATTTCCTCGGAAAACAACGTCAAATTGGCGGTCATTGAAGCATATGCCAAAACCACAACATTCTGGGTTAAGATGATTGCGTGGCTTATTGTCACTGCAATTATGGCGGCTACCGCTTACTTTGCTAGTTTGGAGGCGAGAGGTAAATCTCAAATGCTTCATCCCGGTGTTGGCAAAGAATCCCCTTTCTTTATTGCTCACAGAAGTTCTATCCCATGACATCAATCGCCAATGGTTTTATACCTAGGCCCAACCTAACGCAGTAAAGGAGAATCACCATGCCAGACCCTCCTGATCCAAACGCCCCAAAGATTCCGGGCGAGCCAGACCCAAACCCGCCGATTCCGTGCGTAACTGAAACCAAACAAACCCCCGAACAACTGGTACAGGAAATTGCAAACCAGATGATCGATGCAAAGATGCGACGTCCTGCGCATGACGACCTGTAGAATCTGCTTGACAGGAAATCAATTCAGTGGGACAATTCCCACATGAGCAAAGCAGAATTCAAAGAAATTCGCCTTCGCAGGGTATCGCTGGGACAGTTTAAAAGGATTCGCGTAGCGGCGGCTGAATGCGATATGCGTCCTTGCGACTTTTGCTACGCTGCGATCAATGTCTTTCTGATGCACCACGAAAAGGAGCAATCGCTGCTTCCCCGCGCAAAGGAGCAACAGCAATGAACTTCACTTGGCTAAACAATATCACTGCGCACCCGAAGACTTCCATCGCGGGCGTCTTGCTGGGGGTGCTGACCATCGCTCCGGTATTGGCGGGGCAAGGCATCACTCTGGGCCATGCCGGAACAGGAACGGTTGTGACGCTCGCCAGCGGCCTCGCTACGGCTCTTCTGGGCTTGCTGGCAAAGGACCCGGACTCGTTCACTCAAACCAAGTAACCCGCGCACCAGGCACCAACCCGAACAAGTAGGACGGCATGGCAGACAAGTGCGGTAAATTCGCAGCTTCTTTTGTTACGCGCCTTGGTCTGGAATTTTCCTGCGTGTTGGAAGCTGGACACGAGGGAAAATGCAGACCTGGTGGAACTTGCGCGGTACACGGGCCATACATTGGAAATTTCGGAGTACCGCCGAAGTGTCCTAAATGGCCAAAATGTGCTACGGAACTTTTGCAAATGTAGGCAGCAGGGAAGGGGTGATGCCCTCGTCAACATACGAACCACCCACACTGACTCGCGCCCGTAAGCCGTCTATCGGGATGCGATGAAAAAGGCGGCGCACAATCAAAGGAGAAGAAACACCATGAAATTCAATCTGCAATCGAAACTTGGGGCATGGGCGCTGATTGCTCTGCTCTGCCTTGCCGTTGTGCCGATAGTCGGTTGCAGCGGTACAACCGTGGCGCAGGACATTGTGAACTGGACGCCTACCATCATCAGCGCCGCACAGACCGTGGATGCTACCTTGGCTGCTCTGGACCCGGCGCAGGCCGGTCCTATCATCGGCGTCGGCCAGACCTTTGTCGCTGGGGCAACACTGGTGGACGCTCAAGCCAAGACTTACCTTGCCAACCCCAGCGCGACGGCTCTACAACAGCTTCAAGCTCAAGCATTGGCTTTCCAGGCGAATGTGTCCACGGCGCTCTTGCAGGCCGCGCATATTACGAACGCTGCCAGCCAGCAGAAGATTCTTTCAGGACTCAATGCGGCTGTAACGGGGATCAGCGCGATTCTGGCGCTTATCTCGACCGTCAAGGGCAGCACGATCTCGCCGGCCAGCGTAACGGCTCCTAAGCTGTCTTCGCTTGGGCCTGTGCTTGACGAGCGCCAGCAGATTGCTATCGTGGCTGGTCATTACGGAGAGCCGGAGTTCTTGGCGGCTTACCAGGTGCGGCACGTCAAGGTGAAGTTGCAGCAGGCTGGATTCTAGTTTTCCGGCGCAGACCGGCCAACCAAGGCGACTGGGGCGATCTAATGGTCGCCCCGATTTTTCTGAGGAGAAATTATGCAGACTTCACCAGCAGGGATAGCTTTCATCGCATCCAACGAAGGATTCACCGCCACGCCAAAGGGCGATTTCGGGCACCAAGTTATCGGTCATGGACACGATATTCTTCCGGGTGAATCTTGGCCGGATGGTATCACTCCGGCAGATGCTTGGACATTGCTATTGTCAGATGTGGCGAAGGTTGATGCGGCCATGAACGCGCAGCATCTTGCCCTTGATTTCAATCAAAATCAGTGGGATGCAATTGCTGACTTTACGTTTGAATGCGGAGTTGGGGCGCTCGTGCAATTGCTGGCGCACGGAATTGATCAGATACCTTCCCAATTGCCACGATGGATCCATGCTGGTGGACAGGTGCAGTCTGGGATGGTTGCCCGTCGTGCGGCTGATGTGAAGATGTTTCAAACCCATTGCTAGGCTTTCTTGCTGATTGGTGCGATATTGCACTTCTTGCTCTTCCTCTCAGGAAAGCACACACCGGGCGCGCCCTTTGCACAGTACCGGGAACGGAAGCGGGGCGCAGGAAGGGGCATTTCCGCGTCGAGGCGAGCCATTCCTTTGCTCCACTCGGACGCCGTAGCCGTGCCCTTGTCGCCAAATAGGTCACGCATCCACTTCATCATTCATTACTCCTTATGAGATTTATAGGACTAAAGAATTACCAGAAAAACAACTTAGTACCTGTGATTGGCCTACTCCATGTAATTGTAGAGGGTTTTGCCATTCCAATAACAATCCTAGCGGGAAATATGGATTCGTAAAAATCACTTAGTCTTCCGCTTCTCTGCCGCAATTTGCTTTTTGAGTGCGGCCACTTGGTTCTTGAGTTGGGTGATTTGCGCATATTTGAAGGAAATATTTTCTTGCAGTACTATGACCGCATTGGCTGCATCTTTTTCATTATCCTGCATTTCCTTGTGGATTTTCAGTATAATCGAAACAGCCTCTTCAATCGTGTGTCCTGTTCCGATCTTGCAGTTTTCTACTGTGAATAAATCTTCGTGAAGATCACACATAAGCGTTACATTTTTGAGAGGATTATCGTTTGGTCCTATAATTGAGAAATATCTTCCGATTGCCGGATCGTCGGGCTTCAAACGGTAGGCTAAAGTGATTGATGTTTGATGACAAGCAGGGTCTTGGCAAATTATTAAGTTGCGTCCATCTCCCGATGGATGACTTTTGCCTGTTTGGTCATGCAAGCAGCGACCGTCTATGGAAAGATATTCCCCTTGGTTACAGGATTGCGCCAATGGGTAAGTCCACAGAGACTGGTCTGAAAGCGTTCCTGTCTGACACCACGCTACACTGGCCGCTGCCAGCATGATTACTGCGATGAGATTCTTCATTGATCCGTGGTGAGTGGCACCCACGATCCGCTCCGCGCTTTGTAGTACGCTGATGTAATTTCGCTCGCCTATCTCAGAATGGACTCGGCACCCAGCGTTCGTGAAGTGGTATTTCACGCCGTCAATCATGCCATCATGGCAGAGGCATTTCGGAGTGATGTCGGCTGACTCGTGGGCCTCTTCGCGCTCATTACATAACACCTGCGCGTTAAGGAACCTGTCGCTAGTCTTCTCGTCATAACGTCTCATCGCAGTATATCCAACACATCGTTGATCGCATCGCCCCGCATGACCATCTCGGGAGTATAGCGAAGAACAAACCATCCCATGATAGCGGCAGTATTGTACTTTTCGCAGTCTTTGTCGAATCCGCCAAAAGACTGATGTCGTCCACGGCCCTCGATCTCAACCGCGATCTTTTTACCATTCTCAACGAAAGCGAAATCAAACCTCCATCTTCGCCCTGGAAAGAACTCGTACTCTCGAATAGGTTTCAATTTCTCCGCACGGCAATGCAGCGCAAAGGCTTCCTCGCCCGGACTTTTCTCTTGCGGTATGCTCATGCCTTTGGCTCCTCTGGATAGTCGGCGAGAACGGATTGAGCTTCGATTAGTGCTATCCTTTGTCGTTTCGTGCGTGTCGGCGGAAACATAAACGCAAGTTCTCGTAACGCCCGCGCCATCTGCGCAATCTCCGCCAGATGGTCGGTGTAGAGGACATACTCTCCATCTGAAGATTCGTTAACTATAAGAGAGTCGTCCACCGCATCGAATTCCCATCGCTGTATCATGCCCGCTCCTTCCGTACTTTCCTGAACTCCCTCAACCTACACGCCGCAGAGCAAAACTTCTGCCACGTAGTCCGAGGATCGAACCACCCCTTGCACGATTTGCATCTGATCTTCGCCATACACCTCACCGTAACACATTACGTTGCAAAATGCAAGGATTATTTTCTGGGAAGTGGTTTCCCATTGCAGTTGTGTTCCGACCGTTCCCCCGCGTGGCAGCAACCGCAAAGAGTCCTCACATTCTCCAGCACGTCTGACCCGCCAGCGCCACGGCTGACGATGTGTGCCATGTGATAGCGGTGAGGTGCCCATTCAGGAACTCGGTCTGTAACCGGCTCTCCGCATTTGACGCAACGCCATTCGTCCCTAGTCACACAAGCCAGTCTCAGGGCCTCCAGAGCCTTCCCATAAAGTCTGACGATGCCAAGCCTACCCGGTACTCCAGAACGCTCACGGCGGCGTCTTGCAGAGTCACCAGGACGTATCATGCCGTCTGTTCCTTTCGGTGTTCGTACTCCGCTGCCACTTCTTGAATAATCCTCACGCCGATAGACTTCAGGGCTTCCGCTCGGCTGTTGCACTCATCGACCACCATCACCATTTCGACGGCAGTTTCAAACTCAGTGCAATCGTCGGCGGGGGCCATGACCACAGGCTGCTTCACTTCAAGGTGCTGCGAATGGTCCTTGTTCATCTTCTCGACGAAAGCCTTCTCCGGAAGGGTCTTCGCAGCTTGAATCACTTCCGGCAAGAGGCGTACTGAACTGGACACCTCTTTCAGTTTCTCGATGTTGCACCGCTTGATCTCCAGAAGATCGGCGAAGGGCATGTCCTTGAGTTCCTTGACAGCCCTGAGAGCATCCCGCACATAGCTCCATGAGCAGGGGAACTCCTGCTTCAAATACCTGTCGAAACTTTGGTAGTAGTCGCCCACCTCCTCGTCCATAACGAATCGGTAGAGTTCCCGTTCTTCGACTAGCAGAGCAGCCATTCCCCGCATGGCAAAGACTTGCTTCTCTACCCCATCTAACGAGCGTAGGATGCCCGTCAAGCGCACGGCGGCGGGTTCATGTGCCATCAGGCGTAGAGCGAACCAATCCGGGTTCCTGAGAGCGTTAGTCTCGTGGTGTAATATCGAACCGATTGTCATGCGGCCTCCGGTGGGTCTGGTACTGGCATCCAATGAGAAGGATCTTCTGTCATAGCATTTCCGGCTGAGTGAAACCAGAAATTTCCTGTCCAATGTGCGCTATACGTATTCATCCGTTCGGGACACCACACTAGAACCGTTCTCGACGAATGAAGACCCTCCGTTATATCTGGCATACGATCTTCGACGCTAATCCACTTGCTCATGCCAGCACCCCCAGTTCCTTGTACCCCACCGCTATCGATGGAGGAAGTGGAATCTTCTCGACGGTTGGTTTCCACAGATGAAGGCAGAAGTTGTGATTGTTTATCCAATCAGACTTTGGTGGGTGGAGTTGCATGACACTCTCCTCATCTTCCCAAAAGAGTTCTTTGACAAAGCACATCTCTTTCCAGTAAGGACAGCGATGGCGGGTTGAGACTGAAACATGTTCCCACGGAATGTTCTCGTTCGCGTCTCCCGGTGAGGCGATAATCATCAACCGTTCACCACATGGACCAGGGATTTGAAACGCCCCAAAATCGTCTCCGGTGTCCGATCTCCAATCGCCACGACGAAAGCGATATGGTTCCAATTTCTCTGAGACTTTCATTTCTTCGCCTTCCTTTCCTCGTTCAGTTTCCGTTGGATCATCTCGACAAGTTGTGAGGGAGTGTAAACAGGCTTTCCGGCAGGCAGTTCCATAGCTCCTCCATTCCGTACTCTGTGATTAAGTGTTGGGCTATCTCGTTGCGTCGAATGTTGGCGGCTTCATCTGGATGGATTTTACTCCTGAGTTCAGCTATCTCGGCAAGAGAATTTCGCTCCACCGCAGCCCAGTAACGCCGCTTTCCCGGCTCCACCGCTTGCATCATAATCGCCAACCCGTTCCGCCGTTCAAGAAGGGAAAGACGGTCCTGATCCCGCTTGCGCTGCTCCCATTCTGGGTTACGGGTGAAGCCGTTGAGAGCTAGGTCACGGACCTTCAACCCCATCGCCGAAAGTATCTCGTCTCGACTACATCCGGCAAAGCATTTCAGGCAGCACCATCCGTCATCCGAATCCCACACGGACAGGCTCCGACTCCTATCGCCGTGCTTGTGCATACCCGTGGGACAGCGGCATTGCCATCTGTGGCCGGACTTCTTCCCGTGGAGAGACTTGGCGATCTGACTTGCTGTCATGCGATTTCTTCGTCAAACTCTTCTTCGGATTCATCTTCTTCTTCCCCTGAACCAGCATATAGTCCCACGTTGATCGACAGAGCTCGGTCCAGATTCTTGCACGATTGTCGATAATAGCTCGGCTTTAGTTCGCTTCCGATAAAGCGTCTTCCCATCTCCAGCGCGACATATCCCTCGGAGCCGATCCCAGCGAAGGGACTCCAAACAATATCGCCAGGATTGGTCCACAGTTTCACAGATCGGCGTATCACTTCAAGTTGAAGTGGGCAAATATGCCGCTCATCGTTGTGCTCACGAGCCGAACGGTATTGCAGCGTGTCTGATGGGTTTATGTCCATCCATACCGGACTTGCATATTGCTGCCAAAGTTGGACGGGGAACTCTTCGGGCGTATGCCCCACGCGCTCAGGATTCTCTCCCGGCTTACGCATGGTCACGAGATAATCAGGAACCCCCTGCCGGCTCATACACGAGTCTTTGCGGATTTGCTTGTGTAGCAGCCCTAGAGCTTTTGTTCTCTGCATCGCCGTAACCGGGTCTTTCCAGATGCAGACCTCGGAATGGTAGATGAATCCGACTTCTTCAAATGCCCGGATGATCTCGCCGCGAAAATCCCTGATACCGATGTGGCCGTCACGCACTTTCGACGTGGGAAGGTTCATGCAGTGTATGGAGACAAGTCTTCCCGGCATGAGAACACGGAACTGCTCTTTGATGAGGAAACGGTAATGCCTCCAGAACTCGTCATGGTCCTTCGAGTTTCCCATATCGCGCTCGGAGTTGGAGTACGTGTAGAGCGATGCGAACGGCGGCGAGTATACCGAGTAGTGTATGGAGTTGTCGGGAAGCTCCTGAGCCAGCTCCACGCAATCGGCAAGGTGCATTGTCCAGTTCTCCGAAGTCTTCACTTCGCGCTCGTAGGTGGATTCGCTGCGCACGGTTCCTACTAGATTCATGCGAGTCAAGTCCTGCATGTTTTCATGCATCTCTTCTGCCATCTGCTCCGCTTCCCTTTCTTTGCGCTTCAGGTTTTCAAGCACGTTTCCCTCTGTCGATGCCGCGATGATGTGGACGTGGACGGGGTTGACTTGGCCAAAACGCCAGCAACGGCGCACGGCCTGAAAGAACTGCTCCCACGAGTCATTCACCCCTGCAAAGATCATATGTGAGCAAACCTGATAATTAACCCCGAAACCCAAGATCGTCGCCTTGCTCACAAGCCAGTCGATTGCACCTTGAGCAAACTCGAGAGATGTTTCCGCCTTGTGTTCCGGGGAGTCCGATCCGGTTAATTCCACACACCCCGGCAACGCCGCTTTGATCGATTCCGATTCTTTATTCAAGTTGCACCATATTAACCATTTCTCGGTTGGATCTTCGTTGACGAGTGAAACCGCTTCCGCTACACGATCATCAACAGTTGATCGTCTTGCCGCCAACCTTTCACCCAACGTTTCGGCTGGCATAGCGAAGAGCATCCCTTCGCTCGGTGTGTCAACGTCTACGATGTGCTCGTGATAGACAAGTTCCGGCAGGATGAATGGACCGTCTTCGTATCCAATATCGGACGGTTTTCTCATCGAAACAGCCCAAGAACATACCCACTTCCAGAACTCCGTTCGGGCATGTCCCTTGAGTCTCCACTTCTGCGTCTCGCCGCCGTCGTGGGTAAAGAACATAGAAAGCATCTCGGTGGCCGTCATGACCCCCAAGAACTCTGCATGGTTGCCAAGCTCCATGTGATCGTTCGGGGCCGGTGTAGCGGTCGCTGCGAGCCTGTACGGGGTATCCTTGAATGCTTCGATAAGCGCGGAACGAGTAGACCCGTCAAAAGACTTCAGGATGCTGGATTCATCGAGAACAACGCCTGAATAATTCTCCGGGTCGAAGTGCTCGAAACGCTCATAGTTGGTGACGACGATATGCTCATCTCCCGCGTCTTCCGGAGTTTTGCAATACTTCGTGTGGATGCCAAACTTCTGTCCCTCCGTGACCATCTGGTAAGCCACGGCAAGTGGAGCCAAAAGTAGGACTGGAACTCCGGTATGCTCGTAGACGCATCTCGCCCACTCTAGTTCGATGAGGCTTTTCCCCATCCCAGTCCCAAGGAACGCCGCCGCGCGTCCGAGACGCAAAGCCCATGAGCACACGTCTCGTTGGTGAGGAAACATGGCAGGATTGAGTGGCGGAACGGTAGTCAATCCAGAGACTATCGGAGTGAACCTCTTGTTCGCCAGAAACCGTTCGTAACTGAACTCGGTGGGATCGATCATCTCGCTCCCCATCACTGACCTTTCCGGCATATCAATCATTTCTCCATTGATCGTTCGGACACTCATGCGTGTGCTCTCCTCTTCATATACACCTGATCGATTGCGTTTGAGACTTGCCCCTTCTCTGACTCAAGGTCTGCGATGGCCTGAGGAACAGACTCTCCGTCTTGCCGATACTGATCGGCGATGAAGTGCTCCTCGTTGCAGTTCGTGCAGAACCCTTCATAGACCCTAGACCCGCAATCTTCGCAAGTAATCATGCGGTTATACTCTCCCCGTTCTCATTTGAAGATATTTTGCGTCGATAGCTGCACTCACCATTCCTTTGGTGGCCCCCGGTGGAATATTTACCTTGAGGCGTCTGCATAAACCGATTTGCGCTGGACTTGGATCGTCTTGCTTCCAACGCGCATCGCGAACTAGGTATGACTTCACTCCACCACTCGAAAGCACGAAACCATCGGCTGCGTTGAACGCTCCGGGGAGATTCTGAGATGTCGTCTCGATGGTTTTCTCCCCGACCCTTCCACGTATCATGAAGTCACCGCGAAGGTCGGTCATGATGGTCACGAGGTCACGGTTGACCGCCAGAACGTACCCTTCAGAACTCTTGCGCCACGCCAACTCGGATAGCTTCGATATTTCAGGAGGGTAGTTCACGGTGAACAGTTGGATATTCTCGGCGATGGAGTCGAGTTTCGATAGGCTGAGAACGTTGGACAGGTCGGCCATTGGGAACTCACGAGCAACCTTGTCGAACTGCTCTCTTGCTTTCGTTACAGATTTTCCTTTCAGGTCGAGGTCTTTCGGCAATCCAAGAAGAGATGGAAGGGTTTGAAGTGAGTGCTTTTTGCAGTTGTCGCACACATCCATAACCCCTCCCCACTCTTTCTTGATGGGGTATCCTGCCTCACGCGCCTTGTGTAGATTCCCAAACATTCTACGGATAGTGGATTCGATGCGGGTAACTCGACCTATCTTCTGGGCATACCTCAACGAGCTTCCGTCAGGAGTCGCCAGAACAACCCATCGGATACCTGGGTCGTCGTATCCCTCGATGGTCAATTGAGCATTCAATAGAACAGGGAACTCTCCGGCCTTGTGACCACGAATCTTACGGTCCTCTTCGGGATCGTTTCCCCAGACAGCTTCAGCCCTGATGCCGCACTTCTGGAACACCGCCGCAAGGTCGATGGCGTGTTGGATATTCTGAGTGAAGACCATCGTCCTTTCACCGTAGCAATGCTTCATCCACTCCTTGACGATGATCCCGTTACGCCGGTCGGTGTTGATCTCCTTTGTCAGTTCTGCGTCGTTGAACTTACCCTTAGACCACTTGACTCCGTTAAGGTCTGTTTCTGTGTTGACCCTAATCCCGCGCAACTCGACAAGGATTCCGTCCTCGATACCCTTTGTAATGGGGTACTCGTAAACAATCTCATCGTAGTTTGAGGCGAGAGCGGTCCCGTCGGAACGGTTCGGAGTAGCCGTGAATCCGACAGAAAGAATGCTGCTCTCTCCGGGGTTTGTCAGTCCAAAGTGCTTGAGGCATTTTCTCCACTCTGGAGAGGTGCTGTGGTGAGCCTCGTCAGAAGCTATCCAGTCGAACTGATCGGGGTCGAACTGATTGAGCCTTGCCCCTCTACTTTTACCGAGAGTAGGAACTGATCCTACGACGACATTGCATAGCCCCCCGGCGTGATTATCTGCCATCTCGACTCCAACCATGATTTCAGGGTTCCATTCCTGAAGACTCTTGGCCGTCTGAAATGCCAGCTTCTCTCGGTGAGTGAGAACCATTCCCCTCTTACCGAATCCGAAGCGTCGGGGGATGTTGGCAAAACATGCCGTCTTCCCCCATCCCGTCGCAGCGACGATCAGTTGCCTAGTAACTCCGGCATGGAATCGGTCGAAAGATCGAGAGAGGCAATTGTCCTGAGAGATATCGAGTTCCATTACCACTCCCCTTTGATGCCGTTGCGGTACTGCTCCAGACTTCTGTCGAGGCAATCTTGCTGATACGGGCGCAAAATCATTTTTGATCTTCCCATTCCTCTTTTGGAATAAATCCTATTGCTCCAGACCACGCAGGGAACCCCTGACCACCCTCTCCGTCAGGTACGACTGTAATCTCGTATCCGGCAAAGGTTCTCCCTTTTCGTCGATAAAGCACTCTCGAACCGTCCATCGGAACGCAGAGAGGGGTGATGATGTACCACCATTTGGTCACGGATTACCTCTTGTCGATTGCTGATTTTTCTTCCCAAACGCGAATTGCACCCGGAGCGCCACAGATCGTCTCGGCGGCCTTTTTTGACCCGCGCACCGTTGCGCCGATGGCCTTGTCGTTGACCGTGATGAACTCCGGCTTCAGTTTCGTCGGGTCCAGCACTTCATACTTCCATACCGACCGGAATGATGTTCCCTGAATCTGCGGAACGAATGACGGCAGGACAACGGCGGGAGCTTCGACGGTAAGAGCTTCCTCCAAGACTTCCGCCGCGCCTTGCTTGTCGCCCCGTGCTTCGAGTTGGCGGCTCTCCTCAAGCAACCTCGCCTCTTCGCGTTGGCGGGCCTCTTCCTGCGCTCGTAGGGTGGCTTCACGGCGCTGACGTTCCTGCTCCATGAACCACGCCGAACGCTCACCGTTGAGCCGCTTGCGCTCGTTCTCAGCATCGGCGGTGTATTGCGTCCTGAGTCCTGTAGCGGCCTTGTGCGCCTTATTGAAGGCTTCCACTACCGGGTCGATGACTTCTTTCTGACCATCGACGTTATCCCGAAGCAACTTGCACATCTCGTCGGCATTCCGATAGGCGGTGTCGTCGGGGTCGTTGAACTTGACGGTGATCTCTTTGGCTTGAGCTACCAGAGCGTCACAGATGGCACGCTGGCAGGTCAGGTCGGGGATGGCGGCGAACAGTTGCTCGATACTCGCTTTTATGTCTGATTGGAGGGCGAGTGCTTGATCCTGTACAGTGAGGGCGGTGGTGGCCATTAGATTTTCTCGCTTTCTGCGGGTGTCTCCGGTTTCGGTTCTTCGATGAACGGACCAATCAAATCCAGACCGTTAATAATTCCTTCGAGAGTCCTCCGAACCGCTTCAACTTCTTTCTTGCGGTTGTTGTTGCGATGAATCTGCACGAAGGCATCCACAATGTTGAACTTGGTTCCAAGTACATGTTGCGGTTGATTCTCTTGACCGCAGGAGTCCTTACAGATTTGCTTTCCGGCGAGAAAGTCAATCTCTTCAGACGCGGCTTCGAGAAGGTAGGTTCTGGGTCCAGATTTCGCCAAGATTTTCATGCTACTCCTTTCAGCAAACCGTCATTGAGACGGGTATAGACGTTCGTGAGTCCAGCGGCAAGGAATAGCTTCTCATCCATCTTTCCGTCATGTTCGACAGCCTTGTAATAGCGGTTGTTCCCGTTCGGCTTGTCGAGGAGTTGCACGACGAATCGATTGAGCGGGAGATTGAGCGCGGTGGCGTGTTCCCTGAAAGCAATCGCCTGTCCTGCCGTCTGGTACTTGTAGTGCGATTCCAGAGAGACAGAGCACTTCTTCTCGACGACAGCCATTGCCAGTTTCTCGCCTTCTCCTATGCATCCGTAGGCGTCCAACTTCATCGCGTACAGCATTCCATTGACGCGCACACCGATGGGAATCTCGCACGATTCCAGTTCAGGAACAAAGTGGAAGTCCTCTCGGAACTGCTGCCAACCGAGACACCGATTGTAGTAGTCGGGCCACGGAGCAAGTGACTCCAGATCGAAGTCGTCCTGGTCCATCAGCAGTGTAGCCTCGTGAATCTTAGTTCCGCGCTTCGCCGCTGCCGGCCTGTTTGCGATCTCGCTGGATGACTCCGGTTGACGAGCCAAGCCTGAGAGTTCAAGAATCTGCGTCAGAGAGAATGGAACCCGTACTCCCTTGAGCGTGTAGTAGTGGCACGGTTTCCCGGTGGATGGATCGTTTTCGACGAATGCCATGCCGTCTTCAGGTCTAAAGATTTCCATTACTCTTTCCCCCGTTCTTGGAGCATCGCATCCGCCACGTTGTACGCTTCGGCTGCGCCCTGCCCCATAACCCGACCGTCCCCTCCGGGGCCTACCTGACCCACACACCACGCCGCCATTACCGCTCTTGCTATCTCGTCCCGCAACGTCTT
>Ga0187874_10002244_pt1 | contig 15125 bp, 14 predicted proteins | sample June2016WEW_16_1_3_FD_132993 | JGI IMG/M metagenome (GOLD analysis project Ga0187874, IMG submission 132993) | Peatland microbial communities from SPRUCE experiment site at the Marcell Experimental Forest, Minnesota, USA - June2016WEW_16_150 | ecosystem: Environmental > Terrestrial > Soil >... | reverse complement strand
CGACGCCAATCGGCGAATCGGACGCCGCGCCGCGCGGACCGAGCAAGAAGCGCGCCAGCCGCGCCATTCCGGCCCGCAAGCGAGAGACCAACGAATTGGGTTCGCCGTGCACGTGCGACCTCTATCGAATCCGGCGGCTCGACGTCGTCGCGCCGAGGGCTCGCCGGGAATTTCCCGTCCCGCCTCATCTAGGCGCCGCGAACGCCAAGCGCCAGAGGCCGACGCGACATTGGCAGGATTGCCAATTTGTCGACGCCGCGCAAGAGGCGCGCGACAAAAAAGGGCCGCCTCAGCGACCGACCCCCGCGCTCCTTGTTGAACCTTTGGAGCCCTTGGTCGACGCGCTCCGCTCCGGCCCGCGGCCTTCCCCAGCCCCGCTCGCGCACGGCGTCGCTCGCGCCGCGCCGCGGCGAAAGCGGTCTCGACCGACGGCGAGCCGAGCGGCTTCTCCGTCGCCGCCGACTCGGCGGCGCGATGGGCGACGCGCGACCGACCGTCAAAGGTCTTGCCGCATGGCGCCAATGCGATCCCGCCAGCGAGGGGCTCGAGGGGCGAGGCCCCGACGGCGCCTGCTTACGAGGCGTTTACGCCGGATTTACTAAACTTCGCGATATCTCCCGCCAGCGGCGGTAGCGGAGATTTCCATGATATTTCATTGTGTTGTCGGCGAATGCGGGCGAAAACGCGCGCGCCGTTAACGCCCCCGTAACGCTGCTCCCATACGCTCTTCGAGCGTGTGTTTTGGGTGCCGGTCCGTCGCAGCGGCGCCGACGCATCGAGTCGATAAGGCGCATTCATGGCGTTGCGTGGTTCGGGTTCGCGAGTTGTTCGTCCCGTTCAAGCCCTGGTCGGCGCCGGCGCAGCGCTCGCGATGTTGGCGTTCTGCGCGGCGCCGGCGTACGCCCATCATTGGCGCCATTATTACGTTCGCCACGTCCACGCCGTCGCGAGATATCACGCGACTTCCGCCGCGCGCCCGCAAGCCGCGCCTGCCGATCCGGTCTTCGCCGCCATCGTCGTCGACGCCAACAGCGGGCGCACGCTCTACGGCGTCAACGAGAACGAGCCGCGCCACCCCGCCTCCATCGCCAAGGTGATGACGCTTTATCTCCTGTTCGAGCAGCTCGACAAAGGCGCTTTGACGCTGCAGTCGCAAATCCCCATTTCCGAGCGCGCCGCCGCGCAGGAGCCCTCCAAGCTCGGCCTCGAACCCGGTCAGACGATTTCCGTCGAGGACGCGATCAAGGCGATCGTCACCCGTTCGGCCAACGACGTCGCGGTCGCCATCGCCGAAAAAATCGGCGGCGAGGAGAGCGCTTTCGCGGCGATGATGACCCGCAAGGCGCACGCGCTGGGCATGTCGCGCACCCTCTTTCGCAACGCCTCCGGCCTGCCCGACGACCAGCAGGTCACCACCGCGCGCGACCTGACGATCCTCGCCCGCGCCGTCGAAGAGCGCTTTCCCCGCTACTTCAAGTATTTTTCCACCCATGAATTCGACTACGCCGGCGAGGCGATCGGCAACCACAATCGCCTGCTCGGCCGCGTCGACGGCGTCGACGGCGTCAAGACCGGCTACACCCGCGCCTCCGGCTTCAACCTCCTGACCTCGGTGCATCGCGACGGCCGCTCGCTGGTCGCGGTAGTCATGGGCGGGCGCACGGCGCCCGCGCGCGACGCCCTCATGGAACAATTGATCGCCGACCATATCGCCGAAGCCTCCAACAAGGGCCACACGGCGCCGATGATCGCGCAAGGCGCGCCGGCCGGACCGGCCGCTCCGCTGCCGCTCGCCGCCGCCGATGTTCCCTCGCCGCCCGCGCGCCCCTCCGCCGCGAGGATCGAGGAGGGCGACGACGGCGACGCGGACGACGAAGACGGCGCTCCCGTCGTCGCGGTGGCGCCTCCCCCGGCCAAGATCGTCCCGCCCGCCGCGACGCCTCTCGCGCCCGCGCCCGCGCGTCCCGAACGCCTCGCCGAGCCCACGCCGCAGCAACTCGGATGGGTCAAGGGCCCGGATCCGGCGCCCGCCAAGCCGCAAGCCGCCGGCAAGGGCGCCGCGCCCGCCGCCGCGCCGGCCGCGCGTCCGAAGGAGGAGATCGCCGTCGCGCGCAGCGACGAACCCCGCGCCGGCGATCGCAACGGCTGGGTGATTCAGATCGGCGCTTCCGACGACGAGGCCAAGGTCGCCGATCTGCTGACCCAAGCCCGCGCCAAGTCCGGCGCGATCCTCGCCTCGGCCAAGCCGGTCGCCGAGAAGGTCGCCAAGGGCGAGGACGTGTTCTACCGCGCCCGCTTCGCCGGCCTCGATTCGGCGAGCGCCGAGTCGGCCTGCCGGTCGCTGAAAAAGAGCGGCTTCTCATGCTTCGCGGCGCACGATTAGGCGGGATTCAGCCATGTCGGCTCAGCAAGACATCCTTGGCCTGATTGACGCGCGCGGCGAGAGCAGTCGAGCCGCCATGGTCTGGATGAAGCTTCATCATCAGCGAATGATGCGCACGGACGATTTCCTCGCTGTCCGCGCCTTGCGGCAGGCCCAGGATTTCATACGCTTCTTCGCGCGTCATCGCCTCTCCGCGCCCTTGAGCCTGCCGCCGCCCCTCGCCCTGACCCTGGTCTGCGTCACGCCAGCCGGCAAACCGGCGGTCGAGATAAGCCTCTAACAGGCGGGCGCCCTCGGGATCGTCGCGGCCGAGGATGGCGTAGAGATCGAGGCACTCCGGCCGCGCTAGCGTCTCCAGCGGCCGCCCCTGGAAGGGGCCGGCCAAAACCGAGCCGCTCAGCGCGCCGGTGTCGTGGTCCAGTTGCATTTCGATCATCGCCGAACGCGCGGTTGAAATCCGCCCCGCTCGCGAACCCTGGCCGGCGGCGCGAAACGCCGCGGCGAAAGGCCCCCCCCTGTTGCGTCCGGCGAGGCCGAGGGCGAGGGCCGCCAGCGCCGAGGCGAGGCCGAAACTGCCGCGCAGCGCCAGTAGCGCGGCGCCGAGGACACTCAGCACTATGCCGCCCTGGCGCGCGAGCTTGGCCGCCGCCGCCGGGCTCAGCCGCGAGAATTGCTTGATCGCGGCGAGGACCAGAAAGAGTGCCGCCAATCCGGCTATGAAAGTCGGCATGACGAAGATTCTCTAAGGCGAGAAACGCATTGGATCGTCTTTCCCAACGCGGCGCCGAGGCGATCGGCGGCCCGGCGCGACGCGACGGCAACTTACGCTTCTCTCACGTCCCGCGCATCTGTTCCAGCAGCGCGCGCGCGTGGACGTCGCCCTTCGCCTGGGTCTCGAGCGCAGCGCGCCCGCCCGCTGCGTAAGTCGCGGCGGCGCGCAGCAACGCCTCGAGCCGCGCCGCCGCGCCGGCGTCGAAGGCGCTGTAGGCACCCCCGGTCAGGCGCGCGATCTCCTGAAACGCGCGCCGCGCCGTCGGATCGTCGCCCTCCTGAAACATGAACGCCTTGACGCCGCAGAGCGCCAGTTCGCCGGCGAGCCGCATCAGCGGATCGACGCCCTCCTCCATCGCGTCGCCGACAAAGACCAGCGCGCCGATCTTGGCGCGGCGCGCTTCGCTCAGCGCATGGGCGAGCACTTTGCGCAGTTGCGTCGCGCCGCCGCGCACCTCGATGCGGCTCATTAGGTCGGCGAGCCCCTGCCCGCCGGAAACGAAGCGCGAGGCGCGGCACTCGCCGAAACCGCGGAAATAGACCAGCTGCACGTCGAGCCCGCCCAGGGACGCCGCGGCCTGAAACATCCGCGCCTGAAGGCGCTGCGCCAGGTCCCAGGTCGGCTGGCGGCTCATCGTCGCGTCGAGCGCGAAGATCATGCGGCCGCGTCCCGTCGTCGCCGCCGGCGTCGGCGCGTTTCGCGCCGCTTCGAGAAAGGCGGCGATCTCGGCGCTGGCCTCGCGCCGCGCCGGTGTCGGCGGCTTGCCGCTCTGCGCAACCATGGCTTGTCTCCCGACGCAAATGGCGCGCCGAAGATGATAAGATCGGCGCCGGACCCGGCCGCCGCAAGGGCGGCGGGGCGATTTCACAGCAGGCCGAGTTCGCCGAGCTGGCGCCGCAATTCCTCGGGCATCGCGCCTGCGCCCGCCGCCTCGAGGTCGGGCGGCGCGTCCTTTTCGGCAAAATAGCGCCAGCCCTGAAACGCCCGCATCGGCCGCGGCCGGACCGGAACGACGGCCGGATCGAGCCACAGCCGACAGCGGCCGACCCCGTCGGGATCGACGAAGGGCTCGACGCCCAAGAGGCGCTGGCGCGCCGCCATCCGCCCCTTGATCACCCAATAGAGCGAGCCGCCGTCGATCAGCTCCGCGGCGCGCTTCGGCGTCATCCGAGTCACATGGGCATGGCGCGGCGCCTCGCCCTGCGCGCGCCGTTCGGCGACGCGCCGCGCGATCCAGTCCTCGAGGTCGGCGATCGACTCGGCGCCGACGCAGAGTTTGACGAGATGCAGGGCCATAGCCGCGTTATGGCAAATCGGCGCGCCAAGGCGAAGGGGGGCGGCGGGTTTGCCCCCTACTCCTCCGGCTCCGTGTCGAAACGCAGGGGATAGCCCCTCGCGGCGCCGGCTTCGGTCGCGCGCGCGGCCTTGGTCTCGGCGACGTCGCGCGCGAACACCGCGACGACGCAGACGCCGCGCCGATGCGCGGTCAGCATGACGCGCTGCGCCTGCTCCTCGCCGAGGCGGAACTCCGCCTTCAGCACGCTGACGACGAATTCACGCGGCGTAAAGTCGTCGTTGAACAGGATGACCTTGTGCAGCCGCGGCTGTTCCGTCCGGAGATTGGTCTTCACGCGCGGCTTGGCGACGATTTCGCTCATCGCGGGCTCCCCGACCTGGGCTCGCCTGAGACGACATTTTCGCACAGACGCGCGCAGGCGTCCATGCGCGGCGCGCGATCATCGCCGCGATTGGCGATGAGGACGTTGGCGAACATGGCGGCGGCCTGGACGACGCGACGACATCGTTATCGACCGACGCGCTCGCGTCAGCCGAGCTTTGCGCGAATCGAGGGCGCCCAGACGGACAACACGTAGAAACAGATAGCCAGCAGGAGCAGGTGTTGGAACCCGAGGAGCGTCGAGAATGATTCGCTCAGGCCGCCGATCACCGATCCCGCGATATTCGATCCGAAGGCTTGGTCGGGGTCGGCTTCGTCGCGGAACGAGCGAGCGAAGATCACGCCGGCGAAGAACATCGGTCCGAGCGAGAGCGCGCACGGCACGACGTAACGCCAGACGATTCCTCCGCTCAGGAACGTGTCGAAAGGCGCCAGCAGCGCGGCCGCCAGGAAAACCAGCAACGCGGCGTAAGGGGGCCCCAGTCGGGCGGAAGGCGCCCTGAGAACATACAAGTTGGCCGCGAGGATCAACAATAGGGCGGTGAGGAACACGGCCGAATTGACCAGCCACGTGCTGCCGAACAGCAGCGCCATCTGCACGACCGCTTTGGTTTCGAGAAGCATGAAGGCGGCGCCCAGGAAGAACATGCGGTTGTTGATGCGCAGGCGGCCCTTCGGCATGAAGAGGTAGACCATCGCTATCCCGAGCGCGCCTAGCACGATCATCGAGCGCACGGTCAGAGCCGGGATGAACTTGCCGCTGATATAGAGGAACGGCCAGTCGTCGCTGGTCGCAAGCGTCGGCGCGTCGTTATCGACGATCAGCCGCGTCGGCGCGATCTTCGACCAGCGGTCGCTCTGCCCGGCGGGCGCCAAGTCCGAGAGCGCGGAGAACCCGTCCACCGCCATATTTTCGGGCGGCGTGGCATTCAGCCAGAACGCGCCGTGCTGCCGAAACGCGTCGGCTATGCGTGGATTGCAGCCGGCGATGATGGTCGTGAACCCGGCCGCCTCCGACGACTTCAACGTTTCCGCGTATGGCAGCGGGAGGACGATCGGATCGCATCCGAAGATCCGCTTGGCCATGGCGGCGACCCGTTGGACGATCCATCCCTGACGGTAGTAGTTGTACATCACGAAAAGACCGTCCGGCCTCAGCACCCGACGGACGTCCTCGAAGGCCTGTTCGGTGAAGAGGTAGCTTTCGAGACGGATGTTGGCGTAACCGCTGTGCAGGATCAGCGAGTCGACCAGGGCGTACACCACCAAGTCGTATTTGCGGTCGGTGGTGCGCAAGAAATGCCGGCCGTCGTCGAGATGCCGGACCACTCTTTTGTGTTCGTAGGGTTGGTCGGGGTGATCGCGGACGCCGATGTCTTGTATCACAGGATCGATCTCGACCGCATCGATGTTGTTCACGCCGAAACGCAACGCGTGGGCTATGTCGTTGCCGGAGCCGGCGCCGATGATCAATTCGTCTTGAAACGGCGGGCCGCCGCTTTGCCGCTCCAGCAAGTGGATCAGCGAGTACGACGAGCCGCCTGCCTGGAAAGGCACCATCGATTGGTGGCCGATCATGTTGACGGTGATGAGGCCGGTCGATTTCTTCAAGTCGACGGCGTAGTAGGGCGACCAGCGAATTTCGTGCAGGCCGGACCGATCGGTGGGGATCAAGGCGAAGATCGCCAATGCCGCGAGCGCCAGCAGACGCGGCCGCGACAGAGCTTTGTCCTGATAGAGGAGATAGCCGATGCCGGCGCAAACGATCGGGAACCACGCCGCCGGCGGCGCCTGCGCGAGGGAAAGCGCGGAAAACGCCAGGATGCCGATGAGGCTTCCGCCGATGTTTAAGGAATAACCGAGAACCCGGTTTGGAAAAGCGTCGAAGGCGCGGCCCAGCACTTGGCCGAGCCCGACGAACATCAGCGCGATCAGAATGAAGAACAGCGCGGCGATCGATTCGATTGGGACGACGAATTGAGCGACGTCGGGGTTCCGGTCTTCAGTGCCGAAAAAGATCTCCTGCGGCGAGACCTGGTGTCCGACATCCACCGCGAGCCCGCCCCAATAGGTATAGACGACGAGAAGCGCGTGCGCCGCCGCGAAGGTCGCGAGCGCAATGAGCGGAGTCGCCGCAAGCCAGTTCCAGCGCCGGCGCGCCGCCAAGCAGCCGCAGGACATTCCCAGAAAGCAGGCGATCAGCACGACGTTGGTGAAGAATTGCAGGAAGACGACATTCGCGGCGAACCAGCGAATGCACGCCAGTTCGAAAAAAAGAACCAGAAACCCGACGAGAAAGAGATTGAGTCCCTGCCGGCGCTCGTCGACTGGATCCGCGGTATTCTCCCGAGTTTCGCTCATTCCCCCATCCCTGATTTCTTGTCGCCGTCGAAGCCGTTCGCACGCTCCGAATCGCGACGCGCGTTCGCCAGCCTATACGCGGGATTCGACGAAGTCGCCCCGCCGGCGCCGGCTGAACGCCTAAGATTCGCGGCCGGCAGCGACCATGGCGACGGGACGAAAGGGCGATGGCGGATCGTCGCGTTCGCCGCCGCCGGCGCGTCGACGAGCGCGGCGCGCGGCGGGACGTCAAGCTCGGCTCGAGCGACGTCGATAGTCGTCGGCGCAAAACCCGCTCCGAGCGTCCCGGCCGCCCGAACAGGCCGAACCGGCTCGTCGCGGCTCACCCTAATTGGGCTGTTGCTCGTCCTCGCTCTCCGGCTCGCCCGCCAGTTTGTCGGCGAACAGCGCCACGGTCTTGGCGTAGACGCGCGCCTGGTTCCACTCCAGGAGGACGGCGAAATTCGGCTGGCCTTCGTCCCAGCCCTCGCCGCGCCGCCAGCCGTGGCCGCGCAGGAAATTGGCGGTCGAAGCGAGCGCGTCGGCGGGCTGGCCGATCAGATCGGCCGGGCCGCGGCCGTTGAAGGCCACCGCATATTTCAAATAGGAGGAGGGCATGAACTGAGTCTGGCCGATCTCGCCGGCCCAGGCGCCGCGCATTTGCGCGGGCTCGAGATCGCCGCGCTGCACGATCTTGAGGGCGGCCAACAGCTCGCCGCGAAAATGCTCCGCGCGGCGGCAGTCGTAGGCCAGCGTCGCCAGTGCGTTCAAGGTCTGGAAATCGCCTGTCCCCGCGCCGAAGTCGGTCTCCAGCCCCCAGATCGCCACCAGCACCGGCCCGGGCGCACCGTAGCGCTGCTCGATGGCGCGAAACAGGTCGGCGTAGCGCTTGAGCAGGCTCCTGCCCTTCTTGAGACGGTAAGCGCTGATCATGCGGCCGGAGAATTGCTCGAAGCTCTGGTGAAAGACCCCCTGACCGCGATCGTGCGAGACGATCGATTCGTCGTAGGCGACGTCCGCCAGAGCGGATTCGATCACCGAAGAGGAGATTCCCTGGCTCGCCGCTTCCCGCTTGAAGCCGGCGAGCCAGTCGTCGAATCCGTCGCCGCCTTTTCCGCACTGCGCGACGCGCGCCGGCGCCGCGTCCGGCATCGACGCGGCGTCCGGCGTCGACGCGGCGTCCGGCGGCCGCCCGCGCATCGGCGGAGAGCCTAGCGCCCCCGTCCCCGCGCCGGCGAGCAGCGCGACGATCAAAGCCGTTGGCAGACTGCGCCCAAACGTCATCGCCTACGCCCTCCTCGATGCCTCGTCTCGGCGGAGCCGGCAAAATCGGCTTCGCCGAAGACGGCCCCCTCGCCAAGATACAAGCGCCATCGTGGCCTTGTTATGACTGGCGAGGACGCCGATCGGCCTGCCCGAAAAGCGGGCGAAGCCGTGCGAGGCTCACGAAGAGGAAGCCGGCGGCGACGCAATCGGCCTGGTGTCGTGAATCTTGGCGTAGTCGATATGGCGCATGCCGTCCTCGTCGAGGCTGTGGATGTCGACGAACTCGTGGCCCGGCCGCACGTCCTGCGCGGCGAAGGTGTGGCGCGCGTGGACGGTCTGCGCCGAGGTTTCGTCGAAGCCGCGGATGCTGACGACGAAATTGGTCTCGCTGGCGACGAGCTCGCTTTCGCTCACGCCGTAGAGCGGGCTGTCGGCGTCGATCGGATGGAACAGCGTCCAGCTCAGCGCGAGAACCGGGTTCTCGCTCCGGAGCAGCCGCAACGGCTGAAACCCGACGAACCGACGCCCCTCCGCGTTGGTGGCTCCGCGCAGCATCCACAGCTTGGCGGTCGCCTCGCTGATGAAGGCGTTGCGCGCATTGGCGAGGCGGAAAATCAGCGTCGGCGTTCCGTCATGGTTGGCGACGACCGGGTTTCTCGCGAAGATGAGCCGCGCGCGCGGCCGCGAGAAGCGCGCGAACACCAGTCCGGTCATCATCGCCAGCGTCACCAGGCCGATGAAGTTTTCGCCCGTCGCGACGACATGGCCGTAGAGCGTCTGCGGATGCATGTCGCCGTAGCCGACAGTCGAGGTCGTCTCGACGCTGAAAAAGAAGAGATCGGAGAGGCTGCCCGGCCGCGCGTTGGCGACCGGCGCGTCGCCGGCCGCATAGACGAAGGCGAAGAAGAGATTGACCGCGACGAACGCCGCGGCTAGCGCGCCGAAGAACGTCGGCCAGCTCACCGTCATCGCGTTGTGGTAAAAATCCGTCCACAGGCCTTGCTCGAGGCCCTCCGCGATGATTTTCCCCCCGCCCAGCGAGCGCAGGCGCGACCGCGGTGCCTTGCGCCGCGGGGCGAAAAACGCCCGCATCCGCGCCGCTAGGCGGCGTCGTACCTTTCGATGCGCCATGGCTCGGCCTCCGCGTCGGCGACCCAGGCTTTCCAGGCCGGCAGCGCCATCACCGCGTCCATGTAGGCGCGGGTCGCGCGCGAGACGGGAACGTCATAGATGTGAAAGCGATTGACCACCGGCGCGAACATCGCGTCGGCGGCGCTGAAGCGGCCGAACAGGAAGGGGCCGGCCTTGCCGAAATTTTCGCGCGCGTGCGTCCAGGCGGCCTCGATGCGCGCCATGTCCGCCTCGACCGCTTCGGTCAGCGTGATCGCGCGCGCCGGACGGCGAAAGTTGCACGGACAATGCTGACGCAGCGCCGGGAAGCCGGCGTGCATTTCGGCGGCGAGCGAGCGCGCGTGCGCCCGCGCCGCCTTGCCGCGCGGCCAGATCGCCTTTTCAGGATGGATCTCGGCGACGTATTCGACGATCGCCAGCGATTCCCACACCGTGACCGCGCCGTCGCGCAACGCCGGAACTCTGCCGGACGGCGAATGCTCGAGGATCAGCGCCCGCGTTTCCGGCCGCTCCAACGGGATGACGACCTCCTCGAACGGGATCTTGAAATGGGCGAGCAGAATCCACGCCCTCAGCGACCACGACGAATAGGCCTTGTTGGCGATGATGAGCTTCAACGGCGCCGACATGGCTCCCCTCCTCTGACGCTTGATCGATCAATCGGCGAGCGCTGGGGCGGAGTCAAGAAGGGAGCGAGTTCGCGGGCTTCCGCCCGCGACTCCATGCGCCTTGACCACGCCGCCCGTCCGCCCCATGAGGCGGACATGAGCGCTCAGCCGGAAAGCTCCGATTCGCCCCCGACGCTGGAAAGCGTGATCCTCGCGCTTTGCGTCGAGACGCGCGCGGGCCGCACGATCTCTCCCACCGACGTCGCCGAAGCCTACGCCGCCGCGCGCGGCGAGGGAGAATTGGGCTGGCGCGCCCATTTGCAGGCCGTGCGCGGCGCGGCGGTGCGCCTCGCCGACGCCGGCCGTCTCATCATCTACCGCAAGGGCAAGCCGGTCGATCCCCACGACTTTCGCGGCGTCTATCGCCTCGGCGCGCCCAACGTCGAGTGACGGCGCGCGTTCACGGCGCGGGAAACCAATCGTCGATCCGCCCGCTGACGCGATAGGCGATGAGGCCGATCCATTCGTGGACCGCCAGATCGAAAAGGCGCAGGCCGCGCGCCGGTTCGAGGTTCATCCGCCAGCCGCGCGCGCCGCCCAGCGAGCGATAGTCGACGGGATCGGCGCGGACGGAAAATCCCGCCTTGGCGAACAGCCCCATCGCGCGCGGCATGTGATAGGCGGAGGTGACGACGAGCCAGGTCTGATCCGGCTGCGGATGCACGAGCGCCGCGGCAAAGCGGGCGTTTTCGTCGGTGTTGCGCGACTTGTCCTCGATCGCGATGCGCGACGTGTCGACGCCGAGGGCGACGAGCAGCGTGCGCGCCTGCTGCGCCTCGGTCGAATGCGCGTTCCACAGCGCCGCGCTGCCGCCGGCATAGACGAGGCGCGCCTCGGGGAAGCGCCGCGCCAGGATCGCCGCCTCGGTCAGGCGCGAGGCGCCTTCGTCGAGAATCGTCTGGCCGCGCGCCGCGCTCGCCTCGTCGTCGATCGCGCCGCCGAGAACGACGATCCCGTAGGGCGCGGGCATGTCGGCGGGAGGCTGAGGAAAGCGGTTCTCCAGCGGCTCGATCAGCAGCGCGCCGACCGGCGCGACGCTGGCCAACAGCAGCGCGCCCACGCAGCCGAGCGCCAGCGCGCGGGGAAATCCGGCGCGGCGAGGAACGAGCCAGGCGCCGAGGAGCGCACCGGCCATCAGCAGGGTGGCCGGCGCCGCAGCGAACCACAGCAGTTTCGAGGCGAGGAAGAACATCGATCCCTTTCCCACGGCCCGGCGGCGGCGCCCGCCGCGCCCGGCGCCCTCTCGAGACGGCGCCGCCGCGCCTTGGTCAAACCTTGCAACGCCGGTTCGCTTAGACGGGGCCATGACGGGAGAATTGCGGCGGCCTCATGACCTCCGCGGCCGCGCGACTTTCCGCTTGTCGTCCTATTGATTTTATCGTCTTAGATCGATTCTTATTGGCGACGCCGTCGCGAGGGCGCCGCGCCGGACGTCGGCGGATCGCCGACCGCGCCCCGCGCGCTTTCTTGCCCGAGGCCCCGGCTTCGCCTAGCGTGCCAGGAATGAGGTCCCGATGCCTTTCAGCCCCAGCGTCGTCGAAGCGATCGGCCATACGCCGCTGATCAAGCTCAGGGCGGCCTCCGAGGCGACCGGCTGCACGATCCTGGGCAAGGCGGAGTTCATGAACCCCGGCGGATCGGTCAAGGACCGCGCCGCCCTCGCCATCATCCGCGACGCGATCGCGCGCGGCGCGCTTCGCCCCGGCGGCGTCATCGTCGAGGGCACCGCCGGCAACACCGGCATCGGCGTCGCCATGGTCGCCGCGGCGCTCGGGTTTCGCAGCGTCATCGTCATTCCCGACACCCAGGCGCAGGAAAAGAAGGACATGCTGCGCCTCGTCGGCGCGGAGCTCGTCGAAGTGCCGGCGGTTCCCTATGCCAACCCCGACAATTACGTCAAATACTCCGCGCGCCTCGCCGACATCCTCGCGAAATCGGAGCCGAACGGGGCGGTGTGGGCGAACCAGTTCGACAACCTCGCCAACCGCCGCGGCCATTACGAGACCACCGGACCGGAGATTTACGCGCAAACGCAGGGGCGCATCGACGGCTTCGTCAGCGCGGTCGGCACCGGCGGCACGCTGGCGGGCGTCGGCATGGCGCTGAAGGAGCGCGATCCCAACATCCGAATCGCGCTCGCCGACCCCTACGGCGCGGCGCTCTACGCCTATTACGCCGAGGGCGCGCTCAGAAGCGAAGGCAGTTCGATCGCCGAGGGGATCGGCCAGGGGCGGATCACCGCCAATCTCGAAGGCGCGCCGGTCGACTTCGCCTACCGGATCGCCGACGAGGAGGCGCTGCGGATCGTCTTCGATCTGGTCGAGCGCGAAGGCCTGTTGCTCGGCGGCTCGTCGGGGATCAATATCGCCGGCGCGATCCGGCTCGCGCGCGAACTCGGCCCCGGCCGCACGATCGTCACGCCGCTGTGCGATTCTGGCGCGCGCTACGCTTCGAAACTGTTCAACCCCGCTTTTCTGCGCTCCAAGTCCCTGCCCGTCCCCGCCTGGCTCGAACCTCGCGCCGGCGCTCCCAAGGCGTTCCTTGCAAATGACCGAACCGCTCTATCGCGATGACCCCTATCGGCGCGAGGCCGAGGCGCGCGTCGTCGCCGCCAAGCCCGGCGCCATCGCACTCGACGACGGCGGGGCTTAGCGAAAGCGCCGCGGCCCTGCTAAATATCGCGCTTCGACGGCGGATCGGGATTTCCATCATGGCTCACGAGAATTTCGTTTCCACCGATTGGCTCGCCGCGCATCTCGGCGAACCGGGGCTCGGGATCATCGACGCCTCCTGGCATCTGCCGCCGACGGGGCGCAACGGCGCAGCCGAATTCCGCGTCGAGCACATTCCCGGGGCGGTCTACTTCGACATCGACGCCATCGCCGACGTTTCGACCGGCCTGCCGCATATGTTGCCCGACGCGCAGAAATTCGCTGAGGCGATGGGCGCGCTCGGCCTCGGCGACGGCATGCGCTTCGTCGTCTACGATTCCCACGGCCTGTTCGCCGCCGCGCGGGTGTGGTGGACGCTGCGCGCGTTCGGCGCCGCCGATGCGGCGATCCTCGACGGCGGCCTGCCCAAGTGGATTCGCGAGGGGCGCCCGCTCGAAAAGGGCGAGGCGCGCCCGCCATTGCGGCGGTTCACCCCGCGGCTCGACCACGGCTTCCTCGCCTCACTCGAGGACGTGCGCAAGGCGCTGGCCGACGGCTCGGCGCAGGTCGTCGACGCGCGCCCGGCCGATCGTTTCGAGGGCCGCGCCCCCGAGCCGCGTCCCGGCCTGCGCAGCGGCCACATGCCGGGAAGCCTCAACCTGCCGTTCGTCGACATCGAGGAGAACGGACACTTGAAGACCGGCGCGGCCCTCGTCAGCGCCTTCGCCGAACACGGCGTCGATCTCAAGAAGCCGATCATCACCACCTGCGGCTCCGGCGTCACCGCCGCGATGCTGGCGCTGGCGGTCGAGGAGGCGGGCGGCCGCGTCGCCGGGCTCTACGACGGCTCTTGGGCCGAATGGGGCGCGCGCGCGGATTGCCCGGTGGCGACCGGGAAGGCGTAAAGCCGAGGGCGGAGGGGCCTCGTCGCCTACAGCGCGCGCACGATGAAGCGCGATGATCCCGATTTTGCGGGATAGGCGGGAGACCGGGCGTCGAGTTCCTCGTCGACTTTCGTCAAGCGCCGTCTAGCCTCGTCAAGCGATGTCAAGTTTTGTCAAGCGATGTCAAGGATTCCCTTGACGGTCCCATAAGTGATTTCAAGGTCTTACGGCGAAAAACTGGACAAACGCCGACTCCCGCAAACTTCTTCGCCGTCGGGCGGCCTCGGCTTGGCGGCCGCGACGCCTCGCCCGATGAGGCGACAGGATAGCGCGAGTCGCCGCATTCGCAAAGAATTTGTCGGGTTCGACTTTTCGCCGATGGCGGCTCGACGCGCGCAGCCGGCGCCCGGCGGCGGGCCTCGCCGCGCCCTTCGCGTCGACGCCGGTCGGGGCGCCGTCCACCCCATCACGGCAAGGCGCGTCCCGAGACGGTCGCGCTTATCGAGACGCGCTTCGGTCGGGCTGGCCCCGCGCCTTGAGCAATTCCTCGATCTCCCGCGCCGGGATCGGCCTGCTGAAAAGATAACCCTGCACTTCGTCGCAGTTGTTCGCGCGCAGGAACGCGAGTTGATCGTCGGTCTCGACGCCCTCGGCGATGACCCTCAGATTGAGCTTCTGTCCCAAGGCAATCACCGCGCTGGCGACGGCCTTATCGTTTTCATCGGCCGGAAGCCCGTCAATGAACGACTTGTCGATCTTCAGCCGCGCGACCGGAAAGTTCTTCAGCGCGCTGAGGCTGGAATAGCCGGTTCCGAAGTCGTCGATCGCGAGCTGAACGCCCAGGCCTTGCAACTCCTTCATCGTCGCAACGGCGATTTCGACATCCTGCATGACGAGGCTTTCGGTCAGCTCCAGCTCGAGATATTTGGCGTCCAGGCCGCTGTCCTTCAACGCGTCGACGACGCGGCCGACCAAGTTCCTTTCCTTGAACTGCCGCGCCGATACGTTCACGCAAACATGGATCGGCGGCAGGCCGGCGTTCTGCCAGGCCTTGTTCTGCCGACAGGCTTCGTGCAGCACCCAGTCGCCGATCGGCACGATCAGGCCCGATTCCTCGGCCATCGGGATGAACTTCATCGGCGCAATCATGCCCGACGTCGGGTGGTTCCAGCGGATCAGCGCCTCGACCGCGAAGATGCGCTCCGTGTGCAGATCGACCTGCGGCTGATAGAGCAGGACGAACTCGGAACGGACGACGGCGTTGCGCAATTCCTCCTGCAACAGGAACTTCTCGCGCATCTTCGCGTTCAGCTCGGGCGTATAGAATTGGAAATTATCGCCGCCGATTTCCT
>Ga0187874_10002234_pt1 | contig 15174 bp, 12 predicted proteins | sample June2016WEW_16_1_3_FD_132993 | JGI IMG/M metagenome (GOLD analysis project Ga0187874, IMG submission 132993) | Peatland microbial communities from SPRUCE experiment site at the Marcell Experimental Forest, Minnesota, USA - June2016WEW_16_150 | ecosystem: Environmental > Terrestrial > Soil >... | reverse complement strand
CTTCATACCCGTGCTCTGTGTATGGGCCACAGCGGGTTTTCTCACGAGTAGGGCGGTTATGACCACGGACGCAACAGCGGCCAATCCAATTAGCAGCAGGTACATCGGCCACAGGTTGACGGCGGTAGTGCTGCTGTTGCTGGTTCCATTGGCGTTCAAAATGTTGCCGATGCTGTTAGTGAACTGGCTGGCATTTACCGTGCTGCCGGATGCAGTTCCGGAACTGTCCGTGTCTATATTTACGCCGGTGCCAATGGCGTATGCAGGAGTAACGTAGGAACTTACGTCAGGCGCAACGGTGACAGTAGTGCTGGCACTAATTGTGCCCGCGCCGTTATAGGCCGATAGAGCATATGTAGTTGTATAGGTAGGAGTCACGTCAAATGAGCCGGTATTGGCGACCGATCCCACCACCGGGGATATAGTGACCGTATCAGCATTATTTACAATCCAGGACAATGTAGCCGGCTGACCGGGCTGAATGTAATTGGGGCTGGCCGTGAAGGAACTGATTACCGCCGTCCCATAGGTTCCTCCATAGGTGCTGGCGTATGGTGTGACCGTTACAATTGTGCTGGCATTTACCGCACCCTGACTGTTGTAGGCGTAAAGTGTATATGTGGTTGTGTAAGTTGGCATTACAGCTAACGAGCCGGTGTTGGTAACCGATCCAACTGTCGGGGATATAGTAACGACGCTTGCGCCGCTCACAATCCATGACAATGTGGCTGCTTGCCCCGATTGAATGTAATTGGGGCTGGCCGTGAATGAACCGATCACCGGCCCATCTATGGGTAGCGTATACTCAGCATCATAAGGATAAGGGGGGTAGGTTGGATTAGTCTGTGGGGGCAATGGATTAGGTGTGTACGGAGGGTGATGCCCATATTGCGGGAATGGCGGAAGATGAGCTGTGCCATTATCTGAGGGCGCAGGGAAAGGCGGGAAATGCGCAGTGCCGTTATCCCAGGACGTGGGGAAATGCGGAAAATGCACTGTGCTATTATCCCAGGACGGTGGAAAGTGCGGAAAATGCACTGTGCCATTATCTGATGGTGCCGGGAAAGGCGGAAGATGCGCTGTGCCGTTATCCCAGGACTGGGGGAAATGGTGCCTCGATGGCGGGGTGCCGGATACGGTCTGGGAAACCGTCGGTGAGATTGGAGTGGTAACCGCCAGCGCCGGAGCAGCCGATAAATCCGTGGTAGAACCTGCTTCAGGAGCAGCAGTCACCGATAGAGCGGGTGCAGCTATTACTGTCGCTGGCGCAGGGGGTGGCGGAGGAGGAGCCGGCGGCTCAGTATCCGCAGTCGATGGTATGGTCTGATTATCCGAAAGCTGACCGACGGCCGCTTGACCGGGTAGCGCATCCGGCGTAGCGGTTGTGGTCGTCGCGGTTGTGGGCTCAGGAGTGACTGCAGTTGTTGTCGGGATAGTGGTAGTGGTCATCGCCGTTGTGGGCTCAGGAGTGGCTGCAGCTGTCGTCGGCGCAGCGGTTGTGTCTATAATTGTCGCTGGCGCTGGAGTGGGTGTGTCTGCGACTACCGTTGCCTGAGTGGTATCTGTTGTCGCCGTTGTGGGTGCAGGAGTGACTGCATCTGCCGTCGGCGCAGCGGTTGTGTCTATAATTGTCGCTGGCGCTGGAGTGGGTGTGTCTGCTACTACCGCTGTTGGAGCGGTATCCGTCGTCGCCGTTGTGGGTGCAGGAGTGACTGCATCTGCCGTCGGCGCGGTCTGATTATCCGAAAGCTGACCGACGGCCGCTTGACCGGGTATCAAATCCGTCGTGGCGTACGCCGGTGCCAGCGGGACTAGCAGCAAGGAACCGACTAATAATGCCGCTGCCAGGAAGAGCGGTGCCTTTTTCATTTCTTATTTGCCTGCCAATAATAATATATTACAAGAATGTTAACTAAAGATTTTTTCATGACGCACTGATTCAACAATCTTTCATAATCAAATTTACTCCGGTCTGCACTGTCGTGCTTGACTTCAGTCTGACAAGCGATTGACAGCTAACTGACAAAAATACGGGAGATAGCAAGATAATAAAGAGGAGTATAGTGGACTCAGCGACAAACTACCAGGACATAAGAGAGAAGAGACTTAGACAAACAACAGTGCCAGGCTAAGAAGGACAACTAAGCTATTGATTAATATAAGTTCTGCATCTATAATCGTTAATGTCTGTGCTTGCCCGTTTCTCAAATTGAAATTCAAGAAGGCCGTCACGATTCGATTGAATAGCACCTTGCCAGGACCTGGTATCAAAATCGGAGGATAGTAGCATGCAGTTCAAAACTTTACTCTTTGATATATCCGACAATGTCGCCACGATCACTCTGAACCGTCCGGAGGCCAACCACGCCATCGACCTGCAAATGGCCAAAGATCTTTGTTACGCCGCCATGCACTGCAGCGAGAACTCTGCCGTCCGGGCAATTCTGATCACCGCAACCGGCCCCGTATTTTGTGCAGGCGGCGATTTAAAGGCCATGGCCGGTGAAGTCGAAAAGACCCCCGATCTTCTCAAAGAAATGTCCAGCTACCTCCATCTTGCCATCTCGCGTCTGACACGCGGGGCGCCGCCGGTCGTCATTGCAGTCAACGGTATTGCCATGGGCGCCGGGATGAGCCTTGCATGTGTGGGCGACATAGCACTGGCTGCCCAGTCCGCCACTTTCACGGTAGCCTATACGCAGGTCGGACTCACGCCGGATGGAGGCCTCACATATTTCCTGCCGCGCCTGGTCGGGCTAAGACGGGCCTCCGAACTCGTGCTGACCAACCGGCGGTTGTCCGCCAAAGAGGCGCTTGATCTCGGTCTCGTTACCGAAGTGGTGCCTGATGCTGAGCTGATGGCCCGTGCACGAGCGATCACCGGGCAACTTGCATCGGGTGCAACCCGGGCCTACGGCGCCGCCCGCAAGCTCATCCAGGGCGGCCTCTCCTCAACTCTGGAAACGCAGATGGAATTTGAAAGCCAGTCCATCGTGGATATGGCGCGTACGTCAGACGCCCGGGAAGCATTCGCCGCTTTCGCGGAGAAGCGCAAGCCGAAATTCCAGGGAAAGTGATCAAATCGCCCCGGAGATTTTCAGACCGGGATGGGGCGTAATAACCATTTTCGCTATTACGCCTCATCCGTGATGGCAGTTTAGGGGTGTGACGAACCCCGCTTCATTTTATAGTGCAATTGCCCCTTTCTTGAGCATCTTGGTGGGCTCGAACCATTTGATGCCTGTCTTTTTGGCTATGGCCTCGCACCGCTCAGCCACCTTATCCCAACCCATTTTCTGACCCAGCGCAAACGGGCCTGCAGGGCGGCCGCTTCCGTTCACCATTGCCAGGTCTATCTCAGCCGCGCTCTTGGCTACACCCTGCTCCAGCAGCTTGGTGCCCTCGTTCACCTGTATGGCCACCATGTCAGCCGGGTCGAAGTTCGGATCGGTCTTGGTCAGGTCGCTGTTGGGCCTGTTGCCACCCGGCCACTCGAAGTTGCCTTTGCCGGTCTTCTTGCCCAGCTCGCCGGCCTCGACCTTCTTGGCCAGCCAGGGCCGCGGAGCGAAGTCCTTGGTGAGGGTAGCTGCATAGTATTTGGCGCCGTTAAACGATATATCCAGCCCGGAGTAGTCCATTGTCTCGAAGGGTCCCATCGGCGCTCCCGTCGATCTTACCTTGGCGTCCACGCCCTCAGGGTCAACCAGGCCCTTCTCCCTCAACCAGGAGAGGTACATGCCCGAAGGTGCATTCATGCGGTTGAAGATGAAGCCCGGCGTATCCTTCTCAACCCTGACAACCACCATCGGGCCCCTAAAATTCTTCCAGCCTTTGACCAGGTCGTAGGCCACGTCCATGGTCTCGTCGGAGGTCTTGTCGCCGCGGATGACCTCCACCAGGGCCATCATGGCCGGCGGATTGAAGAAATGCACGCCGCACACCCTGTCCTGGCGTTTGGTGGCGGAGCCGATCTTGGTGATGCTCATAGTTGAAGTATTGGAGGCGAGTATGGCATGCTTGGGCGCCGCCTCGTCCATTTCTTTGAAGATCTTCTGCTTCAGGTCCAGTATCTCGGGCGCCGCCTCTATGGCGAAGTCCGCGTCTTTCACGGCATCCTTAAGCACCGTGAAGCCTTTTATGCTGCCCATGATCTTGTCCATGGCTTCCTGCGTCATCTTCTGCTTGGATACCTGCTTGCCCAGGCTGTCCCTGATCTTTCCTATACCCTTATCCACAAATTCCTGCTTGATGTCATAGAGGTTAACCTTGTATCCGGCCATGGCCGCCAGTTCGCCTATCCCATGGCCCATGTCACCTGCGCCGATCATGGCGATCGTTTTGACTTCTTCAACCTTCATTTGATTAACTCTCCTTTAAAGTTTTTCTTGGCTCCAGCGAAGCATTATAGCAGGGAACGACGCTCCGTTGAAGAAGCAGATAATGGCATCAGGGATATTTGACTCATTTGAATTAGCTATTTCTAAATATTTATATTGATTAGGAATTCGGAATACAAATGATTCCAGCAATCAATTTGAAACATTTACCATCTAGCGGCCCAGCTAAACTTATAGTGAATAAAAGAATATCATCCGATGCAATACCGATAGTTTCTCTACTCAATCTGCCAAGACCCAAAATCTTAAGCCGTTCCTCCCATACCACGTCCGTTATCGCAAGATCATAGTTTATTCCATCCAGATTAAAATCAGCACGAGCTTGTCTATTGCCCCGGAAGGACTTTGTTACATGAAATGAGATATCCGTAGGTTTAATAAGAACTAACGATTTGGAAATAGGATGATCTTGAAGACCCGCTGAATCAACTCTATCACTTTCATTGCCAAACAACTCTGGCCCAGATGCTAAATACTCCCTAAGAAATGAATATGCTTCTTCTGGCTTAAGCCTTTTTATTAACTTCCACTGCTCGCTTCCTAGCACCCAATTCTCCGGTTGATATGGTTTTGGTTGATGCTCAGAAACATTTACTTCAACAACATCGAGAAGTGCAACCTGATTTCCATCGTCCAATGTACAATGCCTTTGTAGGAGATGTCCTTCTGTATCCCCACTAATAGGCCGAATCCATCCATTGTGATCCAATCTTAAACCCGCAACACACCTTCCGGAAGTCTTCCTTGAATTTGCGAGGCATATGAATTTAATTCTCATTATCTTCAGACAATTTAAATGTGAAATATTTCAATGTCACCCCACTTGCTCTGCAAGTATTCCAATACTAATCTTCTATGACACCTGTCAGCCGTGCGTTCACTGCAAAGTAGCACGGTGGGTGTATCGAATATGCTTCGAGGAATCTCAATCTCCACTTGTCTTATTGACATGAGAGTATGGAAATCCTTCTCATAATTTGACCAAGAGCCATGGGATTTTTTATAAGTATCAAGGATTTCCTGTGTTGGCGCTAGAAGTAATTCGTGTCTATAATTAACACCGCATATAGCCTTTAAAAGATAGCGCAAATCCTCCTTCTTGGTAAATCCTGCTAACTGTGATGAGTTGTTCAGTCTAATATCAAGAAGCTGCTTTATTCCAGCTTTCTTAATGACTTCGAAGAATTCTTCTGCACTTCGTTTGGTGAAGCCGATCGTATAGACTTTGCGGACCTCCAATATCCCTCCTTGTGTTCTTGAAACATAGTAAGTTGTGAGAATTCAGTGGACTTTTTAATATTGGATTTCTCTATTTGTTCTTCTGTTTGGACTCGACCATCAGCTCTAATATGTAGCACCTTGACACCTTTCTGCCCCATTATTCGTCCTATTAATAAGTAGCGGTGGCATTTCGATGGATCTTCTTCGCTACACATTATAGCTATTCGATAGCTTTCCAATCCTTTTAATAGTCTTTCAACTGCTTTTAAGAATGATGGTGATTGGGCCATCAAATGATATAGAGCATGACCTTCCTCGTCATACATGGAAGCATTTGATGGCTTTCCACCCAGTTCGGTACCTAAATATAAGTATTTTATTCTTTTGTTAATTAAGTATTTTTTCAAATTCTCAGCATTAAACTGAGTAGCGAATCTAGATTTTGGACTTGACCGAACATCTACGAGGATTTGAATAAAGTTATCTGATAACAGCTTCAAAAATTCTTGGCTGTCCTGATTAGAATGACCTATAGTAAAAATTAGCTTTCCGTTTTTATTAACCACGGGTCACCTATCCGCTAAATAAAGTCGCCCAGTTCCTAATCTTCCCCGATTCTTAGCTACTCAACCCAATTTTGTACTAGTGAAATGTAGCAAACAAGCCATTCTAACTTATTGTTTAATTTAGTATAGCATATGATCGGAGCGGTAATCTATTGATTAAAAGTTGATTGCTCAATACAACCTGGCCTTTCCGCCGCATTCCCATACCAGCAATGCACACAGCATATTCCAAAGCCTTTAGGTTCTCCTCATATCTGATGATGAAACAGTCGTAATTCTCTTCATTACTATCCAAATAATCGGACCAATCTTAAACAACAAATTTCATAAACCCACAATCAATTGTTTTCCTTCTCCTAGATTGCAGATATTGATACTCCGAGGGATCAGATTTATAATAGTTTCTAAGCGGACTTACGTATGAGAGGTTGTTATGGACTGCAATATTGAGGTAGCTGTCACACACAATACATCAACTACTGATCGAGGCAATATACTCGTTGAACTAATGCGTGATGTTTTTGATGCCACTAATTATAAATGTGGCCCGGCTATAAGAATTACAGGAATGGAGATAGATATTACTGCAACTCACAAGGTCTCAAATGAGAAAGTATATTCAGAGTGCAAAGCTCACAGAGATCCGATTCCAGCTGATACACTTACTAAATTGCTTGGTAATATTACTATAAAGGAAGTAGACCAAGGTTGGTTAGTCACAACATCCCGTTTATCTAAAGATGCTGAAGGATTAAAAGATGAATGGGAAACCAAACCAGCAGATCAACGTAGAAGATTGCAAATCTATACACCAGAAAGATTGATTGATCTTTTCATTAGCTCTGGTCGTGTTATAGATCCAAATAAAATAGCAGACATCTCCAATTGTGATCCCGGTAATTTATATTTGCTAATTACAAATTTCGGACGCTACTGGGCACATGTTATACCAGTATCTGGCATACCAAGAAATGTCATTATTTATAACGTTAATAACGGAGAACGAGTTACCGACAAGGAGCTCCTTGGAAATTTAAAATCTACAGATACGAGTCTTTGTGACCTTAATTGGTCCATACAACTTCCTGTGTTTAGCAGTGGCAAGGGATGCATATCGAACTTTGAGGAGATGGTTGTAGATGTCGCCATCGGCGATAATTGGGCTGATTACAGACCCGCAAGACCTCAAGATTTTGTTGGCAGACATGAATCGCAACAATTAATAATGGACTTTTTGAATAATGCCCTAGATGGAAGTACTAATACCCGATTATTTTCGATAAGGGGGCCATCCGGGTGGGGTAAAAGTTCACTTATTGCAAAACTAAGAGCTCGATGCAGTAATCGAGCTTATCATAATAAATTGTTTATGAAAGCAGTAGATGTACGAGCGGCAAAAACCATTGATTATGTGTCTGCTGCCATATTAAGATGTTTCTCTTCCGCAATTGAGAGTAAATTCATTTCTCCGCCCCTAATTCCTCTACAAGCTGGACCGCCTACTGCTCCCCTCGACAGTAAAACATTGCGGGAATGTTTTGACCAACTAAAACAAAGGCAAAAACTTATAGTATTAATATTTGATCAATTTGAAGAAGTTTTTACTAAGCCAGAATTAAGTCAACTATTTGACAGGTTACGTTCGCTGGCCTTAGCCACGGATGCCTACCAATCTAATTTTATTGTAGGATTTGCGTGGAAAAGTGACGCTTTTCTTCCGCAAGAACATCCAGCGTATTTTATGTGGCATCAACTTAAAGATAGGCGATTAGACATAGATTTGCCACCTTTTGGGTCGAAGGATGTCTCACAAGCACTAACACATTTTCAGACTGAACTCGGACAACGTATAAATCCTCTGCTTCGTTCCCAATTAGTTCAACATTGTCAGGGTTTCCCTTGGCTACTAAAGAAATTGTGCATTCATGTATTTCAATTAGTAAATAGCGGCCTATCTCAAACGCAGGTATTGGAACGTGGCCTGGATGTCAAGAAATTATTTAATACTGATTTAAGTGAGCTTTCCCCCAAGGAAACCTTATGTCTCCATGAAATTGCTAAGTTGGCACCAGTTGAATGGGTGAAGATAGTGGATCAATTCGGCAATGATACATATACATCCCTAGTAGATAAGAGACTAATTATACGTAGTGGAGATAGGATTACTGCATATTGGGATATATTTAGAGATTATTTGAATACGGGGGACATTCCATATGTGCCGTTGTCTTTCACACCAAGCACTGAAGTCCGCACACTTGTACGCGCAACGATCTCGTGCTTGGCAAGTGGAGAGGAAGGGCTCACCAACGAAATGTTAAGTGAATCAATGACCATAGGTACTAAATCTGCAATGAATGTAGTTGCTGATTTATTGTTGTTTGGATTAGCGGAAAAAAAACGCGATCGTATAGTTTCGACAATCAAAATTGGCAAGCAAAAAGATATTAATATTGAAATATCAAGAGCTATCGCATCCGCGTTAAATAATCATATATTTACCATTCTAATTCGAAGAAATATAAAGAAGGAAATGATAATTTCAGAAAATGATTTGTTAAGAATATCCAATAATGCTTTTCAATATGCTTCGCTTCGAGATGATACCAAAAGAGTTTATGCATTGAGATTAGCAAAATATTTAACAGCAGTTGGTTTTCTTGAGCGAGCCGCAGATGGTTGGAAAGTTATTGATGCTGCACACGGACAATTAGTTTTAATGCCAAATGTAAAACGTACAGGGATCTTCTTCGGAGATTCTCCACCAGAAAAAGTCATCGATCTCATGCAAAAACTATCAATCTCGCCCTTATCTAAAAAATCCATTGAGGAATGCAAGCTAGGGAATGCACTTCTGTGCATTATAACACTTGGATTTGGATCTACAAATCATGGAATAGTATCCTTAGAAGATAAAATTCGATCAAAAAACATTGAAACTACGCTCGCCGAAGCTATTGCAGAGACGAAGTCATTTCGCATCGTATCCCGTATGTTAACTGAAAATTCGAAGATTTCGGCAGCCGAAATTGGCAGACAGCTTGCGGATCAACTCCATCTTTTATGGAGCGAAGCATCATATATCCGACGCGGTTATGCTTTACGAAGATGGGTAGAATGGCAAAAGAAGGTTATATTGCACTAGATAAAGGCATCAACAATATAATATATTTGCCTAATTAAGTAAGATTCGCAGGTGAAATAGTCCATATTATTAATTCCACTCTTTGCCCTCCCCTCCCTCTTAAGCTAAAATCTTGCTGTGGATATGGCAAGCCTGGGCAAAATACTCCTCATCTTCGGCGGTGCTATCACAAAGGCACCGTGAAATAAAAGGTGGAGCCCTTGCCTGGAGCGGACTCAACCCATATGCGCCCACCGTGTGCTTGCACCAACCGCTCCGCCACCAGAAGCCCCAAACCTATCCCCTTAATCTCCGGCGACCTATTAAGACGCTCGAACGGTCTGAACAGCTTCGCCTGCTCTTGAGGCGACATCCCCATGCCATGGTCCCTTATACCTACGACAATCTCATCATGGGCAGCTCGGGCAAAGACCGTGATATCGCCCCCCCCGGGTGAGTACTTGATTGCATTTTCCGCCAAGTTATACAGGATACGCTTTATCCTCAACAGGTCGGCGGTCAATTTCGGTAGCCCCGTCATCTCCACTATCAGCCGGCGCTTGTCAGTCCTCTTGCTCAGTTTCCTGACCACTTCACCCGCTGCCTGCCTCATGTCTATGACTTCTCTAATAATATCCAGGCGGTTGGACTGGGCACGCGAGAGCTCCAATAGGTTCTCCACTATATTAGTTAACTCTTCAGTGGATGCGAGGGCGTCCTTGAGCAACTTCCGTTTGTCCGCCTTGGGTACCCTTGGCGCCATGACTGTGTATATAGCTCCCATGATCACGGTGAGAGGGGTCCTGAGCTCGTGCGATACCATTCCTATGAACTCGTCCTTGAGGCTGATTATCTGGTCTTTCATCTTCAGCTCGGTAAGGTCCGTGACCACAGCGCAAATAATAGTCATCTCGTTTATTGCTAGACGCGTCGTTGACAGGTAGACTGGCACGGTGCTTGAGTCGGCAGCCACCAGGGCCATTTCGGAATGTCCATTCTGCTCCATGATCCGGCGGAGTGTATCCTGCGCTTGCGGTTCAATATAATTGAATATATTTGACGAGATTACTTTCTCAAGGCGGATATGGGTCAGGTCCGCAAACTGCCGATTGCAGTAAAGGATAATGCCGTCGATGGAAAGCGTCATCACGCCTTCGTTCATCTGCTCCATCACTATACGGTACGCCAGGTCGGCCCCCTGCAGCGTGAACACCTGCTCCTCTTTCCCGGTATTCACAACCAGAGCGTCCACCTCTCCCTGCTGAATTGCGCGCAACGTCTCCTCAGCCTCGGCCAGCCGGCGCTTCAGGTCCTCGATCTCTCCGTTCTTACCTGGTTCCTTTTTGGGCCTCATCCATCATCCATCTCATTTCTTTGGTTTCAGGTCAAGCCCCAGCAGCACCCTGTCCGTTGCGGACATATCGCCAATTAACCGGCGGACGGGTTCAGGCAATTTCTTTATCAGTGTGGGAACGGCAATGATCTGCTCGCCCTTGGCTAGTGTTGGCTGTTGATAAATGTCGATGACTTCCAGCTCGTAGCTGCCCTTCAAATGTTCCTCGCAGATCTTTTGCAGGTTCCGGATGGCAACTCTCGACCTGGGAGTCATGCCGGTAATGTACAATTTCAGCACGTATTTCTCAAGGCGAACCTGCTTGGTGGCTTTCTCAAATTTTCTGGTGGTTTCGCTCTTCTTTTTAGATTTAACCATTCTCATCCCTCAAATACCGGCAATGCGTATATGAGCTACGCTATTTCTCCAGCGGGTACAGGTTCAGTCCTACCAGAACCTTCTCCTTATTGGAGAGGTCGCCGATCATCTTACGTATGGGCTGGGGAAGTTTTCTCACCAGTGTGGGTATGGCAAAAATCTGGTCGCCCTTGGCCAGCTTGGGATTTTCCAGCAGATCGATCACTTCTATCTCGTATTTTCCTTTTAAATGGTTTTCACAGATATCTTTCAAATTGGTGAAGGCCGCCATTGATTTGGGTGTCTGGCCCGCCACATAGAGTCGCAGTTGCCATATCTCCTGCGGCTCGTCTACCCGGCTGTGTGTTCTCTCTTTCTTCATCGTAGCCATCATAGTCCTCCGCTGGTCATTTGGCTGCTCTGCCCCCACCCATGTGGCGCTTGACAGCCATTTCTTTCACGTCCCTGGCAATTTCCCTCTCTCTCTCTGTTTCATGTCCAGCTATCCTTTTGGCCTCTTCTTCCCGGGCTTCGAGTTCCGCGCGGAGGTTCGCTATCTGCGCCTCTAACACCGAGCGCTTCCTAAAAAGCTCTTTCTGATTGACTTCCATTTCTTGCTTCCTATCCAGCGCCGCCCTTTTCTCAGCCGCCCCCTGGGCAAGCCTGGCCGATCCGAGCAACGCCCCGGACGGACCGGTGTACACTTCCATCAGCTTCACACCTTCATTTGTGATAAGGAACTCACGCACCTGGTTGGAGTGCGCCATGCCGCGTGACTTAATTATGTACATGATACGGTTGCGTTCGAGGTCGCTGGGCACATTAACAAGGTGCATCCACACGTCCATGGTCGAGGAGACCCCGACACCGCTATCCTCTACGTATGCCCCCGTCACCAGGCTGTTAAAAATTGTGGTTATCCCGCGCGATTTAAAAAAGTCCACCATGCGGGTGGTCATCCATTTCACTGCCAACCCGGTACCCATGGTGCTGAAATCGGTGATAGCGTCAACCACGACCAGTGATGGTTTGAACGCGTCCGCCGTTCGCTGCAAGACCAACAAATGTTCTTCCAGGCTGCGCATGTTCGCCCGCGCGGCCACAAACTCCAGCAGCCCTTTTTTAATCCATCTTTCCAGGTCAATTCCTATTGAGCGCATATTACGCACTATCTGGCTGGGCGACTCTTCCGTGGCAAAATAAAGGCACCTTTCGCCGCGTGAGCAGCCGGCATTAACAAACTGTGCGCCTACGCTAGATTTGCCTGTACCCGCCATCCCTGTCACAAGAATGCTGCTACCCCGGTAATAACCCTTCCCGCTCAGCATCTGGTCTAACTCTTGTATACCCGACGACACACGTTCAATACCGGCCTCGTAAGTCAAACCCATCGAGCTCAGTGGTAGGAGGCTAATACCGGTCTCGTCCACGTTGAAGGGATACTCATTGTTTCCGTGGCTCGAGCCGCGATACTTGATAATGCGTAGCCTGCGCGTGGCCAGGTCATCAGCTATCCTGTGATCCAGCAAAATAACACAATCGGAAACATACTCTTCCATGCCTTGTCGAGTGAGCGTACCATCGCCGCGCTCGCCGGTAATGACAGTGGTGACACCCCTGGCTTTAAGCCATCGGAACAACCTGCGCAGCTCAGCCCTTAATATTCCCGTGTCGCTCAGCCCGGCAAACAGCGCTTCCACGGTGTCCAGCACCACACGCTTGGCGCCAATCTCGTCAATGGCCGTCCCCAGCCGGATGAACAGGCCTTCAAGGTCGTACTCCCCAGTCTCCTCTATCTCGCTTTTTTCGACAAACACGAAATCGACGATAATTTTCTTGTGTTCGATAAGGTCGGTCAGGTTGTATCCGAGCGAGGCGAAGTTGGTTTCCAATTCCTTCTCGGTTTCCTCGAACGAAAAGAAAACACCGGGTTCATTGCATTTCCGGGCACCATACTCCAGGAAGGTCATGGCCAGCATGGTCTTGCCGGAACCGGCTCCGCCGCATATAAGGGTGGGCCGCCCCTGCGGCAGACCGCCGCCCGTGATCTCGTCCAGCCCGTGTATGCCGGTCGGCGTCTTCCCCAGCTTGGCCGCAGTCTTCTTCTTCTCTACCCTAGGCATAACTCTCCTTGAGGCAATTTAATCTACATATAGCCTATGCTTATATGTAGATTAAATCCCAACAACCCATACATAAACTTTGTTTATTATATTGCTAATCGATATATTAAACAACAGCATAAGGATACACTCACTTATTCCAATGGACAGAGGCACTTTCGCAAATATCAAGAGTCCTTAAACCGGGTGGAGTTCTTCTGGTAGACGAACCTCGACGCAGGTTCGATTGGAACGATTTTGAATCGGGGATCAAGCAGACCGGTTTTGAAATAGTAGCTATGAGAAAGCTCTTTACCCGGGACTTTCGTGCCTACCTTTGTAGAAAAACTGGATGACGCTCTTTTTTGTGCCTTGCTAAGCATCGTAAGGGATCTGGTGGGCGGTAATGGACTTGAACCAATGACCTCTGCGATGATCCCCACCTTAACAATTGCTGAACAATATCTATATATAATAAAGTGGGATGTTTGAGATTTCTGGAAGGGACAATAAACGAATTCTGAGAATGTACATGGAAGACATCGTCAGTGCAATGTGAAAAGCCAAAGGACAGCAAGTAATCTTCTCTTGGAAAATAGAATGAACAATAATTTGGAGGTACGTCAATGAAACAGCGATTCATATGGGCAGTAACCTTGCTCGTGGTTATGTTGCTTATGGTGGTGGCTTCTTGCGCGCCTGCGGCAACGCCCACGCCCACTCCGACTCCTACGCCCAACCCTACTCCGGCTACACCCCCGACGTCTACACCGCGCCAGCTCACCAGCGGCACCCTCACCAAGATTAACGGCAACATCTTAACCTTGACCACTGCACAAGGGCCAGTGACGGTGATCTGTTCTGATAATACCACTATTCAGAATGTCACGACTGGCACCCTTTCGGACCTTCATGCGGGTGGATACCTGATTGCCATTGGTCCCCAAGATGCAAGCGGCAGCATCACTGCAACCTCTATTATGATCCGGTCTCAGGGCGCTCCACCAACCCCATCTAACGGAGCAACCCCCGCGAACCCCAGGTCCCCACGCACTGGCGCACGGCGCGGCGCTAGCGGCATCATCACACAGATTAATGGCAACATCTTAACCTTGACGACTGCACAAGGGCCAGTGACGGTGAACATCAGCTCTGATAATACTACTATCCAGAATGTCACGGCTGGCACCCTTTCGGACTTTCATGAAGGCCAATCATTGACCGTCATGGGGCCGCAAGATGCGAGAGGCAACGTTACTGCAACCTCTATTATGATCCGGTTGCAGGTCCAGGGTGCTCCACCAACCCCACCCTCTGGATCATGACCCAAAATCTGTATATGTAGTTATTAACATAGTAAAATCACTAAACAGGAGGAACACGACTGAAACTGAAGATAGCACTATCGTAACCAGTTTTTAAGTTATGGAATGTCTTAGTTTAAGGTAGTGGCTATCTACTTGGCTAAATAGCCGGTTAGCTTCAATTCATCTTTCATTATTACCATCCTCACAGGCCCGCTTTGCCATATGCTGACATTTTACCTCTTTCTAGCCATTTGGCAAGCCGAAAAAGCACCTCACCACTGAGTGATTTGCGTTACACATATTCGTCAACGATTCGCAGAGGATCAAGGTCTGGGGATAGTCATTATTCTCCACTGCTTTTGCCCTGCGTTCCATGTTAACTGATTGAACTTAACATCGTCTTCAATCGTAAAAGTTGCGCTATGTCTCATATCACCGTCATTAAGCAAGAAAGGTAACTCCGGAGAATCTTGATGAAGGGGCAGATGAGTATGGCCGAGAACAATCCCCTTACATTCCGGGTGTTCCTTCTTTGTTTTTTCTTGAATGCTTAGCAAAGCTCTCGAATGGACCAAATATACTAACATAATATAGCTTTCAGTTATAAAATTACCTTTTAGATTGCCAGGGGTTGTTCTTCGTGGCAAATGATTCCAGAGCCACATAAACTGTCTCGGAAGGTCTGTAACAGACGGGTCATATTCGTGCCCATGACAATACCAGATGTCTTTCTCCATAAACGGTTTTATAATGGTTATCGGGCTAAT
>Ga0187874_10002232_pt1 | contig 15179 bp, 4 predicted proteins | sample June2016WEW_16_1_3_FD_132993 | JGI IMG/M metagenome (GOLD analysis project Ga0187874, IMG submission 132993) | Peatland microbial communities from SPRUCE experiment site at the Marcell Experimental Forest, Minnesota, USA - June2016WEW_16_150 | ecosystem: Environmental > Terrestrial > Soil >... | reverse complement strand
CTGCGGGCAACAACCATCTCGGTGGTGACGATTTTGACAAGCTCGTCACAGACTATCTGGTTGACGAATTCAGAAAGAAAGAGGGTATCGACCTTAAAAACGACATGTATGCCATGCAGCGTCTGCGCGATGCATCAGAGAACGCAAAGATAGAGCTCTCCCAGCGCCAGTTGACAAACATCAACCTGCCCTATATCACTACCGATTCGACCGGCCCCAAGTTCCTGAACATCGATCTCTCCCGTTCAAAACTCGAGCAGCTGATCGGCGATCTCGTGGAATCCACGGTCGGGCCGGTCAACCAGGCATTAAGCGATGCAAAGCTGACCGCAAAGCACATCGACCACGTGCTCCTTGTCGGCGGATCGACCCGTATCCCACTCGTGCAGGAGACGGTTAAAAAACTGCTGGGTAAAGAGCCCGACAAGGGCATCAACCCCGATGAATGCGTGGCGCTTGGCGCCGGCATCCAGGGTGCGGTGCTGACCGGTGAGACCAAGGACATCGTACTCCTTGACGTGACGCCGCTTACGCTCGGGATCGAGACACTGGGCGGTATTGCAACAAAGCTTATCGAACGCAACACTACGATCCCCACCCGGAAAAGCCAGATCTTCTCGACCGCCGCCGATGGCCAGACCAGTGTCGAAATCCATGTAGTTCAGGGTGAACGCGCCCTCGCCAAGGATAACTTCACGCTGGGCAAGTTCCAGCTGACCGGCATCCCGCCGGCTCCCCGGGGTATCCCGCAGATCGAGGTAACGTTCGATATTGATTCAAACGGCATCATCCATGTCTCGGCAAAGGATCTCGGTACCGGTAACGAGCAGGCAATCTCCATTAAAGGAGACAAGAAACTCTCGGACGAAGATATCAAGAAGATGATGAACGCCGCGAAGCAGTTCGAGGCCGACGACAAGAAAAAACGGGAAGAGATCGAGGTCCGCAACCAGGCAGATACGGCAGTCTTCACTGCAGAAAAGATGCTCAAGGAGAGCGGTGACAAACTCGATGCGGCAGACAAGCAGAAAGTTGAAGAAGGCGCTGCCGCAGTAAAGACTGCCCTTTCCGGAGATAACCCGGACGAGATCAAGAAGGCCATGGAGACCCTAACCGAGGCAGTCTACGCAGCGACCACGAAGATCTACCAGAAGATGCAGGCAGAGAATGCTGCAAAGCAGCAGGCCCCGCAGTCCGGGGGCAGTGAAGGAGCCGGTGCCGGCCCAACGTCCGCCGAACCGGAAAAGAAACAGGACGATAACGTGGTCAATGCGGATTACAAAGTCAAAGACGAGTGAACATCCATGGGCTCGGGCGACTACTATGACATCCTCGGAGTACCGAGGAGTGCCGATGAGAAGGAGATCCAGAAAGCGTACCGCAACCTCGCCCGGAAATACCATCCGGATGTCTGCAAGGATCCGGGAGCCGAAGAGAAGTTCAAGTCGATCAACGAGGCGTACAGTGTGCTCTCCGACGCCCAGAAACGGGCGCAGTACGACAACATGGGCCACGAGACGTTCACCAATGCCTCGAAAGGATCCTATACCGGAGCTGGGAGCTACGGGAGCGGCGGGTTCTCGTCGGATTTCTCCGGTTTCGGGGATATCTTTGATTTCTTTGGCGGGAACCAGCGCAGGTCAGGCCCGCAGCCCGGTGCCGACCTCCTGATGCGGATGCAGATCACGCTTGAAGAGGCAGTGGCAGGCACCGACAAGGAGATCGATGTCCTGCATAGCGAGGCCTGTCCCGCATGCGCCGGGTCGGGCAGCGAGACCAAAAAGAACAATGTCTGCCCGCGCTGCGGCGGCACCGGGCAGATGCGCCAGACCGCACAGTCGGTATTCGGCCAGTTCGTCCGGATGACTCCCTGCACCATGTGCGGCGGCCGGGGCAAGATCCCGGAGAAACAGTGCCACGACTGCCATGGTACCGGGCACACCCGGGTCAAGCGGAAGGTTTCGGTCCATATCCCCGCCGGTGTGGACAGCGGTATGCGTCTGCGCATGGAGGGCTATGGAGAGGCCGGGGATTACGGTGCGCCGAACGGGGATCTCTTCATCGAGATATATGTCCTCCCGAACAAACGCTTTGAGCGCATGGGCGACAACCTCGAGACCACGGTCGAGATTACCCCTGCCCTTGCCGTGCTTGGGACGACGGTTGAGATCGAGACCATCGATAAACGCCACATCGACCTGAAGATCCCGGCCGGTATCCAGTACAATACTGCGCTCCGGATTGCCGGTGAGGGTGTAAAGCGGCGCGGAAAACCCGGGGATCTTCTTGTCCGGGTGAAGATCGTCACCCCCAAGGGAATATCCGGCGAGGTAAAAGAACTCTACCAGAAACTCGCTGAACTCGAAGGCCATGACAGCAAAGCAGGCGGAATCTTCTCGGGGATCATGGGAAAGAAAAAAGGAAAGAAATAATTTTTGGTGATTTTCAATAATCAGCCCCAGTGCGGCAACAAACGTATATTTTTGGTCTGCAGAAAACCATTTTCGGTGTCATTATTGCCCCCCTCTTGCGCCACCAGTCCCCCGAGGGGGACATGGCGCATCGCTATGGCACCAGAACAGGTAATACAGCACTATCGCAATTGAGGGGAGCCCTAGCGACGGGGGCATGGCCCCAGGAACGGACTTCTCATGCTTTTGATTTTTTTGACTTCGATTGATTGCGTATTTGCTTTTCTCATAATTAATTTGGGGACTGACGTTTTTCAATCACCTGATTTTTTCATGGTCAGACCTCGTGTAACGTATAATTTTTCCCCGACAGTTCACGCAGGTATTTGTGGGCAGGCACCCCATACGTACAATGATGAAGCTCCTTTTTGAGCTCTCTGGGGAGAACCCGACCCTCCCCTGCGCCGAGATCGAATGCGTTGCATCGGTGCTTGATATGAGGCCGCAGATCGCCGTGGCCGAATGCCCGGTACCGCAGGAAGCCCGGCGGCTTGCAATGACCCACGTCGTACTTGAGTACCTCGGTGAATGCGCACCTGACATCACCTCATTCCGGTACCTGCTTTCCGATCTCGCCATAACCACCGGCCAGCCGTTCTCCGGCAGGATAAAACTGATACACGATAACTGTCAGGAGAAAAACCCCTGCTCCCAGCGGGAATTTGAACGGTTGATCGGTACTATGATCACCGGGCCGGTCCAGCTCATCAACCCGGTCGAGGAGTACCGGGCGATCCTTTCACGAGACCGGTGTTATTTCGGGAAAGTACTGTACCGGATCGATAGGGGAGCATATGACCACCGTAATCCGGGCCGGCGCGAGTTCTTCCATCCCGGAGTTATGATGCCCCGTATGGCACGGACGCTCGTCAATCTCTCCCTCTGTGGTGCCGGAGCAACCCTGCTGGACCCGTTCTGCGGGACAGGCGGGATCCTGATCGAAGCGGAGATGCTTGGGATCCATGCAGTAGGAAGCGACTTCGATCCCATGATGATCCAAGGGAGTAACGCAAATGTGCGGCAGAGTGTCCTCCTCCTTGCCGAGACCACACGGCTCCCCATGCACAATCAGGCTGTGGACGCGGTCGTGACCGATTTTCCCTACGGCCAGTCTGTCTGTATAAAAAAAGCTGACACCATGGAGCACCTGTATCACGATGCTCTCGATGAGATCAACCGGGTCCTGAAGAACGGCCGCCGTGCAGTCGTGGTCACGCACCGGGATATCTCCGGTATTGCTGAACAGCACATGACCATGCTCCAGCACCACACCCAGAGGGTGCACAAGAGTCTCACACGTCACATCCTTGTACTCAGGAAATAAGGCCTCCTCCGGGAGGGGATGTGGCAATTCTTATGAGGGAACCATGCTCCATATATTCCGTAATATGAGATCCAGAACCATTGTCATGCTGGTGCTCCTGATTATTCTGGGCGTCTTCGCCCTCCCGCCAGCTGCAGCTGCGGCTCCGACCGATGCCGCAGGGTGGTACACACTCGGGCGTACCTTAACAGATGAGGGAAATTACACGGAAGCCCTGCAGGCATACGATCAGGCTATTACCCTCAGTCCAACCTATGCCGAGGCATGGGACGGCAGAGCGGATGTCCTGAACCGTGCAAACCAGTACACCACAAATCCCCTTGCCACCCTGAACCTGGCCCTTGATGCGTCCAACCGTTCTCTGGAATTCAATTCCTCCTCCGCATCAGCATGGATAAACCACGGTCAGATTCTCTATAATATTGGTTTCTACTACCAGGACCAGCTCAACGATAAAACCACTGCGGCTATGTATTATAACGATCAACTGGCCTCTTTTGAAAAAGCCATCAGTGTCGAACCGGATAATGCCGATGCATGGTTTAACAAGGCGTACGCGCTCTGCGGTATGGGCAGGTACAGCGAGGGTATCGTTGCATTCGAGAAGGTAGAGGAACTGGATCCCGCCTATCCCAATCTCCAAGCTAACATCGACATTGCAGAAAAACTGGCGGCGATGGAGACACCATTTTATATAAAATACGCCGGGGAGATCGTTTTAGCCGCCATAGCAATTATCGGTGCCGTGCTTTGGTATATTGCGGTCAGGAAGAAATATTAAGTACCAGAGACTCTGTTTTTTTGGACTCCGCAGAGCAATTTTAATTGAAAAAATTTTCAGTAGAAACGGGCATAAACTTCCTGAGTTCACTCCAAAACGATGAAAATTGTTAACAGAAAATGTTTGGATGGTTCATTCGCATCAGGGTCTTGTGAGAGGCCCGGCGAGGCAAGGGAGTTTTTAGTACTTCAGATTCCCGAATTTAAATCCCCGTTCCACGGTGGGGACGTTGCTTTCGAGCGAAACACTCCTTATCAATCCATTCAATCCAGCTTCAATATGGCCCCTGATTACCTCCCTCGCACTCCAAACGGAGCCCGCATCGGGCTCCGTATCAAAATACCTCCAAATCAGCCTTATTTTGCCAATCGGGCAAATTAAAACGATCGCGTATTGCGGTTTTAAGGCCCGAACCCTGGCCCGCATGGGTTTTCTGTTGATGAAGGAATTAATGGCCTTTACAGGGCTTTTATAGGGCTCTCATGGGTATTATATGGGGCTCAATTTGGGCGTATTTTGGCAAATGGGGGTATATATTGGCACGGAATTCCGGGCAGGTCAATCGGACGGTTTTACGGGCGTTTTTTAAGTATCATAACGGGGTGGTTCCACCGGCGTCGGATTCTCACTGCGCCTTGTCGTAGCAAATCTGTGCTTCGTCGTGCTTGCCGAGTTTGTCCAGCGTTGCGCCAACGTCGTTCCAGACCTCTTTTCGTGAGGGATCGATCTCCAGGGCCTGTTTAAACGCGGTCAGGGCTTCCGGGTATTTTTTCAGTTCCAGCAGAGCCCGCCCCTGGTGGATCCATGCATCGACAAAATCCGGCTGGAGGGAGATCATCGCGTGGAAGGACTCCGCGGCATCCTCGTACTGCCCGAGTGCCTCAAATGCGCTCCCCTTGGTGAAGTACGCAATCGAGAACGAGGGATCGATTGCGAGGGCCCGGTCATAGGATTCAATCGCGGTCGTGTGGTCCTGCAGGCCGGCAAGTGACATGCCTCTCCGGGTCCAGCCGACCGCATTCTCCGGGTCCAGACGGAGTCCTTCATCGTATGCATTCCGTGCCTCGGAATATTTCCCGAGATCGTAGAGAACATTCCCCTTGCCAAACCAGGCCGCCGCAGAGCCCGGGTTCTTTTCGAGTGCCTTCTCGAACGCTTCGAGCGCATCACGGTACATGCCGAGCTCGGCAAGGGATGTTCCCTTGTGGGCGAATGCGTCGGCACCGTGAGGATCGATCTCCAGTGCCCGGTCGTAAGACTTGATCGCATCGCGGTACTGTTCGATCGCCGCATAAGCAAGGCCGCGATCCCGGTAAAGTTCGGCAGAATCCGGTTTTATCGCGATCGCACGGTCGTATTCCGTGATGGCTGCATCGTAACTGCCCTCGTCATACAGTGTCCGGGCTTTCCAGTAGTGTGCCTGGTAGCAGGACGGGTTTATCTCCAGTGCACGATCGAATGCCCTGATTGCACCGTCAGGATTCTGGACCGCCATATACGTCCGCCCTTTCTGGAAGATGGCATCGGCATATCCCGGGTTGGCGGACAATGCCTGATCAAAGACCGCGATCGCATCCTTGAACTTCTCCAGATGGTAAAGAGCTCGTCCCTTTTCGTAGAGAACCTCAGGATAATCGCTGTTGATCCTCAGGGCTGCATCGAATGAGGCCACCGCCTCTTCATATTGTTCGCGGCGGGCAAGCGCGACACCCTTGTAATGGTATGCTTCGGCATACTGCCGGTTGATAGCGATCGCATGGTTGAACGCATCAATCGCGTCATCGTCCTGGTTCCGCTTTACGTGGGCGAGCCCTTTGTAGTAATAGGCTTCCGCCGACTCCGGCTGGAGGGCAAGAACTTTTTCAAATACAGCAAGAGCTTCCCCGGTTCGCCCCAGATGGATAAGTGCCCTCCCCTGATTGAGAAGCGCCTGAGCATAGGATGCATTGATGGCAAGGGCATGGCTGTAGCAGTCCAGTGCCTCATCGTACCGATCCAGGCTCGCCTCGGCTATCCCACGGTAGAGCCATGCTTCAGGGTAATCGGCCTGTCCGGCGAGCGCCCGGTCGAAGGCGTTAATCGCTTCCTGGTACATGCCGACGCCGCACAGTGCCCGCCCTTTTGCATAGAATGCCGGGGCACAGTCCGGGTGCTGAACCAGCGCCGCATCGAAATTCTTTATCGCTTCCTGGTACCTGCCCAGCGCAGAGAGGGAGAGCCCGTACTGGTAATACGCACGTGCATCCTTCCTGTCAAGACCGATGGCCTTAGTATAGCACGTGATGGCATCCTTGTGCCGGTCAAGGGACGCAAGGGCCATTCCCTTGCCTGTCCAGATATATGCGTAGTTCGGGCGGAGCCGGAGCGCCAGATCGAAGGTTGCGGCTGCATCCTCGGGTCGCTGGAGCCGCAGGAGAGCCATGCCTTTGTGGTACAACGCTTCATCGTGCTTGGGACGCAGGGCGAGCGTGTTGTCATACGCGAGGACAGCTTCACTGTACGTGCCCAGCTCGAAGAGCGTCCGGCCCTTATAGTAGTGCGCGTCGGTAAACCCGGGTTTTATTTCAAGTGCCTTGTCGAATGCCCCGATCGCTTCCCCAAAATTGCCGAGCGCGAGGAGTGCCCGGCCCTCAAGGTACCAGGCATCGGCGTTCGCCGGATCGATCTCCAGCGTCTTTTTGTAGGATTCGATGGCATCCTTGTATTTCCCAAGCTCATACATCACCATCCCCCGGTGGAGCCATCCCGGGACGGATCCGGGAGCGGACTGGATCACGTGATCGAATGCCTCGATCGCGTTATCGAGTTTGCCGGTGGCAGCAAGGGAGATACCTTTGTGATAGAATGCCTCTGTGTTGCCGGCATCGAGATCGATATCCTTGTTAAAAGCGAGGATCGCATCATCATGCCTCCCCAGCTCTGCAAGGGCACATCCTTTATGGAAGTATACCCCGGCATAATTCTTGTCGATAAGCAGCGTCTTGTCAAAGGTCTTGACCGCCTCGCGGAACATTCCAAGGGCCGCAAGCGCCTTCCCCTTCTCAAAGAGTGCATCGTCAAAGACCGGATCGATCTCGAGCGCTGCGTCAAAGGCTTTTACTGCATCCTCAACGCGCCCGCTCCGGGCAAGTGCCACACCCTTGTAATAGAGCGTCTTTGCATCTGAAGGCCGGAGTGCGAGAGCCTCGGAATAACATTCGATCGCCTCGCTGTACCGTTCCAGCTGGTCAAACGAGCGGGCCTTCTGGAACTGTGCATCGAAATGTTCCGGTACCAGGTGGATAGCATGGTCGAATGCAGCAATGGCATCCTCGAAGTGCCGGAGCCGGGCAAGCACACAGCCCTGCTCGTACCAGGCATCGGCATTATCAGGAGTGTACACCAGGAGGCGCTCGAATGATTCTGCCGCCTCCGCGTATCGTTCCAGAGCGGCCAGAGATGCTGCCCGGAAGTACAGGGCACTGGTATTTTTGGGTTCGCCGTCAAGAGCAATATCAAGCGCCGCACATGCTTCCTCGTACTTTCCGGCATAAAAGAGCGCTTTTCCGCGCTCGAAACTGGCAACGGGATCCGACGGCTCAAGTTTGAGCACCCGGTCGAACGAACCTAGGGCCTCATCGTACTTGGTAAGTGCGGCAAAAGCCCTGCCCCGTTCGAGATGTGCACCGGGCTCCTCCGGCCGGAGTACAATCGCGTGGTCGTACGCCGCGATCGCCGCCTCGTAATGGCCTGTATGCATAAGCGCTCCGCCTTTTTGGAACCAGATATCAGGATCATCAGGTCTGAGTGCCAGCGCGGCGTCAAAGGCCATATCAGCATCTTCGTACCGTTCAAGCACGAGAAGCGACAGGCCCCGGAGGTATGCAGGTTCGTAGTTATCGGCAAGCTGGGTGAATGCAAGACGGAAGATCTCCTGCGCCTCATCATGTCGTTCCAGACGGGCAAGGGCCTTTGCCTTCTCGAAGAGGATCCCGCCATTGCCCGGTTCCCTGCCAAGCGCGATATCGAAAAGATGGAGCGCCTCCTCGTACTGTTCGAGACGGTACCATGCCTTTCCTTCAGAGAAGAGCAGGGAGATGTCGTGGGGCTCGATCTTGCGGGCCTTTTCGAAAGCCTGCACGGCATCATCATCCTTTTCCAGCTGCTCGGATGCAAGGCCGCGGTGATACCAGGCCCCGAAATGATCCGGGTCATGGGAGAGCATGCTGTCGAACGCCGCGATTGCATCGGTGAACCGGCCGAGGTGTTCCTGTGCGAGGCCACGGTTATAGGCAGCATCTGCAAACGTGGCGTCCAGCTCAAGAACCCGGCCAAACGAGACGACAGCCTCCTCATCGCGCCCGAGTTCAAGAAGTACGCAGCCTTTTTCATAATGCAACTCCGGTTTCTTGTCGTCACGGGCAATTGCGTCAGAGAATGCAGCGACAGCATTCTCATACTGCCGCAGCCGGGCAAGCGCCATTCCTTTCTCGTAATATGCCAAGTACCGGGTGTTGTCGATTCCCAGTGCATGGTCAAATGCAGCAACCGCGTCGTCGTACTGCTTGAGCCGGGATTGCGCGCATCCCTTGGCAAACCATGCATCGTAGCCTGCCGGATCCAGTTTGATGGCAGAATCAAACGCCGCAATGGCGTCATTAAATTTTTTGAGATTTGCGAGAGCGCGCCCCTTGTTGAGAAATACCGGTGCACTCGACGCATTTATGGCGATCGCTGCATCGAAGGCCGCAATGGCATCCTTGTTCTTTGAGAGCCGGGCAAGTGCCAGCCCCTTCTCAAAATACGCAACAGAAAAATTCGGGTCGATCGAAGAGGCCATTTCGAATGCCTCGATCGCCTGCCGGTCACGGCCGAGGCGCGCGAGTGCACTTCCCTTGTCATAGTAGGCACTTGCATATTTCGGATTCAGGGCAAGTGCCCGGTCATAGGAGGGGATGGCCTCCTCAAACCTCCCAAGACCGGCAAGCGCAACGGCCCGGTCATACCACCCGTTTGCATTGTCAGGTTTGAGTTCGAGGGCCTTTGTCAGTGCCTCTATTGCTCCCTTGAGATCACCACCGGAGAGCAGCGCACTGCCTTTCCTGAACCAGGCGGAAGCACAGCCAGGATCGGCAGCGATAACCCGGTCAAAGCAGCGAATCGCTTCCGGATAATTATGCAGCCCGGCAAAGGTCTTTCCCTTCCGGTACCAGGCCGTATTATTATCAGGTGTCAATGCGAGAGCGCGGTCGAATGCTTCATGAGCCTCCTCCAGCCGCTCCATGTCAAGCAGTATGCTCCCCTTGAGAAGCCAGACGTCGGCAACGTTATTTTCAATATTAAGGGATGCGTCGAGCACTTCAAGGGCTTCATCAGTCCTGATGAGTTTTGCGAGCATCTGCCCCTTGTGGTACAGAACTTCCGCGTTCTGCGGCTCAAGATCCAGCAGTTTGTCAAATGCAGCGAGAGCCTGCACGTACCTGCTCATACTGGCATACGCGAGCCCCGACTGGAACAGCGCATCCTTTATGGAGGGATCGTGTTCAAGGGCATGTTTAAAGGACCGGATCGCTTTTTCGTATTTTCCGAGAGCAAAAAGGGCCAGACCCCGCTGGTAGTGCGCGAGGGCATGCTCGGGTACGAACTGGATTGCCTGATCGCAGGCCTCAACCGCGCCGGCATAGTTCTTCAACCGGAACAGTGCCAGCCCCTTTTTATATGCGGCATCAGGGTACGATGGATCGAGACCAAGTACGAGGTCATATGCATGAAGTGCCTCCTCCTCATTCCCCTGCAGGGCAAGGGCTTCTCCCTTATAGAATGCGGCATCCCCTGATTTCGGGTCAAGCAGAAGGGCCTGGTCAAAGGCCGCGACTGCAGCAGCACCATCATTTTCATGGAACAGGACTTCGCCTTTTGCAAGCCAGATAAACGAGTTCTCCGGTTCGAGAGCGAGCGCACGGTTGAGCGCATCGAGTGCCCTTGGGAAGTCCTTGATCTCCATGAGGGAGCGTCCCCGGTAATACTGGATGACGGAAGTCTCAGGGCCCAGGGTGAGTGCGAGGTCAAAGATCCCTGCCGCATCCTGGTGCCGCCCCATCATAAAGAGGGCGAGCGCCTTCCTGAATGCGTAATCCTGCACACCGGGAGCGATTTCCAGAGCACGCTCGAATGCCGGCAGCGACTCTTCAAAGCGTTCCCGTTCGAAGAGCACCAGTCCTTTCTGGTACCATCCAGCCGCACAATCTTCGTCGAGTGCGAGTGCCTGCCCGAATGCATCCTCCGCGTCATCATGAAGCGCAAGGTGGGAATACGCGATGCCCTTATAGTACCAGGCGGCGGCATTCTTTCCGTCAAGGGCCAGCACCCTGTCGAACGCTGCAACACCCTCCTCCCATTGTTCGTTGTGCAGGAGGGATTTTCCACGGTAAAGCAGGGTAAAGACATCTTTAGGCTGGCGTTTTTGCGCCTTTGCAAATGACTCGGCAGCTTCCTTGAACCGGTTGAGCCGGTAGAGGGCATAGCCCTTGCAGGCGTGAATGCGGGCATTGCTGCTGTCATATTCAAGGGCGCGATCGAACGCGATCACGGCATCCTCGTACCGGTATAGCCGGGCGAGCGCTGTTCCCATGACAAAATGGGCGATCGCATTCTCAGGGTCGAGCGCTATAACCCGGTCAAAGAGCGTAAGGGCATCTTCATAGCGCCGAAGTTCAGAGAATGCCTGTCCCTTTTTGAGCAGTGCGCCGATATGGTTGCCGTCGAGTTCGATCGCACGGTCAAAAGCGGGGATCGCCTCCTCATACTTCTTGAGCGCAAAATACGCGCAGCCTTTCTCGTACTGGATGCGGGCACTTTCCCGTCCCTGACGGATGCACCGGTCAAATACCTCAATTGCATCCTCGAATTTCTCCAGCCGGGCGAGCGCAAGTCCCGCCTGCTCCAGCGCATCGGTGTTCTCCGGGCTGATCTTAAAGGTTTTTGCAAAGGCCGCGATCGCTTTTTCATCCCGCTGCAGTTCGACATAGGCAAGGCCTAGGTGATAGAAATTATCTGCAGAGCTTGGATCTGCGGCACATGCTGATTCAAAGACCTCGGCCGCCTCTTTGAAGCGCTTTGAGGCTTCCAGGGCAAGGCCTTTTGCCGAGAGAATGGCTGCATCTTTGGGGGTGATCGTGAGCGCGTGATCGAATGCGCCAACTGCTTCTTCGTTCTTACCCATTGCGGCAAGAGCGCGTCCTTTATGATAAAATGCCGGCGGGTAATCTGTCAGCAGGCCGAGAACATGGTCAAACGCCGCGACCGCTTCCTCGTTGCGTGAGAGCTGGATCAGGCCAAGTCCCATGTCGAACCAGGCATGTGCATTTGCATGGTCAAGTTCAAGCGAGCGGGAGAAGGCTGGCACGGCATCGGCATACCGTCCCAGGGTTGAAAGGGCGACGCCCTTGTAATACCAGGCCTCGGCGAAATCCGGACGGATCTCGATGGCCTTGTCTGATGCCTGGATGGATTCATCGTCCTGCCCGAGGCTATGCAACGATATGGCCTTGTTGAGTGCAGATTCCGCGCTCTTTGGGTCGCATTCAAGCGCACGTTCATATGCATCGATGGAGTCCTGGTACAGTCCCTGTGCAGCCAGCGCGACACCCCTGAGGTGGTGTGCAGGTGCATACTTGGGCAGGAGGACGAGCGTCTGGTCAAAGGCCTGGATAGCCTCGCGGTAGCGTTCAAGCTTAAGGAGCGCAGCCCCGCGGTGGAACAGGGCACGGTCGAGGTGAGGATCGCTCTCGAGTGCCAGGTCAAAGGAGAGGATCGCTTCCTCGTACCTCCCAAGTTCGTAGAGAGCGAGTCCCTTGTGGAAGTGTGCATCCGGGTAGTTGGACTCCACTTCCAGCGCGTGGTCGTAGGCATCGATAGCCTCATCGTAGGTGCCCAGATCAAAGAGCGCACGGCCTTTCTGGTACCAGGCATGGAAGTTATGGGGGTTCTCTGCAATGGTCCGGTCGAAATCCTTGAGAGCCTCGCCAAACCGGCCCAGATTATAGAGCGAGATTCCCTTGCGCATCCGTGCCTCGGCATACTTGGGCTTGAGCGCGAGGGTCTTCTCAAAGGCGGCAACGGCATCCTGGTGCCGGCCAAGGCCGTCAAACGCCCGCCCTTTCTGGAAATAGACTAGTGCATTCTCCGGGTCGTAGACCAGCGCCCGGTCAAAGGCGTCGAGCGCTTCCTGGTACTTCCCGAGCTTGGAGAGTGCAACGCCCTTGAAATAAAATCCCGGGGAGTTGCTGGTGTCCTTTTCAAGATTCCTCTCGAATGCATCGATGGATTCCTGGAAACGCCCGAGCTTCTGGAGCGCAAAACCCTTGTAGTAAAAAACTTCGGTATACCCGGATTCTAATTCAAGTGCCCGGTCGAACGCGGCAATCGCATCCTGGTATTTCCCGAGATCGAGGAGCATCTTTCCCTTGTTGTACCATGCAGGGGCAAAGGATTCCCGTATCCCGATAGCCGCTTCGAAAGAGGCAAGTGCCTCTTTCTGCCGGCCGGAGCTCGCGAGTGCAAGGCCCATATGGTAATGGGCGTCGCTGTTGTTTGCATCGATCTCAAGGAGGACCTCAAAGACCTGGAGCGCCTCTTCGATACGGCTGATCTTTTCAAGCGATAATCCCTTGTAAAGGAAGGCCGCGGTGCTGCGCTGGTTGAGCGAAATAGCGTTATCAAATGCGTCGATGGCATCCTGGTACCGCCCCAGATCAAAGAGGGCCCTTCCGTCTTTGATCCAGCCCTCCTCCTGATCAGGATTCAGTTTAAGGGCCTCTGCATACGCATTCACGGCCTCCTCTGTCCGCCCGAGGACATTCAGGGCGTCTCCTTTCCGCATCCAGATCCCGCCGAGCGCCGGGTTGATGTCGAGAGCCTTATTGAATGCCGTAACGGCGTCGGCAATCTTGCCCAGATCCGAGAGCAGGATGCCTTTTTTTACCCAGCCGTCGGCATTGTCCGGGTCTATCTCCAGCCCTTTCGTGAATGCGGCCAGTGCATCCTGTTTTTTTACGAGCCGGTCAAGCGCGGTTCCCTTCTGCATCCAGACACCGACAAGATTCGGGTTCAGAGAGAGAATGCGATCGAAGGTTTCCACCGCTTCCGCATACCGCTGGAGCACCATGAGGGATTCGCCGCGGCAGACCAGTGCCTCCATCTGCGAAGGATTCGCCGCGAGGCTGCGGTTCAGCGCCGCGACGGCCTCATCGTGCCGCCCGAGCCGGGCAAGGGCAATGCCCTGGTACGTGAACGCCTCAACAAGTGAGGGATTCATCGAAACTGCCGTATTAAGCGCGGCGAGGGCCTCATCGAACTTCCGTGACTGAAGATATGCAATACCCTGGTAATAGTAGGTCGAGGCATTGGAAGCGTCAAACGAAATGGCATCGGAAAATGCCTGTATCGCCTCATCGTACCGCTCACGCTGGATAAGCGAGATCCCCATGTAATGATGGGCAAGGGCATTTGCCGGGTCATGTTCGAGGGAACGTTCAAACGCCCCGATGGCCTCCTCATACCGTTCCCGGCCGGCATAGGCTATCCCGAGATAATAGAGCGCGTGCGGGTTATCCGGTTCCAGCGCCAGCATCCGCTCAAAGGTCTTTATCGCATCATCATACCGTTCACGCTGGGCGAGGGCGATACCTTTCTGGTACAGGGTCTTTGGATTGTCAGGCTCGATCTCCAGCGCCTGATCATAGGAGATGATTGCTTCCAGCTGCTTGCCGAGCCGGGCAAGGGCATTGCCCTTCTCGTAGAACGCACGGGCACACCGGCGGTCGATCTCAAGTACCCGCTCGAATGACCTGATCGCCTCCTCAAAACGGGAAAGCTCGGAAAGAGAGATACCCTTGTAGTACCATGCCCAGACATCGCGGGGAGCACCCTCAAGGGCATGGTTGAAGATCGTGATCGATTCGTCATACCGTCCCAAGGTGACAAGCGCCATCCCCTTGCGGACCATGGCCTCCGTGTTCTTCGGGTTAAGGCCGATTACCTTGTCAAACGACGAGATCGCATCATCAGAGGCACCCAAGTGGGCATGGCAGATCCCCTTATAGAGCCAGGCATCGGCAAGGCTTGGGTTCTGTTCGACCGCCTCTTCAAACGCGGTGACTGCATCCTTCCACCGCCCGAGATGCATGAGTGCGATCCCTTTTTCATAGAGTGTGGTCGTATTCTGCGGAGAAAGGGCGAGCACGGCATCGTAGGCCGCGACGGCATCGGCATACCGCTCTTTTTTAAAGAGCGTTGCTCCGCGGTGATACAGCGCAAGCGTGTGGGTGGGATCGATCGCCACCGCCCGTTCGAATGCAAGGAGTGCCTCGTCCAGCTCGCCCTGTTTTGCGAGGGCAAGTCCCTTGTTGAAATACGCATTGACATAGTTTGGGTAGATGGCTATTGCCTGATCGAACGCCTCGATCGCGGGCTGCAACCGTTCCGCTTTTAACAGCGCACTGCCCTTGTCGTACCATGCCTGTGCATTATCTGGCTTGAGGGCGATACTCTTGTTAAACGCATCCAGGGCCTCGTCGAACCTGCCGGTCTTTACCAGAAGCTGGGCTTTCTGGTGGTAGGCCTG
>Ga0187874_10002231_pt1 | contig 15179 bp, 12 predicted proteins | sample June2016WEW_16_1_3_FD_132993 | JGI IMG/M metagenome (GOLD analysis project Ga0187874, IMG submission 132993) | Peatland microbial communities from SPRUCE experiment site at the Marcell Experimental Forest, Minnesota, USA - June2016WEW_16_150 | ecosystem: Environmental > Terrestrial > Soil >... | reverse complement strand
TTGTCTTCAGTGTTCTCCATGAGCACCTGGTCTGGATCGAGGCCCACTGTTCTTGCTTCCCGTCGAATGCCCTCCAATATGTCGTTGCCTGTGGGGTCTTTCTCAACTCCTAATGTGACGGACAAGAGAATTGGGAATGCCCCAGTCGCCAAAACATCCATCAGGCCGACTCTTGCCAGAAACTTACCGAGAACGCTCCCATCAACTTTAACTTTATCCATTATTTTAGGGCCAACTGCACCTGACGATGTTGAACCAGCAACAATCGCATGACCGGTGGGAACTTTAACGATTGAAACGTCTCCTCTTCGCGTGTAAGTTAGTTGGGCAGGCTTTATTTGAAAAACTATGGGGCGCAGCATTGTGCCGACATTGTCTACTAGATGCAAATAGACAGTTAACGCTTGACGCATGACCTCTGATCGGCTTAGACCATGCTTGCTGGCTAGTTTGTCGATGTCTGAAACAATATTGTCGGGCAAACGGACATTTATGACTTCCATCTTTAATTCACTCGCACTGCAACTGCTGATATCGGCCTGGTCTCTTAATCTTTGTCATACGAGCAGAAAGGTCTGAGCGGAAATCGAGATCGCATACGTGATTTTGGCTTTTGACGTTCAAAATTTAGCAGAAAAGTGCTTGTAGCCCGAATTAGCGCTTGAGTGAATGGCAAACAGGAAACTAGCACAAGAGTTATATGTCTAATTCAATAGAAAGCATGGTTAAAAACATGGGGGATAAATTTGAACAAGAAAATTCTAGCCTTAAGTCTCATCTTAGTCTTAACAGCAGTGTATGTCACTTCAATCTCTGTTTCAACAGTGAAAGCTCAAGTTAACGGGCAATGGATAACACAGTATATCGTTGCAGATGCAAGCACAGGAGCAACAATTCTAAACAAGAATGTCCAAACTGGGCAATCAACCGGTAACGGCGAGATTCTTGAAGGACAGGAACTGAAAGTAACGGCTACCATCGACATAGCCCAAAGCAGCACATCTACCACCCTTACGCTGACAACGAGTCTTCAGCACTCCAATTTGCAATCCAACATGTACTGGGAGCTTGACTCAACGACTTACAACCTGGGAAACTTTAACCCCAATTCGCGAACCCTAACGTTCCCCGAAAGCGCAGGGACATTAGAGATTACCTGCTTCGGCCTAGTTCCAACAGGCGAAGTAACGCAAAATGGACCCAACGGAATAACTTTGGATATTCCAACACCTCTTACCCTAATTGCACTCCAAGACAACACCGGAGCCACCTTAGACCAAATTAAACTGAACATCACTGACGCCGCCATCAACAATTACTTGACTGTTCTTAGCCAGAAAGAATCTTCCCTAAAGAGCTATAAGAGCTCAGGAGTTGACCCTGGATTCATACAGATTTACTCAAACGTTATTGCTGCATCTCAAGTCTTAGAAGGCCAAGGATTCGCAACTGCCGCAGCGCAAATGCTTAACGGATTAAACGTCGCTTCACCTCCATCCGCAGGCACGGCAGAACTACTCATCCCAATAGCAGGTGTCATGGCAGCTTTAGCAGTTGTTTTCGCATTCATGTTCATCAGGATGAGAGGCAGAGTCAGCTACTTCCAACTCGTCGTTGAAGACCAAATCAAAGACTTAGAAGGCTTAACACTTAGAATCTCAAAGATTGACAGAATGGCATCGTCAAATCTGGATTCAGTGAAAGAGAGGCTTAAACGTTTAGTCGGGATGTGAAAGCTACGAGAATCTACCAGAACAGTGTACAAGTGATCGGACTCGGTTCAGCTGGAACCAACATAGTAGAAACCTTCCTAAAAGACAAAAAAACCAAAGAGCTACTGCAAAACGACCTCACCAGGCTTTCTCTCTTAGCCATCGACATCGCTGACCCTGAAATCAGAAGCTTGCAAGAGAGTTATGAGGAAATCGAAAAATCCATGGTAAAAGCAGGTATACCTGCTGAAAGATTGCGCTTAGTTGCCCAATCAGTAAAGTTCCCAACTGCTGAGGCAATGTTTGACTTCATCAACCAGAAATACGGCGAATACCTGATCGGCGAAGGAGCCAAACTCAACTTCCACCCTTGGCTAGAAACAACAATGGCTATTCCACCTATGGCGGGAGGCGCAGGCAGAAGAAGAGCCTTAGCCAAAGCAATCTACGCGTTAAACTACTACCAACTCGGAATCGTCAAAAACTGCATAAACAGCTTCAAAGAACAAGCACTATCATCAATAATCACGCCAACCGTAATTCTATGTTATGGCCTCGGCGGAGGCACAGGAAGCGGAGTATTCTTCGATTTTACACGGCATCTACGAAAAGTTTTGGGTTCAGGCGTCGCAATCATAGCCTTCGTCGTCACACCGTGCGGCGGAGACGACCCCCCAGCTAAAGGATGCTCAGCGTTCACGTCAATGAATGAGCTTACCCTGTTCCTCAATAAGGACTACAACGAATACGTGGTCGAAGAATACGGTGAAATCTACCGAAACCCACTCAACGCCCTCATCTACTTGCCACTACTGCCTGCCTACTCAAAAGTCGGCAACATTGTTAGCGCCCGAAGAGAAATGGACGACATGGTTGTAGACATGCTTTACGTATTGATGGACTTTGACTTAGCAGACTTAATGGGCGGAATCGGCACAGAAGTCGGGTTGACCTACAATAATGCACACACCTTAGGCATGGTAAAAGTCGTCTACCCAGTCGAAGACTACATTTCAGCTTACAAACTCAATTTCGAAGGCATCCAGTTCCTGCAGGACCTGAGAAGAGAAAAACTAGACATCCTCGACGAAATCGGCAACATCATCGCCGTCGACCATGACGTAACAAGGGAACTCTTCAGGAACTACCTGATTAAAGCAGGCACATTCAACGAAGAACAGTTCGAAGACAAACTGAAAACTGAAATCACCAGCAACCCGCGGCTTGAAGACGACTTGGCATTACACGTCAAAGGCGTAGAGATACAGGTTAAAAACTGGCTAAGCGAAATCATGAAGCTCCTGTCAACCATAAAACTGATGGGAAAAACAGGCCCAATTGAAGACTCAATCATCAATTTGACGCTGAAAAAGGAAGGCTCACGAAAACTCGACAACTTGGAAGCTTTGCTAACCACATTGTCAAAGAGCCACTTAGAATTCCGAGAGAAAAAGGCACTTATTGTTGAACGTCTCAACCAGCTGATTCCCAGCTCGCAAGTTTTCACTGTTAGGCAAAAGAAGATTCTCGAAGACTTAGTCAATTTAGCGGAGATCGCCGAGAGATCGCTTGATTTACTGCAGTTCTACGATGAAACCCGATACTTAACTGACGCCCTAATAAGGTACTATCAAGTTCTCCCAGAAAGCCAAAATGAACTTAACGACTTAAGAGACATCCAAGCGGAACTTTCAACGCTTTACTTGATAATTCAACTCATGCTCAGAACACCGGCAGACGAGTCAAAAATGATCGATGAACACGTAACTTACATCAACGAGATAGTGGGAAGACGGATGCAGAACCGAGGCAACTTCGACAACGAAGTCATGCGGGTACAAGAGACAAAGAAACGTAAAGAATTCGACAAGGAAAAGTTGGAGCGGCAATCAAGAAAACTCTTCGGCGGAAGACGATACGCAAGAGAGCAGCTAATGGAGCTTGACCGAGACCTTAAAAGGATAGAGTCCGAGGAAGCTTATGCCCTTGACAACCTAAACAAAGTAGACAGCATAATCAACCTCTACGAAACACTGGGCAAACGGTTCGAGTTAACCTCAGAGTACCGCAAGAGACTCAACAAGATAGTTGACATAAACAAAGACTACGACGAAATGATCACCGAAATCGTTAAGCCAAAGAAATACTTCGAAAAATCCGCAGACCTCACCGAAACTGAACAGCTCAGAATAATCTTCAAGATCCTCACGGAACAGGAAGAAGGGCTAACCAGAGAGGTAATAAACAAAGATATCCTGGACCTTGAGCACTTCAAAGACTACATAAGAAGCATAATCAGAGCCTTCAAAACACCAACAATCATGGGGTACAAACCAACCTACAAGACAGACTACATTTGGGTTACCATAGTTTCGCCGCCGAACATGTGGACCGAAGACTTATCTCAAGAAGTCTACACGGCACTAGCAGGCTACGTTACAAGCGAAGTATCAAGAACCATTACTGTCAGAGTAATCGAGTCACGAGACGCATGGACAACAAGAGTGCTGGTCATCGGCGGAAGAGGAAAACCCGAAGACATGGAAGCATACGATGAAATGCAGCTACTCTACAACAAATCAAACGACTTCGAAAGACACCTATCCAGATCATACCTGCTTGAACACGGAGTCTCAGCTTTCCAAATCATCAAAAAAGTGAATCAAGAAAACGGCGTAGAAACCGCTAACGGCAACAAAAAATAAATTTAAGTAGGAACTTCAGAAGAAGTTTCCTCATCCTTCTTTATACCCAAATTCTTCATCATACCAAACCATTCTTTCTTGTCAACGAAACCTTTTTGCACCGCACGGCTTTTCAAACTTTTAGATCTTTTTCCATATTCAAGGAACATCTCCGTGGTCTCGAAACCGCCGACAAAGAGGACCAGGTCAATGCGATCACTTGTATCGTCCACATATACTGGTTCCGCTATGTAAATCGACTTGAGATCGGCTTTTTCCTTAAACCACGTCGCTACATCCAACTCGATTTTTGCTCTAGGAAGCTTTTCTTTCATGCTTAAAGGCATACGGACAAGAACGTATAGTAAGGTAACAGTTGACAAATCGAAGTTTAAAAGCGGCTTAAGCAAAGATGCATCTAACACGTTTTCAAATGAACCATAAATTTTGAAGCTTGCACCTGGCGCCAGAAGCACAGTGTACATTTTGGTGCTGAAGGTTCTCGATTGTTCAGATAATTCTTCAACTAACGTTTCTTTAGATAGGAACAAGTTTACGAGGTAATTGGCAACCAAGTTACCTTCAATGAGTGAGCCCACCCTATCCACGCCTTCATAACTTTCAAGCAGGTCCCTTTCCAAAAGCAGAAGGGTCGCAGCATCTTTGTCTGCGCAGATTCCTAAAGAAGCCAACGCGTTGAAGTATGCGTCTGAAGGCTGAATTTTCGACGGCAGCATTGCGATAGAAAGCGAGTTTATGTTGGAAGCTTTGAATTTTGAAATTAAAGTGGGTAATGAAGCGCTGCCAATGCCATCCCAGACTGAAGCCACCAAAATTGCGCTGTGCATTTTTTCAGTTGGTCTCTTTTTTAATCCATTCATTAACGTTTCGTCCTGTGAAACGAACGGTAAAACGTTGTACCAAAAATGAGTTTCAATGTTTGCGTCTTCAAAACCTAAAACCAAGTGAGGGTTAAAACCCTCTGGAATCCAAGTGTATACCTCGTCGCTTGATTTCCCCACCAGAACCTGCAAGGTTAAGCCGGTTTTGTCAACATAAGGCTGCTTCAGCAACACCTTAATGGGGTATTCGCCGATGTAGACTGTAGCTTGTTTCGGAAGCAGCGGCTTTAGGGTCTCAATATGCTTCTCAACACTGTCTAGGATGTTAAATGCCTTTTTGGATTCAGTCATCCGAGGTACCTACATAACCTTTAAGAAGACTTCACCTAAAATAAGGTTTTAGGTTGACAGCTTGAAGAGACCGTCGATAAAAACCTCTGGATTGAAATCCTGGTATGCAGATCAAAAGCAGAAAAGGAAAGAAAAAGAGATAGAGCGAAAAAAGCATGAGTCTCAAACGCTGAAAATGCTTACTTTCATAGTGACACTTGTGGCCATGTCAATTGGAATGTCTATTTTGCCGCTTTTCCCACCGCCCCTACCGATTTTTCTTGCAGTTTTGGTAGCTTTCTTAGTTTACCAATATCCAACAATTGGGATGGCCATCGGCGGCGCCGTCATTGGGCTAGGTTTGCTGTTCAATTTGTCTCAGCCTCCGTTTTACTTTATTTCGTACCTTGGATCTGAACAGATTCGAGTAGGGTTTGTTGTTACGTTTATGGCTTTATTTATTGCTTTACCCTTGGTTTTTAATAATTACAAGAGCGTCCTTGCTATTGATATTGGGATAATTGCGGTTGCGGCTCTTTCTTCTTCGTCCACGTATTTTTTGGCAATTCCGTTGCTTTTCGCTTCGGCCGTATACTTCAAAAGGAACGTCGTTTTGTCGGTCATCTTCTACGCTTTAATTTCTGTCCCACTTCAAGTCGTCCAGTACTATCAATATACAGTTGCGCCCATTCTTCAGTCTGACTGGTGGAACGTGCCTGGCACTAGCCCTCCACTTTTTATTTCCTTGCATCAGATTTTTTCGAGCCTTGGTTCGTCTATAGCTCAGTTTCGATTGTTTGACGTATCTCAAGTTGTCTACCAAATCACTGGTCAGCTAACTTGGATTCCAAACGCAAACACAAACGGGCACAATCTTGGAAATGCTATGACACAATATCTTGATTCAGCCCCTGGCTTGATAATGTTCGTCATCATCGTGGTAGGTCTTGTCATGGGAGGCATTTTCTTCACAAGACTGCTTATCAGGCAAGGTTCAGGCGGGTTCGGCGACAAACTTTTACCGATTTTCACAGCCACCATTGCAGCCGCCTTATTCTTCATTCTCATGGGAGCCCTTTCAACGCCTTTGGCTTTTTCCGCCGACACTAGCCCCGGGACGCTGGTACTTGGAACATTGGCAACTCTTCTCTTTACGCTTCCAATAGCCTTCGTAAACACTACTCCTAAACAAACAACGACGCCACAGATGATTACAGACAAACTCAACGGGCTCATCCTGAAGTCGAAGGCGTTATCTGACCAAATAAGTAACGTCAAAGCCAATATTCCGGTTGTTGTAAGTGTTCCAGAGGGAAAAATCTTTATCATCAAAGATTCTCTCGAAGACACCTTGAGAAAATCTGAAAGCCAGCTTTATGATCCTGTCGAGATGGACAAAAAATTCGCCGAACTTGACACCGTTGGCGCAGAAATAGATGCAGTTGACTCGGAACTAAACGCCATTTTGGCGGAATACCAGATTTTTGTTAACTGCGAATACTCTAACTGGATAGGCAAACTCAGAGAAATCGGCTTGGACGTAAAACCAACCTTAGACACTGATTACCTGAAAGCGATGGCGCTTGACGAAAGGGTAGAAGCTATTAAACAAACTCTGGAAGCGGGAAGAACCCTCGCCAAAGAAGTCATGCAAACGGCTGAACCAATATACTTCGTTGTCAGGTCCTTATACGATCCAAGTCTACCCGAAACAAGCAGGGCAATAGAGTTCACTAACCAAAAAATCGAGCAGAAAGAGGCGCCATGGATAGCCATAGAGGCACTTTACAGTTCTTTGAACAATTGGAGCAGGCAATACGGCGCCGACATATTAGCCTCCATGAAATACCTCAAAGACTCCCTCACGCCGATAGCCAACCTGAGCAGTGAAAGCGACATCTTGCCGCCTGTTTTCGGCGATAGCCTGCCCAAAGTGCTCGATTACGCTAAACAAGCAGAAGGCATGAAGCTCCTAGTAGGCAAAAAAGCTGAGAAGCAAAAGCTAAGCATCGTCGATGTAGTCTCTCTAAAAGATGACATACAAACCTTCCTCACCATCGCCAAAGACGTCCTCTCCATGCTTTACACTGAATTAGTCATTGAAGAAGACACAATTGACCGCCTGCTGCCGACCAAAGAGTACCTTTGGGAAACAAACAGCAACCTGCGTGAACGTTTAAAGAAAGCAACCGACACCCTCGCCAACCCATCAAACTACAAGATTAACCAAATAATGGAGAACCTGCCAAGAAGCTTAGCATACGTGGACGAAACAGTACAGACATTGGCAGTCTACTCTGAACGTAGAGAATTTCTACTAAACTACCCAACAGCGGAAGCTGCCATTGAAGAACAACTGAAAACGAAGAAGCGCCTTACGCCAAAAGACCTTCCGTTCCAGCCCAGGTTTGCAGGAGAATACCTCAGACTTTACTATTCCCAGCGGTTCAGTGAATACTCTTTTGATAAAGATAGCCTGCAGTTAACAAAGAAAGATTAATTTACCAGCATTCAAAAACAAAACAAAACCCCATTTTTCGCGAGATGTTAACAGTTTTTATATTACAATCTGCCTAATACTCAGTTAGCAGAATTCTGAGGAATCAAAATGGCTTATTTTTCTGACCGCGTTGACGCCGGAAAACATCTTGCCTCGGCGTTGGCCGATTTTGCAGGCAAAAACGCGATTGTGCTCTCTATTCCGCGAGGCGGAGTAGTTGTCGGCTATGAAATTTCTAAAGCGCTTGATCTGCCGTTGGACGTCATTATTCCCCGTAAGATCGGCGCCCCCGATAATCCTGAGTTAGCGATAGGAGCTATGACCGAGGACGGAACAATAATACTTGACAAAAGACTCGTCGCTTACCTCGGAGTCCCTGCGGCTTACGTCAAAGAAGAAAGTGAGCGGCAGAAAAAAGAGATTGAACGCAGACTCAAAATGTACCGGCAAAACGAGCCGTACCCAGAACTGAAAGGCAAAGATGTCATTATCGTGGATGACGGCATCGCCACGGGGTCCACCATGAAGGCAGCGCTGGCATCTGTCAAGAACAGGGGTGCAAAAACGGTGACCGTTGTTGTTCCCGTCGGTCCGCCTTCCACCATCCAAGAACTGGAAAAGCAAGCAGACCGCGTTGTATGCCTTTATACGCCCGAGTACTTTGGAGCCATTGGACAATTTTACAGGGATTTTAATCAAACAAGCGATGAGGAAGTAATCGAATTACTTAAGCAAAATAGGCAGAGAAACAGGAGGAACCAAGCAGGGATGGTGACCGCATGACTCATCGAGAAACATCGGTGAAAATTCCCGTAGGTAACGTCGTTGTGGAAGGCAACTTGAATATACCTTTGGGCGCCAAGGGCATTGTGTTATTTGCGCATGGAAGTGGAAGTAGCAGGTTCAGCACCAGAAACCAATACGTCGCAAATGAGTTTAACAAATCAAAAATCGGGACATTACTCTTTGACCTGCTAACCAGTGAAGAGGAAGAAAAAGACACTTTCACTGGCGAATACCGCTTTGACATAGACTTGCTAGCCGAACGACTAATAGGAGCAACTGAGCACCTCAGAAAAGACAAGCAGACAAAAGATTACGCCTTCGGCTATTTCGGAGCAAGCACCGGCGCCGCAGCCGCTCTAATAGGTGCGGCTAAACTTCCAAACGACATCTCGGCTGTAGTCTCACGGGGAGGACGACCTGACTTGGCATTGGAATATCTTCGGCAAGTAGCGGCTCCGACTCTTTTGTTGGTCGGCGGCTTGGACACTGAAGTGATTGAGCTGAACAGGCAGGCGATGGCGCAGATGACAGCTGAAAAGAAACTTGTTATTATCCCAGGCGCAACGCATCTCTTTGAAGAACCAGGCAAACTTGCAGAGGTCGCAAGGGCATCAAAGGATTGGTTCTTAAAATATTTGAGCTAATGGCTAAGAAAACTGGGTCAAAGATGCAACGATGTCATGTTTAACTGTTTATTTTCAGCAGTATCTGTGTTAGATAAGGCTTGTTTTCTGTTGCAAAGAGCAAACGTTGAATCTATGAACAGTATCTGATCATATTTGATCTTATTTAAAATGTGAAAAGTCGGGGTTTTATTGGTTATAGAAAGAAGAAGAAGACACTTGGTGGTAGCACACTTCTTCTTCTCGTTCTACGGTTCAAGCGGCAACCTTAAATTTGATTGATGTATTTTTCAGGTCAAAAACGGATCATTCAAAAGGGTAAGCAATTTCGTCCTTCTTACTCGGCTTTTGGCTGCTTGTACATTTTAAATACCGCGTAGTTTTCCGCCATGTCCGCCGTAAATAGGAAACTAAAAGCCAAGACTTCATCTAAAGGCACATTCATGTAAACTCTACCCTTCGAAACTCTTACCGCTTTGGCTTTTGAAGTTAAGATCACGGTTAAAAGATCTCCGATTTCCAGTTCGTCACCGACTTTGTCGCCGTCCTCCGATTCTTCATCTAACGCTAAAGCCGTTTTGTACGAGCCGCCAGCTCCAAAATCAACAATAACATATGGGTGCCCATTTTGAACCATGGATGAAAGAGAGATTGAAGGCATGCACGTTTTGCATTGAGCCATAAGCTCATTCATTTCCGCCCCAGTTAACGTTACTACAAGGATTTTATGAATAGTATTCGATTCGTCTGTTACAGTAAAAAACTGCATAAAACCACAGATAATAATCTTCGCCAACAGCTATAACTTTTTCTGTTCCAGACGGTGGAACTAGGCGGGTCCGACGGGAATTGAACCCGCGACCCCCGGATTAAAAGTCCGGTGCTCTAGCCTGACTGAGCTACGGACCCGCTCGAAGTTGTTGCGGCTATAGGAAAATGTGAAGGGGTTTTTTAGCGTTTCTGTTAAAACTTCACTAAAAGAAATAAATAGGTTAACGATTGTTTAAGCTTTTAGAACAGTAGTCATAAAGCTTTTGATTTTGTCATGCGAATTGAGGATTGTTTGGATGGTTTTTGCGCCTCTCTCTGTAAGTTTGTAGACTCTTTTCCGTTCGATCCATACTCCTTCGACTAGATCATTTCTTTCAAGGGAATAGAGGAGAGAGTATACTGTGCCTGAGCTCACTAAGAAGCCGAATTTGTTGTGAATAAATGAAATAACGTCGTATCCGCTTATTGGACCGTTTTGGAGTTCACTCATTATTATTGTGTCCATGAAGGTTTTTATTACTCTTTCATGCATTTTTTTAATTATTCTTGCTTCTGATTTTTCGCCGTTTACTGTTATTGTTAATGCCACCATGTTTTGGACTCTCAACATTGTTTATTCTTGTTTAGATATATAAGTTTTATTCGAATTTGGAATAGAATGTTATAACATGAATAGATAAGTTTAAACAGATTTGAACATGACTGAGATTTGAAATTCAGTATTCAGCATGTCTCCAACGGCAATTCTGAATCATGTATCGTGCATAATTGTGTGCTGCGGCAGCCACAATTGACGTGAAAATGTCAACTTATTGATGCGGTAGCTGAAAATGTTTTGCTTTTTCAATGCATAAACAGGTTCGAAAACCATTGGATTTTACTGCAAAGTTTCTATTTCCATGTTTCAAAAGACGATCTTAATAGTTACCGCTATATGTGCATGTTAAGAAACGTTATTTGCTGTTTTTGGTTAAAAGTGTTCGGTGCCTTAAAATTGATTTCATGGAAATATACATTTAAAAGATTAAATGAAGAATACGAAATTGCAAAGAAAAAGCAGCAAGCATTAGACAACCTCTATGCAAGCGGCAGGATTTCACAGTCAACCAGAGATTCTTTTAACATTGAAATCAACGCGGCCATAGCAGCGATTGAGAAGCAGCAAAAAGATCTAATTGATGGAATGCAAGGGAAAACGCAAGAGTTGGAGAACCAGCTTAAAACTCTAGAAACACTTCTAGCCAGCTATGAGATCCAACATGTAGCCGGAGAAATCGACGAGGACATTTATCAAAGAGAAATAAGCCTGTTGTCAACTAGCTTGGAGACCACCAAGAACGAGTTAATCACGATAAAACAGGTTACGAATCAGCTGTGCGCGCCTGCGATGCAGGCAGCCCCGGAGCCAGTTGCCCCGGTTATCCAGGAAGTTGCTCAGCCTGTAATTGAAGAACCAACGCTCGCCCCGACCGTAGTTGAAGCTCCCACAATTGAAGCTGCCGTGGAACCAGCTCCTATTGAGCCTGCCACCGTTGAAACGATTCCAGTTGAGATTCCAGTTGAAACAGCAAAAGCAGAAGCAACCCCAGTTGAAACCACTCCCATAGAAACCGCCCCCATAGTGGCAGCCCCAGTTGAAACAGTAGCTACCCCGGTTGAAACCGCTCCAGTTGAGACTCCAGTCGAAACCGCACCTGTTGAGACCCCAATTGAAACCGCTCCCGTTGTTGAAGTTGCCCCAGTTGAAACCCCAGTAGAAGCCGCCCCCGTTGAGACGCGAGTCGCCGAGGTTGCTTCAGCAGAAGCAGCTCCAATTGCGCCAATAGAGCCAGAAGTTCACGAGATAGTTGAACCTGCGCCTGAAATTGCCCCTAAAGAGCCAGCGATAGTTGAGCCTGCAACAGAAGTGACAATTATTAATATAGACACTCCAGCCCCTGAAGCAGCTCCAACCATTGAGGAAGCAACAGCTGTGATCGAAACATCTGAAACTGTTCCCGCTGAAATTGTTGAAGCTCCAAAAGAGCCAGTTGTTGAAGCCCCGATTGATGTTTTCGTAGTTGCCCCCGAAACTGCAGAAGTTGAAACGACACTTGATAAGGTGATTGAGCCAGCGGTTGAAACTGTGATCGATCCAGTTATAGTGGAGGAGGTACAAGTTCCAGCCCACCCTTTGGAGGCGCCCCAGGTGGCGCACCCCGAAACGACTCACGAACAAAACGCAGAAGAAGCCGCAGCAGAAACAGAAGACTCCAGTAAAAACTCAGAATAAACGTATTCTTTAGCTTTCCTTTTCTTTCATTTTTTGTACCTTGGGTTTTGCTATTTGTTACTCAAACCAGGTTACCTGCCAACACAACCTCTTTGAGAAAATCAGCAGAGAGAGTAGCCTGATGGAAGAGAAAATTTAAGTAACAAACCAACGATTCTCAAAGAAGGGCTCAATATGGGTTACGACGTTGATTACGGGGCAGGCGAAAAAGCAGGCTGCTCTTCAAAACTTACAATTGCAGACCGGATCTTCTATGTGAAGCTTTTCTCTTCTCATCCCTCCAGGTTTTTTTCAGGAGATCAGAAAGGGGTCATACAGAAGGAGATTTCAAAAGCCGAGTTTGAACTGTGGGTCAACATTTTAGCCGACAGTGAAGCTGACGCCGCTGAGATAGGGAAGCAACTCAGCATGGGAAAAAAATACTGAGCCCCTAAACGTCTTTCCACCTTGTTTTCTTTACTGCTATGTACAAGATAACAACGCACACTGCCGAGAGAACAACCCAGTCCAGTATCACAAGATTCTCTGAAATCTGCAGGAACCCGGTTGCTGAATGCATGATTTCCGCTGCGTAAGTCGTAGGTGAAAGATAGGCAAAGTAGCTAATTGGCGAAGGAATGTACGTTATTGGGTAATATACCGGCGGCAAAGTGGCGAACAACAGTGAAAGAAGCCTCGAAAACGCGTAGCTTTGAACAACATCAGCTGAGAAAGTTGACAACATGAAGCCTAAAGCCACTGAAATTGCGAACATCACTAATAGCACAATGGACAAGATTGCAATTTGCAGAGGAGAAGGATGTAGATAGATTCCTGCAAGCACAATAAGTATGACTAAGCTTGGGAGAGAGTATACGATTTCTGCTAGCGCCATTCCGCCCATATACATGCGTGAAGTTGTTGGAGAACTGACAACCATATCCTGCAATTTGAAGTCATTTTTCAAGTGAGAAAGGTCAGATTGCAATGCGATGCCGCTTGAGAAAAAGGTCATAATTAACCCGCCTTCGATGGCTGTTCCAAAAAGGCTGCCTTTGCTGACAAAGGTGACGACAGCTAGGAGGGAAAGCGGAGAGATAACGGTGCTGATTAAGACGATAGGGTAATTCTTCATTTCGTATACTGCGTTAACAAGCACGCCGGCTAGGATTTGGCTAAGTTTGCTGCGTTTCATTTATTCATCCCTCGCTTTTTGACCCACGAGAAGAAAGAATATGTCGTCTAAAGTTACAGGGTTGATTGAAAACTTGATTCCCTGTTCGGATAGCATTTTGGCTAAACGGAAAGCCTCGTTTTCGTTAGTCATTATCTGAGTATGCCCGCGCGTATCTTTGGTCACTTCCCCCTCGTTCAAAGTTGGAACCGGCGCGTTGGCAGCTAATTTGATGCTGTACTGGTACTTTGAGGCTTTTCTAATCTCTGAAAGGGTGCCGATTGAAACTAATTGACCTTCCTTTAGAATACCGATTTTATCAGCAAGTTCCTCTGCCTCTTCCAAATAATGGGTTGTAAGAAAAATGAACCGTCTCTTTCCCAAAGCTCTAAGAATTTCCCACAGTTCCCTTCTTGAAATCGGGTCCAAACCCGTTGTGGGTTCATCAAGAAAAATAACTTCTGCTTCAGATGCCATGACTGTAGCTATCAGAACTTTCCGTTTTGTGCCACCCGAAAGGCGACTGGTTAAAACGTTAGCGTATTCTTGTAAACCGAGTTTTTCAAGAGACTCATTGGCGAGCCTATTTGCGTCGCCGTAGCTGTATCCTCGCCAGAGAAGGTAGGAAGAAACAGTTTGTTTAGGTGTCATCCACCTTATGGCTCTGGCTTCCTGCGGGACAATAGCAATTTTCTCCCGCAACTTGTTTTCCTGTTTTAGTATGTCAAAACCGTTGATGCTTGCCGTTCCTGAGGTCGGTTGAAGTTCAGTAGCGAGAATTCGAATAAGAGTGGTTTTTCCAGCGCCGTTTCTGCCGATTAAGCCGAAGATGCCGCTCGTTTCCACTGAAAAAGTGACGTTTTCCAACGCCTTGCGGTGATCCTCGTAAATCTTTGTTAATCCGTTACATTCAAGCGTTCCCATGACGAGCAACTACCAAATTGATCTGTTGTATTTTTTTCTTGGTTAAATGGTTAACCACATAACCCGTGGAATTATATTTATATTAAGTCGTAAAACTCATAGGAAGAAGGTGAAACATGACATGACAGTTCATTTAGTACCTTGGGATCCAAAGCGTAACCTGCTCGAAGAGGCCAACCGCCTATACGACGAAGCAGGCACCTTTGACTGCGTGCAGAAAGGCGACCTTGTGGCAGTCAAGTTACATGTGGGTGAGCTCGGAAACCCGTATTATGTACAGCCTTTTTTTGTCCATGAAATAGTCCGCAGAGTTAAAGAGGCAGGTGGAAAACCATTCCTCACCGACTCGAGCACTTACTATCACGCTCAACGGCACAACGGGTACGACCACACAATCACGGCGTTGACAAACGGGTTCAACAGGGCACCCTTCTTCCCCGCAGACGGTCTCAAAAGTGAAAACTACCGAATTGTCCCAACCAAAGGCGTGCTCAACGAGATTGAGGTGTCAGGTATGATTGCAGAAGCCGATGCAATGATTGTTGTTTCGCATGATAAGGGTCATGAACTAAGCGGTTTCGG
>Ga0187874_10002230_pt1 | contig 15189 bp, 20 predicted proteins | sample June2016WEW_16_1_3_FD_132993 | JGI IMG/M metagenome (GOLD analysis project Ga0187874, IMG submission 132993) | Peatland microbial communities from SPRUCE experiment site at the Marcell Experimental Forest, Minnesota, USA - June2016WEW_16_150 | ecosystem: Environmental > Terrestrial > Soil >... | reverse complement strand
TATGAATCAACCCGTTATGTGTGTGTCTAAAGTTTAAGGATTATCGAAACAGCGACATGCAGAAGGCGAAGCCGCAAACTTAGCATCATATCATAGAGTTAAGTATAATAATTAGTTAAGTAAAAATTAATTATTTACACAAGTGGTAACACACCTAACAGTTACACCAGTTAACCTATTAACACCAATAGACACACTAAAAAAAGCGGCGAGGCGGCACTCTATTTAAGTTGAAGCGTAAACGCAACCTTTATATAAGGCGATGATAATACACTAAGGTTGTGAATGAACATGCCCTATATACTTAAAGAGTTAAGACCACCTTATGACTCATTGATTGATGAGATAGTAAACGTAATTGGAAAAATAGATGATTACCAATTAGCTATCTGGGCTAATCGTTTCAAAGATGAGATAGTGCCACATAAACCCGAACTTCAAGACGGAGAATTCAATTACTTCCTGACTAAGTTGTTTATCAAGCTAAAATGGATGGAAGGAATGACCTATTATACCTATATGGAAACAGCCCCTAAAGTTAAAAAGATGATAATGGAATGCTTAACCATCTATAGTGCATTGCCGTCTTACTATAATTATAACAGGGCTATAGGAATGCTTAACTGTTGCCAGCTTGAATTCAAGCGTAGATATGGAAACTCAAAAGCGGCGTTACCAATAATGTTCCTGCAAATGATAATCAAGAAGTATTATGATGACGAAATAGCTATATATGAAGATACAAAAATAACTCTAAATGGCGATGTTTAAATATAGAAAAATTGGTTGATTTATCAGACAACCATATTGATTTTTAGGCTTATTCTCCACCAGTATCTACTATAGTTACTGTCCAATCTGTTGCTTGACCACTTGCTTCTTCGCCTATAATGTCATCTGCTTTACCTGTTCTTGGTCTCCATTTATACAAACGGGCATCATTAATTTCTATGACAGCATTTGAAGTTTCTCCGCCGCCAATTGGAACACCTTGATTAGTAATTAAATCTCCTTCAAGGTCGAACTCTATCTCATTTTGGAATAGAGTAAACAACAGGTTTTCTTGGGTTGCATCTGTATAGTACCAGCGTGTAAGACTGAATGTTATAGTTTTAGAGCCTGCCGAATGTTTCCTAATTCTTGAGCCATAATACGGTTCTGCTCCGCCTTCATAACCAAGCTGAATATCAAATCCTTCGACTACGCCTATAGTATATATTGTAGAACCAACGGTTGCCTTAATAAGCATGTTAATACATCTAAATGGTCCACTTTGACTCATACATTTCACCTTCTAATAGTAATTAAATAGTTGCTTAATCGGGTATTTAAATGTTTTGTTTACCCTTATCACTTATTAACAATTATTGTTTGGACCAAAAATGGACCAATAAGTTTAAATAGTACGATAACAATTACATAATAGGGAAGTTAGATACTATGAGTATAAAAATAAGTGATGTAGTTAGTTGGCGATTAAACCCTGAAACAGGTTGCATAGAATTAATAGTCAATTTGCCAATGACATTAGTTGGTTCAGGTATAGTTTCTTCATCAAATCAACCAGTCGAATCAAATATAAGTTCAACTATAGCTTTACCACAAATGCAATTTACTCAAGCCATAGTAGAAGTTCCAGAGACCAAATTTGCCGAAATAATTGATTTAATTCCAGCACTTGAGGATTCAAAGAAACTCAAAGACCTGCTTGATACATTATTTAGAGTTAGGAAAGAACGATTGCTTACTATTGAAGAACTATCTAAAGAATGTGAAGCAATGACTAAGAAACATGAGGACTTACAAGGAAGACTAAAATCCTGTAGTGATAAAGTTACGCTTTTTGCATTAACTGCCGAGTCAAAAGATTTGGGTACGGAAAAAGTAATCATTGACACCAAACGCCATTTAATCGGGCTATTAATTAGAGAAGAAGGAAAAATCAGGGCAGATATAGCCAAACAACAATCAGTAAAAGATAGAGAATAAAAATAATGTCAGGAATATTTAGCGAAGAAGAAAAGATTTGGCAGAAGCGACAAGGAACTAAAGATGATAAAAAGAACGCTGTAATGAAACGAGATTATGAGATTTGGCGTAAAGAATGGAAACGTAGAGGACCACTTGAGTTTGCAAGTAATGTTTTAAAAATAGACCCTGAAACTGGCAAAGACATAGCATTATCTGAGGACCAAAAAGGTTTCTTAATAGACATCTGCATTAACGGAGTTAAACTTTCAATTATATCTGCTGGAAGAGGTTCTGGCAAATCATTCGTTCTTGCTGTATATATTGCATGGCGTATTTTTACCCATGATTTTTATCAAATCAGTTGCATCGGTGGTTCAGGTGAACAGTCAAAAAAGGTTTACCAATACATAAGCGGCTGGATTAGAAACAGCAAAGAGATGCGTGAATTCACATTCAAGAATATTCAATTGCCACCAACAATCAAAACCTATTCATCAAGTGGATGCATATTTACATCAGTTTCAACTACATCCACAAGAGGACCGCATGTTAGAGATGTCATTATAGACGAAGAAGCGGCTGGTGAAGCGGCAGGAAAAACAGAATTCATTAAAGCGGCACTATGGCAAGGTTCAACAAGCGAAGACCTAAGAATTATCAAATCATCAACTCCGCACTTAGCACACGGAGACTTTTTAGAAACTTGGAACGATTGGGAAAGACTTGGATACAAGCGTTATCAATGGGCTATTGCTACACATATAAGTAGAAGTAAAGACCCATATAAAACATATCAAGATACGAATGTGCATCATTGGTTTAGCAATTTGCCTTGGTCAAATGATGAAACCATACGGATACTTCGCAACCAAAAGAATAATGATGAATGGCTTTGTGAAGGTCTTGGAGCATTCAGCATTAGTTCAGGACTTGTTTTTAAAGTTGAAGATTTAAAGTCTTGCACATGCGATAGATGCAAAGAATGTTTCCCATACCAAGACGGCAAATGCCCACTTGTGCAATATTATATGCAACTTGAAGGCATAAAACCAAGCCAAATTCCAACATCATCAAGACGGGCTAAACAATATATTGGTGACAGAGTAGAAGGAATAGATTGGGGTCAAGGTACAGCACCAGATGCTTATGAAGCAATTGGCAGATTAGGAAAAACCGTATTCGTTATTGACAGTAAAGAACTTTACGGTCAAACTGACCAAGAAAAAATAGAAACTGCCGTAGATATAGCTAATACTCTTGGAATAGAAATAATTAGACCAGACCCAGCACAAGCGGCATATGATAATTTATTAATGGATAAAGGATTTACTGTCCATGAATTATTTAGTTTTGAAGGTGGACAAGAAAAAGAAACTTATATAGCTACGCTTAAACGATTTGTGGAACGCCACAATTTACAGATTCCTAAAGCCTATACAGCATTACTTAGAAGCCTAAAGAATTTAACTTATGATAAAAATGGCAAAGTACGCAAAGTTGACGACCATTCGTTTGATGCGTTAATTTATGCTATTTCTTATTATGGTGAAGAAGAAGATGCTCCTGTACTTTCAATGAAGGAAGGTGGTAGCGGTACAAATATATGGAAACCAGATAAGGTTCCAAAACCATTAGAAGGAGAGCATGACATAGTTGCAGAAGAACCTTTAACACCTGATTTCAATCCATTTGATGAAGAATACTTGAAACGAAAGAAAGGACAATCAGATTATGTAGAAGGAAAAAATGCGTGGTATAATACATGATAGATTTTAAAAAATTATTAAAAGAAATAGATAAAGAAATGGAATATACATTTGAACCACCAACTCAAAAACAAGTGGAAAAAAATTGGAAAGATGAAGATATTGGATATAGAATTATACCTTATAGTGAATGGTTACAACAATACTATCAGGAGTTAAATTAAATGAGAATACAATCAAATAGTGAAATGGGTAAACAATTTGCCGAAAGAATTTTAAGTGAACATTATAATAGAACATCTATTGGTCGTAAAGGCTGGCATAGAAGCGATGCAATATCCTGCCCTCTTAAAGCCTATTGGAGAATAACAGGTGAAGTACAGGGCGAATATCGAAGTCGTGATGTTGGTATAGTCATGATTGGAGAAATGGGTCATCAAGTCTTAGAAAGAGGATTCGATGCCCAAGAGAAGGTTTATAATATTGCAGGCGTTCAAGTTACGATTGATGCCCTGCATGGAGAGTTTCCAGTAGAAATTAAAACTACCAGAAAACAGATATATACTAAAGATGCAATCCCTAAAGATTGGGTAGAACAATTGGCTATAGGCATGTCAGTCATGAATGTTGAAAAAGGCTACCTAATGATAATTAACATTATAAATGTTGCCTTAACTGTATTTGAATTTGATATGAGCGACCAAGAACGTGAACTTACAAGGAATGCTTTTATCTGGCAAATAATGAATGTAGCCGAAGCCGTTGAAAAACGCAATCCTGCCCAGCTTAAACCAAGATATGAAGATTGTTTCTGGTGTGTTTATAGACCAAGCAGAGCTAATATTAATTGCCCATACTATAAAAAAGTAGAAAAAGATGCTACCTAATGCCACCATTAAAAACCTGTAAACACGGAATTATTGGGGCAAGAAAATGTAAAATATGTAATAAAATTGAAAACAGAAAATATTATGAAAATAAAAGAGTAAAAAAAGGACTAAAAATCGGTATTGGTTGTGGAAAATATAATGTACAAACTTGTATTCATGGCATTATACCAAAACACAAATGTAAAATCTGCAAAAAAGAATGGCATGATAAATGGATAAAAAATCATCCAGATAATAGAAAACAATACAACATTAATAGAAATGAAAAATACATTAAAAAACATAATGGTAAACCTAATGTACCTTGTATTCATGGATTACCTGTATATAAATGTGAAATTTGCAGAAAGGAAATGAGACATAAATATTGGAAAGACCATCCTGAATTTAGAAAAAAACGATATGAATATCATAAAAAATATCGTTTGAAAAATCCTAAAAAAACAAAAGCTGAAAGACATAAATATTATATTAAATATCGAAAAAGAGAAAAAGAAAGACGAAAAAAATATGTACTTGAACATCCTGAGAAACAAAAAGAATGGAATAGAAAATGGAAACAAGAACATCCAGAAAGAGTAAAAGAGTTAAATCAGATATGGATTCAAGAACATTTAGAATGGGTAAATACAAGAAGAAAAAATTGGAAATTAAAACACCCAGATAGTGTAAAAGAATCAAATAGAAAATCTCATCACAAACGACATAGAGAATTAGGATTTGAACAACTAAATAAATATTTCAAAAATTCAGAAGCCCATCATATAGATACGGAATGTGTAATTTATATTCCTAATTGGTTACATAAAAGTTTTTATCCACATTCTGCTCGGACAGGTTTAAATATGCAATTAGTAAATAGTTGTGTTTTTGAATATTTAGAATTAACTAACCAGTTAGAAGAAATTAAATAAAAAAAAGAATTAATAAATATTTTTGTTTGTATCTGACGGTTTATCTAATTTTGCCGCATCTTTCAATCCAGAACTTGTTTGCCCAATAACTTCTATGTTTGCTTCAACAGCATGTTCTTTTGCAAACGGTGCGGTCTCAGGGAATTTTTCAATTTCAGTTGGACCTTGTTTCTCAGCACCATAACTTGGTCCTTCAAAATCTTTCGCAACATCATCAACTGTACTGGCTACTTTTGTTTCATTTGAACTTGGAAAAGTAGTATCAGAGTCTTTATCTTCGATTAAACTTGTAACATATGCATGATAACCTTTAGCACCTTGACGACTAACTGCCGCATTTTCAACGGGTGCACTATCAATGTTCCCACATTTAGCTTTATCTTGTTCACTCATCTTGAATCACCTTAAATTAAGTAGAAAAGGGAATTTATAGACCTGAATGTGTTTTATGTCCAACTGCTTTCTTTAGTTCTTCTTCCGCATCAAGATTATCTTTTGCACCTTGATAATCGGGAGTGCCTTGATTTGCAAAGCGTTCCAAATCAGCATCTTCAACTGGCGTGGCTGGGTCTCCTGATTTTTCAATCGGAAGAATTTTTCCTTTTGGACTTTCAACGAAACTCTTAAATGGAGTACCTTCTATATCTTGACCTGTTTCTTTTTGATTTGCATCGGGTGGTAAAACATCTTTGCCAACTGCTTCTTTATCATAAAGTGAAGTATTTGAACCTAAGTCCATTGCTGAAACTGGCATTACTTCTGGTACTTGTTTCTTATCTCCTGATAAGTCAAATGCATCTTTGGCTTCTCCGCCAGTAGGTGCATCTGCAACCCCTTGACTACCATGTTTAACTAATCGTGCCATATTTTATCACTATTAAGTAGTTACTTAATCAACTATTTAAATCTTTTGGCTATCGTTATCATTCTTTTACAATTATTGTTTGTGGGCATCTCTGTTCATTAGTTCAGGCGGTGGCTGTGGGCGATTTGCTTCTTCTTCGGCTCTTAATTTCTCCAAGACCAAAGTTACATTCATATTAGGATTGATAGCATTTACGCAAAGCATTAACTTTCTTAATCGGCGGTGTGAAACAATCTTGCCAGTTAAATCGTTGATTTCAGTTTCTTCATCAATAACCAATTCTGGATGATTAACACACAACCACAACAGGTTATCAAGTTCTTCGTCTATGCGTTTCTGTATCCTATTGATATAGACACAATACTTAATATCTTTTACGGGTTTTTCAGGCAGGGATTGTAACCATTCTCTCATTTTATTTGTAATCATATTTTTCACCATTTACTTAATTACTTAACTATAACAATATATGTTAAGCAACTATTTAAATCTTTCGGTTTTTACAGTTTCCGTAACCTTTATATAATAGGATGCATACTTAATAATCAAAGTGAATTAATTGTCTAAGTACATTGTAAGTGCTGGTTACGATAAAAACCAAAATTCGGTCTTTCTAAAAGTTTATGATGAACCAACCCAGAAACTTGAGGAATGGTATGACTTCAATTATAGAAGCTACTGTTTAACGGATAATCTGGATTCATTTCGTGAAATAAAAGTAACAGAAGTAACAACAGTAGCAAAATATGATGCACTCCATGATAATACCATTGATTTATATAAAGGAACATTTGGCAATTCACTTGATATAAAAAAGACAAGTTTTAAAGATGAAAACTTCGATGAAGTGATGCCTAAGTTCTGGGAGAACCAACTTAAAATCCAGATGAGTTACATTTATGATAAAGACACCAAAATGGGTATGCCATATGACTATCAAGACTGCCCACATATAGATAATGATGTGGAAGCCCGAACAACTAAACTTCTTGAGTTGTTTACAGAGAAATCAATTACTAAAGACTTAATTAGGTTGTTTGAATATCCTGCACCAAATTATAAACGAGCAAGCCTTGACATTGAAGTTTTAAATGAGGAAAAGAAGATACCAAGACCAGAGGTTGCCAACTTTCCAGTTATATGCGTTTGCATAAAAACTTTAGAAGGCAGGCGAATAGCATTTGTGCTTAAACAGCCAAATAAGGAATTTGAAAAGTATCCAGATGTTGATGAGTTATACATATTCACAGACGAAAAAGATATGCTCCTTGCACTATTCAAATTCATCCAAGAATTTCCATTTCTGATAACTTTCAACGGCGATGGCTTCGACCTAATGTATCTTAGGAATAGAGCATACAGATTCGGAATACAAAACGAATATATACCCTTCAACATTTCTGGAATATCAATGTACATGCGAAGCACAATCCATATAGACCTATACAGGTTCTTCCAAATTAATGCCATACGCAATTATGCGTTTCAGGGCAAGTATAAAGATGTCAGTTTAGATGTACTTTCAAAATTATTCTTGAAACAGGGTAAATTAAATGAGGATAAACACTCAGTTGGAGATATGGATTATTGCACTTTAATTAATTATTGTATGCGTGATGCTGAACTAACTTTAGGATTAACAACATTCGATGATAACCTTGTAATGAACTTAATGACCGCAATATCAAGAATTAGCAGACTTCCAATTGAAGAATGCACAAGAAAAGCAGTTGGCAGGTGGATAGCCAGTTTCCTATTTTATCAACACCGCCAATTAAACTATCTAATTCCGAATCCATCAGACATATTAGAAATGAAAGGGCATGTTGCAACCAAAGCCATGATTAAAGGCAAGCAATATGAAGGAGCAATGGTTATTAAACCTAAAAGTGGAACACCATTTGGTGTTCAAGATGTTGACTGTGGAAGTCTTTATCCATCAGTTATTAAATTTTACAATATTGGATATGCAACAGTCAATTGTCCACATGAAGAATGTAAGAGTAATACATTTGCTGAATTGCCACATTGGATATGCAAGAAACATCAAGCATTAGAGAGTATATTTATCGGAAGCCTAAGAGACTTGAGATTAGGATGGTACAAGAAACACAGCAAAGATAAAAATCTAACTCCGTCAGAAAAAAGCTGGTATAAATGCATTGAACAAGTCATTAAAGTATTTATGAATGCATCTTATGGAGTATTTGCAACAGTAGGTGGATTTGCATTTGGTTGTCCACCAGTATCCGAAGAAATTGCAGGTATAGGTCGTTACATTATTCAAACAACTGCTAAACATGCTTTAGAAATGGGTATATTAGTCCTTTATGGAGATACAGACAGTTTATTTCTTAAAGAGCCTAATAAAGAAAAGATTATAGAACTACAAAAATGGGTTATGGATACTTACAAGATTGACCTTGAACTTGATAAAGAATATCGGTTCATGTGTTTCAGTAGCCGAAAGAAAAACTATATTGGTGTTCAATTAAACGGTGATGTTGATATTAAAGGAATGACAGGTAAGAAAAGTCATACTCCAATATATTTCAAGAATTCATTTAATGAAATTAAGTCAATACTTAAAAATATCCAAAAAGAAGATGAGATGCCAGATGCTAAAATTAAAATTAAAAAAATAGCACTTAAAGCATATAAAGACCTTAAAGAACGAAAATGGAATAACATTGAAGACTTGGCATTCCATATGACAGTCAATAAGAAACTAAGCGATTACGGTAAAAAGACAAGTAGAACACGAAAAGACGGAACACCTATTTATGCCGCCATTCCACAGCACATTAGGGCAGTCAGGCTATTAGAGAAAGAAGGCTACGCAATGGAAGCAGGCTCAATCATATCGTTTGTTAAAACCAGAAATGAAGAGAAGGTTTTGCCGATAGAATTAGCTCATAACCAAGATATTGATGTTGATAAATATATTAAATTCCTTGATTCTATGCTCGGACAGATACTTGACCCTCTTGAACTTGAAATGGATGAGATATTAGGTCATACAAAACTTGATAGGTTCTGTTAGAATTGATAGAAAGGTTTAAATACCCGATGTATCATTTAACTTAATTATTATGTCTGGTAACTATAAGAGATGACATTAATGAATAAGTGCAAGGAGACAAATCCTATGGATGATAAAATAATTAATGCTTTAGATGATGCTAAAAACATATGTGTAAGTATTTCTAATGATTTAAGTACAGAAATAAAAAAATTGAAGGTTGAACATAATGAGCGAAAATAGTTTACTATTAGATAAAGTCCAAGAGATTGTTAAAGTTATGGTGAAAATCCATGACGAACTAAATACGTTCATCTCTCAAAGTAGCACAAATGATGCTAATACAAAAATAGTTATTGGAGATTTACAAAAACGTTTACTCGTTATTGAAATCGAAAGTTCATTGATAGTGACGCAATTACAAAAGATAAAAGAGATGGAAATAGCAGAAGCATTAAAGAAAATAGAAATAGCAAACAGCGATTTAGAACAATTAAAAAAACCTCTGGATGTAGGAAATAGTGGAAAGTAAAAATCAACAACTTCTTTTGGAAAAAGTTTTAGAACTTGTTGGAGCTATGGGCGAACTTCGTGAACAATTAAAAGGTTTTATGAGTTCATGTAATAATAAAGATTGTGATATTGATAAAATTATTACTAATTTACAATCAAGAATGCTTACTATTGAAACAAATGGTGCAACTATTGTTCGTGAACTTTTAAAAGAAGAATCAAGTAAAATTGATGCCCAAAATAAAATGGTAGGGGATTTAGCTACACAAATACATCAAATTCAAACTGATTTAGGAAACCTGAAAGTTGATACAACAAAAAAGAATTGGCGTGACGGAGTAATCATAAGTTTCATATCAGTAATAGTTACATTAACCGCAACATACCTTCTTGACCATTTTCTTACAGTATTTATGCATTAATGTTAACCAAAAGGTTTAAATACTTAATATATGTTTAGTATTTTGTTATGGAGTTGAACATATGTTCGTAATAGTTAATTTAATTTCGATAGTTGTAATAATTACTTGTGTTTGCTTCATATTTTATAGGTTATACAAAGAAAATAAAGTGTGTCTTTGAGAGCCAAAAGGTTTATATAACACGCTGAGAATACTATCATTTATCAATAGGTGAAAAATATGAAATTAACAGAAAATGCTCGGTTTATTCTAAATCAGCGTTATCTCTTGAAAGATAATGATGGAGACATTATTGAAACTCCAACTCAATTATTCAGGCGTGTAGCCAGAACAATAGCTGATGTAGATTCCGCATATGGAAAATCTAAACAAGAAGTTAAACAATTTGAAAATGAAATCTATAAAATGATGACCAACCTTGAATTTTTACCAAATAGCCCAACTCTAATGAATGCAGGAACACCGCTTGGAATGTTATCAGCGTGTTTCGTGCTTCCAGTTGAAGATGACATTGATGCAATATTCAATGCTATCCGCTATACAGCAAAGATTCATAAGTGTGGTGGTGGAACAGGTTTCAGTTTTAGTAGGCTTCGACCAAGAGATGATTTTGTCAAATCAACTGGCGGCGTAGCATCTGGACCTTTATCATTCATGACTGTATTCGATGCCGCAACCGAAGTCATCAAGCAAGGTGGCAAACGGCGTGGTGCAAACATGGGAATCTTGCGTATTGACCACCCTGATATTATGGATTTCATTGTAGTTAAAGAAAAGGAAGGGGTTTTAGGAAACTTCAATCTTTCAGTTGCAATAACAGATAAGTTTATGCAAGCCGTAGAAAAAGACGGAGATTTTGAACTTATTAATCCACGAACCCATAAAGTTGCCAAGATAATGAAGGCAAGAGCACTATGGAATCTACTCTGCCTTATGAGTTGGAAAAATGGAGAACCAGCAGTAATATTCATTGATACAATCAATAAGGCTAATCAAACACCAGAAATAGGCATGATAGAGAGCACTAATCCATGTGGAGAAGTTCCTTTGCTTCCATATGAATCATGCAACCTTGGTTCAATCAACCTTTCTAAATTCTTTAAGAAAGGTAATGGTGGAGTTGACATGGATAAACTCCAAAGAGTAATCAGACTTGCAGTAAGATTCTTGGATAATGTAATTGATGCCAATAAATTCCCTATACCTGAAATAAAAGAAATGACTAAAGCAAATAGAAAGATAGGTCTCGGAGTCATGGGCTTTGCTGATTTGTTACTACAAAAAGGCATAAAGTATAACAGCGATGAAGCAATAGCATTAGGAGAAAAACTAATGAAATTCATCCATGATGAAGGATATAAGATGTCTATTCAATTAGCCAGAGAAAGGGGCAGTTTTCCAAATAAAGATAAAAGCATATTTAAAGCTGAACCATATTTGCGTAATGCCACAATAACAAGTGTTGCTCCTACTGGAACAATCAGCTTAATAGCTGGGGCATCAAACGGCATAGAACCAATTTATTCTATTGTTCAAACCCGCCATGTGCAGGAAAGCATGGGTAAAAATTTTATTGAAGTTAACCCAGCCGTTAGGCGGTCACTTGAACTTAAAGGATTATGGACTGAATCATTAGAAAATGCATTAATTGAAAGTCAAAGTAAATGCATCATTATTCCAAAAGAAATTAAAGACTGCCTTGTTACAGCCCATCAAGTAAGTCCAGATTGGCATGTAAAAATGCAGGCGGCATTCCAAAAGTACACCGATAATAGCATAAGCAAAACAGTTAACTTACCAATGGCGGCAAGTACAGATGATATTGAAGAAGTTTATAAACTGGCGTTCAAATTAGGATGTAAAGGAATAACGGTTTACCGTGACCAATCAAGGCGTATGCAACTATTAACCACAAATGATAAATGTGTGGAGTGTGCAACTCAATGACGCAACTATGTGATGCCTGTCACAAGAATCCAGCCCATTATGTAGTTCGCATTAGCGACCAAACATTATGCATATGGTGCTATAAAGCACTTCCTATTCCACAAGACGGGAAAATATATCAAACTACAGATTGGAGTACGGTGGTTGTTCAATGAGCGAAAAACCAAAATTAATAATTAAGAGAGAAGAACCAGAACCGCATTATGAATTACATTTCAATAAAAGAGTTGATTTTGTAAGTCTTAATGGAAAGTTTTTAGGCTCAGAAGAAGTCCATGTGGTGGAATAATGGGCTATATCTATCTTTATAGTGGTAATCTTAGGAATTATTCTTGGGGAACTTCTATGAAGGTGCAGTTTGACTAATGGGAAAAATATATCTATACAACCATAAGACTTATATAGTAGTTTTTCCATTACATTAATGGTGATAAATAGTATGCCCTACAAAGACCCTGAAAAAGCAAGACAACGAGCAAGAGAACGCTATAAAGAAATTAAATCAGACCCAATTAGGTTGGCTAAACGAAGAGAACAACAAAGAAAATCAATGGCTAAATGGCGTAAAAATAACCCTGAGCGAAATAAAGAAATACAACGAAGAAGTCAGCATAAAAATTATAACAAGGACGAGCATACTGAGTATCAACGAACTTGGTTAAAGAATCACCCATATAATTATGAAAAATATAAACAAAAAGAATATGAGCGAGACCGTCAAAAGAAACTAAATGTTATTATTGCTTTAGGTGGTAAATGCAAAATTTGTGGTAATGATGACTTTAGGGTTCTTTGTGGTCATCATATTAATGGAAGAAAAGGAAAAGATATTAACGATACTAAATGGTATAGACACCCGCCACCGTTGAGTGAGATTCAACTTCTTTGTATGAATTGTCATACAATTCTCCACTCAAAATTAGATAACAGAGGTTTATCAAAATGATTTATTTATATTCGGGAGAAGGCGCGGGGAAGACCACTTCTGCATTAGGGATAGCACTTAGGGCTTTAGGTCATGGTCAAAAAGTATTGGTTATCCAATTTTTGAAATGGAACCGAACTACTGGTGAATATTTATTTAAACATCCAAATTATCAAATTGAACAATTCAGCAGTACCGAATGGATAGGTGTAGCAACTTTAACTGAAAAAGATGCAAAGGAATGCAGAAATGGATTGGCTACCGCTTATCTAAGATGTAAATCACAGGATGTAAAACTATTAATTCTTGATGAAATTAACTATGCTGTGTCTGTTGAAATGCTGGAAGAAAACGATGTTATTGATTGTCTTCAACGTCTTAAAAGCGAATGTCCAGACCTTAATATAGTAATTACAGGTAGAGGGGCAACAAGGAAACTTAAAAAAATTGCGGATTTCGTTAACATAATTAAAGAAGTAAAAAGTTCAGGCATGGTTTGTGACGAAGGCATACAATGGTAGAAGTAAATGAACAGGAACTTAAAAACCGTAAGGTTTAAATATCAGTTGTTAGTATTACTTAACAGATGATATTAAGTGTCTGCTACAAATAAAATTTATACAGATGACCCATTAATCAAATTTTCAGGTACAACCGTGCCTGCTATGAGAAGCAAACAACTTACAGATGCAGTTTTAGCCGAATATCAAGTTAAAGATGTTTGGTGGCATTATGACCCGCCGAGAGAGGTCTGGGTTTCATTTAAAATTGTGGAAACAGTAAAGAATATTCCAATAGATGTTAGCGTCAGGATTGATTGTTCACCTATTTGGGATAGAGCACGAACTAAACGAAATCCGCATACACCTGAAAAAATTAATTGGGATGTAAGCATGAGAGCCATGTATCATTTCATTTATACACATCTTAATTCTGCTTATGCGATGCAAAGTTCAAATACAGTAGCGTTCTTAGGATTCATTCAAACTGGAAAAGAAGGAGAAAGACTAAAAGATATTGTATTGCCCAAGATGCACAATTTAGCCGCACTTGATGCCCCTAAAGAAGAACCAATGAATGTAACCGATGAAAGTAAAATAGTAGATATAACAATAGAAAAATCACCACCAGAAGAACCAGTTTATCCAGACGACCAAAACATTTAAATAGTTGTTTAACTAATATAATTTAGTGATGAATATGACTTTAATAGGAGAAATTATAAATAGACATTGGAAACACCTTAAAACTTTTGAAGGCGTTTTATCAATCAGAGAAGCAACCGAATTTAAAGGCGGATTTAACACTAACATTGCATGTATAACAGTTTATGTTATAAAAAAGAAAATTTTGGCTGATTTGAAACCAGAGCAAATTCTTCCTATACAACTTGAAGGTATTGAAGTAGATGTTATAGAACTTTCTACCAAAGACTATATAATCGGACAAAATAGCTTTACCGCACTATCACCAGACCAACAGAAAAAAATGGCTAACGGCGTACAAAAAAAGTATATGGGAGTTAAAATGCCCAGCAAAGCCATTCCAAATGTGAATGCTCCTAAAGGCTCTGCAAATTGGCAGAGTGCTTGTCAACCAATTCAAGACCAAGGTAATTGTGGAAGTTGCACAGGATTTGGCACAATTGGAACATGGGAACCCTGTATAAAGATTGCAAATGGAGTATCAATAAAACTTAGTGAAGCAGATATATTCTTTTGTTCAGGCGGAACTTGTGAAGATGGAAATACCGTTGAAGCCCCTCTTGATTATGCCATAGCAACAGGCGTAGCAAGTGAAGCATGTGACCCATATCCAGCTAATACATATAATAATGGAGTAGATTGTGCTTGTGGTCAAGGTCGTTGTTCACAAGGAGCATCAACTGGTGCAAAACTTAAATCATATACATTAATTAATAATGTTACAGCTATGAAATCTGCATTGGATGTAGCCCCACTTGTAACAACTATGACTGTTCATGAATCATTTATGTCTTATGTAAGCGGTGTTT
>Ga0187874_10002228_pt1 | contig 15200 bp, 12 predicted proteins | sample June2016WEW_16_1_3_FD_132993 | JGI IMG/M metagenome (GOLD analysis project Ga0187874, IMG submission 132993) | Peatland microbial communities from SPRUCE experiment site at the Marcell Experimental Forest, Minnesota, USA - June2016WEW_16_150 | ecosystem: Environmental > Terrestrial > Soil >... | reverse complement strand
TTCCTCGACGACGTTGAGCAGCTTGCGTTCATCGGGGTCGGTCGTGTTGGGTTTGACGAGCCGTCCGCCCATCATTTCCGAAACGACGCTGCCGCCGGCAGAAAGCGCCATGGTTTTGTAAAGGCTGCCAATGCCGATGATCGCCAGCGTGGCGATACTGACGCCGAAAAAAATCTGCGAATTCCAAATGGCAAACTGCGGCTGTTCCGGTTCGTAATAATTACGATGCTGATGCGTTTGCACGCCGGAAAAAATCAGCAGCACGGCGGCGTAAATGGCGGCAATCATGGCGGCGACAGCCATCGCAAAGTAAATAACCAGCCACTTCGTTTTGCGATGCGCTTTGGCCTGTTGCTCGAAGAAATCCATACTATTTATGATTTACGATTTACGATTTATGATTGGCGTCCTTTCGCGTTGAACGAGCAGACACATCAATCATCAATCATCAATCATCAATCATAAATTCATTTAGAACTGCACCTTCGGCGCGTCCTTCTGCTCCGGCTTGTCAATGACGAACAGTTCCGCCGGGCCGAAGTTGAAGATGCCGGCGATGATGTTCGACGGGAAAACCTCCCGGTCGGTGTTATAGACCATGACGGAATCGTTGTAAGCCTGCCGGGCGAAGGAGATTTTGTTTTCCGTTGAGGTCAGCTCCTCGGTGAGCTGCATCATGTTTTCGTTGGCCTTCAGATTGGGATATTGTTCGGCAACCATCATCAGGCGGCTGAGTGTGCCGGCCAGGCCGCTCTCGGCGGAGACGAGGTTCTTCATGGCACCGGCGTCGCCGGGATTGGCGGCGGCGGCCTGGGAGGCGGCGTAGGCGATGTTGCGCGCCTTGGTGACATTTTCGAGCGTCTCGCGTTCGTGCTTGATGTAGCCCTTGGCGATCTCGACGAGATTCGGAATCAGGTCATAGCGGCGCTTGAGCTGCACGTCAATCTGCGCGTAGGCGTTCTTGAACCGGTTGCGGAGCGTGACGAGTTTGTTGTAGCCGCCGATGATGAAAGCGACGAGGCCCAGCAGCGCCACCAGCACAACGACGGCAATAACCAATCCAATTCCCATAGCCATAGTTTTCCTTTGTTAAGTTTGTCCTTCTACTAAGCCAAAGCCCGCCACCCGGCAATGATAATTTGGGCGCAAATTTGGAATCACTACTGGTGGGGGAGTGTCCTCGCGAGCCGCAGCCCAATACTTTTGGCGGCTTGCCGGAAGTCTCGCCCCACCAAACGACAACCGCTTAAAGCTCAACGAAAACCGGCATCCCGACCCAGACAAGCTGGCTGAGGTATTCCGCGTCCCAGTTCGCCAGCCGGAAGCAGCCGTGCGATTCGGTGCGTCCGATCTGCTCCGGGTTCGGCGTGCCGTGTATGCCGTAACCCGGTTTGTCCAGGCCAATCCACGCCACGCCAACCGGATTGTTCGGGCCAGGTGGCAAAATCAGCTTCCGATTCAGTTGCCGCGCCTCGGGTGATTCGGGGAACAATTCCGGGTCGAACGTGTAATTGGGATCCGGCGCGATGACGGCGACGTGCAATTCGCCCCCCGGCCGTTTTTCAACGCGCGCGGCGATACTGCACGGAAAATGCGCGAGCAGATTGGTTTTCACACCGAACGCCTCCAGAAATTTTTCGTCGAGATGGATGACGACAAACGCTGCCTTGTTCGTCGGCGCGGGATAGTTTACATCGGGAATTTTCACGACCGTGCCGGCAGCGAGATTGGTCCAATTTACGTCCGGATTAAGTTGCCGGATCAATTCGGGGTGCGCGTGACTTTTCTCGGCGACGAGTTCGAGTTCGGTTTCGTAGTCCAAGGCGCTCTCCTGCGATTTAGCCAGCCACGTTTTGCCGAGCGGCTGCAACCGGGTGAGGTCATTTGTCGTCACGGTGTAGGTCGTCAGCAGGGGCAAGTCGAGCGTGAGCCGCGCACTGGTTTCCATGTCCAATATGCCGGACGGGGGCAGACTTTCCTTTTCCTGAAAAACGGAAATGGCCCTTCGCGTTTGCGTGCCGACCGTGGCATCAATGGAGCCTGGCGAAATCGCCCGGCGCGCCAATGCGATTTGGGCTTCAAACGCGTTGCGCGCGGCGCGGGGAACGCCGCCTTCGGCTACCGTTGCCCCGGTCCATTGACGCGGCTCGGGTCTGGCAGGGGACGGTGCCACGACGCGGACCGGTTTGGCGGGATGTTCGTGTCGCCACCAAAGCGAGGCCACAGCGACCACGAGGGCCAACACAAACAGCCGGCGAAAAACGCCGCGTTTGTTGCGCCGTTCGCCCGGCAAATGAAATTTTGATTTCGTGCGGTGTGGCACGCGCAGATTAAGCCACAGGCCAAATGGCGACCCAAGAGCGAAGTCAACGGGAAGATTTCCGCCCGGAAATCGGAGTTTGCTGTAACGCAGCGCGTCTCGCCTGCCGGACTCCGGATTTCGGGTTCAGCCCAGTTTGAGCACGGCGTCGCCGATGATGCGGGCGGCGTCATCGTAGCCGACCAAACCGGTGTTGATGACCATGTGGTAGAGCAGAGGGTCCTCGATGTCGGCGTTGAAATACTTTTTCAGATAGCGCTGGCGGGCGGCGTCTTCGCTCAGGCAAAACTTGCGCGCCTGGTCCTTGGTCTTGTTGTAGTCGTGGTAGAACTGGAAGGTGTGCTCAATCCGCTTTTCCAGCGGCGCCACCAGGCGGACATGGAGCATATGCGGCAAACTGGCGGTGACCATGTTGGCACCGCGGCCAATGAGGATCACGTTACCGGCTCCAGCCAGTTTGAGTATGGTTTCGGCGGTCTGTTGGAGCACGGTCGTTGACGGCGGATGCACGCCAAAGACATCGGCTATGAGGTCTTCCAGTTCCGAGACGCGGTCTTCCGGCAGGAATTTCGCCAGGCACGCCGGGAGGTTGTGGTCTTCAAGGACCTTGTCAATGAGGTTGCGGTCAAACACCGTCCACGGGCAGGCGTTGTCGGCCGAATGCGCCTGCAAATACTGAGCCAGTTTTTCGGCGATGACCAGCGCTCCGCAACCCGCCTGCCGGGAAATTGTCACCGCGCGGCACACGGTTTTTTTCGCCGACGATTCCAACCCCTCGACGGATTGCACCTGGCTGCAGATGAAGGACGGATAATGTTCAAGACCGGGATTAGTCATAACGACCTCCTGATTTGCGGGTCGGATATGTAGAGGGGGAACAGCCCATGCCTTCGTGTCCGGCAACGGCCATTTCGATTTAGAACCCGTTGCGTCTGCGTCTCAGCCATAACCGCCTCCGGAATTAGTACCAGCGTTGCACATTCTGTTCATTCCTGCCGGCTTTCAAGGCAGAATACGCCTCCGATACCGCCGATTTCAAGGGCGTCAAAACGATTTGATAACGGCTAATGCAAAAGATTAGTGAGGAGTAACAGCGGCACGGCTTACGGCCGGAGGAGCATTTCGCAATAGGCGCGCCGGATTTGATCCACCAACGGTGACGGCGCAACGGGTTTGCCGTCGAAGGCAACCACCGGCACGATGCCGGACCCACTTTGGGTGACGAAAATACCTTCGGAATTCCGCAGTGCGCCGGGTTTGATGACGCGTTCGTTCGTCCGGAGGCCCAGAGTCCGACAGATTTCCAGAACGACGGCGCGCGTGACGCCCGGCAACACACCGCAACCGGTCGGCACAGTGCAAACACGCCCGCGGGAAACCCAGAATAAATTTCCGGCCGCCGCCTCGGCCACATTGCCGTCCGTGTTCACAAGCAATGCTTCGTCGGCGCCCTGTTCCACGGCCTCCAGGCGCGCCAGGACGTGAGCCAGTTTGTTTATGGTCTTGAACGACGCCATCGGATCGCCGGCCGGAATGCGGATGGACGAGGTGATCAGACGCCAGCGCATTGGGTTTTCCACGTCCAACGGCGGTGCGGCGTGCAGCGACATTACCAGGGTTGTTTTACCGCCGGCTCCGGGCGTGTAACCGCGCTCGCCCGGCCCGCGGGTCAGCACCACGCGCAAAATCGCGTCGGGCATTTGATTTTTTTCGATGAGTTGCCCGGCGAAATCCTGCAATTCTATCGGGGTAAACAGGCATTTAATTTTAAAAAAATCCGCGCCGCGCCGCATGCGTTCCAGATGCTGCGCCAGGCGGAAAGGCTGGCCGTGGCAGACCCGCATCGTCTCGAACAGCCCGTCGCCATACATGAAACCCCGGTCGTTGATGGGAACAACGGCTTGTGGTTCGGGTACAAATCGGCCGTTGAGAAAGACTGTCATGGTCATCAATTCCGGGCGGCCCTTCAACTACCCGAAAGGTTATGATTCCGCGAGTAGAAAAAATTTCTGTTGGTCGCAGCCGCCGACGTCAGTCGGCGCTGATTCGCGTTCCGGCAGATGACAATGCGCGGGCTGCCGTCCACGGCGACACGCTTTTTTTTCAAAAAAAGATGTCCGGTTTTGGCGGGAACGGGCATTTAATAAGTGGATGCAGGCAATGGACGACATGGCGTTACTGCAGGAGTATGCGGCGTGCAATTCCGAAGCGGCCTTTGAGGAATTGGTTTCACGACGCGTCGATTTCGTCTATTCGGCAGCCTTGCGGCAGGTTCGCAACGCGGACCTGGCCGAGGAGGTCACGCAAGCGGTGTTCATCATCCTCGCGCAAAAAGCCGGGCGGATTCCGGGCAAAACTGTTTTGTCCGGCTGGCTTTTTAAAACGACACGGTTCGCCGCCCTGGCGCACATGCGCGCCGCCGCAAAACGCCGACGACGCGAGCTGGAGGCCCATATGCAATCTGAAATCGAATCACCAACGCCCGACCCGTTGTGGGAACAAATATCACCGCTGCTCGACGAAGCGCTGACGCAACTCGGCGAAAAGGACCGGCAAGCCGTGCTGTTGCGTTTCTTTGAAAACAAGAGCCTGGCGGAGGTGGGAAATTTTCTCGGCACGGGCGAAGACACAGCGCGCAAGCGGGTCAGCCGTGCCCTGGAAAAATTGCACCGGTTCTTTCTTAAACGCGGTGTCGTTTCAACGGCCTCAATCATCGCCGGAGCCATTACCGCCAATTCCGTTCAGGTCGCGCCCATCGGGCTGGCGACATCCGTGACGGTCGCCGCCGCCAAAGGGTCGGTGGTGACGGCTTCAACCTTAACCCTTGTGAAAGGAGCGTTGAAACTTATGGCATGGGCAAAAACGAAAACGGCAGCGGTTGCCGCCGCCACCGTTATCCTGGCAACCGGCACGACCACCGCGGTGGTCGAGGCCGTTCATTCGGCGCGCGTGGCTGCCACTCCCGACATCCAGGGCGCCTGGGAAGGGACTGGCGAAATACCGCAACAGCACATCAAATGTCGGGGAGTGTTGAGAATCGTCAAAATCAACGGCGCCTACCGGGCGACGTTAGACAACATTGACAAAGGCATGAAGGACGTTCCCTTCATGCTGGATTACCATTATCCCTCCGTCAGTGCCGAATTGAAGTTACCTGGCGGCAGTGTTCGTATTGAGGCGACCGTTAATGACGACGGGACAGAAATGTCCGGCACCTACACAGAACCCCCCAATATCAGCATACCCGTGGTCATGAAACGAACCTCGAACCCGGACAGCGTTCCCGAACCATTCATGGAAGACGAATGTGCACCCCGGAGAGATTCGGATTTACAGGGCTATTGGGCGGGGACGTTGAAGAACGGGAATATTTCACTGCCGATGACTTTGAAGATAGTGGAGCAGCCGGCAGGGACGTTCCGCGCGCAGTTCGACAGTCCTTGTGAAGGACTCCGCACGATTCCGGTTTCCGTTACGTATCGTCAGCCGGAAATAAAATTAGCACTCAACGGAATTGGCTCTTCGTTTAAAGGCAACTTGGACAACGGCGGCAAAATATCGGGAACTTGGACGGTCGGTTCAGGCCAGTCGTTTCCAGCGATATTCAAAAGCGTTGACCCGCACGCCGAGGCCCTGCGGGAGAGGGGAAAGGACTATCATTATGTGAGCCCCGACGAACTGCAAGGGCACTGGAAAGGTGTCTTGCACGCGGACCGGAATGGGAATAAGGTGAAGCTACATTTGGCCGTGGACATCGCCCAAATGCCGGATGGCACATTTTTCGCCTCGTTGGACAACCCGGATGAATTGTCAAAAGGGGTGGTGGCCAGTTCGGTTTTGTATTCACCACCGCGGGTGCGCGTGGAGTGGAGAGGCATCGGCGCTCGTTTTGAAGGTAGAGTTAAGAACGGCAAACTCTCCGGCACCTGGTACGGAGGTGGCCAAGGTTCCTTGGGCAGCCCATCCCCGATGGTGTTTGAGAGGAGCGGTTCAAAATGATAGGTTGGCTGCCCGCTCCGGCGGACGCCTGTGCGGTGAAAAAAGTTGAAACTGTTTATGGCGTCGCTGTGTTATCCAAGTATGAAACGAAAGCGCGCTTTCACGCTGATTGAGTTGCTCGTGGTCATCGCCGTCATCGGGATTCTGGCGGCGATGTTGCTGCCAGTGTTGAGCCGCGCCAAACTCAGGGCAAAAGTCGCCAATTGCGTCTCCAATTACCATCAATGGGGTATCGCCGTAACGCTCTACGCCGACGATAACAAGGGCGCATTCCCTTCGTTTACCGTTCCAGCATACATCGGGAGAAATCCCTGGGACGTGTCCTCAAACATGGTCCCCGCGTTGCGGCCCCACAGTGTGAACGTGCAGATGATGTTTTGCCCGGCGCGGCCCGATGATTTCGAAAATGCCGATACCTGGTGCCGGCTGAATCTGGGCCACGGCCTGTACACGCTGGACGATTTGAACGAATACTTCATGGATACTTTCGGAGATTTTTCGCTGTTGCTACATAGCTGGTGGGTGCCGCGGTATGCCGGCGATCCCGACAGCGGCGGGATTTTGTTTCCCACACCCACGCCGGGCACTGGCGACAACGACGGCTGGCCCACACGGCTGGACGATCGGTTGGTCGGTCGCCAGCCGATTATGACCGACCGTTGCCAATACCACGACTCCAGCCCTCCCGACATCGGCCGGGCTCAGGAGGGGCATCCTTATAACGGGACGATCACGTCGGTGAACCTGTTGTTCGGCGACAGCCATGTGGAGACACGGCCCCGTGCATTGTTGAAATGGCGCTATAGTGGCAGCTTCTACGGCGTTCCCCATTATAGTTTTTACTGATTCGGTGCCTTCCGATTTTATTGGAATTTGGCGGGATTCGGCTGACCCTGTGGGACAGCCATACCGTCCAAACCGGCCAAGCCACTTTGGATTCTTAAACCGTTTTCCCATCCCACCTCTTGCTTTTCAGGAATATCCACTCAAAAATGTCGCGGCTTCAGTCGCTATCGGTTGGCACTGAAATAAATCCATTTTAAACTGCGATGAAAACATCACCTTTCTCCCGCGGCCTTTTTGTCCTGCTGTGTTCCGTTTCCGCCCTGGCCATTCGATCCCGGGCGGAAACCGGCTACGACGCCTGGCTCCGTTACGAACGGATTGACGATGCCATGGTCAAAAAAAATTACGACCAATCCCTGCCCGCTGTCGTCGTGTCCCTGGGCAACTCCGAAGTCATCCAATCGGCCCGAAACGAGTTGATTCGCGGCGTGCGCGGAATGCTGGGCAGAACCTTGAGAATTGAAACGGCGTTGCCTGATGAAAATGCCATCCTGCTCGGCACGTTTGACGAAATCAAAAAGATGGTTCCGACGTTTAACGCGCCCACGGATTTGAAAGCGGACGGGTTTTGTCTGGGAACCGTCAAGGCCGGCAGTTGCCAGCACCTCATTATCACCGCGCCGAATGAACGCGGCGTGCTTTACGGCACGTTCACCTGGTTGCGGAAATTGTTGCCGCAGGGACCGGGTGCGATACTCGGTGAAAAGGAAAGCCCTTACGTACCGGTTCGCCTGGTCAACCAATGGGACAACCTCAACGGCACCATCGAGCGCGGTTACGGCGGCAAGTCCATTTTTTTCGAGAACGACAACGTGGTGACCAATCTCAGCCGCGTGCGGGATTATGGCCGCCTGCTGGCATCAGTGGGCATCAACGGTTGCTGCGTCAACAACGTCAACGCCAATCCCCGCGTGCTGACGGTGGAATTTTTGCCGCAACTGGCGCGCCTCGCTCAAGCGTTCCGTCCCTGGGGCGTGAAATTGTTCGTTTCGATCGACTTCAGCAGCCCGGAAAAAATCGGCGGCCTGGATACGTTCGATCCGCTCGACCCGCAGGTCATCAGTTTTTGGAACAAGAAAGTGGACGAGATTTATGCGGCGATTCCCGACTTTGGCGGATTTGTTTTGAAGGCGGATTCGGAAGGCCGCCTCGGTCCGTCGGCTTATCACCGCACGCCCGTGGATGCCGCCAACGTCATCGCCCGCGCGCTCAAGCCGCACGGCGGCATCCTCTTCTACCGTGCCTTCGTCTATAACTCCCACCTCGACTGGCGTAATTTGAAGAATGACCGCGCCCGCGCCGCCTGCGACGTTTTTCATCCGCGGGACGGACAATTCGACGACAACGTGGTCGTGCAAATCAAGAACGGGCCGATTGATTTCCAGGTGCGCGAGCCGGCGTCACCGCTGTTCGCCGGGTTGAAAAAAACATCCGAAGCCATCGAAGTGCAAATCACGCAGGAATACACCGGCCAGCAACGGCATCTCTGTTTTCTCGTGCCGATGTGGAAGACGACGCTCGATTTCGACCTGCACGCGAAAGGTGCGAACACGCCGGTCAAGGCGCTGGTTGCCGGCAAGGTTTTTGGCCAGCCGACCGGCGGCCTGGTCGGCGTGGCCAACGTGGGCCGCGACCTGAACTGGCTCGGCAGCGATCTGGCGATGGCGAATCTTTACGGGTTCGGGCGGCTGGCGTGGAATCCTGACTTGTCGGGCGAACAAATTGTTGAAGAATGGGCGCGGCTGACCTTTGGCGACAACCCTAAGGTCGTCAGAACCGTTTCCCGTCTGCTATTGAAATCCTGGCGCGTTTATGAGGATTACACCGGGCCGCTGGGCGCGGGCACATTGACGGACATCCTGGGCAGCCATTATGGCCCGAACATCGAATCGTGCGAACGCAACGGCTGGGGCCAGTGGATTCGCGCCGACACCAACGGCATCGGCATGGACCGCACCGTCGCCACCGGCACGGATTTCATCGGCCAATACCCACCGGCTGTGGCGCAAATGTATGAATCGCTTAAAACCTGTCCGGACAATCTTCTGCTGTTCTTCCATCATGTACCCTACACCTACGTTCTGCATTCGGGTAAAACGGTGATTCAGCACGTTTATGACACGCACTACGAAGGCGTGGAGGAAACCGGAAATTACGTGCGCGAGTGGAAGTCGCTCAAGGGTCTGATTGACGATCACCGCTATCATGCCGTGCTTGCCAAATTAGAATATCAGGTCGGCCACGCGACGGTCTGGCGTGACGCCATCTGCCAGTGGTTCCTCAAGGAGTCCGGCATTCCGGACAAGTTTGGCCGTGCCGGCCATTATCCGAATCGCATCGAAGCGGAAAACATGACCCTGGACGGATACAAGGTTTTTGACGTGAACCCGTGGGAAAACGCGTCGGGCGGCAAGGCCGTCGAATGTGTCAGCCCGGACCGGCGCGGTTCGGTGTGTTTCCGGTATGATGGCAAACCCGGCTGGTTTAATCTGGCTGTTCAATACTTCGATCAGAACAACGGCGTGTCGCGGTTCAAACTGCATGTCGCCAGCCAACTCGTGGACGAATGGCAGGCGGATGGCCACCTCCCGTTCAGCCAGCCCGGTGGCGACACCTCCACGCGGCATACCGTGTGCGGAGTGGTGTTGCGCCCCGGCGATGAAATTAAAATTGAAGCGGTTGCCGATGGTGGCGAAAAAGCCCCGATTGATTACGTCGGAATTGAGCCAGCTTCACGCTGAGCGTCTTTGGATTCATCCATCCCGCAAAGGTTTAACCGTGTCGTTGAAGGCGCCAATGAGTTATGTGTAAAAGCCGGGAGCAGATGGCGGGGCTGGCGTTGATTCACACTTTCAAAGACACAAAATAAAATGCGTTTACAACTGTTGCGGGTGGCAGAAGCACACAGGGTTCGGCTTCGGCGGCGATGGCCGTGACCTTGCAGCGTGACATCAAATTCGCTACGCTGACCGACTCAGCGAGCTTGTTTCGCGTGGGCAAATTTTAAATTGCGGAATCGAAGACGGCGGATCTCTTGGATCTGATGCCGGGGTGCTTGACGCGTATTGGCAGGTTTCTTCCGCATCATCCGGATTGATTTCCGCCCGACAATTTTGCGGCCGGGTTCGAAAATGGTTTGCCACGGTTCCTCCTGGCTGTTGCGCAGTGCGGTCAGTGGATGTTCGCCGTTCATCCCCGCCGGTTCCAGTGCCGGTTTCTGCCCGATGATTTCCGGGCCGGGTGCGGCCACCACCGGCTGCGTTTCCTCCCCGTTATTGCGCGGGGCGGCCAGCGGGCGCTCGTCGCGCTTCTCGACCGGTTCCAGTGCCGGTTTCTGCCCGATGATTTCCGCGCCGGGTCCGGCCACCACCGGCTGCGTTTCCTCCCCGTTATTGCGCGGGGCGGCCAGCGGGCGCTCGTCGCGCTTCTCGGTCGGTTCCAGCGCCGGCTTCTGCCCGATAATTTCCGTGCCGGGTCCGGCAACCACCGGCGGCAATTCCTCCCCGGTAAGGCGCGGGACGGCCGGCGGGAGCTCCTCGCGCTTCTCGGCCGGTTCCGGTGCCGGTTTCGGCCTGACAATTTCCGTGTCGGGTTCGGCCACCACCGGTTGCGATTCCTCCCTGGTAATGCGCGGGACGGCCGGCGGGAGCTCGTCGCGCTTCTCGACCGGTTCCAGCGTCTGTGCGGGCTTCGGTTCAACCACTTTGTTTTGCTGTCCGGTTGCGGCCTGCAACCAGGCCTGTTCTTTTGGGCGCGACGAGGCCAACAGCGCCTGTAAATCTTTCTCCGCCTGTTCCTGCGCCTGTTTCCGTTCGGCCATTTCCTTCTCCAACTGGTTGGCCTTCTGCTGCAATCTTTCGTTGGTTTTGGTCAATTCCGCATACTGTTGCTTGACTTGCAATTCCCAATCTTCCAGCGCCCGTCGTTGCGTCCGCTCTTCCCGCAAAAAGTTCTTGAGGCCGAAATGAAAGCGGATCATGCCCAAAAGCAGCAACAGGGAAATCAGGGAGTAGATGATATCCACATTAATTCCCCACTGGGCGCCGGTGCCCAATGGTTTTACCGCAAGGAACAAGCTCAACAGCGCCAAAAGTGAGAGCGCACCAAAAAGCAACCACCCCATGAGCGTGAATTTGAAAAGCCGGCCCAGGCGCAGTGCGTACCAAGCCACCCCGAACTGCAGTAGCCCCGATGCCAGGCGTATGATGTCCATGTCGTTCATATTGGTAACTATTGCTGTTGATTGCAGCAGGAAGAAGGCCAAAGAACCTGTTATGGATGCAAGACTTTACGGCGTTGGGAAAAGCGTTCAATTCACCCCGAATACCAAAATTTGGACAGCGGCAAACTGGCCGGCTCGACGCGTATTCCTATGATGTTGGCAACGCACCGACGGCCCAAAGGAAGCGCAAAATTCATGAAAAGCGAACAACCGAAAGTTCTATATCCCTGTTTTCGTTGGGAACTAAAGCCCGATACATGCTGCCAAGCCGTCCTTGCGGCGAAACTTTTTCAACATGTCCAGGCAAAAGCCCACCGCAAAACCGGCTGAACGGCCGACAAACACCAAGCCAAACGGGGCCGTTCGGTAAAACCCTCCCCCGCCAATTGATGCAAGGCCCACCAACTTCCGGGATGCCCGAAAAGCTGAAATTACCTGTAATGTAGGGCTGCTTTGTTGACAAAGGTTATGCAGGCACAGATTGTTAGGATGTGGAAAAATCCAACTCAATTTCGCGCAGACTGAAAGACATCCAACGAATGGACCGTTCAATAGACAAATGGCTGGCTAAGAGGCGGGCGTCTTCAAACAAACCAAAACGGAGCAACATTTCCACCTGTCCTCGACGAAAATAATATCCGAAACGATATACGACGGGCTTAATCTTCCATCCTCTTGAATTTTGAAAAAGTCTCCCCTTTTTGGCATTACAGGAACCGACGTTTCAACTGGTTCATTTGGCTCGGCGGATTCGTCTTTTGGAATTACTTGAACGAGGATTTTTATCATATAATGCAAGCTCCGGGATTCTCCCCATCCTGTCAATTTGTTTTGGCCAAGAATTCTTGAATCGTCCACTGGCGGTCTGTCAATCCTGCCGCCATTGCCGGTGTCTTTCCGTGCGCTGAATGCTGGCGGGCAAAATCAAAGTGCCACACAAACAATGCCGCCGAATGCCGCAAATTTTCGAGCGTCTTTGAATATCCCAGAGTCAACCGCGTATAACGGCGATTAAACAGCCGGACGCTTAAATTGGTTCGCTCGACATGGCACGTTGTCGCCATTTTCAAGTCTGGATTTCCGATGCGCGCCTTGCGTGTTACCGCAACCATTGCGGGCTGTGCAAGGGCGCGAAAGACATACATGCCCGAACGCCTTGTGTTGCTGAATATCTTGATTTCAGTCGCGTAATCAATTGTGTCTCCAAACACTTTCCTGACGACTCCCCTTCTGCCGGTGTAAGCGCCCAAGCCGTCTGTGGTCAGTGTGAATTTGCCAGCCATGCGGTTTTTAAGGTCTTGCATGAAAGCCAGTGAATCTTCCCATTTCCGCTTGGACACCTGAAAGTTGATAATCAGCTTTGAATCACGGCAGACGGATAAATGCGTGAAAAAGTTGCCATGCTCCATGTCGTCTTCATCGGTGTTTTGCTGCTTCGTTTTCACAAACGAAATCAACTCGTCAGCTTGGACAAAATCAGATCGCACATTGCGGATTCTGGCGTCCAGAAATTGCACCGCTTTTTGTCCAGCTTCTTCGAGAATGCACATAACAGTTTTAGTGTCCAAGCCGGTGAACCTGGAAATCGCGCGGATGCCCATTCCCTCACAAAGCAGATGAACCGCCTGACACGCCTTGTCGAAATCCACTCGCAAGCCGCCTAGCGGTTGCGATTCCGAAAAGGTTTTGTTGCACCGGACACAGCGATAGCGTTGCACGATGCGGTTGCGGTTTTTGAACTGGCCAAACTTTTGGGTTTCGCCGTTGCAGCAATGGCATTTCAACTTGCCTTTCTAGGCAAGGTCAGTTATCGTGAGGTCGCATCTGACCGATGTGTGACCGAACGCAACTAACCCTTGCGCTTGGTTGCGCTCCGTGGCGGTTACACGCTACGGAGCTTGATTTAAGTTTGGGATAAGGGCGGCGTGTCCTTGTGCGAATGAGACACAATGTTAGCAGCTTGTCACCGGCCCGTCGCCCGTTCCCAAAATCTTCATTTGTGTATGGGTCTGTAAACCTTTCGTCTTATTAAACCCACCCCAATCTGGCCAAAGGTCTGCGCCCTTGTATGTCCCCAAGTGATTTTCCCGGCTTCACACAACCGGTTTAGCACGGTGTAAATTGCCGTGTCGAAATTGTTGGTGGCCTTGAATCCATGCGCCAACAGATGATTTCTAATTTCAAGTGGCGTCGCGGCAATTCGCCTGATTTCCCACAACGCATTTACTGCGTCTAGCACAGCATCCGTTAACCCGCTTTCCTTGTATTTGTCCGGTTCCGATTGCGGATTGACCAGCTTTTCAGATTCCTGCGCCAACGTAACAAGGTTGGCGAGTTTCGCTTTCAACACGCGCAACCTTTCTTCCGTCTCCCGGATTTCCTGCTCGCACTTGGCTTTCAGGATTTCCAAGCGGTCGTTTTTGTTCTCACCGTTCACGCCCTTAAATTTACCTTGTGTATTACACAAGTCAACACTTTTTTCACTTTTATTGAACATTCGTTTATTACTCGGATTCGGGCGGTTTTTAGGCTTTTTCATGGTATGCGCTCGGAATAAGGTTAGTTATGACTCAAGAAGATTTGAAGGCTTTCGTTTCATTGGCTGGCTTCATTTTGGACGTGGCAGAAGTGCAACTCGCTTCTTTGAAACTGTTTTCGACAGAACTTGAGATAATCGAATCTTTGATTGGCCTCCGCGCTCAATTAAATCAGATGGGCGATAATGAGCAGACGGTCGAGGCGCGCACCCGGCTTGAAGTTTTAGAGCGAGACGCCGCAGCGAGGCTTGCACCCTATCGCAGGCTTTTGAATGATGCCGTAGCGCGCTCAGAATCAAACCATGAGAAAATCGAAGCCGTTCTAGCAACACTGAAAGCCGGACTAAGGGACGAAAAGTAAATTTACCACAATTGATGGCGTTTTGCTTCATGCATCAATAATATAAACAATTCCCTCCTACATGTCCAAATTACCTAATATGATGTATTAATGTCACCTAATGCGAAAAATGAATTCAAAAACTGTCGAAATTAAACCAATATATGGTTGGTTAAACTGTCAACAATCAGGGATTTTCTGGCTGAAGGTGCAGGATTACAGTGGTAAAGCAGGACCAAACAAGGACCGAACGATGAAAAAGTTAATCATAATTGCAGTAACACTCGGCTTTGCCGCCGCGCTCAACGCCATGGCAACAGACGCCAAGACAAACTGGGACACGCTTTGCGCCAAGTGCCACGGTGAAGATGGCAAAGGCCAGACCAAGATGGGCCAAAAACTGGGTGTCAAGGACCTCACCGACGCCAAAGTCCAGGCGGAGCTCAAGGATGACGTGGCCTTCAAGACGATTAAGGAGGGCAAAAAGGACGCCGACGGCAAAACCTTGATGAAGGCCTTTGACACTTTGTCGGATGACGAAATCAAGGCGTTGGTCGCCTACGTGCGCGCTTTCAAATCGTAATTGGGTTTTGCGGACCAGGATTGCCGGAGAGCGGGACGGCCCACAAGCGGTGTGTAACCGATGCGCCAGGAAGTCCGCATGGGAAGGCAATACGTGGTCTAGTTAATGAACCGCGGTGGGAATTCCGGGCTGGACGGGAAGACCACCCAGAACCGGCCCGAATAGATTGTGTTTCATGCGCCGACTCCGGATGCCACCACAGATTTTTCGCCTGTTCCTGTTGACGCTGGCGATTGTTGGCTCCTATCTGACAGCGCGGGCTTTCCTGACGCCGGTGTCATTCGGCGAGTTGGGCTGGTATCGCCGTGGAGCACTGGTTGAGTTGCGCTCGCGTCCGCCGGTTTATGCCGGCA
>Ga0187874_10002227_pt1 | contig 15204 bp, 11 predicted proteins | sample June2016WEW_16_1_3_FD_132993 | JGI IMG/M metagenome (GOLD analysis project Ga0187874, IMG submission 132993) | Peatland microbial communities from SPRUCE experiment site at the Marcell Experimental Forest, Minnesota, USA - June2016WEW_16_150 | ecosystem: Environmental > Terrestrial > Soil >... | reverse complement strand
GCCACGCTCGGTGAACTCGCCCGCGACTGGGACCGGCACGCACCGGAATTGATGCATTGGCAGCGCGAGTTGCTGAAATAATCCTGTCGCAAAAATTCGATTTGCGAGTGGGGCGCGTTCCCGTTTTTAAAATTGCCGTCTCCGGGCGGTTCATATACTTGTTACGGCCACTATGCCTGACAAAAAAGCCGCCTCGCACAATCTGCCACCACGTCGCATCCTGGAGGTCGCCCACGAATTGCACCTCAACACCGAACGCATCCTGCTGCACGGCCATTACATCGCCAAAGTTCCCATTGCGGAATTGGAGGCCAGAGAAAAGCAGCCCGACGGCCAGCTCATCCTGGTCACGGCCATGACCCCCACGCCGCAAGGCGAAGGCAAGACCACCGCCGCCATCGGCCTTGCGGATGCGCTTCGCCGTCTCGGCAAAAAATCCATGTTTTGCCTGCGCGAACCGTCACTCGGCCCCTACTTCGGCATCAAAGGTGGTGCCACCGGTGGCGGTCGCGCCCAGGTCGTGCCGGCGGAAGACATCAATCTCCATTTTGTCGGCGACATGTATGCCGTCGAGAAGGCCAACAACCTCCTGTGCGCGATGGTGGACAACCATCTCCAGCACGGCAATGAACTCGGCCTCGACCCGCGCCGCATTGTCCTGCGCCGGGTGGTGGACCTCAACGAACGCTCTTTGCGCGACATCGTCATCGGCCTCGGCGGTCCATTGAACGGTGTGCCGCGGCGGGACGGCTTTAACATCACGCCCGCCTCGGAAGTCATGGCGATCCTCTGCCTCGCCAGCGATTTTGACGACCTGGGCCGGCGCATGGCCAAAATGGTCGTCGGCTTCACCTACAAAACCGAGCCGGTACGCGCCGACGCCATGCAGGCGGTTGGCGCGATGCAGGTGCTGCTGCGGGACGCAATTCATCCAAACCTTGTGCAATCGCTCGAAGGCACGCCGGCGTTCGTGCACGGCGGGCCTTTCGCCAACATCGCGCAGGGCACCAACACGAGCGTGGCCACGCGCCTGGCGCTGAAACTGGCCGATTACGTCGTGACCGAAGCCGGCTTTGCCACCGATCTCGGCGCGGAAAAGTTCATTGACATCAAATGCCGCACTGCCGGGTTGAAACCGGTGACGGCGGTCATCGTCGCCACGCTCAAGGCCATCGCCTATCACGGTGGATTCACCGACACCGGCGGTCTTGGCAACCTCGCCAAGCATATCGAGAACATCCGTTGCCTGGGGCTGAATCCGGTCGTGTGCCTCAGCCATTTCCCGGACGACAAGCCGCAGGATTATGACCGGGTCATCAAATTCTGCGCGAAACACAACGTCGAAGCTGTCCTGTCGAAACATTTCGACGAGGGTGGCGCTGGTGCCATCGATCTCGCCAAGGCCGTGTTGCACAGCATCGAAAAGAACAAAGGGAAAAAGATTAACTTCATGTATCCGCTTGAAGCGCCGATGGAGAAAAAGCTCGAGGCGGTGGCCACGCAACTCTACGGCGCGGACGGCGTGGACTTTGACCGCACCGCGCATAGCAACCTTGAACTGCTCAACAAACATGGTTTCGGCAAATTGCCGATTTGCGTGGCGAAGACGGCCCTGTCGCTTTCGGACGTTCCCGAATTGCGCGGTCGTCCCAGTGGCTTCCGGATCAAGGTGAACGAACTGCGTATTTCCGCCGGTGCCGGTTTTGTGGTGGCGATCTGCGGCAACATTGTGACGATGCCCGGCCTGCCGAAGGTGCCTGCTGCGGCGCGCATCAAAGTGCTGCCCAGCGGACAGGCGACCGGCTTAACGTGAGGCGCCAGGAACAGGCTTCCCGCCTTCAGGGCGCGCCAGAGCGCCCCTATGGCGCGGCGGCGGCCAGCCTGTCTCCATTGACCGCCGGGAGGGACGAGTTATACGAGTCCCCGTTTGCCGTTTAAACGCATTTAAAATTTGGGACTCGCAGAGCTCGTCCCTCCGACTACACCTCACCGCCTCAAACGCAACACCTTCAGCCATGGCGTTTTAAGCTTGTATTTTCCGGGCAAAAATGATAATCAATGAACCATTCTCGGAACAGACGTATGAAAACTTATCTTTTGCCGGTAACGATAGCCGCCTCCACATTTTTTTCCTTCAACGTCTCCGCCACGACGCATTACGTGGACTTGAATTGCACCAATCCGGTTTCGCCTTACACGAACTGGAGCACCGCCGCGACGAACATTCAGGATGCGTTGAATGCGGCGGCGTCGGGCGACCAGATTGTGGTGACCAACGGCACTTATGGCTCGATTTCTGTAAACCAGCCAGTGGCGCTGCAAAGTGTCAACGGACCGGCGTTCACGTTTATCAACGGCGGGGGTGTGGCGAGGTGTGTGAGCTTGGCCAGCGGGGCAAGCCTGTCCGGGTTTACATTAACTAACGGCTCTGCGCCCGGGAATTCGGGCGGCGGAGCAAACTCTGGCACGCTGAACAACTGCATACTTACCGGCAACACGGCTTACTTAGGCGGTGGGGCAGCCTACAGCGCGTTAAACAACTGCACGTTGATAGGCAACTTAGCTTCCTACGGTGGCGGCGGGGCTTACTATGCCACGCTGACCAACTGCACGTTGACTGGCAACATGGCCAATTACGGCGGCGGGACATACCAGTGTACGTTGTACAACTGCACGCTGAACAATAACTGGGCCACGAATGGTGGAGGGGTGTGGCATGGAACACTGAATAATAATTGTACGCTAATCGGCAACTCGGCCATCTATGGCGGCGGGGCAGCATCTGCCATCCTGAACAACTGCACGTTGACAGGTAACTCAGCTTTGTGGGGTGGCGGCGCATACCTTGTCACGTTGAACAACTGCACGTTGACGGGTAACTCAGCTCTGTCGGGTGGCGGGGCAAATTCTAGCACGTTGAACAACTGCATCGTCTTTTACAACATGGCCTCCACCGGACCGAATTACCAAGGCAGCACCTTGAATTACTGTTGCACGACACCGTTACCGCCCGGCGGCAGCGGCAACATCAGCTTGGATCCGCAACTGGCCAGCGTCTCGCATCTGAGCGCCGGTTCTCCCTGTCGCGGAGCCGGCAACCCCACCTACGCGAGCGGTGTGGACATTGATGGGGAAGCCTGGGCCAATCCGCCTTCCATCGGGTGCGACGAATATAATTCTGGCTCCGTAACCGGGTTGTTAAGTGTGGCCATTCAGGCGGGTTACACGAATATCGCAACGGGATTTCCCGATCAGTTTGTCGCTCAGATTGGCGGTCGGACCAGCATGAGCCGCTGGGACTTTGGGGACGGCACGGTGGTGAGCAATCAGCCCTACGTGTCCCACAGTTGGGCGGCGGCCGGGAATTACCTTGTCACGCTGACGGCCTATAATGAAAGTTATCCGGGCGGTATCAGCACGACGGTGACGGTACACGTTGTGGAACAGCCGGTGCATTATGTGACTCTCGACAGCGCCAGTCCGGTGTCGCCATACGCCTCGTGGGCCACGGCGGCGACGAATATTCAAGACGCCGTGGATGTGGCGTCTTGTGCCGGCAGCCTGGTATTGGTGAGTAACGGCGTTTACCAGACTGGCGGACGAGTGGTTTATGGAGCAGAAACCAATCGCGTGGTAGTCAATAAACCCGTCATCGTGCGAAGCGTAAACGGCCCTGGCACAACTACCATCGCGGGTTTTGGTAACCTTTTTAATCCGGGAATGCGTTGTGTTTATTTGACCAATGGCGTAGTATTGAGCGGGTTCACCTTGACCAACGGCTCCGCGTGCAATTGGTCCGGGGACATCTTTCGGGAACAAAGTGGAGGTGGCGTCTGGTGCGAAGGCAACAGCGCTCTGGTATCCAATTGCGTGATCGTCGGCAATGTTGCCAGTTACTACGGTGGCGGCGCTTTTAGCGGCACCTTTTTCAATTGCACTTTTGCCTCGAACGCTGCTGCACCGAATGGCGATTGGTCGTTTGGTGGGGGAGCTTGCTACGCGACGTTGAACCATTGCATCGTCAGTAACAACGCGGCGAGCCTGGCTGGCGGTGGCGTATGTTTTGGCGTTGTCAACAATTCTCTTATCTCCGGCAACAGCGCGTTTGACGGCGGCGGCGCATGCTCGAATGTTCTGTATAATTGCCTCTTGATAAACAATCGGGCGGGCTATGGTGGTGGTGCCTTCGGCAGTGTCCTTGTCAACTGCACGGTGGTCAGCAACGTTGGCTCTGGGTCACCCGTTGGACTTAGCCGGGGTGGCGGCGGCGCAGCCGGCGGTACTTTGAACAATTGTGTCGTTTATTACAATTCCAGTTATGCCGACAGCGCAAATTATTACATGGTCGCCGCCATGAGTTATTGCGATACCACGCCGTATCCCGGGGGGACCGGCAACATTACCAACGAACCGACCTTCGTAAATCTGACCGGTGGCGATTATCATCTGCAATCCAATTCACCGTGCATTAACTCCGGCAACAACGCGTATGTCACCAATAGCACCGATCTGGACGGCAACCCGCGCATCTCCGGCGGCACGGTGGACATCGGCGCCTACGAATATCAAACTCCAAGCTCCGTCATCTCCTATGCTTGGCTTCAGCAATATGGGCTGACGAACAATGGTTCTGCGGATTACGCGGATACCGATGGCGACAGCCTGAACAACTGGCAGGAATGGATGGCCGGTACAAATCCGACCAATGCCTTGTCGGTTTTGAAGATGTTGACGCCCACAAATGATGTGTCGGGCCTCACCGTGACCTGGCAAAGTGTGATTGGAAAGAATTATTTTCTCCAACGCGGCACCAATCTTGTGGCGCAGCCGGCATTCTCAACCATTCAAAGCAACATCGTCGGCCAAGCCGGCACGACGAGTTACACCGACCCCGCCGCCACGAACAGCGGTCCGTATTTTTATCGCGTGGGGGTGCAGTAGATTACCTTGTGGGACAGGCTTCCAGCCTGTCTCCATTAACAGTAAAAAAGAGAGACAGGCAGGATGCCTGTCCCGCGAAAATTACCTCACCACCTCGAGCGCGAAGCCCTTCAGATATTCCGTCTCCGGAATCATCAGGATGACGGGCTGCGCGGCCGGCTCTTGGGGATTGGCGAGGAAATACTTCTTGTGTTTCGCGCCAAATTGTCCATGATTATGAGCATGGACAAATCCTGGTATCGCAAAATGTTTTCGCGCCCACAAAAGCCCGATCCGGAAGTGACCCCCCCCAACACCGATTACGGCGATGCGGATGTGCAATTCAGCATGGGGTTCAAGTTCGCCAATGGTGAAGGGGCGACGCGGGATTACGCGCAGGCGGCAGAATGGTATCTCAAGGCGGCGGACCAGAGTCATTCCCTGGCGCAATTCAATCTCGGGATGATGTATGCTAATGGGCAGGGTGTCACCCGGAATGCCGCCCAATCCGTGATGTGGTTTGGCCGGGCCGCGCGGCAGGGAGACGCCGGAGCCCAGTTTAATCTGGGTGAAAGTTGTCACCGTGCCAGCCTGCAGGGAAAGCGGGAGGATGCGCCCGAATCAAGGATTGAAGCTTACAAGTGGTATCGGCTCGCCGCCGCGCAAGGTTACCAGGGTTCGGAAAAAGCTTACGCGACCCTGACGGTCAACATGACCCGTGAGGATGTTGCCGCCGGCAACCGTCGCGCTGCCGAATTCAAAGTTGAAACCCCGAAACCCCCTCACGAGTGATGCGAGGGTGCGTTCGCTAAGCCGGGCTGGTTTCAACGAGGCCCTTGCCCCGTCCGTGATCCAGGTTGACGAATTGTTTCGTTTGGGGGATGTAAAAGACGATGTTAAACCTGCCAATCGGCTCTTTCTTCGCAACCTGAAATGCAGTTTCGGTGGCCCCGAAGCTTTTGCCTTCGGCGGCATTTTTTGTCCACTGGTTGTTACCGGTCAGATATTCCAGCTTTTCGGCGTCTTCGATCAGGATGTTCATGAACGGGGATGTTACCACATTCTCCCGAACGACAAGCATGCAAACCGGCAAATCCAGGATTTTATTTTCACCCGCCGGGCGTGTGACCGGCGACGATAAATTGGATTTACTCCATTGCCACCGGCCGTCGTGACGCTTTCTTGTCGGCGTGATGCGATTTGTCGGCGAGCATCCGCGCTTTGGCCCGGCGGCTGCGCCGGCGTTTCTGCCGCCGGATTTTTTCAATGCGGGCGCGCTCGGCGTCCACGCAGCCGCGTTTCAGCGCTTCAATCTTGTCGAGCAGCAGCCGGCGGGCGAGGAAGCGGTTGAGACCCTGCTGTCGCGTGGCCTGACATTTGACCTGCAACCCGGTGGAACGGTGCAACAGCATCACGCAGGTGGAGGTCTTGTTGACGTTCTGCCCGCCGTGTCCGCCGGAACGGACAAAGGTTTCTTCGATGTCGGCCTCGCGCACGCCCAGCGCGGCCAGGCGTTGTGTGAGTTGGGCTTCCTTTTCCGGGCTGACGGGGAACGCGCTCATGTTGTTTCATCTTTCATCGTACCACTTCAAACGCGAAGCCCTTTAGATATTCCGTCTCCGGAATCATCGGGATGACGGGATGGTCCGGGCTTTGCGAATATGTCGCCACCCGGCGCAACACGCGGCGCGTGTCGTAAGCGGCGGAGAGAATCACATCCTGAAACGTGGCCGCGTTCACATGGTGCGAGCAGCAGAACGTCGCCAGCGTGCCGCCGGTCTTGAGCAGCTTCAATGCGCGCAAATGGATTTCCTTGTAGCCGCGCAGCGCGTCCGGCACCGACGCCCGGTTGCGCGTGAACGACGGCGGGTCGAGAATTATCAAATCGAATTTGGGAATGACCTTTTCGTGTGGTTTGACGGCGGTTTGCGTTTTGAACCAGTCGAAGACGTTCACGGCCTCAAACGAACATTTTTCCGCCAGACCGTTCGCCGCGGCGTTCCGCTTGGAAGCTTCGATGGCTTCGGCGCTTTGGTCGAGGAAGTGAACGTGCGCGGCCCCGGCGCGCGCCGCGTGCAGGCCGAATCCGCCCAGAAAACTGAAACAATCCAGGACCTGCGCCCCCTTTGCGAATTGCGACACCGCCAGATAATTCACCTGCTGGTCGAGGTACAAACCGGTTTTGTGACCTCCGACGAGATCGGTCTCAAACTTTAGTCCGTTCAAGTTTACGGAAACCGGCCCGCTCAGTTCACCGGCCAAAAATCCACTCGCTTCCTGCAATCCCTCGAACTTGCGCGATGCCACGTCGCTGCGCTCCCAAATCGCGCGTGGCGAGAAAATCTTTTGCAAAGCGCCGACAATCATCGCCTTCCGCTGGTCCATGCCGAGCGACGAAATCTGCACCACCAAAATATCTTTGCCACTTCGGGTGGGGCGAGCGTCCTCGCGAGCCGGCTCGTCAGTAGCGTCGCCCCACCCGTATTTGTCCACGATCAAGCCGCTCAGGAAATCACCTTCGGCGTTGACGACGCGAAAGGAGGTCGCATCCGGCAGATGCTTTTGCCGGACGGCAAGGGCGGCACGAATCCTTTCCTCAAAAAATTGTCCATTCACCTCCACGCGCTCCGGTGACAGGACGCGGACATTAATTTTTGATTTGGAATTGAAAAATCCGACGCCGAGAAAACGCTGGCGATGGTCCTTGACCTGGACAAGCTCGCCGTCGGCGGGCGGCTGGGTGAGCCGGAGAATTTCGCTGTGATAAATCCACGGATGACCGGCCACGATGCGGTCGGCTTCACCGGGCTTTAGTAAAACAGTCGGCAGTGAATCCATAGTTTGTAAACATTTTTGGTTTCGGAGGGCGGAGTTCCACGACGCCCTGATTTTTTTAACCGGGTCTCGTATAACTCGCCCTTCCGAAGGCAGTCAATAAAGTCACAACCCGGCGGCGGAAGGAAGGAAATTCTCCGTTCAACCGCTGCCGCTAAAAATATAATAACCTGAATAATTTTCTTGAATTATTGGCCACGGCGGCCGATAAGAGAGTTAAGCCTATGAAAAACAGCCCCATCAGCACGTTGTTGCATCACAAAACCGCGCCGCTCTGGTCCATTGCACCGGAGGCGACCGTCTTCGAGGCCATCAAGCTCATGACGGAAAAAAACATCGGCTCGCTGCTCGTCATGTCAGGCGGCAAGCTGGCGGGCGTGTTCACCGAACGCGATTACACCCGCAAAGTCGCGCTGCAGGGGAAATCCTCCAAGGACACCCGCGTGCAGGAAATCGTTTCCAGCCAGGTGGTGTCCGTTACGCCGCATCATTCCGTCGAGGATTGCATGAAGCTCATGACGGAAAAGCGCGTACGGCATCTGCCGGTTTTGGATGGCGAAAAGGTCGTCGGCCTCATTTCCATCGGCGACCTGGTGAACTGGATCATCTCGACCCAAAACGCGACGATTGCCCAGATGGAACAATACATCGCCGGCGGCGTGACGACGTAGGCCGCGTCGGGAAAACATCGAACAACCACCAGTCTTTGCTGCGCTTCGCCCCGGCAAGACAGCCGACGACCCACATTCAAAAAAGCTTCCGACGGGCGAATCCATTGGCTGTGCGATGTTTTCCATGCTTTTGCGTTGGGCTTCGGGAGCGCAATCCCGAAGCCGCGGGATCGCTTCAGTGGGCGAGGGCGCGGGACGGGGAGAAACTCGGGTGGGTGTTCGACGCTACACTGCGCTACGCCACGGCCGGGTCCAGCCGTTTGTCCGGCGCGAGATAGTTGCGCACGTAGTCGCTCACGGCGTCTTCGAGCGAAGTCACGGGCGCGGTGTAACCGGCAGCCTGCAACCGGCCCAGGTTCGCCTGCGTGAAATACTGGTATTTGTCGCGGATGGTATCCGGCATTTCGATGAATTCGATGTGCGGCGCGCGTTTCAATGCGGCAAAAACCGCGTGGGCCAGGTCATTCCACGTTCGCGCCTGGCCGCTGCCGATGTTGAACAGGCCGTTGGCCCTGGGCGTCGCCGCCAGATACAACGTCATGGCGACGGCATCCTTGACGTAAAGGAAATCGCGCTTCTGTTCGCCGTCCTTGTATTCCTTGCGATGGCTCTTGAACAGCCGGATGACGCCGGTATCGCGCACCTGCCCGAAACTTTTGTGGACGACCGAACGCATGTCGCCCTTGTGGTCTTCGTTGGGGCCGAAGACGTTGAAATATTTCAACCCGACGATGCGGTTCAAGAATCCGGCGCGCCGGGCGTGCAAATCGAACAGGTGCTTTGAACACCCATACATGTTCAGCGGGCGCAGCTTGTCGAGTTGCGATTCGTCATCGTCCATGCCCGCCGAACCGTCGCCGTAAGTCGCGGCGGACGACGCATAAACAAACCGGGTTTTCCGGCCACCTGCCTTTTGGCTAAGCGCCCAGGCGGCGAGGTCCTTGGTGAACTCGTAGTTGTTGCGGATGAGAAAACCCGCGTCGCGCTCGGTTGTGGACGAGCACGCGCCCATGTGCAGGACCAGATCGAATTTTCCCAGCGCGCCGTTTTGCAGTCGCGGGAGCAGGTCGTCCGCCTCGACGTAATCGGCAAAGCGCAACGGCGTGAGGTTACGCCATTTCTCATCTGTGCCGAGGCGGTCGCAGACGACGATGTCGTCGCAGCCGCGCCGGTTCAGCGCCCAGACCAGCGCGCTGCCGATGAAGCCCGCGCCACCGGTGACGAGTACCCGCGCATCGGAAAAGTCATTCGGCTTCATTTGCAATCGAGCATGGCGCGAAACGGACAGGAATTCAATCTCGCACTGTCAATTTTTCATGAAGCGATAGAAACGTTGCGGGTAGTTAGTGGAATCTTGATCTCGAAAATAAAGAAAAGCATTCGTTAGTGGAGTCCAATCAACAAGATTGGTTGACACTTCAATTTGGTGTGTGAGGCCAATATCATCCGGCAAACGGTAACCAAACGAAAGGTCAACCGGGAGCGGTATTGTTGGGGGAGTTTGTGTGCTTCTTCCCAAATAAACCGGCCCGGGCGGCGGTGTTGGATTGCCAATTTGCATTTGCGGAGAAATGTTTGCTTCATTCGAAATTTTATCCTCGGGTGAATTAAACACCCAGCTTATCAGATCATGGTTCTGCCAGCTCGCACCGGTTGCAGCCGTGAATCCGACCCAGGCGCGACCATTGTCCAAATTCATGACCTCGGCCAAATTTACATAAACCGTCATCAATGGATTATCGAGATCGTCAATGAACACCTGAAGATTGCCGGGAACGTAGACAATTTTCACCGTGTGAATCTGTTCGTCGGAAAAGTCCACACCGTTTGTGGTGGCTGCAATGGTGTTGCTGACGCTGTCCCAAAGTGGAGTCACCGTGGAATAAGGCGCCAGCACCGCTATTTCGTCGTAACAGCCGTAGACATTGTCGTAGGCATGATCCTGCCAGTGATAATTGTTGAATTTGACCGCCAGCAGATTTGTGATCCCGCCGTAGCCGATGTTGCATCCGGCATAGCCGAGCGCAGGAGTTGAGTTATTCTGTATCACAAATGCCAGGCCATCGGCTCCGCCGGCTCCCTTTTCTGTGATTTGCAACTGGAAGATGGTTTGGAAGCCGTTCTGGACGTTTGCCTTGGCATCATACCATGCGCCACCACTCATGCCGCGCTTGGCCGGTGTCAGGCGCAAATGATTTTGAACCAAAGTTGTATCGCCTTGTAAGATGAGCCCGGGCGCTGAATCAAAATCGGCGTAGGCAAAACTCGCCGCCAGCGATTGTTGACCCGCAAGCGCGACGCCAATCAACACCAGCGTCTCAAGACCGACAAACACATTTTTGTTCTGCCACATGGTCTTTGCTTCGGCCTTTCTATGTGTAGTTCTACAAAGGTTGGACGGATTCTGTTCAAAGAAAGCTTCTTCTTTTGTGGCGACGCCAAGGGACGGTCGGTGTTACTCGTTCACATGCAGAACCTTGGCCGGCAGAAAGCCGTTGAACCAGGTGGCGTTTCAGCGCCCAAACCAGCGCGCTGCCGATGAAGCCCGCGCCACCGGTGACGAGTACCCGCGCATCGGAAAAATCATTCGGTTTCATATTTTACCCGCTGAACACTCCGAGCATGACGCGAACCAAACTGGAATTCAAGTCAATGGTTGTTTGCGGCAGCAGTGTGGAATTCTCACCGAACCACAATGTTACGCCGCAAAACAAGTCAATTTTCAATGTCCCAGTTTCGCGGTATAAATTCTGCTGGTCCTGTTTCTTAAAAGATTCGCGTTCAAAACTGGCCCCGGTCCTGATGAACTTTATGAAGCTTTTAAAAATTCCAGGGCTAATCGCGGCCGTCACTTTGACGGCCATATCAACGCTGTCGGTTTTTTCACAGTCACCGCCGGCTACCGGCTCGTTGCCGCCGCCGAATTTGGGTGACGCGCCCAAGGCGCCGGCGACTGTTTCACATTTGCCGGGTGGCGGGCTTCGTCCCCTGGAGGTGACCGGCGGATTCAACGTCAATGCCGACTCGCGCGAGCAGGTGCGTGAATTCTATAACGCCATTTACACGCCCTTGGAGGGCGTGGCTATGAATTCCACGGCGGACACGGCCAATTGCATTCCGGGCACCAATGCCACCGCCTTTCAAAATGCGACGTTGTGCCGCATCAATTGGCTTCGGGCGATGGCCGGCATTCCGGCTGCGGTCACTTTTTCCGCGAGCGAATCCACGCAGGACCAGGCTGCGGCGCAAATTATGTCAAAAAACAACGCGCTTCAGCATATCGGCATACCGCCCTCGTGGGGCTGCTTCAGTGTTGCCGGCACCAACGCCGCGGACAACTCGAATCTCGCCCTTGGCTACGATGGCGCGGACGCCATCACGAGTTACATTTGGGACTTTGGCACGAACAACACCGCCGTCGGGCACCGGCGCTGGATTTTATATCCGCAAACCCAGGTGATGGCTGCCGGCGATGTGCCGTTGGAAGGCACCTTCAATTCGGCGAATGCGACCTGGGTTTTTGACGCCAACCTTGGCGGTCCGCGCCCCGCCACGACCAAACCTTATGTTGCCTGGCCGCCGGAAGGTTTTGCGCCTTACTCGCTCGTTTTCCCCCGATGGTCATTCGCGCTGTCGAATGCGGATTTCAGCGCGGCGACGGTCAGCATGAAAAGCAACGGTGTGCCGGTGTCCGTTACGCTCCAACAAAATACGAACGGCTACGGCGAAAACACCATCGTCTGGGTGCCGATGGGTCTGGACGCAACCAATGAGGGGACAATTTTTCCATTCAGTGGCACGGACACGGTTTACAGCGTCACCGTCACGAACATTAAAGTCAACGCGAGCACGGTCGGTTTCACTTACAGCGTCACGCTGTTTGATCCCGCGGTGCCGGGGACGGATTATGTGGCCACCATCGTCATCGGCACGAACACGCCCTACCTCAATACGAGTAACGCTTACACCTGCGTGCCCATCACCAACCCCAACACCACCGGTTACCAATGGCTCACGGCCCAAACCACCAACGGGAATTTTACCGAAAATGCAACCACCGATTTTGCGAGTGAAACCCTCTCGAATTTTACGGCGTTGTCCAATCCCAATTACTTGATCATCACCAATGCGCCGGACGGTTCAGGCCCGTGCATTCATTTTGTCCATAATCAATTTAATACGACGCCGCAGATCATTCGATGCAAGAAAGCGCTGCTCCCGGCGACCAATACTGTACTTTCGTTCAAGAGCCTGCTCGGTTACGCGTTCACCAATGAAGTTGCCCGGGTGCAAGTTTCTACGGACGGCGGTGCGAACTGGCAGGACCTTTTCCTGGATGCCGGCTGCAACCCTCCGGGAACCTCAAGCTACACGGAATGCGAAACCACCTTCACGCCGCATTCGCTTTCACTCTCCAACTACGCCGGCAAATTAACTCTGCTCCGCTTCAATTATGACTTTCTCTCGCCTTATAATTATTTTATAGGCGCCGACAATTATCTGGGCTGGTCAGTCGAAAACATCGTGGTAACGAACGTCCAGCAAGCCATTGACCTGGCCACCAATTCCACCGCCTCGACCAATTTCACCTTCACACCCACGCAACCCGGAACCAACGTGCTCGCCGCCGCGCCGGTGTTGTTCACGCAATTCCCGTTGGGCTGGGGACCGTTCAAACAAGTCACAGTCGTTACCAATCCCAATCCTGTCATCGTGTTGGGCCAGCCCGTGTTGACCAACAACCAGATATTGCTCAACTTCACTATCAGCGGCGCGGCCAGTACGTTCCATCTGCTGCAGGCCACGCAGTTGAACACGGCGTGGACCACGAATTCGACCGCGACGTTCACGACGAATATCCCCGGCAGTTCGTATCGTTACACCGCCACTAATAACGCGCCCTTCCGGTTCTATCGTGTCCAGACCCCTTGACGGCGGCCCAGGCAGGAAGCCGGCGCAAAGCAAGTGCACCGTAGGGCGTCCCCACCTTACTGGTTCACGTGCACCACGGTTGCGGGCGGGAAACCGTTGAACCAGGTCGAAGACGCGTGGCTGTAAGCGCCGATTTGTTCGCTGTAGAGTAGATCGCCCAACTGCAGGTCGCCCGGCAGATTCTCCGCCATCGAAACCACGTCGAGCGCGTCGCACGTCGGGCCGAACACCGAGCAGATCTGCGTCGGTCCGCGTTTGAACGATTTCAGATGGTAATGGCAATGGTCGAAGATGACGCCGGAGAAGGTGTGATAGACGCCGTCGTTGATGTAGTAACAGAGTTTGCCGTCGCGCACGGCCTTGCCGATGATTTTGGAGACGGCGGTGGCGGCGGTGGCGCAGAGGAACCGGCCCGGTTCGGCGAGAATCTGGATATGCTTCGGGAAAAGCCGGCTGAGTTCGCGGTTGATGATGCCGGCCAGCTCGCGGAACGGTTTTACCGTGGCGTCGTAGGGCGCCGGGAATCCGCCGCCGATGTCGAGCAGGTTCATTTTGGTGTAACCGCGATCTTTGGCTTCCTTGAAGATGTTGGCGGCGAGATTGATGGCGGCGACGTAATTTTTGAAGTTCGTCGTCTGGCTGCCGACGTGAAAGCTGATACCTTCCACCGTCAATCCGACCTTGTCCGCCGCGAGGATCAGGTCCACGGCTTCGCCGGGCGCGGCGCCGAACTTGGACGACAGCTCAACCATCGCGCCGGTGTTGGGCACCTTCAACCGCAAGGCGAGCCCGGCCTGTGGAGCGTGCTTCTTGATTTTGCGGATTTCCTCGTAGTTATCGTAGGTAACCAGCGGCTTATACGGGTTCAATTCCTGCAACGTTTCGTTGGCTTTGATCGGGTTGGCATAGATGATTTTGTCCCAAATCCAAGCCTGCCGTTCCTTGTCGGGCATGTCCTTGATGTATTCATGGACGATGTGGAATTCCGGCATGGAGGCCACGTCGAAGCTCGCGCCGGCGCCGAACAGCGTCTTGACAATGGCCGGGTCGGGGTTGGCCTTGACGGCGTAGTAGGCCTGGACGCGCGGCAGGTATTTTTTGAACATGGCGTAGTTGCGGCGCAATTCGTCATGGTCCACCACGAACAGCGGCGTGCCGTGTTGCTCGGCCAGTTTCTTCAGGGTGCGGCGCGGGATCATTTCAATCTCCTTCGGTGATCAGGAAGTTTTTGAACTGCCACGGGTCCTTCCGGTCAATCTGGGGGTTGTTGTGGCCTCTGAACGCGTTGGTGTAGTGCTTCAACGGCGTCCAGTCAGCCGGCTTGGAAATCCATTTCCCCAGATACGGTTTGGAAATTTTCAATATGTACTCGTGTGGCAGGTCGTCCGGCACGCAGACGCCTTTGGCCGGATTTTCGATCATCCACATCACGGCTGCGACGGCGGAGATGGCAACCTGCATGGTGGTGGCGTTCTGGTGCGGCACCAGCCGGCGCGATTCTTCGATGCTGAGGTCGCTGCCAATCCACCACGAGTTGTAGGCGTGTCCCATCAACAGCGCGCCGAGGATGTCGGAACCGCTGATGATTTCGTCGTTGAGGATGCGCTGGTTTTTCTGGAGGTTATAGTCGTTGCCACGCAATTCGTTCAGCGACGCGATGGCCACATCGGCCGGGCAATAGGCATAGTGCACCGTGGGCCGGTAGATGGCCTTGCCATTTTTCCAGACCGTCAACCGGTCGGAGATGGTGAACGCCTCGCCATGGCGCACGACCATGCCGTGAATGCAGTAGTCGGGCACCCAGGATGAGACCCAGGTGTTGATGCCCATGCGGGCGAGACAAATC
>Ga0187874_10002222_pt1 | contig 15224 bp, 12 predicted proteins | sample June2016WEW_16_1_3_FD_132993 | JGI IMG/M metagenome (GOLD analysis project Ga0187874, IMG submission 132993) | Peatland microbial communities from SPRUCE experiment site at the Marcell Experimental Forest, Minnesota, USA - June2016WEW_16_150 | ecosystem: Environmental > Terrestrial > Soil >... | reverse complement strand
CGTCGGACAATCCATCCAGCGCGTCCAACAAGGCGGCCGGCTGGGACAAAGCCTCGCGGACTGCAAGGATTTGTTCACCGGTTCCGTTTTGGAAATGGTTTCGGTGGCGGAGGAAAGCGGCAAACTCGACTCCGAACTCGTCCGCATCGCCAGCGTCACCGAAGTGGATTTGGACCGCAACCTGAAAACCGCCGTGGCGTTTGCCGAACCACTGATGCTGTTTTTGATCGCCGGATTCATCGGCATCATTTTCATCGGCATGTTGTTGCCGGTCTTCTCGCTGCAGGATTACATCAAATAAAATCCAACACCTGACAAACCATGAAAATTCAAATCCGAAATCCAAAATCCGAAATCGCCAAAAGTGACGAATGGCGAGTGACGGGTGACGACCGCGGAACATGCGTGGCGAATTCTTGTCACGTGTCACACGTCACGAGTCACGTGTCTGCCTTCACGCTCGTTGAAATGCTGCTGGTTATGACCATCATCGGCATCTTGGCGGCCATCGTTATTCCCAAAATGGTGGGCCGCAGCGAACAGGCGCGCCAGACCGCCGTGCGCGCGGACATTTCCTCGATCAAAACCGCGCTCGACGCGTTCGAGGTGGACAACGGTTATTATCCCAAGAGCCTGCAAGACCTGCTCCAGCAGCCGGGCAACGCCAAAAACTGGCACGGACCATATCTGGATAACGTCCCGCAGGATCCGTGGGGCAACCCTTATGTTTACACCTATCCCGGCCGGCACAATCCCAACGGCTACGACCTGATGTCGGTCGGACCGGATGGCAAATCAGGAACTGACGATGACATTGGCAACTGGACAAAATAGAGAAAGTGGCAGGTGACAAGTGACAAGTGACATGAAAACAATCCGCGTGGCCTTTCGGTCGTGTCACGTGTCACGTGTCACGTGTCACGGCTCTGGCTTCACGTTGATCGAATTGATTCTTGTGCTGGCGCTGCTGGTCATCATCACGTCGCTGGCCGCGCCGGCGATGTCGAATTTCATCCGCGGACGCGCGCTGGATTCCGAAGCGCGGCGGCTGCTGGCGTTGATGCACGCCGGCCAGAGCCGCGCAGTTTCGGAAGGCATGCCGATGGTGCTTTGGGTGGATGAAAAAAACGGCGCCTACGGACTCCAAGCGGAGACGACCGGAAAGACCGGCGATCCGAAGGCGGAGAACCTGACGCTGGACGAATATTTGCAGATTGCGGCCGTGAATGCCGGTTCGGCGGGCACGACCAGGTTTGGCAATTTGCCGGTGATTCGTTTTTTGCCGGATGGCACGGTGGATGAAAACAGCCCGCAAACATTGCGCCTGACGGATGCCAAAGGCAACTCGCTTTGGCTGGTCGAATCGCGCAACCGCAACGGTTATGAAATTCAGCAAACCGAGAAATAACAGATTGTTTGGGGAGCGCACGCGCCTCGCGTGCGGTGGCGGACGCCCCGTCCGCCGCAACTCCGCCTTCACGCTGGCCGAGGTGCTAGCGGCGATGCTGTTCCTGGCCATCGTCATTCCGGCAGCCGTGGAAGCGATGCACGTGGCCAGTCTCGCCGGCGAGGTTGCCGCGCGCAAAGGCGTGGCGGCCCGCATCGCCGACCGGGTCCTGAACGAGGGCATCGTGATGACAAATTGGAACACGGGCACGCAAAACGGAACAGTGACGGAAGGCGCCGAGCAATTCCACTGGACGCTGAACAGCCAGAACTGGCCGGTGGACACAATGCAATTGCTCACGGCGGAGGTGAAATTTTCGGCGCAGGGCCATGATTACTCGGTCACGCTGAGCACGCTGGCAAGTTTGCAGACGCTGCCCCTGACTACAGCGAGTTTACGGTGATGAAAATCAACCCTCTAAACCAATTGTTGATTGCCGACTGCCGATTGCCGATTGAATCGGAGCACGGCTCGTCGTGGCTTGTGAATCGAAGCATGTTTCCCCCGCACTTTGTGCCGCGCGATTCGCGCCTGCAAACCGTCAATCGTCAATCGCCAATCGTCAATGGTTTCACGCTCATCGAAATGATTCTGGCAGTGGGCGTCGCGGCGCTGGTGCTGGCCGTCATCGGCAGCGTCTTCTTCGCCGCCTTGCATTTGCAGACCGCAACGCAGGAAGCGGTGAACGAAGCAACGCCGGTGGACCAGGCGCTGGCCGTTATGCGTCGTGACTTGCAATGCGTGGTGACACCCACCAACGGCACCAGCAAAATTTTGTCCGGCGATTTCCGGGTTGGAACGCTGACCAGCCCCGGCATCAGCCAGCCCGTGGCCATCGAAATGTTCACCGCCACCGGCGCCCTGCGCGACAACGCGCCCTGGGGCGACATCCAGAAAATCACCTACGAATTGAAAGACCCGTCCGACCGCAACGCGCCGGGCAAGGATTTGTATCGCAGCGTCACGCGAAACATTCTGGCCGCGACCACGCCGGACGTGGCGGACCAATGGATGTTGAGCGGTGTGCAAAGCATTGAATTTTCCTGCTTCGACGGGTCGCAATGGTCCGACACGTGGGACACCACCGGCGTCACGTCGGTGAACACCAATCTGCCGGTCGCCGTTCGCGTGCGGATTCAACTGGCCGGAAACAACCCCGCCAACACGCAGCCGATTGAAATCCTCGTGCCGATTGATTCGCAATCGCGCACGAACGCCGTGCTCAACACCACCGCCACCGGAGGCTGAAATGAAAATTAAACAGGAACATCGAACATCGAACATCGAACATCGAACGCCGAATGCCGGGTTGCGTTTTGGTCCATTCGATGTTCGGCGTTCAGTGTTCAGCGTTCGATGTTCACATTTTCAGCGTGGTTCAGTGCTCATCATCGTGCTTTGGATTGCCATCGGCCTGGTCAGCATCGCGCTTTACTTCGCGAACGCGATGACGTTCGAGCTGCGCGCGGCGGACAACCGCGCCTCCGGCCTGGCCACGGACCAGGCCATCGAAGGTGCGGCGCGTTACGTCAGCTACGTGCTGGCCATGTATGCCACCAATGGCGTGGTGCCAGCCACCAACCTGTATGCCTGCGCCGCCACGCCCGTCGGCAATGCGCATTTCTGGCTCATTGGCCGCGACCCGTCCGGCACGCCTTCCACCGAGCCGTATTTTGGCCTGATTGATGAAGGCGCCAAACTGAACTTGAACACCGCCAACACCAACACGCTTTCCTATCTGCCCAACGTGACGCCCGATTTCGCCCAAGCCATCGTGGACTGGCGCAGCACCAACAGCTCCGGCGCCTACGCGTTGAATTACGCGCAATTGAGCTATCTGGAAAAAAATGCGCCGTTTGAAACGGTGGATGAACTGCGGCTGGTGTATGGCGCAACGATGGACCTGCTGGCCGGTGATGACCTCAATCGCAATGGCGTCCTCGACGCAAATGAAAAAAGTTTGAGTGGCAACGGCCAGGTCAACCCCGGTCTGTTTGAATACGCGACCGTCTATACCCGTGAACCCAATTTCCATTCTGACGGCACCACGCTCACCAATGTGAACACCGCGAGACAGCAAGACCTGCAATCGCTTTTCCAGAATGCCGGCGTCGGCAACGCGAGCGGCCTCGCCAGATCCATTGGCAACTACACTCACCCTCAAACCGGCCGGGCAGGCACATTCTCGGGTATTTTGGATTTTTGTCTGTACTGCCGGAACCAGGGCATGAGTTCGGATGACTTCACGAAGATTTATGGCGACGTCACCACCAGCACCAGCGCCTACATCCGCGGCCGCGTGAACATCAACACCGCCGGCGCCGACGTGTTGATCGCGTTGTTGATGGGGGCCGGCCTTGACCAAAACACCGCGTCGGGCGCGGCACAATCGCTCATTACCTATCGTTGGCAAAATCCAAACAACCTCGGTTCGGTCGCGTGGCTGATTGATGCGCTCGGCAACACCAGCAACGCCGTCAGCGCGCTGGCCGGGGGCGATTACGTCACCACGCGTAGTTTCCAATTCACGGCGGACATTGCCGCTGTTGGCCCCTTCGGGCGCGGTTACCGGCGCGTGAAGTTCGTTTTCGATACCAGCGACGGCACGCCCAAAATCATTTACCGCCAGGACCTCAGCCCGCTCGGCTGGGCGCTCGGCGAAAAGGTCCGCGAAACCCTGGTGGCGAAAGTGACGCCATGAACAATGTGCTGAAAATCAATTTTGGAAAACGCAAACGGCAGACGAGCCTGCTCGGACTGGCGTTGGACGGCAGCCGGCTGGAAGGCGTGGTGCTCCGCCGCACCAACGGCGCGCTGCAACTCCACCAGACATTTTCGGTCACGCTCTCGCTCGACCCGTTGACGGCGGCCCCGGAGCTCATCGGGCGCGAGATTCGCAATCACCTCGACGCCGCCGGTGTGCGTGAACGTCATTGCGTGGTGGGCGTGCCGCTGAAGTGGACGCTCACGGCGCACACGGAATTGCCGCCGCTGCCGGAAGCGGATACCGCGAGTCTTTTACAACTGGAAGCGGAACGCGGTTTCCCGTGCGATGTTGCCACGCTGCGGCTGGCAAATTCGCGCTGTCGGTTGTCCGCCGGCAAACAGCACGTGACGCTGGCAGGCATTCCCAACGCCCACCTTGCGGCGCTGGAACAGGTTCTGGCGGCGGCGAAATTGAAGCCGATCAGCTTTGCGCTTGGGCTCGCGGCATTGCAGTCGCCGGCGGAGGAGGCGTCCAGCGGAGTGCTGGCGCTCGCGATTGGCGAAAGCCAGGTGGGCCTGCAAATCACCTGCGGCGGGGGCGTGGTGGCCATGCGCGGGCTGGAAGGCGCCATCGAGGACGAGGCCGGACGTCACGTGCTGGATGCTGAACTCGTCGTGCGCGAGGCGCGCATCACGCTGGGGCAATTGCCCGCGGAGTTGCGTGAGGCCGTGAAGCGCATCCGTATTTTTGGCCCGCACGAATTGGCGCAACAACTGGCCGATGAAATGGAACTGCGGTTCGAGCCGATGGGATTGAACATTGAAATCGCCGCGGCCTATTCGCCGAACGAATTTGGCGTCCAACTCCCGCCGGAAGCTCCCGTTTCACCGGCCTTCAGCCTGGCCGCGTGCTGGCTGGCAGGACAAGCGCCGGTGTTTGAATTTTTGCCGCCGAAGCCGTCGGCTTTGAAACAGCTCGTCGCCAGGTATTCCTCCGGCCGATTACGCTCCGCCGGTGCGGTCGCGGCCGGGTTAGTGGCGATTGCCGGCGGATTGTTCCTGTTTCAGGAATTTCAACTCATCCTGCTGCGTACACGGTGGTCAGCCATGTCGGCCAAGGTGCAGGAACTGGATGGGTTGCAGCGGCAAATCCGACAATACCGCCCGTGGTTCGACGATTCATTCCGGAGCCTGACGATTTTGCGCCAGCTCACGCTGGCGTTTTCCGAAGACGGCGCGGTCACGGCCAAGACGGTGGAAATCCGCGCCGGCAACACGGTGACCTGCTCCGGCACCGCGCAGGACAGCGCTGCGCTGTTGCGGACGTTGAATCAGTTGCGCACCGCGGCGGGCGTGACGGACGTCAAGCTGGGGCAAATTCGCGGCAAATCGCCAATGCAATTCACGTTCGACATCCATTACGGCAACGGAGGCGGCAATGAAAATTGAAAATCGCCAGCAATTTCTGGTCGTGCTGACCATCGCGGTCGCCGCGCTGTTTGTCGGGGACCGGCTGGTTTTCGAGCCGCTGGCAAAATGGTGGAAGGTGCGCGCGGCGCAGGTCGCCGAACTGCGCCAGGAGGTGAGCAACGGCCGGTTGTTGCTCAAGCGCGAACAGGCCATCCGCAGCCGGTGGGACCAAATGCGCACGAACACGCTGCCCACCGACACTTCGCTGGCGGAGCAGCAGGTGCTCAAGGCGTTTGACAACTGGTCGCAGGAAAGCGGCGCCAGCATCACCGGCGTCACCCCGCAATGGAACAACGACGCGACGAATTACCTGACGGTGGATTGGCGCGTGGAGGCGTCCGGCGACCTCGGGACCCTGACCCGGTTCCTCTATGACATCGAACGGGACCCGATGCCGCTGAAACTCGAATCCGTGGCTCTCAGCGCGCGCGACGACACGGGCCAGCAACTCACGCTCGGCCTGCAAATCAGCGGGCTGGCACTCACCTCGCAAACAAAATGAATTTGCAACTGCCACAACGAAAATTTGCCGTGCCGTTGATTGCCGGGGCGGTCGCGTTGCTGGCCGCTGCGTTTTCCACAGCGGCGCAACCGACCAACGCAACGGATTTCGCGGCGTTCCAGGTCATCAGCCAGCGGAACATTTTTGATCCCAACCGCGTGCCGCATACGCGTTACCCTTCCACGCACGCCGCGCGCGTTGCCGATTCCTTTTCCTTTCTGGGCACGATGAGTTATGCGAAGGGCAACTTCGCGTTTTTCGACGGCACCAGCCCGGACTTCCGCAAGGTGCTGGAATTGAACGGCGACATCGCCGGGTTTAAACTCACCGCCCTGGCGCCGAAAACGGCGACGCTTTCGTCCGGCACCAACGAGATGATTTTGCCGGTCGGCACGCAAGTGCGCCGCGATGACGATGGTCATTGGGAGGTCTCGACCGACTCGGTGTCTTATTCCATCACGGGATCTTCCTATGCGTCCGGTTCCGGACGCCATCGCCGGCAGCGCGACGGCTCCGCGCGGAGCAACGCCTCGGCAACCTCCACTTTGGCAGCCGGCAATTCGCGGCCGGACGATTTAACCGCAGTCGATTTGGAAACCGACACCAATACGCCGGAAGCCCCTGCCCTTTCCAGCGGTGGGGCGAACGACGCGCTGACGCGCCTGATGCAACAACGCGCGCAGGAAGAACAACAATTAGGATCAGGACAATGAAAATCATGATGACACTTCTCCTGGCGGCGGTTTTGACCGCCGGAACTTTCAGAACCGACGCGCAGCCAAGCGGCACTTCGCCACCCGGCCCGGCTTCATCGGCGGCCTCAAGCGTGACGGAAGCGCAAACATCCGCGTCCCCCGCGGCGCCGGAACCGGTTTCCACGGCGGCGCCGAAAATACCGCCAGTATCAACGGCGGGCGGAAACGGCACCAACGGCCTGCGACTCAACTTTCGCGGCGTGCCGCTGGAGATGGTGCTGGATTATCTCAGTGACGCGGCAGGCTTCATCATCGTGCTCGACACGCCAGTAAGCGGGCGTGTGGATTTTTGGAGCGACCAACCGGTGACCAAGAATGAAGCGGTGGATTTGTTGAATTCCGTGTTGAACCAGAACGGCTACGCGGCCATCCGCGATGGACGGAAGTTGACGATTGTCAGCAAAACCGATGCGAAGACGCGCGACATTCCGGTGAAAACCGGCAACGATCCCGACGCCATTCCCAAAAACGACGAGATCGTCACGCAAATCATCCCCGTCCGGTTTGTGGAGGCCAGACAACTGGCCTCGGATTTATCGTCGTTCGTCTCGCCGCAGGCGACGATTGTCGCCAACGAGGCCGGCAACTCGATTGTCGTCACCGACACCCAATCGAACATCCGGCATCTGGTGGAAATCATCCAGGCGGTGGACAACAGCGCCGAGGCGGAAACGGAAATCCGCGTGTTCCACCTGCGTTACGCCAACCCGGCCGACGTGGCGAGCGAGTTGGACAGCATTTTCCCGAACAGCACCTCCGGCAACACCACCCAGACACCCATCCGCTTTGGCGGCGGCGGGCCGTTTGGCGGCTTCGGCGGATTTGGAAGGTTTGGCAACACATTTAACAATGCCGCCAATGCCGCCAATGCCAACAATACCAGCCAGAATGACCGCATCAAAAAGGCGACCCAAGTCACCGCCGTGGCCGATGCCCGCATCCAAGCGGTCATCGTGACCGCGCCCAAGGAGTTGATGGAGCAGATTGCGGGCATGATGACGGACCTGGACGTGTCCTCGCCGCGGGACCAGAAAGTTTACGTGTTCCACATGAACAACGGTGATCCGCAAGAAGCGGCACAGGTGCTGCAAAATATGTTCCAAAACGGCAACAACTCGCGCAGCGGCACGACCTCGTCGTCGCAGAACAGCGCGCTCATGCAACGCGAGCAGAACAACGCCGGCAGCGGCAGTTCGTCTGTTTCCGGCAGCAGTTCCACCACTGGCTTTGGCAACGGCATGGGCAATGGAAACGCAATTCGGACGCAATAAGGCATGAACCATTTTTCAACCCAAAGGCAAATTATGAAGACAAACAACTTCAAGAAATCTCTCGGCGGCGCTCTGGTTTTATTGTTCTGCGCCGCGCTGGCAACCCACGCGCAGCAGCGCACCACCGGCGGTGGCGGGTTCGCCCCTTTCGGCGGCGGGTTTTTCAATGCCTTCAACAACGCGAACCGCAACACCACCACCACCAGCAGCCAATACAACAACAACGGCAACGTCGGCAACGCGATTATCTACGTTGACCCGGACACCAAAAACATCGTCGTGATAGCCGACCAGCCGACGAGCGAACAAATCAGCAACGTCATCGCCAATCTCGACGCACCCAAGCCGCAGGTGCTCATCAAGGTCGTTTTTCTGGAGGTCCAGCACAACAATTCCTCGGACATCGGTGTGGAAGGCGGTTGGGCTGGCGCGAGCGGTAACACGCTCAACAGTGCCGGCACCGTGCTGGGCCTGTCCGGCTTGAATTCCGTGGTGACGAATTTTAACGCGCTGGGCCAGCCGATGGCGTCGGCGCTGTCGCCGGGTTCATCCACCTCCGCGTTTTCCAGCGGCGGATTTTACCAGATTGTCGGCTCTGACTTTCAGGCTACGCTGCGTGCCATTGCGCAGGCCGGCAAATCGCAGGTGCTTTCGCGCCCGTCCATCCTGGCGCGCGACGGCCAACTCGCGAAGATCGTCGTGGGGCAGGAGATTTACCTGCCCAGTGGCGTCACCTTCACCACGACGGGCAACACCACCACTCCCATCATCAATGGCAGCTATACCGAGGTGGGCATCATCCTGAATGTGACACCGTTTATCGGCGAGAATGGATTGGTTGAAATGATCCTGCAGCCGCAAATATCGTCGGTGGACACCTCGTCGCAGGGACAGGAAATTGCGGTGGGCGGCCTGCTGGGAAGCCCCGTGTTTGCGCCGAATCTCAACATCCGCTCCGCCGACACCGTGGTCGTGACCCCCGACTCGCAGACCGTGGTCATCGGCGGACTCATTGGCAGCCAAAAATCCTCCAGCGAAAGCAAAGTGCCGATTCTCGGCAGCATTCCCTTGCTCGGACAGTTGTTCAAGGCGAGCAGCAAGGCCGACGTAAAGGACGAATTGCTCATCTTCCTGACGCCGCATATTGTTCCCATGCCGTCACAGTTGTCCGCTCTGGCCGTCAGCGAGCAAAAACATATGCTGGCGCCGAAATCCTTTTCCGAGCAGGAATTGGATCGGTTTCTGGAACGCGTGCCGGTGAAAAAAAATCCATAGGCCGCGATTGAATTTTCTCCGCGCCAACGCTTAACTGACCCGACCATGCAACCGAAACACCGCAGCACTTTGATTTACTGCCTTCTGCTGGGGGTCTGGGTGCTGGTCATGGCCTGGCAGGTCGAGGAGCACGTCCGGGTCAGAAACGCAGCCCGCACTGCGCTCGTGAACCGGGCGAAGGACATTTCCACGACGCTCGGCATCGTGCTCCGGTCACAACGGCGCTTCGGCGGGGTGGTTTCCAAGGAGCGCATGGAAGCCTCGCTGGCGGAACTGGTCAAACAGGAGACAGTGGAATTAAAGGGCATTGCCCTGTTGAACGCCGCCGGGGACATGGTGGCTTCCGCCGGGACCGGGACCGATTTCCAAACCAGAGGAACCGCGGGCGCAACCGAACGCTGGGACTCGCAGACCGTGACGCTGGTGAACCCGGTGGATTTGGGCACGAACCTCACCTACGACTTTGAAGGCACCAACCCGCCGATTATTTTGTCCCGTCAGGATATTACCAACCGTTTTGCGACCAACCGATTCGGCATGCCGCCGCCGCGACCGCCGCCGGAACCTCCGCCGGGTGAGAACCCGACCAATCACATTGCTGCTGGTGGAACGATGCCCGTGCCGCCGCCGTTCGAGTTTGGCACCAACCGGGAACCTGCCCGCGAAGGCGGTTTCCGCCCCCGTTTCGGCCGGCCCCGCTGGATGAGTGAAGAAGAATACCAGTCGCTGCTTCAGAAACAGGGCGTGCACAGCTTTGTCATCGTCATGTCCACCCAGCCCATTCACACCATTTGCGACCAGGATTTCTGGCTCCGGTCCATCATCGTCCTGCTGGCTACGATTTCGGTCGTCGGTTCAGGGCTGGCGTGGCGGAACATTTCCAAAACGTCGGACCTGCAAATCCGCCTCGTCCGCGCCAGCGAGATGAACTCGCATCTCCGGGAAATGAACCTGGCCGCCGCCGGTCTCGCGCATGAGACGCGCAATCCGCTCAACATCATACGCGGCCTCGCCCAAATGATTTCCAAACAAAATGACGCGCCGGCGGAGCTTCGCGAAAAATCGCGTGCCATCGTGGACGAAACCGACAAGGTGACCGCGCAGTTGAACGAATTCATCAACTACTCGCGTCCGCGCGAAGTGCGCCGCTCGAAAATCGCGCTTAACTCGGCCGTGAACGAAGTCGTGCGCACGCTGACGCACGACATCGAAGAAAAGAAATTGCACGTCGCGACCGGCGGCGAACCCATTGCCATCGAAGCCGACGAACAACTGCTGCGCCAAGTCCTGTTCAACCTGTTGCTTAACGCTATTCAAGCGGTGGAAGTGAACGGACAGATTCAAATTCTGGCGCGGCACGTCAACGCCACCGAGGCGTTGCTCGAAGTGCGCGACGATGGCCCCGGCGTGCCACCCGACCGCCGCCAGGAAATTTTCAAGCCGTATTTCACCACCAATGAAAAAGGCACTGGCCTGGGTCTGGCCGTCGTGCAACAAATCGTGCTGGCGCACGGTTGGGAAATCGAATGCCTCGCCAACGAACCCAAAGGTGCGGTCTTCCGCATCACTCACCTGAAGCTCACGGTCTGACTGGATTCTTTTTAATCCAAAGGCGCAAAGGGGACGGAGTTTGATAGGGACGCCGTACGTCCTGATGCTTTGATGCAACTTGTAAAAGTTGCTTTGCGCCTTATTATCGGCGCATGAAATCACGGGATTGGGGTTGGCTGGTTTTGGTTTTGTTCTTCTGTTCAGGCGCAACAGCGTTGGTATATGAAGTCGTCTGGTCGAAGTTTCTCTCCCAAATGTTCGGCAGCACGATTTACGCACAAACGGTTGTGCTGGCCGCTTTCATGGGCGGCCTGGCGCTTGGGAACAAACTGTTCGGACGCTGGAGCGACCGGCTGCAACAGCCGGTGCGGGCTTACGGTTATCTGGAAATCTGCATCGGCATTTACGCGTTTTTCTTTCCAACGCTGGACGATTTTGCTGACCGCGTCTTTGTGAATATCGGCAGCGGTATCGCCCAACACACCGTTTTGCTTCTGACTTTGAAGGGCGCATTAAGCGCCACGCTGCTGCTTGGTCCGACTATTCTGATGGGTGGAACATTGCCGTTGCTTGCTGCGTGGCTGCAACATTTTTCCCCAGATGCCGGCCGCCGTTCTGCCAGGTTCTATTCGGTGAATTGTCTGGGGGCGGTCGTGGGCGCAGGCTTGGCAGGTTTCTGGCTCGTTCAAAATCTCGGCATGATTTCGGCGCTGCAAATGACGGCGCTGGTGAACGTGCTGGTCGGCGCCTCCGCCATGCTGCTCAGCCGCCGGTTTCAGCGGCATCCGCCTGCGGTCGCGTCCAAACCTGCGGTTGAACCGGAAGCCACCCTGGCCAGCACGATACAGTGGGCAGGGGCCATTGTTGCTTTGACCGGCGCTGTTTCCATGGGTCTTGAGGTGCTGGCTTCGCGCTCGTTGGCCATGATTTTTGGCTCTTCACTCCAATCGTTTGCCGTGGTGCTGATGGCCTTTATTCTGGGAATAGGCCTGGGCAGCGCGTGGATTGCCTCGCCCCGCCGCCGAGAACATTCGAGCGAGAAGATGATTGTGGTGTTGTTGTGCGTGGCGGCGGCTTGGGTGACGTTGCTGGTGTTCAACATCGAACGATGGGTGGACATTTATCGCATCGCGCGTACCGGTCTGGGCAGGACCAGTGTGGGTTACTGTTATCACGAGCTCCTGTCGGCGGGGATTTCCATTTTGATCTTTGGCCTGCCGGCGGCGTGCATTGGTGCGGTCCTGCCATTGATGATGCGAGTAATTTCGCGTCAGAGTCCGTTACTGGGGTGGAAAGTTGGCTCCTTGCTGACTTGGAACACGCTGGGCGCAGTCGCCGGCACGTTGTTGAGCGGGTTTGTGCTGATGCCCCAGGTGGGTTTGCGCAATGCATTCGGGGTGCTGGCGTTGGCGCTGGCAGTGGCGACAACGGTCTTTGCTTGGCGTTGCCGGTGGCGCATCGGCGCGGGCGCGGCAATTGGCTTGAGCATATTTAGCCTCAGCCTGTTTGTGTTTGGCGGGGAAGGCTGGCGGTATGTCATCAGTTCCGGCGCTTTCCGCTCGCGGGAACTCGAATTTGACCCCAATACCATGTCATTGCGCAAACATCGCATCAAAATCGTTTTTTACCAGGACGGGCCGGATGCCACCGTTACCGTGGAAGAGGACAGGAACAACCAACCAACGAGAGAACGCCGCCTGCGCGTCAATGGCAAACCAGACGCTTCAACCCGCACTGATCTGAGCACACAATTATTGGTGGCGCATTTGCCGATGCTGGCCAGACCCGGTGCCAAGGACGTGTTTATTTTTGGTCTTGGCTCAGGCATATCGGCTGGTGCTTTGCTGGCCTATCCCGTTGACCGGATAACGGTGGCTGAAAATTGCGAGCCGGTAATCGGTGCTTACGAATGTTTTACGAACTGGAACCGCCGCGTGCTTGAAGACCCTCGCGTGCAGCTGTGGCGCGAGGACGCGCGCACCGTGCTTAAGCTCAACCCTCAACTTTATGATGTGATTGTCGCGCAGCCGTCAAATCCCTGGACGGTTGGCATCGGCAGCGTGTTCAGCCGGGAATTCTATCAAATCTCCGCCAGCCGCCTCAAACGGGGCGGCATCATGACGCAATGGTTTCACGTTTACGAAATGCATGATGGTATTGTGGAACTCGTGCTGCGCACTTTCTGTTCGGTCTTCCCGTATGTTGAAATCTGGGACCCCGGCACCGGCGACATCGTGATGCTCGGCTCGCTGCAACCCTGGCGAAGCAGTCCGGATGTCTTCCGGCAAAGTTTTGGTTTCGCGGGGGTGAAATCAGACCTCGCTTCCATCGGCATTTCATCTCCAGAAGCGCTGCTGGCGCGACAACTGGCCTCGCAACGCACCGCTTTCGCCATCACTGGTGACGGTCCCATTCAAAGTGATCTATTTCCTGTTCTTGAATACGCTGCGCCCCGCGCGTTTTACATCGGCATCAGCGCCAAAATGATGGAACGTTTTGACGAACGGACGCGCCAACAATCGCTCGCGCCTTCAGCCAAACTCTCAACACTCCATTCCCTATCCGCACAAGATGTGGGAACTGTTTTTTTTCCGTTTTCCACCGTCAATGGAGAACTGTTGGAGAGCCTGCTGGGAAAGGGAGAGGGCGCAAATGTGCCGTGTGTGTTCAAAACAAATTCTATGTCTGCAACGTCTAAGGGCTTGGACGAAAGCACCGCGACATTAAATCAGGCAATTACGGATCTGAACACAGGTGGTTTGAAACAAGCCAAGCAACTGGTTGCGCTTGCCCTACGGCAAAACCCAACTAATTCACAAGCCGCCTATGTAGCGCGCATAATTGATCGAGAGCGATAGTTGCGTCCAGCCGCCAAGTAATTAGCCGAAATGTGGGAACAGCAATTTGGCGGATGCCACCTGTTTCAAGAACCGCACCTGTCATGATTTGGGGATTTCGGCGAGCATTCGCAAAACCAGCCGTCTGAAAATCTCTTTTGGCGACGGGCGCGTTCCGCTAGATTGGCAGCGTGGCAACCGAACTGCGCAACCGACCCGCGGAAACGCCCGTCCTCCGTAGCAATACTGCGGAGGGTGGACCGCGCATCCTGATCGTGGACGACGACCCCGGCCAGCGCAGCCTGCTGAATTCGTTTCTTCGCAGCCAAGGTTTTGAAACCGCGCTGGCGGATTCCGGCGAACGCGCCCTCGAAATGCTCCGTGCCGGCAAATTCGCCATGATGATTTCCGACGTGCGGATGCCTGGATTGTCCGGTCTGGAAACGCTGCGGCGCGCGCGCCAGGAACACGCCACCCTGCCCGTCCTGCTCGTCACCGCCTTTACCGACATTCGCGATGCCGTAGCCGCGATGCGCGACGGCGCCGTCAATTATCTGGCCAAACCGATTGACTTGGATGAGTTGCTCAATTCGGTGCGGCAGGCCATCGGCATTTCAAAATCCGCACCATTGCAATACGGCGAGGAGAAAAAGTTGCCGGATTATGTCGTCGCCCGCAGTCCGCTCATGCAGGCCGTTTTTCGGGATGCCTCGTTGATTGCGCCGTCCGAAACCCGCGTGTTGATCACCGGCGAAAGCGGCGTGGGCAAGGAAGTGGTGGCCGACGTCATCCACGCGTGGAGCCCGCGCGCGGCGGGTCCCATGGTCAAAGTCAATTGCGCTGCCATCCCCGAAACACTTCTGGAAAGCGAGTTGTTCGGACACGAGAAAGGCGCATTCACGGGCGCGTCCGCGAAACGGGTGGGGCGTTTCGAGCTGGCGAACGGCGGGACCATTTTCCTGGATGAAGTCGCGGACATGACGCCAGCGCTTCAGGCCAAATTGCTGCGCGTGACCCAGGCCGGGCTTTTCAACCGCGTGGGCTCCAACACAGACCGGCACACCGACGCCCGCATTCTGGCCGCCACCAACAAGAATTTGGAAGACGAGGTCCAAAACGGCCGTTTCCGGGAGGATTTGTTTTACCGGCTGAACGTGGTGGAGTTGAACATTCCGCCGTTGCGCGAGCGGCGCGAGGACATTATGCCGCTGGCCAGCGCCTTTATTGCGGAACTTACCAAGGGCAGGGCGCGATTTGCAGCGCCGGTGGCCGATTGTCTGACACGTTACTCCTGGCCGGGCAACGTGCGCGAGTTGCGCAACGCGGTGGAACGGGCCGCCCTGCTGGCCCAAGGCGAATTGATTTTCCCCGAACATTTCCCCGCGAAAGTGCATGCCGCTGAGGAGAAAT
>Ga0187874_10002220_pt1 | contig 15227 bp, 9 predicted proteins | sample June2016WEW_16_1_3_FD_132993 | JGI IMG/M metagenome (GOLD analysis project Ga0187874, IMG submission 132993) | Peatland microbial communities from SPRUCE experiment site at the Marcell Experimental Forest, Minnesota, USA - June2016WEW_16_150 | ecosystem: Environmental > Terrestrial > Soil >... | reverse complement strand
CCAGCATGCGAAGGTGGAAGAAGTTTAAGCATCCGCGCCCCCACACGGGAGAAGACGCGGAGCAGAAGATGGGGGAACAGAGGCGGAAAGAAGAGGTAGGGAAAACGTGGGGCGTCGCTACAAAATTCTGCTGATTTGCGCGTTTTCCCAGATGTTCTGGGCCCTGCCAGCAGCAGCGCAGGTAGAGTTTAAGGGTGTCACCGCCTCAATGAGCGGCAGTGTCGCCGCGGGGTATTCTGGCGACCTTAGCGGCGAAGGGGGAGGATCGGACCACGGGATGGTCTTAGGGGGTGCTGGCGCTCTGCAGGGTTCTTTCTATAACCCCAACTTCATCTCCTTTTCTGCGACACCCTACTACAACCGGTCGCAGTCAAACTCCGACTCGCAGTCGATCTTCGACAGCAGTGGCTACTCCGGAAATATCAACATTTTCAGCGGAAGCCGTTTCCCGGGGAACATCAGCTTCGGCCAGGACTATAACACTTCGGGATTGTATGGGATTCCTGGCACAACCGGGTTGACGACGAAGGATAGCAACCGCAGCTTCGGTATCTCATGGAGTGAACTGGTGCCCGGTCTTCCGTCCGCCTCGGTCTTCTTTACGCGTGGGTCCGGATCGAGTTCCCTGCTCGGCAGCGATGCGCAGAACGAGGTCAAGCAGGATAGCTATGGGATCCGGAGCGGCTATCGGCTTGCAGGCTGGAACCTGGGCGCCAGCTTCATTCACCAGACCGTGGATTCCAATACCGCTGGGCTCCTGGAAAGCGGCGAAAGCGGCGAGGCGGAGACTACAAACACCTCAGCCAATTCTTATGGATTCAATGTCGGGCATAAACTTCCCCTGAACGGTGGTTTTGGCCTCGGTGTTAGCAGGACAGATTACAGCTCCGGCTATGGGGGGAACACGAGTGGGTCGAGTAACGGCACGACGGACAATGCCTTCGCGAACCTCAACCTCCAGCTCTGGAGGTTTCCCATAACTGCAACCGCGGCCTATACAGACAACCTGCAGGGCGGTTTCGAAGAGCTGCTCCTCAGCAACGGAGGAACGGAAATGCAGACCAATCTCAGCCCTGAATCACGCTCGCTGCTGCTGAACGTGAGTACCGCGTATCATGTGATGCCTGACGTAACGGTCAACGGCTATTTAAGCCGCCAGGAAATGTACCTTTTGGGACAAAGTTACGGTATGACGCAAGTCGGGGCAAACGTCAATTTTAGCCTTGGCCGCCGTTTCAAGGGCTTGACCGCGACCATCGGGGCGAACGACTCCGCAGACCAACAGGGCAACACGGGGGCTACGCTGGTGGCTAACGTAAATTACACGGGAAATGTTGGCCACTGGGATTTCGGGGCGAATTTCGGCTACGACCAGAACGTCCAGACCATGTTCGCGATATACCAGACGTCCAGCATGAGCTACGGCGGTAACCTCCATCGTCGGCTTGCCAACGGCTTATCCTGGAGCCTTGGAGGTGGCGGCGGCCGTACCGCCTTTGAACAAGTAGCTGGTAATGGAAGCCAAGCGGAGACCGTCAACAGCAGCTTGTCCTGGCACGGATACACGGTGGGGGCCGATTTTTCGCAATCGAGCGGAACTTCAGTCCTCACCCCGGCAGGTCTGGTTCCGGTGCCGGCGCCGGTCGTTTCCAACAATTTGGTGGTTTACAGCGGCCAGGGCTACGGTTTCGGCTTTGGCGGTTCTCCGGTGCGGAGACTGTCGTTCAGCGTGGCATACAGCCAGGCGAACAGCAACACGCTGGGCCAGAGCTCGACCTCCAACAGCGTGCCCCCCAACAATAATAGTACTGAGCTGACTACTGGTCTGTTAACATACCAGTACAGGAAGTTGTATTTCAATGCGTCGGTTCTTCAGTTCCGGCAAAGCATCAGCGCTTCCGGTACTCCCCCGAGTCGGGTGACTTCTTATTATTTCGGGATTTCCAGGTGGTTCAAGCTATTCTAGATCGGGGGCGGAACGGAGGACCTTGCATGTGGGGGAAGGCCGCGTGCATTCTCCTGCTACTGCTTACCCCGCTTTGGGCGACAAAGAACAAAGAAAACTCCACCGTACTCCTGCCGCCCGACCTGCTGCTGGAAGGCGGCCGAAAACTCACCTACGAGCGCAGCTTCAGCACTGAAAAGGAAGTGCGGGGGAAGCCCGGGTTCTGGGCCAAGGTCCTGGAGGTCGTGGCCGGGGAGCCTGAATACCGGGAGATGATCCGCCCGTACAGCATCGCTGTCGATTCGCGCGGGCGAGCCATCATCACCGATCCAGGCGCGAGGGGCGTTCACATTTTTGACTTCGAGCAGCACAAGTACAAATTCATCCAGCGCGCAGAGAAAGACAAAGACCCGATGCTGGCTCCACAGTGCGTTGCCGTCGATACCCAGGACAATTTCTACGTCACAGATTCCGAGTCGGGGAAAATCTTTGTCTTCGACGCCAGCGGAAAGTTCAAGCATGCACTCGGCAGTCTGAAGGGTGGAGAAGGTTACTTCAAGCGGCCTACCGGGATCGCCGTGGATTCCGCGGCGCAGAAAATCTACGTGACCGACACGCTGCGGGACAAGATTTTCGTGCTGGATATGCAAGGCCAGGTGATGCAAACGATTGGGCAGCACGGCGCCGGCAATGGCGAGTTCCACTTCCCGACAGAACTGCGTCTCGACGATCGCAGTCTGATGGTGGTGGACGCCATGAACTTCCGCGTTCAACTTGTCGGTCGCAACGGGTCTTTTGAGGGAGCAATCGGCGAAATTGGAGATTCCGTCGGCCAGATGTTCCGGCCGAAGGCCATTGGACTGGACTCAGAAGGGCATTTGTACATTGTGGACGGGCTATGGGGCGTCGTGCAGGTTTTCGATCGCGAGGGCCACTTGCTGTATTTTTTTGGAGGAAAAGGTACAGGGCTGGGAGAGTTTCAGTTGCCTGCGGGTTTATTCGTCGATCATAACGACCGTATCTTTGTCGTGGATTCTTACAACCATCGGGTTCAGGTGTTTCGCTATTACGGACTGTCGAAGCAGGCGAGAGGAGCAACGCCTTGAGCAGGTTTGTGCTTTTCTGCGCTCTGATTATTGCGACGGCTGCGACCGAAGCGCAGGTTCCCACAACCAATGTGATCGGCATTCATGACATGGGGCCATTTGGCCAGTCGCCGATTAAAGGCGGCCTGACAACATGCCAGTACTGTCATGCCCCTCACTCCGGGTTGCACGCGGTTCAGCCTCTCTGGAGTCAGAAACTGTCGATAGTAACCAATTACACGCTATATACGGATCCGACCATGGTGAACCAGCCTCAGGAACCTGCCTTGGGTTCAGCCAGTAACCTCTGCCTTAGCTGCCACGATGGCACCGTTGCACCAGGGCAGACCACGCCCTACGGCCGCATCAAGATGAGTGGCTCCATGAATAGCCAGGACGTGTTTGGAACGAACTTGCAAGGCGTGCATCCCTTTAATTTCAAGCTGCCCTTGCAAAGCGCATCCAACCTGCTCCCGAGCCTGGTTTCGAGCGGTAAGACGGGCAGCCCGGCAGTAAAGTTGATTAGCGGCAACGTGCAGTGCACGACTTGTCACGAACCGCACGTCCAATCGATTGACCCGGTTGCCCAGGACTTCCTGGTGATGAACAACGCGGGTTCAGCCTTGTGCCTGGCCTGCCATGTGTCGGATCCAGGCCAGATAACCGGCACGTCTAGCCATCCAATTCGAGGAGGAGAGAGCGGAATAAGAGCGAGTTTATCTTCAAGTTCGGGCAAGTCGAGCACTAAGTTTAACCCGTTCACCTATTGGTTCAAGAGTGCACACGAGGAGACTTCGTACAAGGCGGCCAACAAGACCGCAAAGCTTGGACCTTACAGCAACACGAAGCAGAATGCCTGCCTTTCCTGCCACGCACCCCACAATGCTCCGGGCGCGGCCTCATTACTTAATGGACCGACTCAGTCCGTCCCGAATATGGACGCGACGACTCAGAACTGTATCACCTGCCACAACGGTGGCTCAAACCTCTCGCCCGCGATTCCCAATGTCTTTGCCGAGTTTGCCAAGATTGGGCATCCTTTCCCGACAGGAAAAAACCAGCACAGCGCGAACGAGAGTGCAGTACTGGACAACAATCGGCACGCGACCTGTGTTGACTGCCATGATCCGCATGCCTCAACCCAGACTGCTTCTTTCGCATTGACGACCATTCGTGGGTCCCAATACGGGGCGATCGGGATTAGCGCTTCGGACGGTACCAGTGTTCTGAGTCCTGCGGCAAATCAATTCGAAACCTGCTTGCGTTGTCACGGAACAAGTGCAGGCAAGCAAATCCTACCCCTGTTCGGCTATCTGCCGACGCGGATAGTTACAGCCGGAGACCCGCTGAACCTAATCCCCCAGTTCAGCGTTACGGCGAGGTCGAGCCATCCAGTGATGCATGACAGTAACAGTCCGTTGCCGCAGCCCAGCCTGCTGAAGTTCATGTGGAATCTGGACGGACATACTCAAGGGCGCGCGCTCAATACACGTATTCTCTGTACCGACTGCCACAACAGCGACGACAACCGCGAATTCGGTGGCAGCGGACCGAATGGACCCCACGGTTCGCAGTTCTCCCATATCTTAGAGCGGCGCTACGAGTTTAGTCGGGTTGCTGCAGGTGTCCCGCCCGCCGCCGGACCGGGAACGACTATCCAAAACCTTCTTCCTCCGATCGTGGACCCGGCGGCAGGCGGCCCTTATTCACTGTGCGCCAAGTGTCACAACCTCTCCAACATCATGTCGAACGCCAGCTTCAATACGCACGCTCTCCACATCAACGCGGGATTCTCTTGCTCCGTATGTCACACCGCACATGGAATCGGTGCATCCTCTGCAAGTGTCTCAGGGGAGCGCCTGGTGAATTTCGACCTGGGGGTGGTGGCCCAGAACGATAGCTCGAATGTCCCCATTTCCTACACGCGCAGCACGAGTACCTGCACTCTCAAGTGCCACAATGTCAATCACAACGCCGACGGTACAGTTGGATCTGCTGCGAACTCGAAAGCACTTGGGAAGGGCAGACGTTGAGGGGAATGCGAGATCCGGTGCGGAAGCCACGCTGCGGGTAGCTCATGCAGGGACAGACCGGGGGAGCGTGAAAAACGGGCATCCCGACCGAAACCATTCAGAAAAATCTTGCAGTGCGCGCGGCACGTAGGGTCTTCGACAGCGCCCCAATGCGCATACTTGCCTTACCGTTGTTGCTGACTGCCGCGCCAGTGTGCGCGGCTTTCTACATTACAGCTTTCTTTAACGGCGACATTTGGTGGCATCTGCGTACGGGGCTTTGGATCCTTCAGAACTACGGCGTCCCCCGCAGCGGTTTGTTTTCGCAGTATGTCGATAGGCCCTGGGTGGCCTCCAGTTGGGGATTCGAGGTTTTGACGGCTGGAGCCTACAAGCTGCTGGGTTTGAGAGCGTTCCCCGTGCTGCTAATGGGTTTCAAACTGGCGCTGGCCGCGGTGACCTTTCTCTTGGCGCGCGGTTGGCGCGGATGCTTCTGGTGCGCCGTTCTGCTTTCTGCCATTGCCCAGTATGTCATTGTTGATTTGCAGCCGCTCCCCATCCTTTTTTCGATTCTGTTCTTTGGTGTTGAGCTGCTTCTCTTACTGCAGAGCCGCCGGTGCAGTGACGTGCGCCCTCTATTCTTGGTGCCCGTGCTCTTTTTCTTCTGGGCTAACCTGCACGGACAGTTTTTGAACGGACTGCTCTTGCTGGGCTTGTACCTGGCGGCTGAGGTTACGGAATTTCTGTTGCATATTTCCGGTGTAAGCTCGTTTTCGGCACCCGCCCACTCTCTGGCGAAAGTCTCCGCGATCGCCGGGCTTTCGGTGGTCGCAACGCTGCTGACACCCTACTCGTTTCAGCTTTTCCCGAGCGTGTTCCAGACTACCTACAGCAAGGTGCTGTTCGAGGATTTCCAGGAGATGCAGGCCTTGGCTTTCCGGCGGCCGCAGCATTTTGTGTTGTTGCTGCTCGTCATGGCGGCATTTCTTGCACTTGGGCGGCAGCGCTCGCGGGATTTGTTCAAACTCGGCGCGATGGGTATCTTCGTAATGCTTGCATTCCGAGTCCAACGAGATGTGTGGTGCGTGGTCTTTCCGGCAATTGCTGTAATCGCCGACGCTGTGGCGGACTACCAACACGAACCTGAACCGCGGAAGAGCAGCCAGGGATGGAAATGGGAAAAGCCGCTGGTTGCGGTCCTCGTTCTGGTGGTGTTTCTGGCGGCGATCGTCCGCATCCCCAGCAGCAATGCACTGATGAACCAGGCTAGTCGAGTCTTCCCCGTGAAAGCCTGCGATTTCATCCGGGCGAATCAGCTTCCGGGGCCCCTATTCAACACGTATTCCTGGGGGGGGTTCCTGATCTGGTATCTGCCGGAATATCCAGTTTCTATCGATGGCCGTTTGAATCTATACGGCGACGAAATCAATGAGAGATATTTCAAAGTGACCGACGGTACTCAGCGTCTCGAAACGGATCCCAGTTTTACCCGTGCCCGCACCATCCTACTTGAGCGGAATTCCGGCATGCTGAAAGCGCTGACGACGCTGCCTGCGTTGCGTGCGCAATTCCGTGTGGCATATCAGGACGATGTGGCTACGGTTCTGGTGCGGCAGTAAGAACGCGTGCGGAAGCTGTCGCGTGAAAAGGTGTTCCGGTGCGTTCCTCTTCCCAGTAACGGACAGCGGGGCCGCTGTCAGTGTTGACAGAAAACTAACGCTTACTCAAATGACTTTGAAAAGGGACCACTCAATGGACGCGACAGCAAAGCAACAAGAGCAGCAGATAGAACTTAGCCCCTGGCAGCACTGCGCGTTTTTCCTGCTCGCCTGTGCCGCATTGGTCGCGAGGCGGCCGGATGCGATATTCCACGCACAATTCTGGGCCGAAGATGGGCGCGTCTGGTTTGCGGATGCCTATAACTTCGGATGGTGGGCTGCGCTGTTCCGCCAAGACGGGGGATACCTTCAAACCTTCCCGCGCCTTGGAGCTTCGCTCGCGCTGCTTGGACCATTATTCCTAGCCCCTTTGGTGCTTAACCTCATTGCGATCGCCGTGCAGGCTCTCCCCGTGAACCTGCTGCTCTCCTCCCGGTCTTCGGCGTGGGGCAATCTGCGTTCCCGCGCCTTCTTTGCGAGCATGTACCTGGCGCTGCCGAATTGCAGAGAACTGAGTGCCAACATTGAAAGTTCACAATGGGTGCTGGCTCTGTGCGCCTTCCTCCTGCTTGTAGCGTCCATACCGCGAAGCGCCGTGGGCCGACTATTCGATCTATCGGTCCTGCTGCTCTGTGGCCTGACGGGACCGTTCTGCATTTTCCTGCTGCCCATCGCGCTTTTCCTGGCATGGAGGCATCGTGATCGCTGGCGGTGGGTGCCAGTTGGTGCTCTTGCGGCGCTCTCTCTTGTTCAAGCGTGGCCACTACTGCTGAACACGGGGTTCTCCAGTCGCCCCCATTACGCCCTGGGCGCCAGCCCTGCATTGTTCACACGCATACTTGCCGGCCAGGTCTATCTTGGGACATTGCTGGGGCACAATGAGCTAGCGGCGCATTCAGGCCCGCTGCTCTTTGCCGGTTCGCTCATTTCTCCCGCGCGGCTCTTCATCTTCCTCCTCTGTGTAGCTATTGGCGGAACTGCCATTGTCGCAATCTGTTTTGTCAAGTCGGCCGTGGAAATGAAACTTTTTCTTCTTCTTTCCACCATGCTCCTTGCCGCTTCGCTCATTTCTCCCACGGCTTATCCGCCCGCCGGAGTTTCTGTCTGGGAACTGCTGGCGGCCGCGCCCGCCATTCGCTATTGGTTTTTCCCCACGCTTGCCTTCGCATGGTCACTCCTATGGTGTTTTCGCAGCCGGGCTGCCCTTCTTAAGATTGTTTCGGCTTACCTTCTGATCCTGATGTGTATCGGAATCCTTCGCGACTGGAGACATCCAGCCTTTCAGGACCTACATTTTGCGGAATATGTAAAGCGCTTTGAAGCCGCGCCAGTGGGAACAACGGTTACCATCCCGGTGAATCCGATAGGCTGGGACCTGCGGCTCGTCAAACGCTCGCCGGGACAGTAGACTTCCTACCTTTGATCTCTTTGGATAAGATTCGCCAAGGCATCTTCCCACGGGGCAAGACGCAACCCAAAAAGCGTGCTCGATCTTGTTGCTCTGTCCGAAAGCGGCCAGAGCAACGAGGAGCATCACAATCGGGATTTTCCGCTACACGTTTGTTTTCTGGAGAGTCGCTACCTACGAGCAAACACCACGGAAAGCGGATCCTGATAGACCAACCGGAATCGTGAATCAATGGTCAGGAGTTTTGCCAGCGGGAGTTTCTGGGGCAGCAGCACCAGTCCGGCCTCATTCAGGTAGGGATCCGAGGTGTACGATTCGCCTTGAGAGCTGTTATATGTGAGCAGGTCCAGTTCATCCCCATACAGATCGTTTCGTCCATCGACCACCACCGGGTATTGTGGCAGGTACCAAATCAGAAAGCCGCCCCAGTCGAGATGGTTGTATAGGGGCCCTGGAAACGAGTTCTGACGCACAAAGTTGACGGCATTCACCGGATACTCTCGGCTGATGGCCCGGTCCAAGTCGCGGGTATTAAAGCCGTTGTTGCGCGCAGTCAGCCACAGCAACATCGCCAAGACGACCCCCACACCGGCCAGCTCCGGAAGCTTCAGCACCGGTATTGGCGCGCTTTCCCCGGTGCGTAGGTCGGCAATAAAAGCCGCGGCGCAAATAGACACAAACCACGCATCGCGCTGGGTGCGGAAGGCAATGACGCTGGCAACGATCAGCAACAAGAGCTTGAACAGGTCCAGTTTCCTCCGCCATCCTACGACGAAAAACGCGGACGCCGTCAACAACAGCAGCACATAATGAGTAAAGAACTTGAAGTCTAAGGCCGACAATTCCTGAATCATGAAATAGGGCACGTGCGAGTTTGAATACGCCGCTACCACGTGATACAGGTGATACGTGTACGGCCCAATGAAAGAAGCAGCGAAACAGGTGAAAAGAACCCCAATCAGCCCGGAAAGAGGAAGCGTGGGTGGCTGAATGAAGTCAAGCTCGATTCCAGCCGAACTTGCTAGTCGCTGAAGCATGTTGACCCCCACGAACATCCCCACCACGAACAGTCCATAGATGAACTGGATGTGGATGTTAGCCCAGAGAACAAAAACTAATGGCAACCACCACAGCAACTGCATCCTCCCCGTGCGCTGAGCCTCCAAGAGAAAAGTAAGCGCGACCGTGAACAGGATCATCGTGACAAACACAGGCCTGGGCATGAGACTAAACAAAAAAGCGAAGCTTCCGACGAGCGCAAGAATCCACGCCACCCAGAATCGTCCGGAAAGGCGGTGCAGCATCCAGAAGAGTACGAAGGTGACTGCTACGGTCAGCAAAATTCCGAACAGGGCAAATCCAACCAGCCCGAACCAGGCATAAGCGCGCGACAGCAGCACCTCATAGCCCCAACTATAGGCCACCCAGGGGCGCGTTGCGGCAGTGCGCGAAAAAATGCCGACGTAGGGAACGGCATGCTGTTGAACGATCCAATCGCCGACTTTGAGATGCCACCAAATATCCGGGTCGCGAACCGTTGTCCTGGAGCTGAAGGCAATCGCTGCCATTAAGATCAACAAGGACGAAAGGGCAAGCAGCTGTAACGCGCGTAGCCTCAAAAGACTGCCCAACTCCTGGAGCGCGCTCATTGTTCGGAACACCTCGATGTTTAAACTGGCGTTATGACCGCAGTTCGCGTTGGCCCGCACGGCTGGCGCAAACTCTTGTCGCAACGACATCCCATGTCGCAAATCGTGCCGCTTCGGCCATGCTTTGCTTTTCCCAAATGCCTCGACCGAATCCTGTGTAATCGGGCGCCTCGGCTTATGCTCCCGACATCTGCACGCCGGTTCCCGCTAACGGTGAATGCTAGCCGCAGCCGCGCCACAGCGAAACGCCCTGACATAATCGTTGGCGACTGCCGGGTGTTGACTCCAAATCCAAGATGACGGCTCCCGCCACACGCGGTCTGAGTTCTCCACCACGACTGCATCGATGCCATACTCCCGGCACGTAGCGTCTAAATTGCCGCCATCCGGAAGCTCGAATAGCCCAGCGAGTTTCTGCAGGCGCAGAGCACAGAGGCCAGGGTCACCGCCAAAGGCTGTCCCACATCCGGGCTCGCCAGCGGGGGTAGCGGCAGCGGAGTCATGACCGGAATATAGCATGTGCAGGACGGCATGCACCGTAGCCGGATTGCTCTGCAGGATTGCTGAAGAAGGCAGTTGCGCATCAAGAACTTCATAGGCCGACCGCAGCGCATATGCCCGTTTTCCGAACTGCCGGTCCGGATCCACCCAGCTTAGTCCCGTAATCGCCCCGCGATCGGAGAGGATCGGGAACATGCGCAGCATGAACACCTGGTACGCAGTTCCGAGCATGCCTAGAATCAACAGCGTCGCGAGCGCCCCGCGAGCCCACGGACGCGGCGCGGGTTGTAGCGCGACGCCGTGAAACCACCAATCATGAACGATCGTCGCCCCCCATAGCAGTAGGATCAGTTGCGCCGGAAGGAAGCATCTCCATCCTAAGTCGTTAGTGCCGGTGGTACTCGAACGCAGGAATGTGCCGATTAGGAAACTAGTCATGACCAGCGTCCAGGCAGCCAGTTCGTTGGCGCTGGCATCAACGCTGCCACGCACAAGCTGCCGCAGGCGCAGAAGGCCGATGGCGAGAAAGAACCCGAGTTCAAGCGCATAGTTGATGGGCAGAAAGACCACGTTGGCGACGGTCATCGCGGATTGCGTCCGGAGGTTGATGCCGATTTGTTGGGCGAAATGAAGCCCTAGTGGAAACGGGCGCAGCGCAAATTCCACAAAAGCGGCGCCGCTGGCGGGACCGCGAAGGCTGGAAAGGTAGGATAGTGCCCAGAGCAGCGCCACCGCACCCGCGCCCACGAACATCGCTACTTCTAGCCAGCCCTTCCGCGTGATCAACGCCAGCAACCAAAGAACGACAGCAACTACAAACGTGAACGTAACGTAAACGGACATGCCCGCCGCGCTGGCAAAGGCCATCCCCGCCACGATTACAGGTCCAGTGGCCCAGCTGCGATTAGCGTCGGCCTGGTGACGCAGCAGCAAAAATGCAACGAAACATGCGATCAACGCGGCGACGTGGTGCGGCACCCACAGCAAGGAGCCAGCCCAAGAGGTGATCTGTGCTTCGTTCCAACACTCCATATCATCCAGCCACAACCGTGCCGCAAACCCAAGGTAGAAGGTCGGCAAAAGGTCCAGGCCGGTGACACAGAGCAGGCCAACCCCGAGCAAGGTTTTTCGCTCGATGCAAGTTTGGACTCCCACCAAGAACTTGAGGCCGAGCGCGATCACGCACATCAGGCCCAGTCCGCACCAGGAGACGCCGGAATACACCACGTACCGCGGTGACAAATGGAAGACCTTCATGGGCAGGCTGCAAAATAGCAACCACAGGTAGTGATAGCGCAAAGGTGCCGCTGCATTGCCAAAGAAAGGATTGTTCGGGGGGATATGGCGGGCGACCGCGGCCGTCATGGCGGTGCGTACGGAATGGTCATAAGCGACAATTGGCGGATAGAGCTTGTCCCCGATTTGCAGATCTACCAGCGACCCAATGGCTGCCATCCCCCACAGCGCCATCAGGCCCAGAGCAACCCAGATGTACATTGAAAATGTGTATTTTGAAACGGACCGCAGCTGCGCTCGCCGAGCTTCCTTTACCAGAAGCAGCACGCAGGCAGCGGACACACCGATATAGAACGCCCAGAGCCCCGGTTCCAGGAACCGTGCAAGCAGATACGAAAGCATCGGGCAGATGGCGATTGTGAGTGGGACTGCGAGAATCAGCCGCAGAACCGGACGCCGCTGCCGGAACTCGAAGAGGTCGAGTGCCCACCCCGCTACATACCCTGGGGCGAACATGAATGGGAGAAGCGCGAGGCATGCCTTGAGGATCCCTAGCGTGTCGACCACCGTGAAATTTCGCATGGAATTCGTGGCAGTTCTGAGCTTGTTCTTCCGGGCGCGGACGGTCTCCGGCTACAGCGCCGGATTATCGGCCTTGGTGCCCGGAGGGACGTTTAAGTGTTCCATAACTAGTTCGTATCCAGCTCGCAGGTGTTTCAAAAACAGCGGAATGTCGCCAGCAGCGTTTGGAGTTCTTTGGGGCCGCTTTTGGTGCCTGGACTGCGCTTCCATTTTGACCTCGCTGTTCTGTCGCCCACCTGCGGTTTCAGGTCACTTACCGGGATCAAATTGCGACGGTGCTTGCCCGGCGCTAGGGCGGGTGCGGCGGAGGATGAAATAGACCTCTCTTTCGTAAACAGAACGTTTGTAGAGATAGTAGCCGTCCGAAAAATGAACTATCTCATACCCTTGGGCAGTGAATTGCGGGATACTCTCTTGAAGCATCACTTCCGGCCGCTGGGCATAGGCAACCAGATACTCGGGATTCACTCGCTGTAATTCGTCCACCTTAAAGGTGTTGCCGTCGAAGGGCAAGCCCTGATGATAGTACGCGGTCGGAATGTTGGCGAAAATGTTGTGGTCGAAATAGGCCTGTACCGCGACTATCCCATAGAGAAATCCGAACATAGGTCCATGATCGGCGCCCACCGATTTCAGATACCTTGCCGCGTCTTCTGCGCCGCTGTAGGGATAGAGATATTCGCGGCGAATGACCACTACGGCGTCCCAGATATTGACCGCACACAGGCAGAGCAGCAAGAAGACCATGCCGTGCGCCGCCCAGCGCTCGCTAACACCGAAGGCGTGGCGCTCTTGCTGGTCTGGCCAGGCGATCCACAGCCCAGTGATCGCAGCAATGAACACCGCCCCGTGGTGGTGCGGATATCCATGCACGACTGAATAGAACGCAATCAACAACACTACCGGCAGTGCAAAGAGCAGCAATTTACGGCGCAAATAACACCACGCGCCAGCAAGCAAGATGAACAAGCTCGAAGGCAGCCAAGAGTCGAAGAAGGCCCCAGAGATCACGGCCCTCAGCTTCACGAGCGCGCTGGGCTGCAGCGCCTGAGCAGCTGGGGACAGCTTCGCAAATTCCTTCTTCACTACGAACGCCCCAACGTCCGGCGTCGGCTTCAAGATGATGAAGATGAACAGAAAGGTCAGTGCCATCACGGCGACGCAAATCCGGTATCGCGTCCGCACTCCCTTTTCCAGAGTGCGCCACGAGCGAACGGCTTCAATCAGGTACGCCAGCCCGAAACAGCCAGCGAGAATCGTGCCGTGCAGACTCAAGTTCGCCAGCAACACCAGCACCACTGTCATTCGTTCGGGATGCCGGATGTCCTTGAAAAGGATGGCGGCGGCGAATGCCAGCAGCGGCAGGAGCGTGTAAGGCCGCGCGATCACCGCGTACTGGTAGACCATGAAGTAGGTAAAGGCCAGCGGCCAGCGGATGATCCGGGGAAATGGCGCCTTGAAAATCAGGAGCGCGACTCCGGCGGTCGCGCCGACCATGCCGATGTATCCGAGCGCGCCATATTTCGCGTGGAACACGTGCTGCGCCACCCACAGGATCGTGTGCCACAGGCCGGGAGATCCCTCGTAACGCAGTTCATGAAACCAGATGGTGCGCAGATCGAGATCACGCGCAATCAGCCATGCTTGGGCTTCGTCCGCCCACTTCTCGTGATAGTTAATGGTGAAACTGACAACTACGATCCACAGGCCGAACACACCGAAATCCCCGATTCGCCACCAGAGGTTGAACGAAGAAGCGGGGGAGGAAGATGGGAACACGGCGCTGGAAGCGGGGGCGGGCGGAGTGCCGTGGTCGGGCGCGGGTTGCGCCGCAGGAGGACCGGCCAGCGGGTCGCGGAGAGCGCTGGTCTCGTCCGTTATTGCCTGGTCCGTCATAGCGCGACTTCCCCACTGCTCGAGGGTGTGGGCGTCTGAATCACTTCGTGGTCACCACGGTCTCGTCCCCGCAAAGATCGTTGCGTCGGTCGATTCGCTCCCACTCCGGCCAGCAGCGCTACCAAAACGCATAACTGCAGCAACCGGATTCGCAGAAGCGCCAACAACTCCTGCACAGTACTCAAAGCTCAGTACTCAAACCTCAGTACTCCCCGGTTCGGTTTTTTCCGCCATGCCCTTCCAGGAAGGTACTTAGGAAACGAGCTCTAGGCGGGGCTTGCCACGTTCCTGACTGGAACGCGGGTCACTGCTTTTGCCGCTTCCTCGCCGGCTGCGCCGGCCTCGTGGTATTCGGCGTCCTGGTTCACCGCCCAGACATCATACTTCCGCTCGCCCGCCAGAATATTTTTTGCGGTAAGCATTGCGGTCATCATGGCGTGATCCTGATTGTTGTACTTATGCATGCCATTGCGGCCCACCAGGTGAAGGGTCGGGCAGTTTGCCTCGAGAGCCCTACGAATCGTGTCGACGTGCTGTTGGTAAGTCTCGTCATAAACCGGATACGCCTTGGACTGCCGGATGACGCAGCCATCGACCACATCCGCACTGGCAGCGAGATTTACCTGTTGGATCTCCCGCTTGGCCAGTTCGATTAGCTCACGGTCACTCGTGGTCCACAGTCCATCACCCTCGAAGCAGAAATATTCGAGACCATAGGAGCAATAGCCGGCATCGGGAACCATCTCGGGCGACCACGACTTGTAATTTTGCACGCGGCCAACCTGCACACTGGGATCGTGGATGTAAATCCAGTTGTCGGAGAAACGGCCGCGTTCATGCACGATCAGTCCCACGGTCAGGAAGTCACGATACCGCAAAGAGCGCGCAGCCTGGAGGGCGGCTTCGGGAAGTTGCGGTTCGATCTGTGCCACCAGCTCCCGGATGGGCATGGACGAGACCAGGTATTCGGCGCGATATTCTTCCAAGTCGCCGTTGGCATCGCGGGAAGTCACGACCCAGAGATTGCTGGTGGAGTCGAAGCGGCAGCCAACTACTCTGCGACCCAGCTTCACTGCGCCGCCCAGCTTGCGGACTTTTTCCGCGCACGCTTCCCACATCATTCCCGGTCCCTGTCGCGGATATCGGAACGTGTCGATCAGCGTCTTCACGACCTGCTTGCGGTCGTTGGATTGGGATTGGGATTTTCGCTTGGTGAATAGGGCGTGCTTGATGGCCGAACCGAGCGACAGCCCCT
>Ga0187874_10002214_pt1 | contig 15259 bp, 14 predicted proteins | sample June2016WEW_16_1_3_FD_132993 | JGI IMG/M metagenome (GOLD analysis project Ga0187874, IMG submission 132993) | Peatland microbial communities from SPRUCE experiment site at the Marcell Experimental Forest, Minnesota, USA - June2016WEW_16_150 | ecosystem: Environmental > Terrestrial > Soil >... | reverse complement strand
AGTGTTATTGACGCCAACGGCAACAACAGACCAATCGGCACTACCACAACTAATGGCATGGGGACGTTCGCTTATACTTGGACACCTGACATTTCAGGCAATTACACTGTCATCGCCACCTTTGCAGGTACAAACGCATACTATGGATCTTCAGCTGACACATACTTCTATGCTAGCTCGCCACCGGCAACACCAGCGCCAACCGCTACACCTGTAACAGGCCTAGCAACAATGTCAGCCCTAACTTATGGAATCGCCGCTGCAATAATCGTAATAATCATCGCAATCGCCATAGTCGGCTTACTCTTACTAAGAAAAAAGCCATAAAAACAAAACAATAAAACAACCACAATCCCTCTTTCTTTTTCTTTTTTATTTTTAAACGAAATTAATTCCGTTTCTATTTTGGCCTTATCAACCTTTGCTTTTATCCCTACCGTTTATGTTGGTCTTTAGCCAAGGCTTCTCTTAAGAAAAAGTGAACCTTTACATAAGTTGCTTTAAACTGAATTAGCCGATAATCCTGCTTTGTGGAAACGCTTAAAACTATCAGTTGATATTTTAGCGGTTGAATAGGAGAAATGCCTTTTGGTTTCAGCAGAAAAAGGTAAACCAACCGTTGATGAGTTGCTTGCGAAAGCCAAGAAGCCTGCACAGTTAGCTTCTCCAATGCACAGGTTTTATGAGGGAAAAATGCAGGTCATCCCTAAATGCGCTATCAGAAGCGTTGACGACTTTGCCGTTTGGTACACCCCAGGCGTGGCTACGCCATGTAGAGAAATTCAAGCTGACCCTGACAAATCATTTGAATTAACTAATCGCTGGAATTACGTAGCAGTGGTTTCAGATGGAACGCGTGTTTTAGGTTTAGGCGACATAGGTCCTGAAGCGGCGTTGCCTGTGATGGAGGGAAAAGCGCTTTTGTTCAAGTATTTAGGCGGCGTTGACGCGTTTCCAATTTGCCTAGGAACCAAGGACCCAGATGAAATAGTTAGGATTTGTAAAGCTCTTGAACCGTCTTTCGGCGGCATTAACCTTGAAGATATTGAGAAACCAAAATGTTTTCATATTCTTGAGAAATCCTGCGAACAACTGAATATTCCAGTTTGGCATGATGACCAGCAGGGAACCGCCACGGTGATCTTGGCAGGGCTAATTAACTCTTTCAGAATCGTGGGCAAAAAACCGCAAGAAAGCTTAATCACATTGGTTGGGTCAGGAGCAGCAAATATTCGGACAGCTTATGTGCTTATGCGGTGGGGCATTAAACCAGGCAACATAATACTTGCCGACAGCAAAGGCGTTGTTCATAAGAGCAGAAAAGACATCACAAAAGAAGAAGATCCATGGAAATATGATGTTGCACAGAAAACTAACGCTGAAGGCAGAACCGGCGACATCCAAGAAGCATTCAAAGGCGCGGATGCAGTTGTTGCTGCTTCAAAACCCGGTCCAGGCACCATTAAGAAAGAATGGATTAAAACAATGGCTAAAGATGCAATAATCTTTGCATGCGCTAACCCAATACCTGAAATTTGGCCTTGGGACGCAGAGGAAGCAGGAGCACGAATTGTAGCGACAGGTAGAAGCGACTTTCCCAACCAAGTGAACAACAGCTTAGGGTTTCCAGGTATTTTCCGAGGAGTCTTAGACGTTAAGGCAAAAACTGTCACAGACGACATGTGCATTGCAGCAGCGCAGGAACTGGCAAATTACGCCCAAGAACGTGGAATAAACGAGAAGGATATCTTGCCTAGAATGGATGAGTGGGAAGTTTTTCCAAGAGAAGCGGTTGCATGCGCATTAAAATCAATCGAGCAAGGCGTTGCAAGAATAAAACCCAGCAAGAAAGAATTATACGAACGGGCTTCCGCCATAATACAAAACGCCAGGCAATCAACTGAACTGTTGATGAAGCATGGATTAATTAAGCAGCCTCCAACTGAGAGCGAACTTTTGAAACAATCTTCGAAGTTCGCCCAGTTTGCTTGAAAAGTTAGAGGTTGCATGGGAAGTTATTTAGGTAAAATCAGTCGTAGCCCAAATGGATTCACGAAGCAAAAAAGTTTAACAAAAATAAAAAATGTGGTTTTGAATTAAAGTGGTGTAATTTTTACTATATTTCTTTTTTCAAGCCTTCGCAGCGCATCTAAGCACTCATCTTTTTTCTCGCCAGTAATATTTAGGTTGAGCATTATGTCCCTAACTGAAACTTCTGCTTTACCGAAATTTTGATGACGCTTGTAAAGATGTTGGACAATAGATTTTTCAAGCTTCCCACATCGCCAAGTAGTGTTGCGAATTAAAACAACGATGGTTCGGACAAGTGTCTGCTCTTTTGATTTTCTTCCTCGCGAATCTCCCATCTCGCCCCACTGCTCCATGTAAAATGCACCATAGTTTTTAAACGTTTGTTCCTCAGTGGAATAAAGCTTTAATCTTGGGAGATGGCAATTGTTTTATAGTGTTTTTTTGAGGTACAAGCCGTGTTTTTTGCCGTAGTATTTTTCTAGTCTACTGATTTTTTGGTACCCGTTGCTTTGGTAGAGTTTTAATGCGGTTGTGTTGTCTTCGCGGACTTCTAAATGACATTCGGTTATACCCTTTTGCTTGAGAATGTCTTCTGTTTCTTTTAGCATTTTGCTTGCAATGCCTTTTCGTCGGTAGGTTGGGGTCACGTTTATTGTTATTATATGCCCGTAGAGTGTATTGTTTTCTATTTCTACTTGTGCTATTATGAATCCTGCTATGTCGCTGTTTGCTTTGGCTGCTAATGCGATTGTATTGTAATCTGTAAGCAAGTAGGCTATTTGTCGTTTTGTGAAGGCTTCTTGGTCAAAGCATTGCTCTTCAATTTCACAGAGCTTATCGATTAGCCTGATGGAAGCGGTTTCAATTTTTATTTCCATTTTATTATCTTAAGAATAATTAGGGTAGAGGGTCGATTTTAATTTTTTCTGTGTTTACCGCTGAGGATACAGCTGGTTTTAGTTCAAGCCATTGCTGGGCTCCAAAGCCTATAATGAAGAATAACCACAATGTTATGATTCTTGTAAGTATAGTGGCTGTGGCGCTCAGTGCTCCAGGGACACCCATTGAAATGAAAAGGGTAGTCATTACTGCCTCTGGAAGCCCAACTTCAAACGGTATACCTACGGGAATTGATTTGACAGCTAAGAATATGGCTGAAGTGACGAGAATTACACTCCATGAAACTGGATGCCCAAGCGATACAAAGACAAGGTATGGTATGCTTAGACTAAAAAACCAAGATATAAGCAAATAGACCAGTGAATAAGCTATAGTCCTTGGGTTATGCCTGAACTCTTTCATTGAATCATGAAAGTGCTCTGTAATTTCGACAGCTTCTTCTTTCAATTTTCCCAGTTTCATTTTTCCAATACTGATTTTTTGCGCAAACTTTGTTATCCAATTGACTACTTTTAAGGTCCATTGCCGCTTGAAAGACAAAACAATCATTAAAACAAGTATTGCTATTATTGCTGCCGCAACTAATATAATCAGGTTGAAGACCAAGGGGTTAACGTTGCCTCCAAAGGTAAGTAACACTAATCCTGCGATTAGTGCAAAAGCGTTTATTGCGGTGCCAAGAAGCCTATGAGCATAGAGTGACGCTACCACTTTTCCGAATGAGCCGCATCCGTCTCTTGTAAGCAGATATGTTCGGGTTACTTCTCCGCTAATGGATTGCGCTGGAACAATGGTGTCAACGTACATGCCGTACCAAACATAGAGGTAAGCTCGAACTATAGTCATTTTGATGGAAAGATGATTGGTTAACACATGCCAGGAAACTGTAAAGAATAACACTTGAAATAAACCGAACAATATGGCTATCGAATAAATAAGTGGATTGGCGGTTTTCGCGGTGGCAAATATTCCTAAAATGTTTACTTGGAACACATAAATGTACAAGAAAAATCCAACTAAACCTAGCAGTGGAAAAAGCACTGACTTCCAAGATAATTTTAGTTTAGGCGGTTGCATTTTGGTTCTTTGCACCCATGGCAAACGGTGAAATGTCTATTTGCTATTATATACTTTGCCTAAATCCATGCCTATGTTTCTTCAAGCAAGCATGTTCTTCAGCGGTTGGAGAAAGCGAACACTAAAAAGGTTAGACAACCAACTTAATTCAGGGATAGTCAATACGGAAATTACTGTTTTCCATAAGAAATATTATTACTTAAAATATTATTTACAATTAAGAATTATAAAAAGACAAAAAAGGATTAGGTTTTTTAAGACTTGAAGCTTTTAGTATCTTGGTCTGTAACCGCCGCCGCCAGAGCCTCTTCGATCTCTGTCTCTGTTGCCACCGTAACCTCCGCCGCCACCGCCGCGTCTGTCTCTGCCACCGTAGCCGCCGCCTCCGTACCCTCTACCGCCGCCTCCGCCGCCTCTGTATGGTCGTCTTTCTTGCTCGTATGTTTTGCTGGATACGTTGTTTTCAGTGTTTACTTCTACTGCGAGTGGTTCTTTTGCTGGTTCGAGTTTGCCGTATTTGCCGATGTTTAGGCGTATGTTGCCTTTGAATAGGGTTACGTAACCGTTTTCTACGCGGATTGTGTCGTTTTCGTTGACTTTTTCAATGTTGTCGTCCCAGAGTGTCACGTATACTACGCCTGTTTCGTCGCCGACCAGTGCGTCGCTTACTTTATGTGGGGATCCGTCTCTGCCCATTGGGATTTCGCGGATTTCTGTTTTGGATACTACTTTGGCCGTAACGTTAACCGCTTTTGATTGTGGGGTTAAGTCGCCGACTTTTGCTTCTACTGGTGTCTTTTTGTTTTCGAAAAAACCTTCAACAGCCAATTGGTTCAACATCCTAGTTTTTGATTCTAAGACAAAACTACATGTTCTCTGCACTTAAGTATTTCGCTTTTGCTATTGTGGTTTTTTTGGTGTTTGTTTTGGGAGGTTTTGGGGGTGGTTTTTGGGGGTGTTTTTTTGGTTTAATTTTAAGTTGCGATTTTGTGGGTGGTGTAAGTTGCGACTTTTTGTTTGTGATTTGGTTATGTGTATTGCTGGCGGGTTATTGGCGGGTGTTTGCATCAACACTGTTTCAACATAGTTCAACATAGAAATAATCCCCGCACTTTCAACATGAAACAGTGCTTTTTCTACATGGGAAGAGTTTAGTTTTTGTTGGTTTTAGCCAAGGTTTTAGAGCTTTCCCGAGCTAATTAGTGATGCAAAGTTTTAAATTTAAAATGGGAACATCTGTATCTTAAAGCGGGGGACATATTTCGGTCAGTTTAGCTGGGGACCAGCTCGTTAACATCAAGGTCCTAAATAATTACGTATTCTTCCAACGAGGTCTTGTACATTCATGACTCTTCAGGATCTTATATTAAAAAACGCTTATGACTCAGACACCGACAATGTACTGACCGATTTCTATATTCCAGCATTAGCTAATTCTATTCTCTATGATCGTCTAACAGGTTTTTTTTCTTCAACTACTTTAGCTGCGGCTGCAAAAGGTATTGTCGGTTTAATGAAAAATGGCGGTAGCATACGGCTAATTACAGGAGCAGTTTTTCAAGAGCAAGATATCAAAGCAATTAAAGAAGCTATCAATACGCCTGAAAAAATAATAGAGCAATTCATGTTAAAAGAAATCGATAACCTTGAAGAAGGATTCATAAAAGATCATGTTAAGGCTTTAGGTTGGCTTGTAGCGAAAGGAAAACTTAACATCAAGATTGCTTTTGTTCTTGATGACCAAGGTTTTCCTACAGACGTTAAAAGTTCATCTCGAAGCGGCATTTTCCATCAAAAAGTAGGGATTCTTGAGGATAAAGAAGGCAATAAATTATCATTTAGTGGGTCTGACAACGAAACAATAAACGGTTGGCAACAAAACATAGAAGAATTCAAAGTTTTTCGGAATTGGGTTGAAGCTGAAAAAGAATATTTTGAATCAGACTTACTCAAATTTCAAAAATTTTGGGCTGGCACAGCAAGAAGAACCAAAATAATAGGTCTGCCAAAAGCCGTTCAAGAAGAACTTATCAAAATAGCTCCTAGCACATTTGAAGAGTTAGATTTAGACAAATGGATAAGAAAAAACAAGCCCGTCAGCATTGAGCTTCGCGATTACCAAAAAAAAGCCGTAGATTGTTGGGTAGAAAATGGACATCGAGGTATATTTGAGATGGCAACAGGGACAGGCAAAACTTTCACGGCACTAGCTTGTTTGAACACGACATTTTCTACCGAAAAAAAGTTGATTGTTATAATCAGTAGTCCCTTTATCCACTTAAGTGAGCAATGGATTAGAGAAATTGAAAGATTTGGGTTAACCAGTGAAATAACACTTTGCGATAGTGATCAAGCAAACTGGAAAAATGGTTTAGTTGATAATATTCTAGATGTGGAAAATGGCGTAGTAGATCGGTTAATAATACTTACAACGCACAATACGTTTTCTTCAGAAGATTTCATCGATATAATCGAGAAAAGCAAGAAAAGAGCACCGGATCAAAGATTTTTTTTAATAATTGACGAAGTTCATGGCATAGGAGCACCGATAAGACAAAAAGGTCTAATTGAGGAATATGATTTTCGTTTAGGTCTTAGTGCAACCCCAAAGAGATGGTTTGACACTATTGGAACAGACAAATTGTTTGCGTATTTTGGTGATGTCGTCTATAGCTTTTCTTTAGAAAATGCAATAAAGGCTGGCTTTCTAACGCCTTACATATATAAACCGTATTTTACTACTTTGACCAATGAAGAATTACAACAGTACGAATTAGAAACAAGAAAGTTGGTTAAAACCTATTATCACTCAAAAGATGATAACGAGAAAAATGATATTTTTACTCTGCTTTGTATAAAAAGGCAGAAAATAATTAGAAACGCCAATAACAAATTTAGCATTTTTAAAGATATATTAACAGAAATAAAAGAAGTAAAGCACTGTCTTGTCTATTGCTCTCCACAGCAAATTCGTGATGTCCAAAAAATTCTAAATAGCGTTGGAATTGTTCAACATAAATTTACACAAGAGGAGGGCACGAAGTCAGAAAACCGCTTTAAAGGTTTATCCGAAAGAGACGTACTAATTGAACGATTTTCTGAGGGGACGTATCAGGCATTGGTTTCAATGAAATGTTTGGACGAGGGAGTGGATATACCGCCAGCTAGAATCGCGATTATGTTAGATAATTCAGGGAATCCGCGAGAATATATTCAAAGAAGGGGAAGAGTTTTGCGCAAGTTTGCAGGCAAGGAGAAAGCAACAATCTATGACATTATCGTAGAGCCTGTTTTAAAAGCGCAAGTTCCAGAACAATTGAAAGACATAGAGAGAAAAATCATAAAGAAGGAATTACAACGATACAGGGAATTTTCACAATCTGCCGAAAATGCAGAGGAGAACCTAGAGAAAATGCAAAACATTGAAGCAAAATACGGATTATGGTGAAACCCATGAGCGTTAGCAAGCGATTGTTAGAAGCAATTGATAAATCTGAGAATTCCGACGAAATAAAAGAGCTTCTTAAAACCCTTCTATTCATAGAACTGAGAAATTCAGAACGAGGAGATCTTCATTACAGCGAGGAATATGATAGGGTAATCAAACGGATATTTGGCGTTTCATTACAACCAGAGGCATCAGAATGAAAATTGACTATATTTACCTAAAAAATTACCGTCAATATCGAGAAGCGCGAATTGACTTTGCAGGTTCACCAAACGAAAATTTTACTGTAATTGAAGGACCAAATGGAGCAGGCAAAACAAACTTGCTAAACGCTGTTACATGGTGTCTTTTTGGAGAGGAAAAACATATCAACCTTATCAAATCTAAAGGACTTTCGATAATTAATACAGTTGCCGTTGATCAAGCAAAAGAGGGCGAACTGCTTAATGTTAAAGTTGAAATTCAGTTCTTGAATAACAATAATAAACGAATAAAAATAATTCGTGAGTTGAAATACAAAAAACAGAAACAAACAACTATAGAGATACCTATGGCCCATCCACCTCCGAGTATTATCTTTGAAGGAGAAGGAGACTGGTCACAACCACTTAATGGTGAAGAAGCGACATATCAAATTAAGAACTTGATACCACCATCTCTGGAAGAATATTTCTTCTTTGATGGAGAACGAATGAATGACTATTTCAGAGATAATACGGGTAAAGACATTCAAAAGGCAGTTTTTAAAATATCTCAATTGGGATTGTTTGATGACTTAATAAGACACTTGACCGCAAGAAAGAATGAGTTCCTAAGGGCTGCAAAAGACTTAGACTCGAAAGGCAAAGAGCTTCAAGAATTTATAGAGCTTCAAGAACAATCCCAATCTTCTGACAATGAAGAACTAAAGAGCCTCATCTCAGCAGAACATGAGGCAGAATTATTGGATGAAAAATTGAACGCCCAGCTGAAAAACACATCGAAGGAAGACATAGAAAATCTTGTCAATAGGAGAGAGCAACTTATCAAAGACCTGCTATCAGTAAAGCAAGAAATCAAAGGGGTGGAAGATGATAAACTTCAGATATTGCACAAGAAGATGGCGACTATCCTCTGCCAAAGAGCTTTACTAAAGACTAAGACTCTTATCGATAATTCCAGGGCAGCAGGAAAAATACCTCCAAAGTTTGAAGCCATTTTTATCCAAAGCCTTCTAGATAAAGGAAAATGCATTTGTGCGGCTGATATTTCTGGAAAAGATGAATATTCAAATAAACGTCGAAAGAAGATAGAGGTACTGTTAGAATCTGCGAAGTTATCAAAGGTAAGCACAGAACTAATTGAAACAAATGGTCAAATACAGGAGATGTTCTCGGGGTTAACAGGTTTTAGCGAGGATATTATCGATTTTGAGAAGCGATTGAAAGTACTTGATGCACTAAGAGTTAAGACTGATAATGAAATAAAGGTTATAGGCCAGCAGCTTGAAACATGTGATTTAGAAAATATCAGACTATTAGAACAGCAAAAAAAGAAGAATTTAACAAAACTAAAGGAATTAACAGGAGATATTGCCATCTTGAGAGACCACCTGACGAGACGTGAAAAATTAATTAAGGACAAAAGAAGCGAGCTGGAAAAAGAGATCAAGAAAGATAATAAACACAAGTCTTTAATGGTAATGTTTGATCTTTGTGAAAAATCCATTAAAGCCGCGGAAAATATCAAGGAAACAATTATGATTGAAATCAAAACAGAAATTGAGCAAAAAACTAGCAACCAATTCCTTGGGCTCATCTGGAAAAAAGAAACATTCAAAGGAGTAACAATCGATAACGAATATAACATCTCTGTACCCCTTATTTCAGGGCGTGATTGTTTCGGCACTCTTTCGGCGGGAGAGCGGCAGGTATGTGCGTTAGCTTTTATGTCTGCGCTCAATAGTGTTTCCGGATTTGATGTGCCAGTCATAATTGACACACCTCTTGCTAGAATATCTGATGACCCAAGATTGAACATTGCGAAGAAATTGCCAACATATTTGCAAGGAACTCAGGTAACTCTCTTGGTAACAAAAGAAGAATATACCCCTGATGTTCAAGCAGCGCTTTCTACTAGGGTGGGGAAAGTTTATAAAATAAACGTTCAAGAAGAAAAGCTCGGTAATTTGGCAGAGGTGCAAATAGTAAAATGAGTGAAAATAAAAAAATCGATCGACTAAGTGTTGAAAAAAATGATTTGAATAACTTTAATAGGCTTAAAGAAAAAGATAGCCCGTTTGCAGGTTGCCAAAACAAAGACATCTTCTTAGCCGCAATGGTTACTGGTTTTTATCATGGCGTGAAATTAGACCTAATAAATAAGGAAGGATACGTAAGGGATGAGTATCTGCATCCCGAAGATCGGGCATTAATAAATGCAATAGCAATCTTTGATGAAGGAGACCTTAAGGTTCTCCTCGATAAGCAAAAAGTATTTTCAATTGCAGAAAAATACGCAGCAGGTGGCATTGAGAGCTTAAAAGCTAAAGCATTAGGCACGGATGAATATGGGTCATATGCAAAAAGATTAGAAAGCGATATGTTAAAGGAATATGATCAATTCCGAAAAATTTTGCCTGAAAAACCTGTTACTGCAGAAGACTTAGACGGCATTTCGGTCGAAGACTTAGCAGAAAAAGGAGAAACACATGCTATTGAATTCAAATCTTCTTTTATATGGGATTACAAGAATTCACAGCCTAGTAAGGACATGAAAATAGCCGTTGTTAGGGGAATTTCCTCTTTCATGAACTCAGATGGAGGTTATATGCTAATCGGAGTTGATAATAAAAAGAACCCAATGGGACTAGATAACGATCTAGCGCAAACTCATCAAAGTACTGATGAACTTGAACTAGCCTTAACTAACTCTGTCAGGGACTGCCTTGGAAAAGTAAATCTACCTTATATTAAGATCAAGTTCGATAAAGTCAATGACAAGCTTGTAATAATTGTAAGAGTTTATGCTTCTCCTCATCCTGTATATCTGAAAAGCGAAAATAAAAACCCTGAATTTTATATTAGAACAGGGAACAGTACTCAAAAATTGGATGTTAGTGAGGCACCTGACTATATTAAAGAACATTGGCCTGCATGATATACAATTCACTAAAAGCAGTGAAATCAATCATTGGCTCTAAGTAAAAATCACGCGCACGTGTGCTAAAGACTTAAAATCTTCTCTAAGAATACCTTACGATCGCTTAAGTACTCGTCAGCTATGGCTGGGATCGTAATGACTAAACATGTCCTCTTAGTAAAACCGAGATACTACTCAGCATACCCACCCTTAGGTCTGCTCAAACTTTCTACATATCAAAAGAAGTTAGGTAATACTACAGAACTTGTTTGGGGTACTGGTCAACCGGTTAAGGGCGAACCAGATATAATTTATGTAACAAGCCTGTTTACGTGGGCTTGGGAACCTGTATGGGAAGCTATCCGTTACTATTCCTTGAAATTTTCAAATGCTGAGCTGTGGCTTGGAGGATTATATGCTTCTTTAATGCCTGAACATGCAGCATTAAGCGGAATAAAACCAGACCATATATTCCGAGGAATACATCCTCAAGCAGAATTTGAGCTCCCAGATTATGATTTGGTTCCTCAGTGGAATGAAAAAGAGGCCGCTAGCATAATTTTTTCTTCTAGAGGTTGCATACGTTCATGCGTCTTTTGTGGCGTTCCAAAAATTGAAGGTAAACTTTGCTTGGAAAGAAATAACATTAAAGAGCAAATATGGCCTGGACATAAGCGATTGGTCTTTTTCGATAATAATTTATTGGCAAGTAAAAATCGGGAGAACGTTTTTTCTCAAATAAGAGAGATCGGTCTTGCGGTTGATTTTAATCAGGGCTTGGATGCGAGATTAATTACTAATAAAGTTGCTAAGCAAATATCCGAACTTAAAATTGACCGCTTCGTCAGAATTGCGTATGATACATCAGAAGTAGGTCAATCGGTAAAAAAAGCCATTGAGCTTCTAAAGTCAAATGGCATTGATGGGCGAAATATTCTTGTTTATTTGCTCTATAATTTCATCGACACACCACAAGATTTCTTCGAAAGAGTCAAAAATGTCCTTAAATTAGGAGCAGTTGCTTACCCGATGCGTTTCCAGCCTGTTTACACGCTGAAAAAGAATAGTTACGTATCTCCACAGTGGGATCAAGTGAGACTTGCTGCTATTGCTACTGCACGCAGATTATTCGGTTCTGGTGGTACTTTCCCACCATATGCCGGAATGATGAAAGTTAAAGTAGAAGGTTGCAAAACCTTCGACGAAGCTTTTACAAACGGTATTTACAAAAGAGTGGAGGCAATTTTATGATTTGCTCTTGTTGCGGTTTTGAAATAGACGGTAAACCACATGAGATAGATAATGGACAAAAAAATGTATGTGAAAAATGTTGGAATAGCCCTGATATTTTTTTCCCAGAAAAAATCAGCCAAGACCAAAGGCTAAGCCTGCTTTCTAAAATGGCTCAAGAAATGGGTAACCCTAATGGGATAGTTGAAGTTACGGCAATCAAACTTGTTCAAAAAGGAATTGAAATGTTTGTAGGAAAAATGAAAATAACCGATATACTGAACCTTTACGAATTGGACAAATTTAAGGAACAGGAGCTTGAGGGATATCAACGTGAGCGATATGAAGAAAGAACATCGCAACTCGTTGATTATCTGGAGAAAAGCCCTTTGGCTGTAATGCCGGCTCTTTTAGTTGGCTTGCGTGAGACTAATTTTATACAAGTTAAGGATGATCTGGGTATACTTAGGATAGACAGAAGAAAAGGGGCTATATGGATAATAGACGGCCAACACAGAGTTGGTGGATTTAGCAAAATACGCGATCAATTCTTCTTCACCAAAAAATTGGGCACTTCCTTATTTACCGATTTAATGGATTACGAGCTACCTGTAGTATTCATCGATTCTCAAGGTGCTTCTGAAAAAATAAAGTCAAAAGACGGCAAAGGCTCATTATCAGCAGAAGACATAGAAAAAACGATATTTTTTATCGTAAACAAAACTCAAAGAGGCATCAACCCCTCTCTAAAAGACGCGCTTCTGTATAGCATTAAGACTAGCGGGATCGAAGGTTTGGCAATAGCTGACGCGGAAGGTTGGCGGATACTTGGGGCTCAGATAGCTATAACCTTAAACTGTAAGGAAGGTTCACCCCTTCGGGCAAAAATAAACATAAGTGGTCAAAGAAACAGTGGAAAACCAATTCAGCTAAATTCATTTGTCTCCTCGCTTGAAATTCTATTTAAAGACAAAGAATTTTCAAATTTAGCTATTGATAAAAAAATAAGTTTCTTAGAAGCATATTGGTTGGCGCTCAGAGAGATAATTCCTCAAGCGTTTAAAGATAGAGAAGAACCAAAAGAAAACGGGGAGGAGTTTGGCAGAAGATTTGCTTTGAACATCAATGACAAAGCCAAGAAAAATAAAAGAGGAAAGGAAACCGACCAAAGATATTTACTTTTGACAGCCCTTGGGGTTTATGCCCTTCATCGTATAGCAAGGGACCTTCTGCATCTGGCAACAAAAAATAGCAGTAGCTTCAACCAACTGGAGGCAATAAAAAAGATTCTTGAACCACTCCAATCATTTGATTGGAAAGCAAACTCGTCACCACTTTCAGCCTTAGGAGGAATGAAAGGGGTAAGTAAGGCCTACGAGCTTTTGTCGGAAACTATCGGTCAAGAGAGGTTAGCGCCGATTTTAGATGATGGGCTAAAAAAGTACTCCTAAATCATGTGCCCCTTTTTGATTTCTACATGTATTTTCTCATTTTGTGTTTTAAATTGTAGCTTGTTAGGACTGTTTGTGTGCATTGATGGTGTATTGTTGGAGTTTGTTTGAGTGGTTGGTGTTGATAATGTTTATACTTTGGTGTGTCATAGGTGACACAAAGAATGTGCTGACTTAAACCTGAGGCAACCTGTTTTGGGTGGAACAAGGTGGACAGAAGAAGAAAACAAAACGTTAAGGGCGCTAGTTGAGCAGGGATTGGGCGCGCAGCAAATCCACGAAGCAGGAAAACTGCCAGGCAGAACCTATGAGGCGATAAGGAAACAGCTCAACATAGAAGCCTTAGCCGCAGCCAAAGGCAGCACAACCGTAGAAACCATAGAGCCAGCATCCGACGCCCTAACCCTGGAAAAAGTCGTGAAACTTTTCACCACCACCTTAGACAAAATCTGCCAAACAGAAAAAGTGGATAAGCTCACGCTGGAGCGGTACAGAATAATTTTCCAAGCAGCCAAGGACTACGGCCCCCTGCTAGCTGGCTACGAGAAGTGGGAGAAAATTGAGAAGAAACTTGACGAGCTTACAACTGCGGTGGCGCAACTACAAGCAGCGAAGAACACTGCGAAAACTTGAAGAAGTAGACCGCGCCATCAAGCAGATCCTCGCCGAAGAAGAGGTTGAGATAACTGATCCCGTTGATTATGCACGGGTAGTTTTGGGGGTTGAGCCCTATGCCTATCAGGCTAAGCTGCTTGAGGATAAGAGCAAGCGCATTGTAGCGTGCATGGGAAGGCAGACGGGCAAAACCATGTCGATAGCCATGAAAGCCATCCACTTCGCCGACATAAACCCTAAAATGACCGTGCTAATCACAGCGCCCAGCCTCCGGCAGAGCATGATAATGTTCGACCGCATAGTCAGCTTCGTCTACTCGTCACCGCGCCTAAGAAACAAGCTTGTGAGAATCACCAGAACGCTGGTCTGCTTTGAAAATGGCAGCCGCATCATCGCTTTGCCGTGTTCTGAGCATCGTCTCCGCGGCTACAGCGCCAACATGATCATCTGCGACGAAGCATCATGGGTATCTGAAAAAGTCATCACCCAGGTTCTTTTCCCCATGTTGACAACCACTCAGGGCTACGCCGTTTTTCTCAGCACACCCTGGGATAAGAACCACTTTTTCTACCGAGCCTTCATCAACCCACAGTACAGCGTCCACAAGGTCAAGTCTGAAGAGTGCCCGCTGGTAACGAAGGATTTTTTGGAAGAAATGCGGCAGAACATGACGTATGAGCAGTATTTGATGGAGTACGAAGCAGAGTTCGTTGAAGCACTAAACAGCTATTTGCCCCAGAGCTTAATACGCGGTTGCGTGGAGCTTGCGCAAAAGCTTGATCTTGAGCTTGCGACGACGCTTGAAGCCAACTTCCCAAGAGCAGACTATTACGCCGGAGTTGACTTCGGAAAGCTGCAAGACTACAGCGTAATCGCCGTTATCAAACGCGAAGAAGAAATTCTAAGGCTCTTTTATCTGTATGAGTTTCCGCTTGACACCCCGTACACCCAGGTCATAGGACATTTAGCGCGGGCCAACCAGAAATTCGCTTTCCGCGGTGTGCTTGTAGATCAAACAGGTGTTGGAGAGCCAGTTCTTGAGGAGATGCACAATCAAGGATTAAACAACGTTGAAGGCATAAAATTCACCGTACAAACCAAAGAAGAACTGCTAACCAGCCTAAAAATCGCCATGGAACAAAACCGCCTAGCCATCCCGTACCACCGGCAGCTTTGCCAGCAGCTAAACGAGCAGCAATACACCTACGCCAAAAACGGACACCTACTGTTTAGCCATCCCCAGAACAGCCATGACGACATGACTTGGGCACTAGCTTTGGCAGTTGCTCACAGCATGCAAACGCCGCCTCCGGGTGCAGGAGCTGCCATGCTTCCTCACCCAGAAAAGCTTCCTCATTCAAAGGTTACGCCGTATCTTCCATTTCTT
>Ga0187874_10002202_pt1 | contig 15313 bp, 14 predicted proteins | sample June2016WEW_16_1_3_FD_132993 | JGI IMG/M metagenome (GOLD analysis project Ga0187874, IMG submission 132993) | Peatland microbial communities from SPRUCE experiment site at the Marcell Experimental Forest, Minnesota, USA - June2016WEW_16_150 | ecosystem: Environmental > Terrestrial > Soil >... | reverse complement strand
TCCCTGCGGAGGGTGTTACGAATCAGGGTGGAAGTGGTTGCAGCTTTTGAGAGTTACGCCGAAAAAACGGGGTTGGTACTTTTGAGCGGGACATGTCGCGACATTTTTGGTTAGCCATGCACATGACCAAGTCGCTTCCTGCCGTAGGTTCTTTCGCATTGCTGAACGCTCTGACCGGGTTTGTGCCGGATGATTTTATCAATTCGCGCTGGCCCGTTCCGCACCGGCCTGGCCGGCGCTTTCATTTTAGCGCTGCGCAACTTTGGCGAGTGCATTTGCTCGCTGCGCTGACCGGTGGCCAGAGCTTTAATGCGGTACAGCGCTCACTAAGTGAGCAACGCCCACTGCGGCGCTTTGCCCATTTGCCCAACGAGCGTTCCGTTCCGGACACCCGTATGCTTCATGAGTTCCGATCACGCCTTGGTGTCAGCGGATTTCGCTGGATCAACGATCACTTGACGCAGCAGGTCCTGATGGTCGCTCCGCTACGTGACAAAACGGTCGGCCTCATCGACGCCACCGATCTGCCGGCGTGTAGCCGCGATAAAAAAAAGATGGCCAGCCTTGGAGCGCACAACGAGCAGCATTAGGAGCAAGGTCTTTGAAGCCCGGACATACGCGATTTTTTGTGGGCTACAAAAAGCACACGTTGCGGCTGTGGATCAGTGGCTTTGAACCTTTCATTTTGTTGGCACCGCTCGTGACTTGGGCTGCGCCCGCCAGCGTCCCAGAGAGCTATTTGCTCAAACCCAGCATCAAGTACTGCCAGCAACGCTTGGACTTTATTCCCAATATCGTGGTGGGTGACATGGGCTATATTCACCAAGGCACCAAGCGCGAGCTGCGTGTGCAATGGGCGGTGGCCATGCTCACTAAGCTCAAGTCAGACATGAAAGCCCACTGCGACTACGCCGAGGACGAGCCCTTGCGCTGCCGACAAGGTCAAGAGCTCAAATGGCTGGGCTACGATGAACTGGAATATCAACATTGGTTCGCCCCACTGCCCCACGCGCCACGCTGTTGCTCATGCTGGGAGCAGAGCACCTGTCCGCGACAGTTTGCAGTGCCGGCTGATACACACGAAACATTTTTCGGAATGATCCCGCTCAATACGGCACTGGCGCAGCGCTTGATTCGCTCTGTCCGCTCTTGGATCGAGCCGTCCCAATCTTTTGAGAAGAATCAACTCGGCCTTAAAGCGATGTTCCTAAACAGCCTTCGCCTTTGCTGGACGACTTCGCTCTTGGCGGACAGCGCTGCTCTTCTGAGAGTCCTCGCGATCCTCAAAGAACCGCCGGCCAAATCCATGCTTTGTGAACTTTTCCCAACCCAAAGTCAGTTCCCGCTGGAATAAGCCCCTTTTTAGAAAGTTTCGTTTTCCCCCAATAATTCAACAATCTGCAAATCCGATTCGTAACACCCTCCTACGGGACTCGTCTGATCTGCTTATTAACCCGGCATTGAAATGCCGGGCTAATTGCCAAATGTTCCTTCGGAACAAAACCGCGTTCGCGCAACTCAAAAATTAGGATGCGCCAAGGATATGACAATACCCTTGAAATGGATGGCGGACCGATTGAAAATGGGGACATGGCTCAACAAGAGCAACCAACTTTAGCATCTGAAAAAGTAAATGTGTCAATAGTGAGGACTGACCCGTTTATGGAGCACCTCGCGATTGCAGGTACGATATGTAAGGCCGGCTGCGCCGCGTCGCTGCTGATATTTGCGCTTGGATGCCACCAGCGCCCACAAGTGAGCGAGGTTACCCCTGGGGGCGGCACCAATGCGGAGCCTGCTACCAAAGACATTGTGAAGACAAATTACGCGTCTGAGCGGTTTCCAATTCTCACGAATGCGACGAAGGTAGGGGATAATGCGAAGAAAACTCTTATGTCAATTTGGCGTTCTCCAGACTCGACACCTGAGGAACGCGCAGATGCGGTTAATAAATTGCTATCGCCTGAAACGACCATTCAGTCTGCGGAAGCTCTACTGGGTGACGATGGCGTTTTATCGCATTATTTTGGAACATATTTCGGTTCCGCCGAAGACACAAATGCAGGTGGCATTGATTTCTGGCTCCTAAAGTATGATACCCAGCGTGGGCTCGTGGCACTCCGCTTCTCACGAGCACTTGGAAGCACAAATCAATTTCGGTTCGAGCGCGCTTGCGCCGGGAAAGTGAAAGGGTCAGTCCTAGAAAAATGACATTTTAGGTTTAACGACGGACGATTTCGGTTTGCAACTCAACTTCCCCCTGTAAACAGGTCGATTCCTAAGTATTGTAGTATTTGAATGTGGCAAGCATCAGCATCGTGAGCGCTACCTATTCTCGAGAGCGATTCTGTAGCAGGCATCCGAGCAGAGTAAACGCCGTCCAGGCAAGTGCCGGAACGTAAAGGCTGAATTCCACCAATCCCTGCACAAACCAGCCGAGCAATCCGAGGAAAAGGCTGAATTGAAGGTAACCGCCGCTCCGCCACGTGCGTTGACCCACGGTCATCAACGCCAGACCAATCCACGTAACATAGCAAATGCCGCCAATGATGCCTGAATCGGAAAATTGTTCGAGATAATCGTTGTGCGCGAACCGGCTCATCTCAGCTTCAGGCGATTTGTTTTTCGCGTAGGGCCGCTGGAACGTCCCCGGTCCCGTGCCGAAAAGCGGGTTCTCGCGAGTCGTTAGCACCGCCGCCCGCCAGTAATCAAACCGCGCGCCCACACTGGTGGCGCCCGCGGCAAAGTAATTGTGAAATCGAACCGCGAACACTGCCAATCCAACCAGTAACACGGTTGTCAGCACAGCCCACTTCAAACGCGCTGGCCAGTTCAGTCGGAACAGCCAAATGCCGGCGAGCATCATGGCAAGCAACCAGCCTGCTTTTGAGCCTGACCAGAAAAGGCTCAGGCCGCCCAACAGACAGGTCAGCAAAATGACCGCGGCGCGAACGGGCCTTTTCAGTTGGCGGGTGCTGTTAAAGGCGAGCGAGAGCGAGACCGGCAGAAACATCAGAATCAAACCGGCCAAGGCATTCGGATAAACCAGCGTGCCCATCACGCGGCCCTTGGCGATTCGGGCAAGGACGGCGGGATTGGCCACGTCCACGCAGTTGGTGTTAATAATGACGATGCTTTCGCGTTTCATTGCCAGCAGAATTTCTGGCGGGAAATTGGTCCAGCCCATGCGTTCGCCTTCCAACAGCATCCGGCGGCTTTCAGGAAACTCAAAGAGCCGCTGGTCCACCGCGCGCACGAGGCAAAAAGTGAATGCCGCCAGCACGCCCACCAGCAGCCAGCGTAATGCACGCTCCCGTCCCACCACCAGCGCGCCGATGAAATAACACGCCACGCATCCGCCAAATTGCCATAGTGTGGTCGTGGTAAGGAAAGCATCCACGGTGTGCCTGGCCGAAAGGAGTTGCCAGCCAAACCACAACAATGGCAGCAGCCAAAGCCAGCGCGTTCCCGGCCAACGCGCTTTGCCGGTGAACGCCAGCCAGCCGCCGGCCAGCACGAACGGCAGCAAAATCCAATTGCTCCAGTGGGTCGGCCACGCATCTGCCCACCACTCGGAGAGCGAAACCGGCGGATTGATTTTGTGATCGAGGATGACCGGGTTGCCGAACTTCCAAATTGTCAGCCCCAGAAACAACCCGAATACGAGTGCGTAAACTGCGTTCGCGCCAATTAGGCCCCTCGCCCCGTCCTTCTCCCCGCCGGGCGGAGAGAGAGTGTCCGCAGGACGGGTGAGGGGTCGTTCTTTCACAAACGGGAATTTCTTACATTTGAAAAATGCCGGGCTAGAGCTGCAATTTGAGCAAATTGACTTCCAGCGCGAGCGCTTCCTGGACGTTGGTGTGCAACAACCGCTGCGTTTGTTCCAGGATTTGCAGGTTTTCCAACGCCTGGCGTGGCGTAATCCGGCGTGCTACAGCTTCCGCCCCGGCAACCTGCGGAAAATTCAGCAGTTCGTCGCCGGCGGCGCGCGCGCGCCCGTCTTCCGTAGCAATGCTACTGCGGAGGGTGGACAACCAGACGTCGCGCAGCCACCATTGCACCAGCAAAATCAAATCGGCGCGCTGCCGGCGGTATTCCGCTTCAATGGCCGCCGCCAGTTCCTCCTCCCATTTTTCGCGCAACTCCTTTTCCACTTCGTCGTAACGCTGTAACGGCGAGCGCGCCGTGAGCGTTTCATCCACGCGCGCCCGGATTTCGCCGAGTTTTTGCAGCAGCGCGTCGAGCAAACGGTAACGACCCAGCAGGGTTTTCTGTTCCGTGGCCGCCAGCGCGCCGAACCGCGCGAGCCATTCCGATTGGGCGGCGTCAAGCGGACGCACGGCCTCGCCGCAGAAATTCAGGCGCAGGCAGCGCGACAGGACCGTTTCCAAAATCCGCTGCGGCTCGGTGGTGAGCAGGATTAAAACGGACTTGGCCGGCGGTTCCTCCAGCGTTTTGAGAAAGGCGTTGGCCGCCTGCGGGTTCAGCCGGTCGGCGGCGGTGATAACGGCGACCTTGTATTCGGCGTCGGTCGGTTTGAGTTGAATCTCGCGCATCAAGTCGCGCATCTGTTCGACGGTGACGACGCGCGATTTGGATTCAGGCCGGGCCCAATGCACATCGGCGTAGGTGTCGTTGTCAATTTTCCGGCACACCGGGCAGTCGTCGCAGCAATCGGTCGCCGCGCCGCCGGTTTTGACCGGCTTCCGGCAATTCAACGTCTTGGCCAGCGTGCGGGCGAGCGATTCCAGTTCTTCAAGCTGGTGGCCAACGAACAGGTAGGCGTGGCCGAGCCGCCCGCTCGCCAGCGAGCGTTGGAGCAACTGAACACCCTGCGTCTGCCGGGGAAATTGTTTGAACGCCATGCGATTTCTGGTATGGTTTAAGCAATGACCTGTTTTGTCAGGTCCGATGGCCGAACTTTATCGAAAATTTTCAGGTGGCGATACCTTTTTCTGGCCCGGTGTCCGGCGCCAGACAGATCGCGACGCCACAGTTCGGAATTCCGCCTTCAAGCGGCGTGGGTGGACTACTGCGTTTGGCCGCCTGAAGGCGGAACTCCAGACAAACTTGCACACTTGCGCCTTTTCGCGTTTCGGGACATCCGTTGTCCCATCCATGTTCCATGCAGACTGCGCCTACAAATGAGTCATGGGAACAAGGTTCCCCGAAGTCCGCGCCGTGGAAGGCGCCGGTGGTCAACCGGGCTCTCGCGGACACGCTCGACCAACAAACCGTCGTCGGCAAACTCTGGCACCTCGAAGGCGACCGCGTGCGTTGCGTTGCGTGCGGTCATCGTTGCCTGATCCCCGTGGGACGACGCGGCATTTGCAAGGTGCGGTTCAACGAGGGCGGCGAGCTCCGCGTGCCGTTCGGTTACGTCGCCGGTGGGTTGGCCAGCGACCCGGTGGAAAAGAAACCGTTTTTCCACGTTTATCCCGGCAGCGACGCGCTCACGTTCGGGATGCTCGGATGCGATTTTCATTGCGGTTATTGCCAGAACTGGGTCACCAGCCAGGCGTTGCGCGATGAGACCGCCGGCACGCCCATCGTTGAACTGACGCCGGAACAGGTCGTGAACACGGCACGCCGTTGCGGTGCGCGGCTGGTCGTGTCGAGCTACAACGAACCGCTCATCACCGCCGAGTGGGCGGTGGCCGTATTCCAATGCGCGCAGCAGGCCGGGTTTGCCTGCGCGTTTGTGTCCAACGGCAACGCCACTCCCGAAGCGCTCGATTTTCTGCGTCCGTGGATTGTCGCCTACAAAATTGACCTGAAAGGTTTTGACGAGAAACGCTATCGCACACTCGGCGGCACGCTGGAGAATGTGTGCAACGGCATCCGCATGGTGCACGAACGCGGTTTGTGGCTGGAGATCGTCACGCTGGTTGTGCCCGGGTTCAACGACAGCGAAACGGAACTGCGCGCCATCGCGCATTTCATTGCCTCGGTCAGCCGCGACATCCCGTGGCACGTCACTGCGTTTCATCCCGACCACAAAATGACCGAGCCGTCCCCCACCACCGTCAACCAGCTCATTCGCGCGGCGGAAATCGGCGTGGAAGAGGGGCTGCACTTTGTTTATGCCGGGAATTTGCCGGGACACGTGAGTCATTGGGAAAGCACGTTTTGTCCGGGTTGCGACGAACTGCTGATTGAACGTACTGGTTATCTGGTGCGCGACTATCGAATCACCCGCGACGGCAAATGCCCGCGTTGCCAGAGGACGATTCCCGGCATCTGGCCCGGCGGCGGGGCGACCGAAGTGAACACGGGCAGTTCGGCGGCGGATTTTCGTGAACGCATGCCGCGCCGGGTGAAACCGAACTGATTCGAGAACGCTGTGGTAGGGCGGGCTGTCCCCAGCCCGCCGCCGGCGCGGTGAGGACACCGCGCCCTACCTGAAAATTCAAATCTGAAATGCGGAAATTGTTTCGAAATGGTTCAGCCAATATCCGCGCGCCGGCGGTCGCCGGACGGTTTTATCCGGACAACCCCGTCGAGCTGCGCCGGATGGTCGAGGGTTTCCTGCGCGAAGTAAAAATCACCGCCGGGACGGTGCCAAAGGCCGTCATCGCACCGCATGCCGGTTACATTTATTCCGGACCGATTGCCGCATCGGCTTACGCGCAACTGGCGCCGGCACGCGACACCATCAAACGCGTCGTCCTGCTTGGCCCGTCGCATTACGCGTTGTTCGATGGCTTGGCGGCGACCGGTGCGGCGGCGTTCGCGACTCCGCTGGGCGCCGTGCCCGTGGACACCGTTGCCATTCGCGAACTCTGCTCGCGGCTGCCGCAGGTGAGCGTGCGGGACGAAGCGCACGCTGACGAACACGCGCTCGAAGTCCAACTGCCGTTCCTGCAGGTGGTTCTGTCTGAATTCAAAATCGTCCCGCTCCTCGTCGGCGAGGCGAGCGATGACGAAATTGCGGCAGTCATCGAAGCGCTTTGGGGCGGTGAGGAGACACGCATTGTCATCAGTTCCGACCTGAGCCACTACCACGATTATGAAACGGCGCAACAAACTGATTCCGAGACTGCGCGCGCCATTGAATCACTGAACTGGAAAGCACTCGGCGGTGAGCAAGCGTGCGGTTGCCGGCCAATTTGTGGGTTGCTAAGAGCGGCGAAGGAGCGAGGAATGCGGTGTCGCACCTTGGATTTGCGGAACTCCGGCGACACTTCGGGCGACCGCGGCCGCGTGGTGGGCTACGGCGCCTTCGTGTTCACGCAGAACTGAGCCGGGCGACACGAATTTCGCGAATTGACGCGAATTGTGCCGCGCCGTCGTTTGCCGAAAGCGGAGGACGGAGTAGTGTGTCAGTTTGAACTGTACGTCGGCTGTCTCAGCCGACTGCGCTGGGGACAGTGCGCGCTACAGTAAACGATCCGCCACCCAAGGTGGAACGGAATTACTTCGGCGGGCTTATTGAGTGACAATAACTTTTCAGAAGCGCCAATTAAACCTTAGCGCTGCCGATGGACACTGACCAAATTCACCCGCATGAACCGGTTCATCATCAGGCGACGCCGTATCGGCTGGCGCGCCGGGCGTTGTTCAGCTTCCTGCTGACCTTTGTGATTTCGCGGGCGACGGTCTTTCTAATCATGTCCGGGACCATCCCCAACATGTATTTTTTCCTGAAGGGGACACACGTTCACCACTTGAACTACGGCATTTTCCTGCTGGCGGCGGTGGCCGGCTACGCCATCTTCCGCCGGCCGGTTGGACGCGCCGCCGACATCACCGCGCTCGTATATGGATTCGCCCTGGGGCTGACCTTTGACGAATTCGGCATGTGGCTGCATCTGGGCGGCAGCTACTGGCAGCGCGTGAGCGTGGACGCCGTGATTATCGTGGCGGCGCTGGATCGGGCTGGTGGGTTTCCTGCGGTCGCTGGAACGGTTTGAAGCGCGTCATTTCTGGGCGTTTATTTGTCTGGCGGTGGCGCTGATTGGTTTTGGTGTCGTGCTATACTGGTCGGGCAATCACTTGGGTAACCTTGTCGGCCCCGCGCTGCGCGATCTGGAAATGTCGTCCTCGCCGTGAGGTTGTAATTTGTCCTCGTCGCCGTGCGGGTGCTCGTCCTCGCGCCCCAACGTAACGACTTGTCTCGTCGAAGCAGTGCGAAGACGGAGTTGGAACGAAGACTGAACCGGGCGACACGAATTGCTGGAATTCCGGTAAAGCTTTTTCCCTGGGACAGCCAATGTCCAACGGGGTTTGAGACACTGGTTTGAAAGAATTGACAAAACGAAGCTTTGCCAAGCGGCTTGCTGCTTGGCATAAAGAGGCACGAGTTTTCAAAAACTTTGAACCTCGAATGATGGACTCGTTGAATTATGTCGCTTGACTTGGCCCACAGCAAACTCGGGTGGCCGGAGCGCGGTGAGATATCCAAACAAATTCCTCTGTCACCACTTGCTCATGCTGTTTTCTGAATTTGCGCCTCAACGCCTCCTCCCATTGTGACCATTGACCCACGACTTCAGCGCATAGACAGGCGTTTCTTTATGCCTTGGCATCTTTGCGTTGAAAAATTCGCGTCAAAACTTCACTCGCCGGAGACGGTCACGAAAATCATGCGGCGGCGCGGTTTGATGTCGCATTCCAGATGGAAGATTTGTTGCCAGGGGCCCAGCACCGGTTTCCGATCGGCTACCGGCACGGTCAGCGACGGCCCCAGCAGCGTGGCCTGCAAATGTGAATGGCCGTTGCCGTCGTGCCAGGCTTGTTCGTGTCCGTAACTGCGGCTGGGGGGGACGAGTTTGTCCAGGATGTCCGGCAGGTCTTCCATCAGGCCCGGTTCGTATTCGATGGTGCCCAGCGCGCCGGTGCTGCCGATGTTGAACACGTGCGCCGTGCCCGTGCGCACGCCGGAGTCTTGGACAATCCGTGCCACGTCCGCCGTCAGGTCGTGCATTTGACGATGCCCTTTTGATTCCAGCAGGATTTGTTTTTGGTAAATCATGCCCTTTTCATGCGCGGAATGGGGCCGGAAGGCAAGCCTGACTTGGGAAAGAAGCAAGGGAAACCACGAAACACCCCAAAGACACGAAAAGAAAATCATGCTCAAGGGGATTTCGTGTGATTCGAGTATTTCGTAGTTGATCGTGTAAATGCGACAGCCGAGGATGACCGGTCTTCGCTACGCTTCGCCCGGTAAGGGACGAGGACGATCAACTCTCCTGGATTTTGCAGGCGGGACGCCTGCGCTACTTTTCAAATCGCGCCACCGCACGGTTGACAGGGCGGTGGCAGGCGGTAAGCTACCAGCCCAATCAGCCTTGCCGTGTTTGACCACAGACCTTTGCCTGCGGGAAACAGGTTGAGCAACAAAAACCACACAAGAGACACAGGCATATATGAACTCAAAAGAATTGTTTGGGTTGTTTCTGCGGATCGTCGGGGTGCTGGGCGGTATAGTTATTGTTCGTCACGCTCTGGTAGCAGCTCCCTCGGGCGGAGTGACGGTGTACTTGATCATCAAGTGGGTGATTGGTGTGCTCGTGGGACTTTACTTGATCCGGGGCGCGCCGTTGCTGGTAAGGTTCGCGTATCCGGCGAAGCACTTGATTTGCGAACCATAGTTGACGCTGGCTCGGGCGCCGTTGCCGGTGTTATTCGCATACCCGGAGAAGCCGAGCAGTTCGGCGCCATGGCCGAAGGATGATTTGCGCTGCCGGGAAGGCACACGATTTTGCGGCAATCCGAGTGGATTTCCGGGAGCCAGCGTTGTATTTCCAGGACATGGGCCGGACGTTTCATTTCGACTGTCCGTATTGTCATTACCAGGCGCGCGTTTCCGGCGGCGCCGAAACGGGCCTGAACTGCGCCGTCCAAACCATCATCTGTCTCGATTGCCGCCAACTTTTCGACGTGTTCACCCGCCTCCGGCTGCGCGCGGACAAGGCAAAACCGCCTCCCGCCAATAGCCGGGCCAAGTCTGGTCGCAACCTGTTACCCGCCGGCGTCATTATCCCGCCGCTATGGCTGGTGGAAAATGTGTGGAGCGTCTTTTCGCCCAAACGTCGTCCCAAAGGCCCGCGCAAGAAGTGGCGATGGGAAAATGTAAAACCGGTTTGTCCCGTGGCCGAGACTCATCGGATTAAAATTTGGAAGGCCCCCGGCCGCTGCCCGCGTTGCGGGAACATTCTCGAAAAAAACCTGTTCCCCTATCGCTGGTGGGATTGAAACAGAAAAGAGCAGGGTTCGTCCCAATCTTAATCCTGCTCTTAATCTTAATCGGGGCGAAGTGGATTAAAATATGAACACGGCCAAAGCGTGGCTTGGAAATCGGGAATTCCCGTGCTTGTCTGCCCCGCCGCTTTGCTGCTAACGTCGTGCCGGGTTACGACTTAGCGAAAAAGTCGCCAACCCAATATGGCCGAGATAGCCCCAGCTAAGATTCCCCGTCAGCCTTCGGCCGGTGACAAATCCAGCAGTCGCGCCTGCGGAATATGTTCGGCGATGAGCAGCCGGCCCAGGTTCACCCAGCGCCGGCAACGGTCGAGCACAATGCCGTCGGACGTGGCGATGATTTCGTCAGTGTGCGACAGGACATGGTCGGGGCTGAAGGTGAGTTCCACTTCCATTTTCCAGCCCGCCTCCCCGGCGGCTTCAAGGATGGCCGCCTTGAGCCGTCCGCTGTTCGACACCGGTTTGTCGAGCCACCAACGGCAACGGCTCACGCCCCAGGCCGATGCCGCTTCACCTACCAGGCGCAGAACCGGAAGCGTTTCGGTGACCTTGCGATAACGCCGGTGGATGCCGGCAATATCCCGGCAACAACCGTCGCGGCAAAGCAAAACAATCCCGTCAGACAACGCGCTTTCGAGGACGGTCAACACGTTGTAGCCGTCCAGCCAGAGTTCGCGGCCTGCAAGTTGGTCGGGTTCGACGCGGAGTCGTTGGCGGCGTTGGACATCTTCATTGGCGCAGGCGTAGCGGGAGACGGCGTTGCGCTGGCGGCTGGTGAGGTCGTGGCGGTTGCCGACGAGTTCGATGGCGCTCCGCGAGGCATAACCGCGGTCGAGCAGCCAGCAGAGGTCGGCGGCGGCGGCGCGCAACGCAGGCAGTTGCCGGGCGGCGAAGAGCCGTTCGTCCTGCGGGGCCAGCCCGCGATGTGTTTGATGGCGTGACACGGTAAAAAATTATCAGAACGCCCGACAGTTCATTGCGTGACCGGCACGGCGTTGATTTCGATTTGATTGGTGCGATCAATCACCACCGTTCCCACAATCCGGGAATTTGACAGCAAATTCTGTTGCGACTGGTTTACAACCGCCTGCTGGAGTTGATTTCCCCCACCGCCGCCAACTGGTCCGAATGAATTACTGGTTTGAGCCGTCTGTGGCACGGCGTTGTTCGCCAGCACATTTCCGGTGAACACGACATTCTGCTGCAAAGTCCGGTTCGTTCCCGCCACGCGGAAGAAGTAATATTGGACGGCTTGCTGTTCGTTTATAGCCAATTGAGCCGCCTTACCTTCGGCTGGTGGTGGCGTGGCTGGCGATTCCCGCGAAATCGGTTCGTTGTCGGCTGTCGCGGGTACGAGTTGGATGGAACCGTTGTAAACCGAGCCGTCCCGGTCCACGATGGAAATGGCGTTACCGTTTTGTTTCATCGCAAAGGATTGCAGCACGGGCGTGGTCTGGGCGGAGGCGGAATCGTTCCGGAACAGATTCTGCACGTTGGAGGCGCCGGCTTGAACAAATGACAGCGAAGCGGCGAGTTCAGTTTTCCGTTTCTCAAGTTCGCTTGTGGTTTTCAGCGCGGGAGCAGGCGTTGCCGCGGCGACCGGCGCATTTGCGGTTGCTTTCACCAGTCTGTCGCGTGCAGACATGTCCGCCAAGGCCAGCTCGGTGGATTTCTGATTCGTCATTTCCGCAAAACGCGCGCCGGTTACCGTCTCGACACGCCCGTCCGTGAACAGCACGACGCGGTCATTTCTCTCCGCTGTCGAATACGCCAGCACGGCGTTGCTTTGCAATCCATCCAACTTTTTCCCGGCACCAGCATAGACAAAGGGTTTGCCGGTTGCTGGATCAATCAGAACCTTGCTCGTTGCCAATGCGTTCGTCACTTCGTCGAGCGTAACCGGCAGCCGGTCCTTGTTATCTTCGGCGTACTGGCGGGTCGCCATGCCGATTTCTTTGAGATTGCTCACGGCACTGAGGTTTTGCGCCTTTCTTTTTGCCGAACTCAGACCGGGCAACAGCAGGGCTGTGCCGATGGCGAGAATGGCGACCACGCACAAGGCAAACACCAGCCTTCGCCGGAACACGGCGAGGAGCAGCAGGAACAAATTGTCCCCGTCACCTCCGCCCGGCGCCGGTGTGCGGCGCGCGGCTTCGCCCTGCAAAATGCGCCTGGTCGCGGGATGCAGCTTCAGCGGATCGCCCGCGTCCGCGCGGCGTTTCTTCGCGTAAGCCCGCAGCAGCTTTTCAATTTTTCGTTCCGGTTCCATCTGTTCGGTTAGTTGGACGGGAAAACGCCCGGGTTTTCCCGCGCAAAAATTCCGCGCACGATTTCTTCCAGCCGGTCCAGGCACTTGCTCAGGCGCGAACTGACGGTCTTCGGATTCAGCCTCAACGTCGCGCTCAACTCCTCATAACTCAAATCGCCGAAGTAACGCAGTTCGATGATTTCGCGGCACGGCTCGTCGAGCCGGTCCAAGGCGGCGCGCACCCCGGCCATCTGTTCGGCATCCATCAAAAGTTCGTCCGGGCCGGGCGCGTTGGCCGGCGGATCGGGCGCCAGGCCGGTTTCCGGGTCTTCGGCCTGTAAAGAAACGGTTGTCTGCCCGCCGCCGCGTTTGGCTGCGTTGCGCTTCTCACGATAATCGCGCGCCTGGTTGGCAGCGATGCGGAAGAGCCAGGTCTGAAACCGGCTTTCACCGTGGAAGGACTCGAGGTTTTTGATGACGGACAGGAAGACTTCCTGGCAGATTTCCTCGGTGTTTTCACGAGTGAACTCGGGTGAAAGCTGGAAAATGAAGCGTCCCGCCGCCGCGTAATGCAGGTCAAACAGTTCGTCCCACGCTTCCGTTTCGCCGCGGCGACAGCGCGCGATCAATTCGCTCTCCTCCGCCGGAATCATCGCGCATATCTTTGACCGGTGGTGGGCCGGAAGCAATCCCGATTTGACCGGTGGCGTTGACGGGAAAGCCGGGCAAATGAAGTGGTTAAAATCCGCTACTACTTGCGCCTGATTTTTGATTTTCGCCGGGAGCTTTTTGTCCTATACCCCGTCCAACAGCCATGAACTTGTCGGCGCACATGATTCGGGTGCAAAAAACAGGCTTTCCGGGCAGGGGTCGTTGGCCCCGTTCCCCATCAAACCTCGAAGGGAGATATTTATGAAATTACTTACAACCTTGCTGGCGTTTTTATGTTTGACCTCCATGGCTTTGGCCCAGTCCATACCTCAGGCCGGCTTGGTGGGCTGGTGGCGGGCGGAAGGTAACGCGCAGGACAGCGCTGGGAGACACGATGGTACGCTGCCCTTCGGCATGGCCTACGCCCCTGGCAAGATCGGACAGGCTTTCGATTTCGATGGAACCAGCCGTCGGCGCGTCAGTATACCCGACAGTCCGGATTTCAGATGGCCAACGGCGATAACCATCGAAGGCTGGATTTATCCCCGGCAATTCGGCGGGATAATCTTCTTTCGCGGCGACGATCGCCCGGGGCTCGATCCTTGGCAGATGGACCTGAGAACGCCGGGTTTTGTCGGTTTCCAGATCACCGACCCGCAAAATCAAACGGTGCGCGTCGAAGCACCGATTCAACTGAACCAATGGCAACACATCGCCGGAACCTTCGGCACATCCGGTAACCTCAGAATCTTCATCAACGGCGAGATGGCCGCGCAAACCAACACGGCGCTCAGGCCGTTGATGGGTTTGGATCCGACGCAAAATCCTGCCATCGGCATCGGCAACATCGGAGGCACGAAATACAACGAACCGTTCAACGGAATGATTGACGAAGTTGCGTTTTATGCAGCGGTATTGAGCCAGCGTGAAATCAGCTACATTTACAAAACCGGCAACGCGCCCGGCCCGGTTTTCCGGACGAACACCGCGCCCGTCGGCGGTTTGGTTTTCCGCGAAATCCGCTACAACGGCAGGTTGGCCGACGAGGAGGCGCGGTTCACTTTGGACATTGACGCCGAGGCCACGGCCAACGGTGAAAGCTCGGCGCCATTGCTCGAAGGTGACGTGGCGGTATTGCCCGCCAAATTGCCGGACGCATTGAAAATCATTCGCGAAGGCGATCGCTATCTGCTGGTCGCATCGCGGCCGGGACATTTCCAATTCAAGCTGGAGGTGGTCGCCAAAATCCAGCGCGAGGAGCCTTGGAACGAAATTTCCTTTGCCGGTCCGGCCGCGACCATTGCCGCTGTCACCGCTCAGGCCGCCGGCACGAACACGGAAGTGCAATTGCTCAACGGCACACTGCTCGAGGCCGTCAAGACGAACGGTGTGTCGCGCGTGACCGGTTTTCTCGGCGCCGACCGGACCATCAGCTTGCGCTGGCAGGGCAGGGTGACCGAGGTCGCGCGCAAGGCGTTGCTCACCGTGGATTCCACCATCGGCGCACAAATCACGCCGACGGTTGTCAAATACATCAGCCGGTTTCATTACGACGTCGTCCAGGGCAACGCCGCGCAACTCACGCTAACCCTCCCGGCAACGCAGGCGCTCACGCGGTTGGAAGGCGACCAAATCCGCGACTGGCACACAGTCGCTGAAGGTGATCACCAGACGCTCACGATCGAATTCATCAAGCCCATTGAGAACGCCTACGACCTCACGCTTTATTCCGAGCAAGCCGTGGAAGCCGCCCCGGCCAATTCCGCTTTGAACCCGCCGCAGCCGCTGAACGTCGAACGCGAATCCGGGTCGCTGACGGTTTCCGCCGAGGACATGCTGATTGAAATCGAATCACTCGCCGGTTTGCGCCAGGTCAATGCGCCCGACAACACCTTCGCCGCCTACCGGTTCAACGCGCGGCCCTTCACGCTGGCGCTCAAGCTCAAACCTATCGAACCGGTCATCAGTGTCGCCGACCGCGTGAACGCGCGGCTCGAAGAAACGCGGCTGGTAGTTGCGCACGGCCTCACCCTCAATGTCGAAAAGGCCGGCATCTACACGCTTGAACTGACGCCGCCAGCCGGCTTCGCCGCGTCCGATGTGCGCGGTGAAGGCGTCGAGGATTGGAAGGTGAGCGATGGCAGGTTGCGGGTCAGTTTCTCCGCCCGCGTACTGGGCCAGCGCCGGCTCGACGTGCAATTGGAACAAGCG
>Ga0187874_10002201_pt1 | contig 15321 bp, 17 predicted proteins | sample June2016WEW_16_1_3_FD_132993 | JGI IMG/M metagenome (GOLD analysis project Ga0187874, IMG submission 132993) | Peatland microbial communities from SPRUCE experiment site at the Marcell Experimental Forest, Minnesota, USA - June2016WEW_16_150 | ecosystem: Environmental > Terrestrial > Soil >... | reverse complement strand
GTACCCAGCCGGTGAGCGTCGTGCCGGCGAGCTTCCATTTCAGGTCGCCGGTGCCGCCGGCGTCGCCGCGCGGGATCTGGAATTCGGTGCCGTCGTAGGTCAGCGCCGCCATTTGACCCGCGACCAGGTCATAAGGATTGAGGGCGTTGGCGTCGGAGCGCGTGAGGTTGAAGGTGCCGAGATTGCTCGCGCCATTATAGACCTGGATCGTCGCCGGGCCGGTGATGGTGTAAGCGACCTTGGTGCGGATGATGGAGCCGGCGCCGAGCGTGAAGCCCGGCTGGTTGACGTTGACGATCAGCGCATTCTGCGCGCCGATATCGGCGCCATAGGGCGGCGCTGCGGCCTGGATCGCCTGCAGCAGCATGTTGGCGTTGGTATTGTCCTGCGGGATGTTCTGGCCGGTGACGGCGGCGCGGACCATCTGCAGCAGAAAATTGAAAAAAGAAGCGCCGTAGGCGGTCCCGTCATTCGCGGTCGGCGAGGAGCAGTCCTTGAAAAAGGTGTTGTTCGACCCGAACACCCGCGAGTCCGCGGGCATGGCGGTGACCGAGTTTGCAGCATTGGCCGGGCCGAAGAGATCGGTCATGGAGTGCTACCGCGATGTGGGAAAGGAAAAAATCAGCTAGATGCTGATGCGGGCCCGGCCGGATGCTGCGGCCGTGCCGCGGGCGACCAGGGCGACAAAGGCGGAAGAGTTGTCGGTGACGTAATTAACCGTCAGATGCGCCGGCAGAATGCGCTGGAAGGCGCACTCAAGCGACGTGATATTGGGCTGGCATTGTTGCTGTTGCCCCGCAAGAAAGATGCCGGCGCGCGAGGGCGTCGACATGGGTATCCCATAGGCGCCGCTGGAATCGAGAAACACCGTGATGGTGACGATGGTCGCCTGCACGCCCGGATTGGCGAGAGCATTGCCGGCATGGCAGCAACCGGCCTGAGTGCCGCCGCCAAAATCCGAACAAGCGATCGACCAGCCGAGCGACGCGGCCAAGGCGACCCACGATGGACAATGCGGCGAGCCGAAATAGCCGACCTTGGCGCAGAGGTTCGGATACGGATCGCAGTTATCGGGCAATCCGTATTCCGCGTTCCAGAGATCGAGAGTCGTGGTCGCGGAGGCGCAGAAAAATTCATCCTTGAGCGCGCAGAACTGGCCCTCGATCCAGTTGCGCACGGTGCCCAGCGCGGCGACGAAGCCGGCCTGCACGTAGCCCGCTGGCCAATCGCCCGGCGCCGGAATGCGATTGCCGAGCGACGCGAGCCACGCCAGGAAATTGGCGATCGTGCCGCCGCCATCGTTCGCCGGCCACGCTTTGCCGCGCGGCAGCAACGCCGCGGTCGCCTGAATGCTCTGCTCGAGCGTGGGGCAGGTGAACGGCGGCCGCGCCGAGGACGGGCAAGAGGTCATCTGCTCCGCTCCGGCACTAACTCAGAACGTCACGGTCCCGAGCACGGCGATCTGTCCGGCGGTCAAAGAGGTGTTGCCGGGGGAAGCCGAGAACGCCAAGGAGTCGGTCGAGCCGGCGCCGGCGTTGGCCGCATTGGCCGTTAGCGTCAACGTGGTGCCGGTATAGGTCAGCACCGTGCCGATCTGTTTTCCCGCAGTAATGTCGTAGACGTTCATGCCGGGCACAACCCAGGGATAGCCCGAGACGTTCGGCATCGTGACGGTGGCGCTCGAGGTCGAGATCGCGCCGGCCGCCGTAATCAGGCCAGCCACCACGCTCACGGTGCCGCTGGTGACGCCCGGCGCGTTGTCGACGGCCTGCTGGAGCCATTGCTGCAGGAAGGTGAACGGGATCGCGAGATAGGGCATCGACGCGTTCGGCGTGGCGATGCCGGCGACCTGCGACAGCCGAAGGAACGCCGCCTGCAGCTCGGCGATCACGGCGGCCTGCGTCGTCGGATTGGACGGCGTCAGTCCGGTGATGATGGCATTGACGGCGACCGGCGTCGGCGCCACGACGGTGACGGTGGCCGCGGACGGCTGGACGGTTTGTATGAAGGCGGTGATCCCGGCGATATCGCCGGATTGCGGGATGCCGTTCGCATAGAGGTTGTCCATCATCGGCAGCACGCGCACGGTGCCGATGCCGGCCCACAGCGGCTCGACGAACACGCGGGTGACGTTGCCGTTGGCCTGCTGCGTCCAGATCACATAGTCGGATGCCGCGCCTCCCTGCGGCGGATTTCGTTTCTTGAAAAGGATGCGGTAGCGGAACGTCCCCGGCGGCGGATTGAAAGTGGCACCGTCCTGTTCGACGTCGGTGCCCCCGGTCATGCCGCCGGTCGCGACCGTCGCCACCGCGGCGGCATCGCCGTTTACGTCGGTGGTGCCCGATGAGATCGAAAGCGACGTGCCCGCCTGAGTGACCGTGTTTGATCCGGTGCCGACCGATTGCGCCGGCACGGTAATTGTGCCCGAGCCGGTGATCGACAAGGCGGCCAAGGCGACGAACTGCACGCCGTCGCTGCGCTGGAAGATGGCGCCGTAGGCGACGTCGTAGGAATCGGCGACGACGATCGAGATATTGCCGGCCGACCGCGTCGGCTGAAAGCGCGAGAGATTGATCTCGGCGCCGTGCAGGTCGAGATCCGGACCGTTGGCGGTGAGCGCGAATTTTTGCCGCTGGATGTCGTCGGCGAAGCCGAACAGCTCCGACGTCATGCCGCCGATCACCTTGGCGGTCGGGTTGACGTTATTCGGCCACAGCCAGGCGTCGGTGCCCGGGAGATTGGCGCGGATCGCGTTGCGCGCCCGCGTCACCAGTTGATAGAGCGACGGGATTGGAAACATTTATGGCTCGCGCGACTATTTTCAGGCCGCGGCCGCCACTACCTGCTGCCACACCAGGTTGAACTTGCCGCTGTAGACGAGCGCGCCCTTCTCGCCGAAGAGATTGACGGAGAGCGCCAGCCCGTTGAGACTCGTGATCTCGGCCGAGCAATCGATCTCGACCACCGCGCCCTGTGTCTGCAGCGGCGCCAGCGCCTGCTCCGCAAGAGGAGCCGCCCATTGCGCCGCCAAATTCAGCGGCATATTCCAGAGCACCCACAGCAGCGAGCCGAGCGGCCCTTCGCCGAGATCGGTGCGCACGTCGACGCCGTCGCCCCACCAGCCGCGCGGGTCGCCGTCGCGGACGTAAGACGCGAGCGGATGGTTTTTCGGCATCGCCTGATCGCTGAAAAGGCAAAGCACGACCGCGGTCCGCAGCGCGGCGCTGGCGGAAAGGCCGCCGGAATTCAGTGGCGCATTGCCGGCGAGCGCCCAATCGGCGACCGCGGCGGCCTCGTTCCAGACCGAATCCCACAGCAGGAACGGATCGGGCTGACAGGCCTCGTTCGCCCGAATGAGGATTTCCATGGCCGGCGGTCCGTTTTTCTTACGTATAGTTGTAATGCTCTTCGATGATGATGATGCCGCCTGTACCAGGGCCGCCGTTTGCCACAGAAGCGGTTCCTGCTGCACCGGCAACGCCGACCCAGTAGGGGTAAGATGCGCTAGGGCTCGTTATGAGTTTCTCCAGATAGCCGCCGCCGCCACCGGCTGCTCCGCCGCCAGCGCCGTTCTGATATCCGCCGCCGCCGCCACCGCCATAGCCTGTTCCGCCGGCACCGGATTGCCCGTTGGCGCCACCACCACCGCCCATACCTAAAGGAGAGGAACCGCCGGTCGGCCCCATGCCTCCGCTTACACCGTCACCTTGGCTACCTTGTCCTTGTGATCCTGCTATGTTGACGTCGCCGCCAGAGGACGAACCGCCTAGACCGCCTGCTCCGTTGACTACCGTTCCGCCGCCGCCATTAGCGGTTAAGAACGATGATCCGAAAGTCGTGGTCCCGCCGTTTTCACCCGGCGCGGTTTGGGTTCCGGTGCCAGAACCTCCGCCGCCGGCCCCCGCCATACGGACGCGCAGCCACTTAACGCCGGTTGGGGGATTATAGGTTCCAGAGCCAAAAGTGTAGATCGTTTGTGTTGGGGCAGTCGGATTGACGGGGTTTGAGACAGATAAGGTTGATGCGGAAACACTAATGCCTGCACCGGCAGTGAACGGGATCTGCGATATCTCCGCCATCGCGGCCTCTCAGGCCCCGGCCGCGCTGATAACGCCGCTAGCAGCGACGTTGCCTTGTACCGTGACGTTACCGTTGATGGTGCATCCGCTCGGCGCTGTGATGGTGACTGCGCCGGTGCCGACGATGCGAATATTATTCTGCACGAAAGAGACCGACTGGCCGAAGGCGTCGTAGAGCGTGACGCCGCCTACCGGCTGATTTTTCGGCCGAAATTTTGTTAATTCACCGCCGAAAAACATTGCCCGGTCGGAACGGCCTCCTGGACAGATGATGAGACCGACGCCGCCGGCGGGCGGATTCGAGCTGAAACCGAATAGTGCGACAGTCGGGACATTGAGAGGCTGATCGCCAGCGAGCCCCGATAAATTGACGAGCTGCTGGCTTCCTTGGTCGTTGATCGATCTCACCGCGGCGCGCCGCAGCATCGTGCGCAGCGCGTCGCGATCGGTGAGATAGGACGAATGCCGCGTCATCCGGGCACCGAGCCAGGAGCGAATGGCACCGGCGGCGTACCGACGTTCCAGATGCTCGAGGACGCGCTGCCGGGCGGGCTAGAGCCTTTTGCCGCGGTGCCGCCATAGGCACGCGGATCGACCAGCTCGAGGTGCGCGGTCGAGCCGCCCTTTGACGCGTGCTTGCCGGAGCCGGCGCCCCCGCGCTTCTGCGTGAACTTGATCTTCTTGATCAGCAGCGCCTGGCAGAGACCGATCCGCTCGCTCTCGACCCAGACGAGCCAGCCTGGCGTCCACAGCGTGCCGCCGGAATCGCGAAAGCCGTAGGTCACTGCGTGCGCTTTCAGCGCCTCGCCGGCCTCGCGCTGGCTGTGCGCGTCGGCTAGCGATTGCGCCGTTTCGCTGTCGATGTCGGAATCCTCGACGTGCACCAGCGGCCGGTAACGGCCGGTCGTGAAACCCGGCGCCGACGATGAAGGTGCGCTCTGCACCGGCGCGGCGCCGCCGCCCCAAACCGAAGCATCCTGCGCGGTCGCTTCGACCTGCAGCGCGGCGGCGTCGGTGCCCGAGGCGGATTGCCCGCGCACGATGATCGGCGAATGCCGATGCGCCCAGTTCAGATCGCCTTCCAAATCCTTGAGCGGCGCCTGGCCCTGATAAAGACCGCCGGCGTGGCGCTTGCTGCCCGGTTTGGTGAGCTTGAGCGAGCCGTCGTATTGGCCGCTGAGCGTCAGCCCCTGCGCGCGCGTCAGCTTTTCGCAGGCCGCAAATCCGGACTCGCCGGGCACGAGCTGATAGCTTTCGACGTCGTCGAGTTGTTGATCGGTCGCGACCGTGACGCCGAACGGCTGCGCCAGCGCCTGGGCGATCGCCAACGGCGACTGGTTCTGAAAATTGCCGGTGCCGCCGGGATCGATCGCGGCGCAGTCGATGAAATCCTGCGATTTCGACCGGCCGCTGATGGTCAATTTCTTGAAGGTCGGTTGCAGCCGATCGACATAGCCGGTGAAAGCGACGTCGTTGTTGAACTGGATCTGCAGCGGCGTGCCGGGAGCGAAGATCTGCAGCCGCTGCGCCGAAGGTGCGACCTCGAAGGAGAAACTATGCGCCGCATGATGATAGCCCGCGTCGACCTCGAAGTTCTTGAAGGTGCCCGTGAACGGCTGGCCGTTCGCCAGCACGGTTATAACTTCGGCCACAGCGCTCGCTCCGGCGCGTTAAGGACTCGGCCAATTGACCGGCATGTTCGGCGGCGCCGCGTAGCCCGGCGCCAGCGCCTCGAACGACAGCGGCATGAATGATGGGTGCACGACGTTGTTGCGCAGCACCAGGTCGACCGCGCGGGTCGGGTCCTGATAAAGCCGCCACGCCCACCACAGGGCCGGCATCGATTGCGGCGAGCTGATCGTCACCACCGGCGCCAGATTGGCCATCAGCTGCGTCAGGTATTGCACCACGGCGCCCTGCAGGTCCTGCAGCGCGACATAGACCGGAAAGCCGGCGGCGCCGGTCCAGCTGCCGAGCTCGTCGCCGACGATTTCGGCGAACAGCGCGCGCGCGGCCACCGCATCGGCCCGGCTTTGATAAGTCTGCCGCTCGAGCGCTTCGCCCCAGGCGGCGAGCGCGGCGATCCGCGCGAACGCCAGGATGGCGGCGGCGTTCGCCGCGGCCGCAACGGCATTCGGCGATGCACCAACCGCGAGCGGTGTCGGTATGACGGCCGCGAGCGCCTGATAGAGAGATAGCATCGCGCCGGCGCCGGCATCGGGATTGCCTTGGAGGCCATCGGCGAGCTGGCTGATATTGGCGCCGATTGTCGCCGCGAGGATGGCGGTCGGATCGGTGAGCGAAGGCGAAATCGCCGGCGCCTTGTCAAGCAGGGTGACGATGGCCGAGGCGACCGCCGCTACCTCCGGGTTCGGCGAATTGATCAGCGATGACGCCGGCGTCGTCTTCAGCGGCGCGGCCGCCGGATTGCCGTAGGCGATCAGCAGTGGCGCGGCGGTGACGATCGCGACATCGGCGGCGGCGACCGCTGCCGAGGTATCGGCGTCGACCGGATTGACAGTGCGCACCGTCTCGATCGCCGCGACCACGTTCGCGACCTCGTCGACTGCGCCGGCGACGATGTAATCGGCCGGATTGTTGAGCACCAGCGCGTCGGGAAACATCCCCGCGCCGGCCTGCCACAGCGCGGCGGCCTGTTCGAAGACCGTCTGGCCGAGCTGCGGCACAGAAACGAACGGCGCCGCCGGCGTCACCGGCCCGGCGGAGACAAACTTCAGATGGAAGGTGATGAAGCCGAGCTTGTCTTTGTCGCTGGTGCGCTTGAAGTCTTCGCAATGAACACTGACCGGGCCCATGATCGGCACGACCAGCGTGCCCGGGCCCTTGCTCTCGAAGATCTGCTCGAGCGCGACCGCCTGCTGGTCGGCGACGTCGCTCGCCACGTAGGCGAGACCGGAGAATTTCCGCGCCTTGATGCCGGTGTCTTCGACGTCCCAGCTTTCGGCGCCGAAATATTCATGCACTTCGGCGTCGCGGCCGCCTTCGGAATCGTCGTGCTCGAAATAGAACGGCACGCCCATATAGGACGCCGGCCACAGCGTGCTGATCCAGTCGCGGGCATAAACCATGGGCGGTCACGGCAGCATGTTGCCGGCGCCGACGTCGGGCCACGAGACGCCGCGGTTGCCGGTCGAACCGCGGACCTTGATGCCAGAGATCTCGCCCGAATGCTCGATCGCCGCATGAAGGCCTTCATCTAACTCAACCATGATCGTCATCGTGGCATTGCCGGTCAGCTCGGTCTTCGGTGTCTCGGCGGCGGCGGCTTGCCACTGTTTCTCGGCGCCGACCGAGGAAAGCCAGCCAGGTGCCGCACCTTCGATAAGCGCCTTCAGCTGCGACGCCTGGTCGCGATAATAGCCCGCTCCAAAGGGAGAGGCCCCGAGCTCCGGCACCAAGCGGTTCGGATCGGCGCCGAATATGTTTTCCTGAGTCCAGATCGCTGCCTGACGATACCAGGGCAGAGACGCGAGAATCTCGCGATTGACCGGCTTGCCTGATTGATTCTGCGCTTCTTGTCCGCGCAACCAATCAATCGTTCCAAAACCACCAACGGTCAGAGGAAGCGCCGGCGAGCCGAGCATCCGCAGCGGCATCCGCGCCAGCCAGGAAGCCGTACTTCCGCTGAGCATCTTGAACGCATAGGCCATGCCGACCATGCTCTCGTAGGTGGCGAGCACGCCACCACCGATTGCCGCTGCCAGTCCGGCCGAAGCGGCTTTCTGCACCGCCGGGTGCTCATGCGCGGCCTGGTTCAGATAGGCGATGCTGTCCGCGATCCTTTTAAGCGAGCTCGCCGTCGGAAGTGCCATTGGGCCGGCGGCAACCTGCATGAAATTCTTCAGCTGCTCGGTCACGGCGACGAAGGCTATGAGCACGTCTTTGTTCATGAACGTGTCGGCGGCCTCGTTGCCCTGGGCGCCGATTTGCATGCCCCAATCCTTAATCATGCGGGATTGTTGCGTGGCAAGGATGCCAACTAATTGTTGCCCGGTCGCGTCGCGGAAGACGGTAGCAATCTCGGCAAGAATTTTGGTCTTGTCGGTGATGCCGCGTTTTCTCAGTGCCGGCAGGAAAATCTCGTTCACCCAGCGGTAGGGGTCTGCGGCGGCAAGTTCCCAGCCGGTGACCGCGCCCGGCTTGACCGACGTCACGATGCCGGCTTTGGAGATCTTGACCTTTGACTTGTCACCGATCAGACCAAGATCGAGCAGTTCGTTTGCCGCCTTGGCCTGCATCCTTCCGCCAACGATTGTTTGATAAAAATTACTCAGCGCCTTGCCGGCGCTGGTGCCTCCCATTTCCTGGGCGAAGGTCGGTGCCGACATCAGCATGAACTGATCGGACAATGCCTGGGTGGCACCGCGACCATATTTGAACATCTCGTAATAATCAGTGGGCCGCAGCGTATCGCCGAAGACGTTAATCGCCTTCGCCATGGTGTCCATGTAGTGGGTGAACTTCGGCAGGTTCTGCGTAACGCCCCTGATTTCCATGCCCTTGATGAGCTTGTCGAAGTCGGCTTCCAGCTCTTCGCTGCGCTCGGGATGTGCGCCCATGGCGACAACGCGCATTTTCGCCAGCGGCTCGATGACCTTTTTCGCCTCCTCGAACGAGCCGACGATCGAGCGCGCGTTGCGCAGCATGTGCAGCACCGTGGTCTGCGACAGTGCCGGCACTTTGGCCGAGATATCGGCGGCCGCCTTTTCGGCCTCGCCGATTTCCTCCGGCCTCATGCCGGCTTCCATGCGCACGCGCTCGTGCTGGCCCGCTATTGCCGCGTGCGCGGCTTTTTCTGCCAGCGTGCGGGTGACATGCGCGGCCTCATAAGCCGTGGCGCCGGCCATTCCACCGGCGACCAGCGGGCCCAGCGTCCGGCCGATGACCTGCGAGAGCCGTTCGATGCGCTGCAACTTGCCGTGCAGCATGTCGAGCTTGCTACCAGCGTGGTCGATCGCCGAGCCGACGTTGAGAAAATTGCGGCCGACGCCGTCCATGCGTTTGCCGGCGGCCGCGAGCTTGTCGAATTTGCCGCCGACGGCGTCGAACATCGCGCCGGTCTTGTCGCGGCCGCTGATGACCAGCTGCGACTCGAGGACTTTCGGCGCCATTATCTTTTCCGCCTATGCCAGGCCGCCGCGCGGGCGTGCCAGCGCTGGAGCTGTCCGATCGGCAGCGCGCTTATGGCGCTGCAGTCTTGCCCGGCGCCGAAGGCGAGCTCGTCGGCGAGGTCCCCGAGGCCTCGCCCGCCTCGTCGCCGTCCCGGAAAAAACTTTTCACCGCCTGGCGGACCTTCTTTGCCAGCTCCATGCCGCCGTCCTGAATGATGAGCGCGTCGGGCTCGACCAGCAGGACTTCGCAATATTTGGTGATGACGGCCTGGTCTTCGATGATGAAGGGGATTTGCGAGCCCGGAGAGACGCCGACCAGGAACGGGTCACCGATCTCCATATATTCGGCATAGGTCGGCTCGCGCAGGACCACTTTCGTGACCACGCCATGACCGACGATCGGCTTGTCGAGCTTGATGATTTTGGTCCGGCCGGCTGGCTTGTTCTCGGTCATTGTCTCCTCGTGCGCGCTCGCGCGATTGCAGAGAGCCAGCGCGCGCTATTGCGTCGAATAAGTGCCGCCCTCGATCTTCAGCCCGTCGATCTCGCCGGTGGATAAGTTGTGCTTGGGCGTGCCGGTGAGCCGCGTATTGGTGAACAGGTGGGTGACGTTGTTGTCGATCTCGCGGATCGTGCAGTTGCCGATCTGCAGCAGCAGCCCCTTCCAATTGATATTGGCCGATATCCGGAGCTTGAACTCGGCACCCGGCTGTTTCGGCTTGAGCATATAGGCGGGACTGCCGTCCTGATTGGTCTTGACTTCGGCCGTATAGATTGCGGGATCGAGCATCACATCGGCGTCGGCGATCGGCGTCGACCAGCCGTTGAAGGTGAAGGTGACGCGGCCGCCGAATTGGTTCGGAACAGCAGTCATGGAGCTTTCTCCAATTCGCCCGCGCGCGAGCGGGTTGCGATAGCGCGTTCACGCGCGTGAACGCGCGGCTGCCGGCGCGAGTGCGCGGGCGTACTAAAAAGCTTTACGGATTTGCCAAGGCCGCCAGCGGCGCGCCGGACGGCGAATAGTATTGCAGGAACGCCGTCACATTGGCGGCAAAGATGCGCAGCCCAGCGACGAATTCGAGTGGCAGGTAGGAATCGCAGCGGCTCGGGTTGGTGGCGTTCTGCTGCACGACCAGGAACGTGGCGAAGCTCGCGGCATCCTGAGTGACGCCGAGCGCCACCAAGTCGGTATAGGCGTGAACTTCGACGGCCGCGACGTCGGCGGGCGTGACGATGGTCGCGACGTTGAAGGGATTTTCCGCCGCAAACGCCTTGCGGCCGAGCTGGGTCTGCACCTCGCTGCGCAGATAGCGCAGCGCGAACATGCCCTGTGCCATGGTCTCGGTGTCCATGAACGTCTGATCGGGCGCGTTGGCCGAATTGGTCTTGTAGGTGGTGACCATGCGGTTGATCACCACTTCACCGGACGAATTCACCGTGAAGCCGGCGATGCCGTAGCTATAGAGCGCCTGCAGGTCGGAATTCTGCCACCACTTGGTGCGATCGAATGGCGGCAGCACGCCTTGCAGCACGATGCCCTGCATCGGCACCGAGCATTGCGGCGCGGTGCCGAGGTTCTGCACCTCGGCGCCGCCGAGCGCGGCGGCCCATTCCCAGGGCGGGGTGCGGAACACCTGCGCGCCCATGATGGTTTCGTGCTGGTTGTTACGTCCGGAGCCGAGCGTAGTCTGGGTCGAGAGCGTGCCGGCCGCGACCGTGGTGTGATGGCCGTAGAGCTGCTGGAACGATGACCAGCGGCCGGATTGGTCGCTGAGGAATTCCTGGATGGCAGTGAGCGAGGTCGAGTCCGAATAGGGCGACGCGATCCAGTCAAACGGCATCGAGCCGCAATTGGCCAGCGGCGTGGTGAGCGTGGGAATGCCGGAGCCGCCGGACATCGGCGTGATGGTGGCGTTGGCCGATTGCAGCACATTTGGCTGATTGGTGACCAGCGCGACGCTGATATTGTTGCCGAGCGCGCCGATGTGGCGCGCGGTCAAATCCATTTTATTTGTCGTCGTGCCGTCGACGGTGGCGACAACCGGCAGATTAAGCGCATTGACCGCGGCGACCGCATTGGTCGCGATGGTGGGTGCGGTATCTGAGGCGTTCACCTGCCAAGTGACGAGCCGCCCCATCACCTCGATCAGCGCGGCGCCGGCGACGCCAGGCGCGGTGAAAAGAATGCTGCCGGTCGCGGCGGCGCCGGCGGGATCGGATAGTGGGAGCGCCCAGATTTCCTGGGTCGGCGCCTGCAACCGCGCAGTGTTGTACATGCCGACCAGCATGGAACCGAGGCCGAAGCGAGCGATCGCGTCGGCCGTGCTGGCAATCGGGCCATAGGGGACGCCGGGCGTCGCGTTTCCGGCCGAAGTCATCTGCCCGACCAGCAGCTCCTGTGTCTCGCCGGAATAGGGCGTGCCGCCGGAATTGAACTCGAACGAGGCGAAGGGGACGAGCGTGTTGCCCGGCACATTATTGAAAGGAACGGTGGTCATCGCGTGGCCTCGGCTTTTGCCGCCGACTTCGACGGCTTGGGATCAGGCTTCGGTTGCACCGGCGCCGGCGCGGGCTCGAGCGGCGGATTTATCTCGACCACGTCATCGTCGCGCAGCCGCGCCGCCCAATAGGAATTCAGCGGCTTCCATTCGCCGGTGGCGGCGAGCGGCCGGCCGCCCTGCTGCGGGTCCGGCACGACGCGCGCGATCGGCACCTTGGTGACCGGGTCCGTCATCGGCGCCGGCTTGATGAAGACGTTTTGCATTTTGGTGAGTCTCTCGTGCTCGCAGCAGCGAGTTGCGCTCAATCAGAGGGGTAAAGATCGTCCACTTCGCCGACGATGTTCGGCGTCGCCGGAATCGCGGCGCCGGGCAGATGCGCCTTGACGTTGAGCCCGACAGTCTCCAGCGGCACGCGCAGGGGCATTTGCGGGAAGGTCGGCTCCTGGATCAGGCCGTCGATCACGCGGCGGCCATAGGAATTCTCCGGCAGCATGCAGGCGACGGTCTTGAGCGGCTCTGGCAACAGAGCAAAACCCGTGAGCTGTTGCGCCGGCGCCGGATCATAGGCATCGTCGCCGTTGACCAGCACCTTCCAGGTGATGGTGCGTCGCGCCAGGCGCCGGCCTTCCTCCGAGGTGCGATGTACGGTCGAGCGGATGTTGGTCACGCGCGAGGCACACACCTTGCGGAAGATCAGGCCCGAAGGCGCGTAGAACAGCGTGAAATAGATTTGCGCGCTGATCAGATTGAGTGCCGCCTCGAGCTCGGCATCGGTCTCCGGCCATCCGACCGTGAAAATCTGGGGATCGGCATCGGCGGCGGCCTTTACCACCACCGAGCACTCGAAGATGAGGTCGATGCATAGCAGATAAGGCGGCCCGCCGCGTTTCTGGCCGGCCTCATGGCTGTCGTCGTCTTCCGCATAGATGACGATGATCGGCCGCTCTTCTTTCTCCTGCAGGTCCTCGAGTGGGTCGATGCGGCTGTCGTAAATGTGCTTCTTCGCCAGCGTCGGCCAGGGACCGTCGGCGAGCAGCGCCGGCGTCGGCCTTAAGCCTTCGATGGCGGCGAGTCGCAGCGCCAGGGATGACAGCATGATTGTTCCGGCCGATCAGGCCGCGGTTTTCTTCTCGCCCGCGGGCTGCTTCTCCGCGTCGATCTGCTGGTCGAGCGCGGCGACTTCGCGGTCGATGTGATCGTTGACGGTCTTTACGCCGGCGTCATGTGCGGCAGTGCGTTCGTCATGCCACTTCGAAAGGTGCTCGAGCTCGGCGGCGAGTGCAGCCTTCCTCGCGGCGACGTGATCGCCCGCTGCCTGCAAATTCTTCTCATGGATCGCCAGCTGCTTGGCTTTCCAATCGAGCAACCGCTGGCGCTCGCTTTGCAGCGTGTCGAGAACAGACATATTTTTGGTCCTTTTACTGCGGGCTCAATAGATTGAGGTCGACCTGCAGGCGGGTGCCGGCGGAAGGAAATTTCGGCTCGGCGATATGGAAGAGCTCGTCCGTCCTATGCCGGCGCAGGCGGTCGCCCTGCTGTGGCCGGTAGGGCAGCTGGTCCATATCGAAGTCGATCTGCGGCCGCGCCGAGGCGTGGCCGGGAAGCTCGGGCTTGACGCCCTGGCGGCGCGCCTCGGCCGAAAACGCGCGCGCGTAGGGCTTCAGATAGGCGCCGACGATTTCCTTCAGCACACGACCCGGATCGGGAGCGCCGCGGGCGTTGACGTCATCGTTTGCCGACGCCCAGGGTAGATACGTCCACCGCTCCGCATAGACGGCGTCGACGGAGCGAGAATGAGCCGCGAGCGCATCCTCGTACACGGTCATGTGCGAGCCGCTTTCGCATTGGCGGCGGCGAGCTCGAGCGCGTCCGCATAGAGACGCATCGCCGACAGCCCGTAAGTAAACGCGGCGAGCAGATAGCCGCGCGCCATCGCATCCTCGCGTAGCTTGCCGAAGATCTCCGCGTCGCCGACGATCTGGCGGACCGTGCGTTCGGCCATGTGATCAGTTTGAGCTGATGATCTGAACGAGAGCCTCGGGGCGGCGGCAGATCGGCAGCGGGTTCGACTCCGACTTGAGCTCGATGCCCTCGCCGTGATCCTTGATGTGAGGCGAAACGTAGATCTCGTTGCCCTTGGTGTTGACGAAGCGCAGATCGTGCGCCGGCGCGTTGTAGGTGCGGAACATCTTGCGCGTGCCGCGCGGATACGCGGTGCCGGTGTTGGCCGCCCAGAACGCCTGATTGGTCAGCGTCGTCGCCGACGGCGAGGTCTTTATCGGCGCGGTGCCGTAATATTCGCGGAACAGGATGCGACCGAACTGGAATTCGCGGCCCCACATATTGCCCTGGCTCTCCTTGCGCACCAGCATCGCCAGCATGATCGCCTGCTCGGCGTTCAGGTAGTATTGCAGCACGTTCGTATGAGTGACGAAGCGCTCGAAGAAGGTCGGATCGACAATCGCTTCGATGCCGGTCATCACCTCGCCGCGCAAGTTGGTGGTGATCGCTTGCCAGACCGCCGCGCACTTGGCGTTCATGTCGGTTGTGGGGGTGCCGAGCACAAAATCGACCTGCGTCGGCGAGACGCCGAACACGGTGTAGAGATTGAGCAGGTTCTGCGAATTGCCGTCGATCAGGTTGCCCTGCAGGGCCTGGCAACGCAGCCATTCGCGGGTGATGTCGTGATTGAACTTGATGTCCATCAGCCGCTTGGCAACTTCCTCTTCCACCGTGGTGAGGCGCTTCACGTCCTGCATCTGGATCAGGATGTCCTGGATGTCCTGAGGCGTGATCAGGTCGAGCTCGGGGAAGTGCGGCACCTCGACGAAGATCGTCTTGCTCGAGCGCGGCAGCGCCGGCGTGGAGGGCGCGCCGCGTTCCTTGGCCGGCAGCACGCGCAGGACGTGCTCCTCGTAGCGCATTTCGACGATGCGCGAGATTGAGCCCTCGCTCGGAAACAGGTCGAGCTCGGAGAGGAGCCCGTAAAGCGGCGGAATGACTTCGACCTGCTCGGTGAGCTGCGTATGGGTATAAGGAAAAATCAGACTGAGGTCTTCCACGGGACTCTCCGTTGTTGGAGCAGCTCGCTGCAATCAGCCGCGCGCGAGCGGGTTGGTGGTGGGCGGCGCGAGCGCGCGGGGCGCTTTAAGAAGGCCGGCAGATGACGTAATTGGCGGCGAGCTGAGCGAGCGCCGCGGCCTGCTGGGTCGAGGTGATGCCGGCGGGCCAGATCAGATAGTCGAGGAGGCCGACGACGAGCCGCTCGGCGAGCACCACGGCGGCGGTTGCGGCCGCCGGCACGGTCTGCGGCCTGACGACGATGCCCATGGCGACTGCGGAACCATCGACGGCGGACGGATTGAGCGGCGTCACATTGCTGGAACCGGGCTGCACCGCGATGGTGAAGCTGTCACCGACGGCGAAGGCGGTGCCGCCGGCGGTGATGGTGAAGCCGATCTGGTTGGCGAATGCCGTGCCGGTCGCTCCCTCGGCGACGAATTTGCCGGACGGATCGAAGACGTTGAACTTCGTGGCGGCGAAGAACTCGCCGCTGTAGGTGCCGACCTGGCAGCCCGCTTTTGCCGTCACCGCGCCACAGGTGCCGTT
>Ga0187874_10002199_pt1 | contig 15336 bp, 13 predicted proteins | sample June2016WEW_16_1_3_FD_132993 | JGI IMG/M metagenome (GOLD analysis project Ga0187874, IMG submission 132993) | Peatland microbial communities from SPRUCE experiment site at the Marcell Experimental Forest, Minnesota, USA - June2016WEW_16_150 | ecosystem: Environmental > Terrestrial > Soil >... | reverse complement strand
GACCACGCGCCTTAAGGTCGACCAGGTGATGCGCAACATCAGCCGCCGGCAGATTCGTTGGGGGATCTGGCACTTAATTCAGAACGATGCTGCGGACGCCCACGACCCTTCGAAACCAAACCCTGACCTCTACATGTATATCCCGCTCAATCCCCACAGCAAGTATCCCCAGGGCTACTACAACCCCTATGGTGACGCTCGACACCCAAGCTACCAACTCCAGCACGACGGCCACATGCTGCGCGCCCATTATCTCTACCGCGTCGGGAAGGCCGCAGCCGACACGGACCGTGGCTGGTACGCAGTGGTCAACGGACAGAAAAACATCGGCTTCGTCGAGAACTTCACTTGTTTCCCCGAAAAGGAGTATCCCGACGGCGCCACCGTGGAAACCTGGAATAACGGCCCCGGTATAATTTCCCGCGGACCTTGGGACCAGACTCTTCCTGACGACCCGAAGCAAAATCCCTACATCCTCGAAACCGAGGTGCTAAGCCCCTATGCGACAATTAACCCCGGCGAGGAATAATCGTTCCCGGTCTATTGGTCACCCACCAGTGTCCCGAACCCGGTGCTAAACGCCGTATGGGCAGGCGCCATCAACGAGCCGCTTGCCGGTAACCTGGAAGGTGGGCAGGTTAGTCTGAAGGGTGTCTTCGGCGTCTTCACCCCGGGAACTCTGGTCGCTAACTTCTACAATGTAATGGGAGAGGAACTGGGTCAGGCGGCCTTGCAGGCCGTCGATCCCCGAGAGGTTGTCCGACTCGATAAGTCCATCCCGGCGCCCGCAGGTACCTTCCGTGTGAGCGTCTGCGTGAAAGATAGTGACGGCGAGAACCGCGGATACCTGGGCAACATAGTACTAAAGTAATGACCATACGATGTAGGGGCGGTTCGCGAACCGCCCCCAAATCCTCCCGCCGCAGCCTCCGACCCCATTGCGGATGACCCGCGAAAACTCCATTGCGCCAGCCCGCCCTTCCAGGCCCGTGGTGAAAACTCCGGGCTAGTACCCTGGTACTGTTGGCAACAGACAGGACTGGATGGAAACTAACGGGGAGGTGACACCACTTTCGGAGCGCTTGGTGACACGTGGCAGTCACGTGGCGTTGCGGGAAAGCGCACTCGGACTGCTCTCAACAACTACCCGAAGGCTGGCCCCCAGGCACTGACACCAGCACCATTGTGGCGGAAAGAGTGTTTCGGAGGCGGTGTCATCTGCCCCTCAGGCGTAATGCGGGAGGATGGTTTGCAAATAGATTGAGGACAGGAATGGGAAGCGGTAACGGAGGACCATTGTGGGGAATGACGTGAATAGGGCGGTGGCAAGCCGTGCCAGACGAAGGGCAGCCCAAAGGAGCGACGGTTATAGTTTGCTTCAGATCGTCATCACTTTTGCGGTGGTGAGTACGCTGGTAGCCACGGCGCTCCCAACAACCATGAATGCCTTGCGCAATTATCGGCTGATCGCGGCCGTGTCCGCCGCCACCGGAGCGATTTCGGCCACCCGCTACCAGGCCATCATGCACGCATACCCGTACAACATAACCTTCAATTCCAGTAACGCAACCTATCAGGTGGCTAGTGAGGCGCCCCCGGCCACGAGCTTTACGAACGTGGGCACCGCTATTCCACTTTCCGGGGTCCACGACGTCACAATCAACACGACCACCACGCTTCAATTCAACGCCAACGGCACTGTTTCGGCCACCACGGGCTCCATGAGTTTTACGATCAGCAACACCGTTTTAACGAAGACCATAAGCGTGACAGGAGTCGGCGATGTTACGTCCAACTAGAGCTGCTTCCGACCATGGATTCACCCTCTTGGAGACCCTGGTGGCGCTCATCGTTCTTTTGATAGGGGTGCTAGCGACTGCCCTCCTGGCCGCGCGTTGCATGAACACCACTCACGAGTCGAAGTACATGAACCTGGCGGCAGAATTGGCCTCGGAAAAGTTGGAGGACCTGAACCGGTGGGACGTCGACGATCCGCAGATTTGCGTGCCAACGGGAAGCTCGTCTGTAGGCAGTCTGACCCAGGACAGTATTGGAAACCCAACTACTTGTCCGCCGCCTCTCAACATGTGCTCGTCGACAGGGAACTCGGCCGTCGTGAGCTACTATGACGACGTCTGCATGGCTACGGTCAACAGCACCGACTGCCCGAACCCTACCTACGGCTGCTTCTCCGAGACCGTGAGCAGCCCCGGCACTAGCAGCACGATCTACACCACCACCACCCACGCTCCGGACGGAACCATAACGGTCACTAACCCTACGACGATGCCCACCCCCACGTTTCACCGACGCTGGATTATCGAAGCCAACACTCCGGTGGCCGGCGCAAGCTCGATTTGCCTGTCCGGCACGCGACGCGTGACGGTTCTGGTGACCCTGATGGACCTGAGCGTCCAGCCGCCGGTGACCTTTCAAATGAGCATGGTGCGCCCATGAGGACAAGGAAAGGAACTTTCTCAATGAGCTGTGGTCTACTTGACGTCCCCAAGGTCGGGCGGCGCAACAAGGGCTTTTCGCTCTTGGAATTGATAGTGGCGATGGCCATCTTCCTTTTGGCGAGCGCCAGCGGCCTCATGCTTTTCTCCCGCATGCGTACGACCTCCAGCCAGCAACAAGGCATGGTCGGTCTCAATATTGGGATCCGCAATGCGACCGGACAATTGCAGCTCGACCTGGCCAATGCAGGCACAGGATACTACGTCGGGTACAACATCCCAAGCTGGCCGATCGGCGTCACCGTCGTGAACCACGTTCCTGCCTCAGGCACTTCCTGTTACAACGCCACGACCAACACCTATGGCACTAACTGCTTCGATCAACTCAATATCCTTAAAGTAGCCAATTCCACCACGTACCCCCCTATTAACGCCACGGACAACACCGGAGCAAATGGGACGTCGAACTGCTCAAACACATCTACGGGGGTGGCCTACGGTCAAGCTGCCAGCGGGCTTACGCTCGCGGCGACGGCGGCCAACTACGCCAGCGGTGCTCAACTGCTCTTTCTAAGCAGCACGGGGCAGAGCATGACGGCGGTGATTCTGACCGCGGCCCCGACGGTTTACAACTCCAAGGCCGTAAAGTTTACTTTTAATGCGACGAACACCAATGGCACCAACACCGGCGTCAACTGGGCGACTAACGACCCCCTGGACATCACGTCTTGCGACGGTAATAGTTGCCCAACCCCCAATAATTTTGGAGATCAGTTCTGTGGCGGCGATTGGATTCTCCAGTTGGCCCCCATCACCTACCAGGTGAGTACTGCGAGTCAGAGCGATCCACAGCTCCAACGGGTCCAAGGGGGCACCACCACGGTCCTTATGGACCAAGTCCTTGGGTTCAAGGTCGGAGTGACGATTTGGAACAGCATTACCGACACGTTGCCAACCCAATACAATTACAACGCGGCCACGTACAACGCCAACACCATAAATCCACCACCTTATGATTCGGCCTATCTGTTCTCTCGGGTGCGGTCCGTGCGCGTTTCCCTGATCGCGCGCACCCAGCCCAGCACCGACCCTTCCTTCACTTTCCGTAATCCATTTGATGGCGGGCCTTACATAGTGCAGGGCGCCTCTGTGGTGGTCAACCCACGGAACTTGAGCATGAATGATTGAGAGGTGACGTCATGAACGGCAGATGGGAATTCGTTGATGAAATCAGCCCGTCAGCTGACGGGCGAAAGAATGTAGCCCACGGTCCCGCAGGGCGGGATGGGTCAGCGAACCCTCCCTCACCCCCGTCCCCTCTCCCGCTCGGGCGGGAGAGGGGTGTCCCGCAGACGCGGGACGGGGTGAGGGCCCTCCACCCCAGGGCTTACGCCCTGGGCTACAATCTTCCGCCCCTGACGGGGCTGCGAAAGCAGCATTATGGAGATCACGGCTTTGCGCTCGTCTTCACCCTGCTGCTCTTGAGCATGATGAGCCTCATGGCCCTGGCGATGGTCTTTTCCTCGAGCTCCGACATGTTGATCAACGGTTACTACCGCAACGCCCGAGGATCGTTCTACGCTGCGGACTCCGGGCTCAACATGGCCCGGCAACAGTTAGAAAGCCAGATCGTTGCGCAGGTTCCCAGCACTTTCACGACGAATCCGATCCCCACGGGCGCAGCGGCGACAGTTTTGAGCAGCGTTTTGACGGCGTACGCAAGTTCCACCTCTCTCAATGCCGGCCAGGCTGCCAACTCATGGGTCGAGAGCTTCGTGATTCCTAACACTACGGCGTGCCCGACCACCTTTTCCCTCGCCCCCAATTCGCCCACCGTAACCTCGACGAGCTCCTCCACTGGCCAGCCCACCGGCTATCAATACATTTATAACTACAGCCTCTGCGTTACGGGAATGGCCCAGGGTTCGGAGCAGACCAGTGTGTCCGAGACTGGGAGTGTCATTTTGGGTGTCAGCGGCCTACCGGAAACCACCACGACCAGCTTCGCCGCTTATGGGGCATTCATTGACCAGTACTCTGTCTGCAGCGGGGCGTTCGTTTCCGGTACCATGACCGGGCCCTTTTTCACCAATGGCGCCTTTGAGTTTGGCACCAGCGGCTCTTATATCTTTACCGACCCCGTGGGGCAGGCGAACGCCGATGCAGACTTCTGGTTTGGAAACAACTGCATTCAGTCTCCAACCAGCAGTTACAAGAGCGGAACCCAGACGATTAAGCCCACCTTTGAAGGAAACCCGCCCTTCAGCCTCGGACTCAACACCGAGCCCCTGCCGCCGAATGACTTCAGCCAGCAGTGGGCGGTGCTTGATGGCAAAGGCACGGGCGAGGGTTCCAGCGCTCCCACTGCCGCTAATATGCACAGCGGTAACCTTCCGAATTACCCTCCGCTTCAAACTGCTTCCGGAACTGCCTATCCCACCAGCGGGGCCTCCTCCGGGCTTTATATCCCCTACACCACGAGCGGCAGCGTTAACACCTTCGATGGGGGTGGCTTCTACGTGGCGGGAAACGCCAGCATTGCGCTTTCGACCAGCGGAACGTCCGCGCAGGTCTTTGCCATTTCACAGACTAGTGGGAGTACCACGACAACCACGACCATCACGACTGATCCGCTCGCCACCCCACCAACTTCCTGGAACTGCCCTACGGGAACGACCGGCACTACCACGGTGGCGACCAAGGTGGGATCAGGTTCGACCACTACCGTCAACTTCTGCGCTGTCCCCACGAACCAAAGCGTAACTCCGTCACAGCCAGGCACCATAATTTACGTCAACGGCAGTATCGCCTCTAGTTGCTCGTATGGTGGCTGCACCGGTGGTTTGAGCGGCCCGGGTCAGGGGGTGGCGGGCATTCAAAATTACAATGCCATTAGCATCGCGGCCAATGGCAATATCGATATCGAGGGTGATTTGATTTACGCAACTGAACCTGTCACTACGACTCAGAACCAAAATGTGTCAGGCACAAGCCCGGCTTGTTGCAATGGGGACCCCGTCGATACCTTGATCCCCGGGCACAATAACGGCCAGGTGCTGGGCATTTTTACGGCCAACGGAAACATCAACTTGAACAGCAATTATTCAAACAACAACCTGGAGGTTGATGCAGCTATGGTGGCGGCTCAGGCAGGTCAGAGTTATGGCTTCACTACAAACGAAGGCGGCATCAACACCATGACCAATGTGGGCGCTCGGACTGAGAATACTGCTAACCCAGTCAGCATGAATTCCGCCAACACGTACTTCGACCGTCGGTTTACCGCCAGCCCAGGATTAGCGCCCCCGTGGTTCCCCACGACCACCGTCACCGCCAGCGGCGCAGCACCGGCCGTACCGAAACCAACCATTCAGCGCGTTCAGTGGGTGCTGAGGAATATGTGATTGAATCAGGAAGTCGTTTTGGCATGTCAGTCTGAGAGAAGTTGTCAGTTGTCAGTGGTCCCGCCGCGGCGGGTCAGTGGTCCGTTATTCATTCCCGGCCGTTGGTTTCCAGCTTTCAAAAAGATGCGGCTAGGGGCTGGGGACTGGGGACTAAGGGCTGGGAGCTAGTGTCCTGTCCCACTTAATTGTTGAGAATACCCCCTCGATCCCCCGCCCCTCTCCCCCTTGGGGGAGAGGGTGGACCGCCGTCCCGATGCACTTCATCGGGAGGCGGGCCGGGCGGGGGGTTCCTGCCAAGCTGCTCGTTCTCAACAACGACGCGGGATAGGACACCAGAGACGACGTGGTGAGAGATTGCAGTCCTGAATTCAGAATTCAGGATTGGCCCGGACCCAAGCCCCCAGCCCCTAATCGCCACCCCAAGCCCCTAACACCTGGCACCTGAAACCTATTTACTCCGCCACTTTTTCCCCGCATCATAATCCGTTCGGTTCACGTCGATACGATTGGCAATCTGTTAACTGTCGACTGTCAACTGTGAACTGGAGAAGTCGGGAGGCTCATTGTCTGAAACAACATCAACCGCCCATCCCTCTCGAGCCAAGATTCTGCTCGCCTTCGCAGCCGTTTACCTCATCTGGGGGTCCACTTACCTCGCCATCCGCTACGGAGTTGAAACCATCCCTCCCTTGTTCATGGCGGGGTGCCGGTTCGTTATGGCCGGCGCCACCTTGTACCTGTTGACGCGCGCTGGTGGGGCGACCTCGCCCTCCCGTCGGCATTGGGCCAGCGCAGCCATTTTAGGGGCTTTGCTCCTGGTGAGTGGCAATGGAGGGTTGTGCTGGGCGGAGCAGCGAGTGCCTTCCGGACTCGCCGCTTTGCTGCTGGCCACCATCCCCATCTGGATGGTGTTGCTCGATAGCTTAAGGAAAGGCGGCACAAAGCTCGATGTGCGGGTGATTGGCGGAATGGCTATAGGTGTGGCAGGACTTGCCTTGCTGGTGGGTCCGGCCCACCTGTGGGGCAGCTCGCGCGTGGATCTTGCCGGCGCGGGAGTACTGATGTTCGCGTCGTTTTCCTGGTCACTCGGCTCCATTCTCTCGCACGAGCTGAAATTGCCCCCTTCGCCCTTTCTGGCGGCGGCCATGGAGATGTTGGCCGGCGGCGCCTTGCTCTTGTTGCTGGGCGTCCTGAGTGGGGAGGGCAGGCACTTGCATTTCTGTGGAGTCGCCCTCCGCTCCTGGCTGGGTCTTTTCTATCTGATTGTGGCGGGCTCGCTGCTCGGTTTCACTGCTTACATCTGGTTGTTGCGCACGGTGGCCACGGCGCGGGTTTCTACTTATGCTTTTGTGAACCCGGCGGTGGCGGTTTTCCTCGGCTGGGCTGTGGGCGGCGAGGCATTGACGGCTCGTGAGTTGCTGGCCAGCGCCACCATCATCGCGGGGGTAGCGCTCATCATCACCCACCGGCCAAGTCCCGTCGCCGTCACCCCGGATACAGAGGGCCTCCCCTCGGAGAAACCAGAAAGCAGAAACTGGAAAGCGGAAACTAGAAACTAGTGTCATGAGTCAGAAGTCCTCTGACAAAGTCTTCCTCATGCGGGCGGCCTTTTCGTAGCCCCGTCAGGGGCGGAAGATTGTAGCCCAGGGCGCCAGCCCTGGGGTGGAGAGCCCTCACCCCGTCCCGCAGAGCGGGACACCCCTCTGTCGCCGCGGCGACCGGGAGAGGGGACGGGGGTGAGGGAGGGCTCGCTGACCCACGGCTTACTACCATGAACCCCTATCTTGAGACACGGAAAATAAGCCACAACTGCCGTTCGCTGCTTTTTGTTCGACAAATTTCACCCTCTTAGAGAGGATCGGACCCGGCTGATGAAGCGGAAGCGAGCTCTGCTGGAGAGCAACTCGCCGAGGAATAATCAGCCGGAGACTCATCGAGACGATGAGCCGGGGGGCCCTCCTGGCCCCCTGCTTTCGCTGCCACCGCCTCCCCACTCTCGATCTTGATTTCTTCGCTCATCGGCTTGATAGATCTCCCCATGCCTTGAAAACTCATCTTCAGGCTCGCAGCTGGGGCTGCTGCCGTCGCACCGGCTTGCATCGCGGCTTCGAATTCGACCGGCGACCTATAGCCGAGCGCCGAGTGCAAACGGCAGCGATTGTAGTATTCCTCGATGAACTCCCGGATATGGAGCCGCAAGTCCTCCAGATCCCGGTACCGATGGCAGTAAATCTCCTCCTGCTTTAGGGTCTTGATAAAGCTTTCACAGCGCGCGTTATCGAAGGGGTTGGCCGGTCGACTCATACTCGGAGTCATGCGCTGCTGTGCGAGCAGGGCCACGTACTCGGCGGCGGCATACTGAATGCCCTGATCGGAGTGATGCACCAAGCCGGGCGGGGGCTGCCGTTGGGCAATCGCCATCTCCAGGGCTTGCACGGCCAGTCGGCTCTGCAGCGTCCGCTGCAGTGCCCATCCCACCGCCCGCCGCGAGAACCCGTCCACCATCAGCGCCAGATAGACGAACTCCCGGCATAGACGGATATAGGTGATATCGGCAACCCAAAGCTGATCCGGGGCGCTCAGTTCCATACGCCGCGCCAGATTCAGATAGACCCGCAAGTCGTGTCCCGAGTCCGTCGTCCCAACCCAGGCCTTGCAGCGCAGCCCCAGCAGATTGTCCTCGCCCATAATTCGAGCCACCCGCTTGTGATTGACCGCCATCCCCCGCCGACGCAACTCCGCCGTCACCCGCCGGTAGCCGTACCGGCGTCGGTGTTCCAACACCATCTGCTGCACCACCGCACGCACTTCCAGGGCCTCTTCCTCAGGCGCTTTCTCCTGCCCACTGCGGTAATAACCCGCTCGGCTCACTTGTGCCAGTTGACACATCCGCTCGACACTCAGTCTGCCTTGCAGCGACTCCGCCCGCTTCCCGATTCGCTCCTAGACGGCGTCTCGCCAGAGCCTGCGCGACTCCGACGTCGAGCCTCGACCTTCTGCAAGGCACCTTTGAAAAAATCCACCTGCAGCGTCTTCTCTGCGAGTACCCGCTTCAGATGCAAGTTCTCGCGTCGAAGCGTTTCCAGGCTGCCCCGCTCCGCCGCCTGCGTCGTCAGCGGCAGTGGCTTCCTCGGCGGCCGGCCTTCCTGCTGCCACTTCCACTGATACAGCATCTTCCGGTCGATCCCTAAATGCCGGGCGAGCGCCGTGATATTGTTCCATTCCTGCGTTCGCGCCACCGCCTCCCGCTTGAACTTCTCGCTATACCGTCGCCTCCCCTTCGTTTTCGACATCCGTTTTCCTCCATTCGCTGCCCAAACTGTGGCTTAACGAATGTCTCATTTTAGGGGTTCACTCCAGTCAGCCGTGGGTATGCGAACCCTTCCACTCCCCCGTCCCCTCTCCCGCCCGCGGGAGAGGGGTGTCCCGCCCTGCGGGACGAGGTGAGGGCTCCTTGCCCCAGGGCTGGCGCCCTGGTCCCGCGTCCGCGGGATTACGCCCCTGCCGGGGCTGTGGAACAGCCACCCGAAACGGGAAGGCTTTGTCAGCTAACTTCTGACTCAGGATACCAGTGCTACAGCGTCATTTCAATTTCTGTTGGGCGATCCATTTGTCGGCGCGGGCTTCGAGCAGGTCGAGGGGCAGGGTTCCGCCATTGAGCATCTCATCGTGGAAGGTGCGGAGGTCGAACTTGGGTCCTAGTTCTTTCCGCGCGCGTTCGCGGAGTTCGAGGAACTTGAGTTGGCCAAGCTTATAGCTGAGGGCCTGGGCGGGCCAGGCGATGTAGCGGTCGGCTTCGGATTGGATGGTGGGCTCGTCGACCGCGCCCGACTTACGGAAGAAATCCACCACCTGATCGCGGGTCCAACCTTTGGAGTGGATTCCGGTGTCGACCACCAGCCGCACGGCGCGGAAGAGCTCAGACGAAAGCCGGCCGTAGTCCGAAACGGGGTCCTGATAGAAGCCAACCTCTTTGCCAAGCTGCTCGGCGTAAAGGGCCCAGCCTTCGATATAGGCGTTGAACCCGAGGCCGTGCAGGCGGAACTTGGGCAGGCCGGTGAGCTGCTGCTGCACGGATAGCTGCATGTGGTGGCCTGGGACGCCTTCATGGTAGGCGATCGCCTCGTCGTCGATCAGTGAGCGCTGCGCGAAGTTGGAGGTGGCGACAACGACGCGCCCGGGACGCTTGCCGTCCGGAGTGCCGGTGACATAGTGGGTTGCAGCCGCAGACTGAAAGGCGGGGATAGCCTCGACAGTGACAGGCGACTTAGGAAGCAGGGTGAAGAGTTCGGGTAGTTTGGGCTCCATCTGGGCGATGTAGTGGCGAAAGTCGTCGAGAATCTGCTCCGCGGATGCTGGTATGTATTTGCGATTGGTTTTCAGGGAGGCGCGAAAAGAGGCGAGGTCAGCGAAACCCTCTTTTTTCGCGATGATGGTCATCTCGGCCTGGATGCGTTCCATTTCGCGGAGACCGAGTTGGTGGATCTCATCCGGCGTCATTTGGGTGGTGGTGCGGGCGTAAATGTCGTTCCGATAGCGCTTCTCGCCGTCGGCGAGAGAGGTAACGGCAAGCACGGTGCGGCCGTGCGGCGCATATTCCGTGCGCAGGAAGGTAGCGAAGCTCTTGTAAGCGGGTACGACATCGGTTCGAACGGCGTCCGTGATCTGCTGCGTAAGACGCTTCTGCTCTTCCGGGGAGATGCCGGCGGGATACTTCTTCGTCGGAATGAGGAAGGGATCGGCATCGATGATGCCTTGGCACTGAACGGGGAGTTTCTCGAGGAGGAAACGCACGGGCATGAGGTTGTCTTTCATGCCGGCGCGGAGGACCTCCGTGGTCTCGCTGAGGACACGGGGGATCTGGTGAAGCCGAGCGATGTAGTCTTCATAGTGCTTCACGGAGTCGAGAGGAACGGCGAGAGGCAGATCGGCGAGACCGGTGTGGACGCCGTTCTCCTGGTTGATCGGCATCTCGTATTCTTTCAGGTCGAAGTCGGTGATGCGCTGTTGGAGGACACGAACCAGGAGGTCGTGGGAGAGCTGATCCTGGTCGGAGAAGCCGGCGGTGGCTATGGCCTGAAGGCGGTTGAGGAACGTCCGGTCGGTTTCGTGGCGCTGGGCGATGGCGGCGAGTGAGCGATCGGCGAGCTTATCGTTGTAGCGATAGTCGCCGAAGGCAGTGGCGCGCTCGGGGAAGTTGCGCAGGTCGGACTCGTACTGCTCGTCGAAGAGGGCGTTCTGCGCGGCAAGGCGATCAGCAACCGGTTTGAGGTCCTGGGCGCATACGGAACCGGCTAGAACGATGAGGAAAAAGAGGCTTTGGTATAGTCGCATGGGTGTGATCGTACCAGAGGTGAGGAGTTCGTTGCACTAAGAAAGAACCGCAGACCTCCCGGCTTGCGCGCAACGGGCCGCTGTGAGTTGACGATCAATTCGCCGTTTCGAAACAAGAGTGAGCTTCGGGGACGGTGCCGCGGGGGTACCTAACGAGGGCTATTCCATGACTGACGCAAAGCCGGCGGTCAGCGCGGGTTTCGCGGAGGCCACGGTGGGACATAAAATCAGCTCAAAATAGTTCTTGACATCTGTGATAGCTGCGCATTTGATGAAGGGGTTCGAGCTTAGGTTGGATAATATTGAGCCATCGACTATAGTGGCCTGCCGGATGTGATGCTGCGGCACGAGGTTGGCCAATTGGCCTGATTGCAGCTACGGCGCTTCGGACATTCTTCTATTGCGCCGCTGCCGGCGTCCTCGCGCAAAACATAATCCTCCCCCGACGCATCCGGCACCTCCGCGAGATCCAACTGGGTAAAGGGGTGCGGATGGTTGTTGGCACGAAGCTTCAAAGCCTCTCGGGCGTAACTCTTGACGGACGGCTCCGTCCAGTTGAGATGCCTGAGGTCAGGGGCGGCTGCTGCTCGTAACGTTCTCGCCAGGTTGCCCTGCCTGCCGGACAAACCAGCCCAATTGGAAAGAACTAGCGAAGATGTGACCAAGAGGGGGCGCCGTGCTTTCTACAGGGCGAGCGCGAAAAAACGCTCCTCCGTGCCGAGTCCAAGGCCAGCTAACTAGCTCAGCCAGAGTTGGAACCTCCTGGCGGCGCACCCCGCTCTGCTTGCGCTTGTGTGCAGCCGCCCTCCTGCCGGCAGGCCTGGGGCTCCTGGCGACCCCTTTCGTTTGCTTGTCTTTGGGCTCGCAGACGGCCAAGCCCAGCGCCGCCGACCAATCCTCACAAGGCCAGCAGCCGGCTGTGGATGAGACCCGCCCTACGACCACACTCAGGACGGAGCGCAACCTCGTTCTGGTGCCGGTGGTCGTCCGCGACGCCAAGGGCAACCTGGTCGACAACCTCACCCAAAAGGACTTCCTCGTTTTCGATAACGGAAAGGCGCAACAGATCATCGACTTTTCGATCCTGCGCACCAATGGCAGCCCCGGCACCACGCCCTCGCAGCCGGCGGCGCCGGCTCAGCCCACGCTGCAGCCTGCAACACCAGCCCAAGGGCAGGTGCCGGCGCATTTCATCGCGTTCTATTTCGACGACATCCACATGGCGGTCGATTCCGCAATGCCGGTTCGCGCTGCGGCGGAGAAGTTTCTTAGCTCTTCCTGGCGTCCGGGAGACTACGGGGGCGTCTTTACGGCCACAGGCCAAACTGATCGCGACTTCACCAGCGACCTCGGCGAGGTACAGGATGCCGTGGCGCGAATTACGGCGCGGCCCAGCTCCAGGAGTGAAAACGACTGCCCAGACATTACACCTTACCAGTCGTACCTCATCGTGGCATTAAATGACCATAATGCGGCTGACCTCGCGGAGTATGAGTCGATCAAGTGCAATTGCATTGCCGATGCGACAGCAGACATGAATTGTGTGGTAGGGGCCAAGAGGTTGGCTCGCTCGATCGCAGAGGGGGTCTGGGCTTACACGCAGCATGAATCGGATGCGACGCTCAAGGAAATTGGGGGGCTGATTGAGCGGATGGCCAACCTGCCAGGCGAGCGGACGCTCACTTTCGTTTCTCCAGGGCTTCTCACGGCGCCGAATGACCAGGCCGTGGCGAGGCTGGTCGACCTTGGCATCCGCGACCGAGTAACCGTAAACAGTTTGGAGGCTCGCGGGCTCTTTGTGATTCCCAACTGGGAACACGCCACTCACGTGTCGGGACCCAAGCTGGCCCAGAAGTTAAACATCATCCACACGGAAGATGTGGCCGTCGATGACCCGCTTGCCGAACTTGCTGCGGGGACGGGCGGAACGTTTTTTCATAATGACAACGACTTAGTGGAAGGATTCAAGGAAGTCACCTCACTCCCAGGGGTGGAGTACCTGCTCGGTTTTTCGCCGGAAAACCTGAAGGAGAACGGATCATTTCATTCCTTGAAAGTGCAGATCGTTTTGGCGGGAAGTTATCAAGTGCAGGCTCGCAAGGGGTATATTGCACCCACCAAAGGCCAGAGGGCTCGCGAAAACCCGCCCGACCCCATCGAGACCGCGCTCTATTCCGGCAGTCCCTCGCAAGCGTTTCCCATCGGGGCGCACACTGAGTCCGGTAAAGCCGAGGACGGCCGAGAGACCCTCACCGTGGCCATTCACGTGGAGATTCAAAACCTGGATTTCCGGGAGAAGAAAGGGCATTTTCGCGACACTCTCGTGTTCCGCACCGCTCTGTTCGACTCCCGTGAACAATACGTCGTCGGCAGTAGGAGAAATCTGGATCTCGATCTGGATGAAAACAAACTCACCAGCCTGCGGCGCTCGGGCGTCAACGCAATCATCCGGCTGGCCGCCGCCCCCGGGGAATACGTTTTGCGCGAAGTGGTGGAAGAGAAAAGCACCGGGAAACTCTCCGCGCTGAGCCAGCGGACGAGGATTCAATGAATTTGCACCTGCCCGCGCGACACCGATAGTAACCGCCAGCAAAAGGCGCGCGGCCTAGTCGCCGTTTGCTTCGCCGGAAGGCGGTTGTCGAAAAGCTCCGCGATGGTGCAGGCGTCAGCGCTGAGCCTTTTGCTTTTCGGGACTCATTCGCGCAAAGCGCCGCCGAGACGCTCCCGGGTGATGCTGAGGCAGAAGCAGGCTATTGTCAGACCGCAGACGGCCGATGTGCTCGCCTGCGACTACCACCTGCGCGGTCGCGAATTCTTCCACGAGCTCTGGCACAAGCGGCAGGGATTTGCCCCGCAGATGTTCAGCTTGGCCATCGAAGTTGATCGCGGTTACGCACGCGCCTACGCCCGCCCCGCGCCAACCGGTAGCGCGGCATGAGCCTGGCGCAACCGATGCGCCGAGGCGGGTTGACGATAGCCTGTTTGCTCCGGGATTCGAAAGCGCGAATCTGGGCAAGAACCGCGGACCTCCCGCCAGGGCGGGACGGGGGTCTGCGCTACGGTTATGTCGCTCGCCTCAACACGTAAATCACCCAGGGAGGGATCTTGGTTTCGTTCACCCACGAGTAGGGCTCGTCACCTTTGGCCAGCGGCTTGATGACTTGGATCGCTTCGAGACTCGCCTCTCCATAGACCGCCCGATACGATTCGTCGGTCCAGAGGATGTCTTCGACAGGCCTCCGGTCTTGGTGGTCGGTAACCACGATGCGCACCACATCACCGCTGCGAGCTGCGGCGTTTTCCGGGAAGTTTTTGGTGGTGAACGAGGCCCACTCATGCGTGTAGACGTCTGGGGATGAGACGACGCTGACGATGGCTCCGGCCGGGCGCAGAAGGGTCCTGAGGTCGGAAAAAATCCGCACTTTGGCCGCACTCGGAACGTTGTCGAAGGTGAAAAGTGAAACGATCAGGTCGAAGGTTTCCGGCGCGAACTCGCTCAAATCGTCGCGAGGCACAATGCGGTAATCGCCCGCAGGGTCCAGAGCGCGTGCGATACGCAGCATGTCCTCCGAGATGTCGACGCCCGTCACCTTGAACCCGAGTTTGCGCAGGAACCGCGTTGACCGGCCGGTGCCACAACCGAAATCAAGCGCCTTTGTGCCGGTCACATGCTCTGACATGATGGCCGGAAGATCGCGGTAGGCGAGGTAATAGGTGTTGGCGAACTCGAGTGTGGCGTACGCGTCGGCACGACTGACATCTTCGTAGCAGTTGATGAAATCCATCCCTACCTCTTCTCTAACAGGATGCTGAGAAATCCGTCTTGCCTGTCATTCCGAGGAGCCGCCATTCTTATTGGCGGACGACGAGGAATCTCGCCCCGATCAGATCGGGGTTTGCAGAGCGAGATTCCTCGCGCAGTTTACCCTGAACGGGCAGGGCGAGATTCCTCGCTTCGCTCGGAATGACAGTGAAGGGCTCGGAATGACAACATTCACAAAGGTTTTTCAGCATCCTGCTAATAATACTAGGTTAAGTAGTTCTTGATTCTCATTACGGTGTGTGCTAGAGTGCTGGCATGACACCGCGGAACATGAAAGGCCTTGAGAGTCGTCTGATGCGTTTCCTCGGAGACTTGTTGG
>Ga0187874_10002198_pt1 | contig 15344 bp, 9 predicted proteins | sample June2016WEW_16_1_3_FD_132993 | JGI IMG/M metagenome (GOLD analysis project Ga0187874, IMG submission 132993) | Peatland microbial communities from SPRUCE experiment site at the Marcell Experimental Forest, Minnesota, USA - June2016WEW_16_150 | ecosystem: Environmental > Terrestrial > Soil >... | reverse complement strand
CGCTCACGCCGGACATTGTCGGACAGGAACATTACGAAGTCGCGCGAGGTGTGCAGCGCGTGTTGCAACGGTACAAGGATTTGCAGGACATCATAGCGATTCTTGGCATGGACGAGCTTTCGCCGGACGACAAACTCACGGTTTATCGTGCGCGGAAAATCCAACGCTTCCTCAGCCAGCCGTTCTCGGTGGCGGAAGTGTTCACCGGCCGTCAGGGCAAACAGGTGCCCGTCGCTGAAACCGTCCGCGGCTTCAAGGAAATTCTCGATGGCAAGCACGACGACGTGCCGGAGCAAAACTTTTACATGAAGGGTGGAATTGATGAGGTCAAAGAAGGATGATGCCCGCAATCACGTTTCGCGTTTTACGCTTCAGGGCGCTGGCGTGCGCGTGAAACGTGATACGTGAAACATGAACTGAAAATGGCTGCCACATTAAAGCTCGAAATCGTCACGCCGGAGGCAAAGGTTTTCTCCGACGATGTGGACATGGTCACGCTCACCGGCTCAGAGGGCGAGATGGGCATTTTGCCGCAGCACATGCCATTGATGACCCAGCTCGTCGCCGGCGAAATCATCGTGAATAAAGGCAAGGAAACCATTTTCCTCGCCGTTGGCGACGGATTTGTGCAGGTCACCGGCGACCGCGTCTCGATTCTCACCGACATGGCCATCAGTGCCGAGAACATTGACGAGGCGAAAGCCGAAGAGGCCCGTCGGCGTGCTGAAGTCCGTCTGGCTGAGAAGGTTAGCGATGAAGAGGCCGCGCGCATACACGCCGCGCTCGCTCACGTCACGACCCAACTCAAGGTTAAACGCCAGCGCCGGAAGTAAAATTATAGAACTGCAGGACGATTTCGGCTTATAAGTGTCTTTGGACAAGGTTTTTACCTGATAAAGGCCAATTTGACAATCCTGTTAAATCTCAGCGGTGCCTGAAAAAACGTATTGACTTTAGACAGATTTTGTTTGAAACTTGGACACTGATTAAATATAGTGGGGCAAGTTGTACCAGTTGTAATTATGAATGCCTGCCTTTCGAGCCATTCCAAGTGGCGGAAACTTCCGGCCAGTTTTTGGCTTTTGCCAATCTTGGCCGTTTTTTTGAGCCAGTCGTGTACCGGCGATCAGCTCTCTCTTACTCCGGCAATGCCCTTACAGGATATCAAGTGGATTACGGGTCCCAAGCATGCAAGTTTGGGTACACTTGCAGATATCCAGGTGCTTCAGGGTTATCGCCTGACGGATCAGGAAGGAGCGCGGATTCTGCTTGAGCGGATGAAAAATCCCGTTCCTGACGGTCTGATAGGCATTTTAGCTCCGGAATCAGGGAAATGGTGGGTCGTTTTGACGTTCACGGACGTTGGTTATGTGAAGCATGCGGATACGGAACGCATCAATCCGGCGGAGGTTTTGAAAGCGGTGCAGAAGCGGAGTGAGGTGCAAAACAACGAGCGCAAAGAACAGGGGATGGCATCCATCGTTTCTGTGGATTGGGAACGTCCACCGGTGTATAATGTGGAGAAACACTTATTGGAGTGGGCGATTCGAGCTGAAACGCAATCGTCGAAGGTGGTTAATGACACAGCGATGCTGCTTGGCCGGCGGGGTGTTTTGGGAATCATCACGGTGCGGCCTTATCAAGCTTCGTCCGATTCGGTCCCTTTGCCGCAACTGATAGAAAATATCACGTTCAAGGAGGGACAGCGCTATGCTGATTACCAGAGCGGTGATAAAATCGCCGACATCAGTCTGTCAGGGCTTATCATTGATGACAAACATCCGGCTGCAAGCAGAACTTTGATTGCCAGTTCCGGTGGCAGCGTTGTTGCCTGGATTTATTTCGTCCTGGCTGGTTGTGTCGTAATGGGTGGAGGAGTGCTCGTTTACCAAAAGCGCCGGCAGCGGAGAGTGCAGAGCGCAATTTATGGGAATGGGAGACACCCAGCCGCTGCCGCCCGGCTTCCGTCGGGAAGCGGCCAGGGGAGTGGCTCTGGTTCAGACGGCGTGAAGCCGTACCCTGAAAAGACCGGCAGCATGGCGGACAACCGCGGCAAGCTCCGCCGGAAAAAGGTCTTTGACTACTCCAAGTTTTATACTCACGTGGTGATGGAGCTGTCTTCCCGGTCAAATTCGGGAGGGGTGGTGCTAAACGGGCGGCCAAACAACCACGCGTATGGCGCCAATGAAACCGGGGCAAGTCAAACCATAGCCAGCGCCACCTTGGATCTGATTGCCAGCCAGAAAAACCTCATCGAAGAGCAAAGACGTTTGATGCAGCAACAAACCAGGCTCATTGAAGAAAGACGCAAACTCATCGAGGAACAAAACTCGCTTCTCAGGAGACAGACCGAAATGATCGAAAGCCAGTATTCCCTGAAACTGGAGTGAATGCTTGTCCATTAAACCTTCGAAGTGAGGATGTTATGCCCAGGCTGATTTTCCCCTGATTTTTTCAAATAATAGAGTTAAACCATAGGAAACTGTGAAGAGGTTGTACGTACTGGCTAGTTTGGCAGGAATCCTCGCGGTGCCCGTGGTTCAGGCTGTGACGCAGGTCACTCTGTATCAGGATTTATCAAATTACAGTTATAGTGATGGCGGTGAATTCAACGCTGTGCCTAATGCAGCTCTGCTCTCCGTTAATCCCACTCTGGCGGGTTACGCCCCGGCGACAGCAGATTTGACGGTTCCGTATTTTCAGACGTTCTGCATCGAAACGGGGGAGTTTTTTTATCCCGGCTCGACTTATAATGTTACGATTAGCGACGACGTCATGTTTAATGGTGGGCAGTTCCCCGGCGGTGAACCGATCACGATGGGTACCGCCTGGCTCTATAGCCAGTTCGCCGCCGGCACATTAAGCGGGTATGACTATACTTATGGCACCGGTCGCACAATTACGGCTGGCGATCTGCAACAGGCGATTTGGTACCTCCAAGGTGAACAAACCGGTCTGGTAAATGTTAGTGGTGCCGACGGGACAGCTTTCTACAACGCTGCAGTATCAGCATTGGGCGGTGCGGCGGCCGTCACCAATGCCGCCAACGGGGCTTTTGGCGTGGTTGCATTAAACTTGTGGGTTCCCAACGAGGATGGCTCTAATGGCGCGGCGGCTCAGGATCAGTTGATGGTGGTTCCTGAGCCAAGTGCTGCGAGCTTTGGCCTTTTGCTTTTGCTGCCACTCGGCCTGTATAAAGTGCGGGCTTTCTTCAGGAAGCAGCCGGTGTAAGGTCACCGATTCCCTTAATTTGGCGATCAGGCCGGCCGGCTTGGCCGGCCAGTTTTTTTCCTGTTGTAGAAGTTAACCCGGTGGAAGCCATCGGCGACTTGATCAAGGATCGGATCGGCAACGCGGTCTGGATCACGTTGGGAGCACTGGAAGAAGCGAATGCTGAAGAATTGCGTCCACTTTTACGAAACGGCGGAGCGGTTGAAGTTTTCGTCGTATCGTTTGTATTTGGGTGAGGTTTTCGTTGTTCATGGCGTCTTATGTTAGCTCACACAATCACCCAACGCTTGTCCGCCAAATCGAGGCAAGGCCAGTACCGAAAAACAATCAGCTTTCAATCACGCTGATTTCGACCGGTTCCACGCTCACACCGAGCTTTTCCAGCCATTTGATGGCGGCTTTCACTTCGTCGCGCTGACCATCGAGTTCGAGACATACGATGCCGATTTCGTCGGTCACGCTCGCCTGCCGGATGTTCGTAACCACTTTGAACTTATGGCCGACTTGCCAGACGACTGGCTTCTGAATGAGCTTCCGCGGGAACATCAGCCACAATCTTTGCTGGGTGGGCGAAGTTGGTGTCGTTTTCCGAGATTTGGTTTTAGTCCGCATATCAAGGCTTTCTTTTCAGTGTAGGACCGGCTTCCAGCCTGTCTAACCATTTCCATAACTGATTTCAAAGTGCAGGCAAGATGCCTGCGTTACGTTAACCACCCGCAATCGCGGGGATGATGCTGATTTCGTCGCCGTCTTTAAGCGGCGTCTGCTTGTTTTTCAGGAAGCGGATGTCCTCCTCGTTCACATAGACGTTCACGAAGCGGCGCACTTCGCCTTTTTCATCCACGAGCCGTTCCTGGATGCCGGGGAAGCGCGTCTGTAATTCGACAATCGCCTCGCCGATGGTGGCCGCGTTGACTTCGACCAGCTCCTCGTTATTGGTCAACTTGCGGAGCGGTGTTGGGATACGAACTTTTTTTGGCATAAATTTTATTTTGCAATTTCTTTTGGGATAATAACTATCGGTCCTTGTCCTTTGGCTAACAAGGCAATTTTCTTTGTCGGTGCTTCAAGCAAACAAATTTGATTGTCCCCTAACTGAAAAACAATGAAATCTCCCGGAAGATGCGTTGCATTGCGGGTAATCCATGAAACAAAAGGCGTCTCCAATGAAAAATAGATTTTCTCGTCGGAATTTGTTCTCACTCCGTGAAGTCCCTCAATCGGCCAAAATCCTGTGCGAAATTTCCAATCGCTTTTCATTGCTACTCCTAATTTAGGAACTTCGCCAAAGTTGAACCAAGTTCCCTCAATGCGATCCGGATTATTTTTATCCCTCCAGGTTTGGGCTGCCGTGACGTCAAGATTTGAGCAAATTAGAATTTTCTTTGACGTTTCAAAAATATCCCAATTGTTCGTGTCCACAACCGATGGTCTTACAAAGAGCCGGTCGTCTCTGTCCACCTCTTTTAACGGATTGACCTTTTTAATTTGATGTGAAACCAAGTCCAACGCGCAGACTGTTTTGTTTGTTTCAGAGATAAAATAAACAATGCCTTGTTTTGGAAATGCGATTTGCGACGATGGGACAATGTTCATCTTTGTATAGAGCGTTGTTCCACTCGCCATCCAATACCAGCCAAACAACAGAACGTAGCTCAAAGATTGAACGAGTAAATTTCCCCGAAGGCTTTTCTTGAATCTGTTCGACTCTTTACGGAAGCAAAAAAATACGAAAGGCCATTCCAGAATCAACGTCATCAAATATGTAATTCCAACCATAACCCAAAGCCAATGCCACGCGTTGTAGAGGTTGAATGGTAGCACCTCTGATATCTCGTGATTCAAAAATAATCCACCCACCCATGCCGAAAAATAGTTGGCGGGAATCATCGCAAAAACACACGTGCGGATTCTTAACTTAAAAAACCGTGCAAGAACCAATCCCTCAAAAATTCCAATGAACGCATTTCCAATTGCAAGATGGAGCATTGCCGCCCACATGAGGGGCGTGCCTGCATCTGCGCGTGCGGTGGCAGGACTGCAAATTAGCAGAAGAATGACGCTTAAAATGCGCGGTAATCGTTTCACGATTTTATTTGTTTGCACTTTAATTTTTTGCCCAGCCACCCAGAAAGAACTTAGGCATTCACCTTTTCTTCATTCGCCAGCAGCGCCTCGAATTCGCGCAAACTCGGCTTGATTTCACGCGGTTTGCCGACGTGGCCGGCAACGGCGTCGAGTGTCTTCAATCCGTTGCCGGTCACACAAAGCACCGCCGAATCATCACGCAGAATTTTGCCTGAATCAATCAGTTTCCTGGCCACGCCCACCGTCACGCCGCCGGCGGTTTCGGCAAAAATGCCTTCCGTCTCGGCGAGCAGCTTCATCCCGTCGCGAATCTCGTCGTCGGTCACGTCCTCCGCCGCGCCGTTGGTGTCCCTCATCACCTTGAGCGCGTAGAAACCGTCCGCCGGCGTGCCAATGGCCAGCGATTTCGCAATCGTGTCCGGCTTCACCGGCTTGAAGAAGTCCAAGCCTGCCTTGTGCGCGGTGGAAATCGGCGAACAGCCGGTCGCCTGTGCACCGTGAACGGCGTATTTCGTCTCCGGCACAAGGCCCAGCTTGATGAATTCCTGGTAACCTTTGTGGATTTTTGTCAGCAACGAGCCGGACGCCACCGGCACGACGGTGTGCCGCGGCACGCGCCAGCCGGATTGCTCGGCGATTTCATACGCCATGCTCTTCGAGCCTTCGGCGTAGTAGGGCCGCATGTTCACGTTCACAAATGCCCAGCCGAACTTGCCGGCAATTTCGGCGCAAAGCCGGTTTACCTCATCGTAATGACCTTTGATGCCGATAACGTGCGCGCCGTAAATGAGCGAGTTGACGATTTTGCCCTGCTCCAAATCCGACGGAATAAACACGTAGGCCTTCAATCCGGCTGATGCAGCTTGGGCGGCAACGGAATTCGCCAGGTTGCCGGTCGAGGCACAGGCGACAGTGTCGAAGCCAAGCTCGCGCGAACGGCTCAACGCCACACTCACGACCCGGTCTTTGAACGAAAGCGTTGGATAATTGACCGTGTCGTTTTTGATCCATAACTCCCGAATGCCGAGTTTTTTCGCGAGGCGGTCGGCTTTCACGAGCGGTGTGAAGCCGACTTGCAGCCCGACAGTCGGCTCGTTCGCCACCGGCAACAATTCGCGATAACGCCACATCGTCTCTGGGCGCGAATGGATGGCCGCCCTGGTCAGCGACTTTTTGATGCGGTCGTAGTCATAGGCGACTTCGAGTGGGCCGAAGTCGAATTCGCAGACGTGATTGGCCGTGAGCGGATATTCGCGTCCGCACTCGCGGCACTTCAGCGCCTTCATGTAACCGTGATGTTCACTCATAAAATGTTTTGTGGGACAGGCTTCCAGCCTGTCTCTGACTTTTCCCTTTTCAATTGGAGACAGGCGAGACGCCTGTCCTACGTTTAATCCAGGCCAACAAAACAGCCCCGACTCATGGCTGAGAAGGGGCTGACAAAATTTACGCGCGCTTCTCATTTTTCCCAAACAAACCGCGTTCGGGCTGGAATTGGCACCTGGTCACCCCGAACGCATTCGGAGCCGGTTGCCGTGGCGTCATCGGGCCAGTCCCTCAGCCACTCTGCATGAGACCGTTGTATCAACGGATGCGGATAAAATGATGCAATAGCGGTTGGCTGTCAACAGATTTTTTTAGTTTCTGCAGAATGCATCCTAATCACATGTAGGTTAAGCTGTGTTTGATTTGCGTGTTCATTCCCTCGCATGGACGCTGTGTTGTCAAACAGCCCTTGTTTTGGATGTAAACCACCGCCTCCGCTGCCGGCTGATTTTTAGTTCAAAAATACCAGTTGACGAGATTTGCCGGTGGGCGTATAAATACCAACGATTTGACAGATTAGAGCAGCGGTTGTTGGCACAAAGCAAATCACGGTTCCTCACCAATTAGTTGTGCCTCAAGCGCGGGTGTGTGCTCTATATTGTGGTTTTTTGCTTTACATAAACCGGCAACTTTGGTTGCCTGAACGCAGTTCAAGAGCATGTATCTCAAAAACTTGACGCTTCTTGGCTTTAAGTCCTTCGCGGACAAGACCGCGTTGAACTTCCAACCCGGTGTCACCGCCATCGTCGGCCCCAATGGCTGCGGCAAATCCAACGTCTCCGATGCTATCCGCTGGGTGCTCGGCGAGCAGTCGGCCAAGGCATTGCGCGGCGGCGAAATGGCCGACGTGATTTTCAACGGCACAGACGGCCGCAAGCCGATGGGCATGGGCGAGGTGTCGCTCACGCTCGGCGGCGTGGCCGAGGAAAGTTTGCGCGCCGCGGGCGTCGAGGTCGCCTACGACGAAGTCGCGCTCACTCGCCGGATTTTCCGCGATGGCAACAGCGAGTATTTCCTGAACCGTACGCCCTGCCGGCTCAAGGACATTCAGCAATTATTCATGGGCACAGGCGTCGGGCGCACGAGTTACAGCATTCTGGCGCAGGGCCACATCACGCAGATCCTTTCGAGCAAACCGGAAGACCGCCGGATGATTTTTGAGGAGGCGGCAGGCATCACAAAGTTCAAAAGCCAGAAAAAGGAATCACTCCGCAAACTCGAATACACCGAACAGAATCTTTTGCGCGTGGCGGATCTCGTCCGCGAGGTGAAACGGCAGATCGGCTCGCTGCAACGCCAGGCCGGCAAGGCGCGCCGCTACAAACAGATTCAAACGGAGCTGCAACACTTGGACACACAGCTCGCGCGGCACCAGTTCGATGTGTTGCAGGCGGAAATTTCCGGCAAGCAGGCCGCCGTCGAAAAATTGCGGAACGAAATCGAGCAGGGTTCAGCCGATGTGCTGCGTCTGGAAAACGAAATCGCCCAACTCCGCGAGCGGCTTTCGGAATTGGAACACGAGGTCGTCGCCCATCAGCAACGCGGATTGGAATTAAAAGGCGAGATGGACCGGCACGAAAGCCGGATTCAATTCAACGAGGAACGTTTGCGCGAACTCGCATCGCAAGACACCAAGGCGCTGGCCGACATCATGCAGGCCGAGGAACGTTGCCGCGCCGCGCAGGAGGAATTGAAAACTGTGGCCGAAAAACTGGCCGCATCCAAAGCCGCGCTCGCGCAGCATCGTCTGACGTTGTCCACGAAGCAACGAGCGTTGAACGAGGTCGAGGAAGATTTAAAGGAGCGGCAGGAATCGCTGCGTGCGTCGCAGGCCGTCGCGTTTGCCGCCGCGCAGGATTTGACGCGCATCCGCAACGAAATCACCGCGCTCGATTTGCAGAAGCAGGGCAACAGCATCCGGCTGGAAAAATTGTCCGCGGAAAAAATCCAGTTGGAGGCGGAGCGCACCCGGCTCGAGGTGCGCTTGCAGGAATTCACCGCGAGCGTCGGAGCCGAAAAGCTGAATGCGCAGACCAAGCGTGGTTCGGTCGAGCAACGGCAGAACCGGTTGCGCGAATTGCAGGTTGAATTGCAGGCGTCATCTGCCGAGCAGGACGAGTTTTTGCAGGCGCAGGCCGAGAAACGTACTCGCCTGAAGGTGCTCGAGCAGCTCGAAGGCTCGCACGAGGGTTTCAGCGCGGGTCCCCAGGCCGTCTTGCGCCAGTCGCGCAAGGTCATTGGCTCGCTCGCCGACCGCATTCGCGTGCCGGACGAATACGTGGTGGCGATTGAAAACGCGCTCGGCCACCATTTGCAACTCGTCCTGACCGAACGCCCTGAATCCGCGCAGCAGATTCTCGCCGACCTCAGCGCCAAGAAGGTCGGTCGCGCCTGCGTGGCGGCCCTGGCCATGGAATACGACGCCAAACAGCTCGCGTTTGAAGGCGACATGGCACCGGGCAGCGGCCTCGATGCGATTCAAAACGGCTTGCGGCAGGGTCAAGTCATTCATGCTTTGAGTGTGGTCCAAACCGAGCCGTCGGTGGAAAAACTTTTGAAGGCGTTGCTGGGCCGCACCTTCATCGCGTCGGACCTGGCCACGGCCACGGACCAGATTCAAAACGGCCATGCGGGTTGCGATTTCGTCACCTTGACCGGTGATTTGCTGAGCCGGCACGGCATTTACACGGGCGGCTATCTGAACGGTAACGGCGATCCCAAAGCTCCGGCCTCGATTCTCGGACGCAAAAATCAAATCTCCGAACTGCACGGCGAGTTGACGGAGGTCCAGACCCGCGTTGCCGCGATGAGCCGCAAACGCGGCGCGCTGTTGAGCGAGCAGACGGAAATTCAGGCCGGTTTGCAGCAGGCGCAGACGGAACTGCGCGAGCAGGAAGTCGCCATCGCCACGCGCGAAGGCGAGTTCAACGCGCTGCAAACTTCAAACCGGCTGCTGCACCAAAAAATCGAGACGGTGGTTTTTGAAATACAAAGCCTCGCGGCGCAGGAGCAGGAAGGTTCGCAGAAACGCGACGCGCTGGCGGCACAATTGAGCAATTTGGAAGCGCGCGAACGCGCCGGGCAGGAAAAAGTCGCCGCGCTCGCGGCCGAATTGGAGGATCTGCGCCAGCAACGCGACGGCGCCAACGCTGCGCTCACCGAGAGCAAGGTCGCGTTCGCTGCCGAGGAGCAGCTTTCCGCCTCGTTCCGCCAGCAGCAACAGGCTTTGGAGCAGCGTATCCGCGAGTTGACGCAGGTCATCGAACAACGCCGGAACGAATGCTCGGCCCTGGTCACGCGCCAGGAACAGGCGAAATCGGAGATTCAGGATTCGCGCAACCAGATTGAGCGACTGTCACAGGAACGCGAACAGGTGGGCACGCAAACGGCGGAATTACTTTCGCAGAAACAGGCGCAGGAAACGGACATTGCATCGCACGACGAAAATTTGCGCGAGCAGCGCCGGCGGTTGACTGAATTGCAGGGAAGCCGCGGCGTGTTGGACGTTGAAGTGGCACAGAAAAACATGTCCGGGCAAAACCTGCGCGAGCGCATCCAACAAAAATACCACATCAACCTCGAAAACGTGCGCAGCGAGTGCATCACCATCACGCTGGCCGATGAAGGCCCGGCGAAAGTGCATGTGTTGACGCCGGAGGAAATGGCGGCGGCAGGCGCAGCGACGGATTGGAATGCCGTTGGGCAGCAGGTTGAGGCGCTGCAAAAGCGACTCGACGAAATCGGCCCGGTCAATCTGGTGGCCATCGAGGAATACGAGGAAACCGAACAGCGTTACCAGTTTCTCAGCCAGCAGCACGACGATCTGGTTTCGGCCAGGGCGCAGTTGCTGGAAATCATCAACCGCATCAACGTCCAGACGCGGCAGATGTTCACGGAGACATTCGGGAAAATCCGGGAGAATTTCCGCGCCATGTTTACCGAGGTGTTCGATGGGGGCAAGGCGGATTTGATTCTGGTGGATGAAAACGACGTTTTGGAAAGCGGCATTGAAATCATGGCGCGTCCCCCGGGCAAACAATTACAAAGTATTTCACTGTTGTCCGGCGGCGAGCAGACGATGGTGGCGGTGGCCTTGATGTTTTCGATTTATCAGGTCAAGCCGAGTCCGTTCTGCGTGCTGGACGAGTTGGACGCGGCGCTCGACGAACCGAACATCAATCGCTTCGTACGCCTGCTGAAACGTTTTCTGGCGCATTCGCAGTTCATCATCATCACGCACAACAAGCGCACCATCAGCATGGCCGACGTGCTTTATGGCGTAACGATGCAGGAACACGGCGTAAGCAAGATCGTCAGCGTCAAATTCCACAAGGGCGACGAACCGGAAGCGGCTGTTACCAGCCGCGAAGAGAACGGCGAAGTTGTGATGGCCAAATAGCCGGGAGCGCCGGCATCTTGCCAGCACGTTGATTTCCTCCGACGGTGGCACTCGCCGGCTGGAAGCCGGCGCTCCCGGGAATCACCACGAATAATGCACGGTGTAAGTCACCGTCCGTTCCTCGTCGGGCTTGACCGGGATGCGGAACTCAATGGTCTGCGAATCTTTTTTCGTGTAATCATCGGTTTTCTGCGTGATTTCCCAGTTGTTCCAGCGGTAAAGATGTTCGACTACGCGGAATTCCACCGCTTCCTTCTTGCGATTGCGCAGCTTGATCTCGAACGACTCGTCCATCCATTTGTCACCGGTGTCCACGCGGAAATTGGTCTGCTTGCGTTCGCCCACAAGGTCAAAGGCGTTGCCGGTGGTCACCCGGATGGTTTCGTTGCGCGGCGTGTGGTCAATCACATTCTCGCCAACAAACTGCAACTGGCCGTCGGTGTCGCGGCGATAGAAGCGCAATTTGCCTTTGGGCAGCGCGATGCCCAGATGGTTCGTCTCCGCGTTTACGAACTCGCGCATCACCGCGACCTTTTTGTTGCCGCTGATGCCATAACCCTGGTCGTAATTCAATCCGCCATAAAAATGGTAATCCGATGCGCCGTCGTAAACGTAAATCACCGGGGCATGGACATTTTCCGCGTGGACGAATTCCACCTGCTTCGTCTCACGATCATGGAGCGTCGTCAACCGCGCAATGTTATACAGGTGAAATTCGTCAAAAGCTTTTTCGGTGACGGCAGGAGCGGCTCCAGCCATGTCCATCATTTTCATCATCCCATTGGCCCGCAGCATCGGATAACCCGGCGGCTGAATTTTATTCACGTCACCGGCCATCAATTTGATTTTGGCATTCTCAAACGTTTTCCCGCTGTTGTTGTTCATCGTAATCCAGCCCACCAAATCCACCGTGTCGCCCTTTTCCGGCGAAACCAGATTGTAATCCGCCTCCCAGGAAAAACCGCCGGTGACGTAACCGACTTCGGCGTCAAATTTGCCGCCCTTGTCCGATTGCAGCAGCCAATTCAACGTTGGCTTGAGCACCGTGTCATCGCCCAAATCGGGAAACAGCGGCTGGCCGGGCAGGCTGAATTGCAATTTGCCATTCACTTCGATGATGGGCTGTTCCGGATTGCCGCCCGGCACAAAGCCGCTGCGGATAATTTTGCCGGGAATGAATTCGCGAATGGTGGTGTTGTCCTTCATTCGCACGGTTTCAAAATCAATAGTCTTGCCCTCGAACAAGGACAACAACAATTCCTGTGTGACCGGGTCGTTGCGGTAATTCTGCTCCCAGATCTGGAGCGAATGTTTCCCGGTCGGATCGCGCAGAATAACCGAATCCGGCTCGACCTGTGCCGTAGCATCAGCGTAACGGACGGAATTGACACCGGCCTGGAGGTCAAGCGGCACGGTATCGCGCACGACGGCGAAGTTTTGGTTGTAGATGGTCAGTGCCGGTTCGGCAGTTATCGTGGCCGGGGCCAGCGCGCCGGCGATTAACAGAATTGAGGTCAGATTTTTCATAAATTTGGTTGGTACAAAGTTTGACTACGTTTCCCAATTGGACGGGGTTGCTGGCGGAATACTCCCGCATTCGCGGCGCGGCAAGAAGCTTATTGGTTTGTCGGGCCGCTGCTGTCGCGCCACGAAGGTGGACACTCGAAGCGCAGCGCAGAGCGAAGGCTGGTCTGCCAACCATAGCTCAGGGAAGGAAACCAGCCTGCCGAGTCGTAGCCCGCCTTCATGTTGTCAGATCACAGCCCGTCTCCGCACTTTGTGCTCCGGCGCGGCAGCCTTCACCCTTGTTTCGCGGCGGGCGAAGGCTGGTGCCGGTGGCGGGACTCGAACCCGCACGACTTTTTACGGTCCCAGGATTTTAAGTCCTGTGCGTCTGCCATTTCGCCACACCGGCGGCTGCAGGGGAAACGCTAGTCCCGATTCGGCGTGAATGAAAGCGCGAACTTGTGGCAGGGCGCTACCAGGTACTGAAGGACTGGACTCCGATCCGACGTTGCGCAGCGTGCAAAGCCGGTTGTCGGAGGTATTGTTTGACGAACCTTTGCAGTTCAAACCGTACCGTTCAGGTGGCTTTTGCCTGCACCCCACTCTAATCAATGGTGAAATTGCCGAAGCCGGTCACTGGTGGGTCCGCAAGGGCGTCATAAAACGTCGCGAAGTAACTGCCTGCTCCCTGGCCTGCGAATGTAACATGGATATAAGACACGCTCCCGTTCAGCACACCACCATTGTAAGTCAACACCAACATTCCGCCCAGTGGACTGTATGGTGTAAAAGTATAGGTGCCTGACGACATCCCGGGGTTGCTGGAACCCGTCTCAGTCTGGCTGAACGCCCCGACGCCATCGAACGTTACCGCGTCAACCACCCTTTCCGCGTTCGTTGTGCGCAAGGTCCTCCCGGCCAGCGAGGTCGGAATCCAATTTGTCGGTGACGCCCAGAAACTGATCGCGGCAATGATATTACTGCCATTGTTGTCCTGATTGGTGAACACACAGAAATTCGGCGCGATAAATGTCAGGAACACCTGCCCAACATTGTTGCTGACGGTTGGCGGTGCGGCATAGTTGATACTCAACTCGGCGCTGTCGGCACCCAACTGGGTATAACTATAGGTTCCCACACCATCGGCATAGTTGGTGTCAAACGAGCTTTGGTCGAATGTGACGGCTCCAAAGTTCATTGCAAACGTACCATCGGCTTGCGTCACCAGTGCCCCCAGATTCGCCAGCGAATTCGCGGCGTTCCCGCCCGGCGACGCTGACACTAACGCAAATACACCTGCGTCCGCCGTCGGCGTGTTGACTGAACCGTCATACACGGCGGCATGATACGCACCGCAATTGGTCGCTGCAAAGATGAGTTCCACATAGTTCGTTTCACCGGGTTGTTTTACCGTCAGCAACGCTCCCAACGGGCTGTATTGCTTGAACGTGTAATTTCCGTTTGCCACCTGGCCGGCGGCGTTGGTGATGGATAGCGTGCTTGACGCAAAGGCTATTGTCGTCTGTTGACCGTCGGCAATCAGCGCCGACGTCTTCCCTTTCAACGAGGCTGGAGCCCAATTTGGCACCGACCAGAAACTGATAGTTCCGGTGTTCTCAGCGTTGCTCCGGTTGTTGAAGATGCACTCGTTGTTGGTGATGAACGTCAACAACACAACTGTCTTGGTGCCCGATATATTGGGCGGGGCGGTGTAGGTGATGGACAATTGCGCCGTATCCGGGGTCAGTTTCTTGTAACTATAGTCGCCAACTCCGTTGTCGTAGTTGGTATTGCCCGAGTTCTGGCTGAAGGTGCTGCTGCCAAAGCAAAGATAAAATGTGCCGCCACCGTTCTCCGTCGTGGCCCCCATCAACCCGTCTAGCGATTTCGGCGCTGTATTGTACGCAAAACTTACCTTGTTGGTAGCGGAGTGATTACCGCTAGTATCCACAGCGTAGGCCTGGACAATGTTGGTACCGGGGATCAGGATGAGGTCGGCCGACCAGTTGGTCCAGGCGTTGACGGTGGAAGGCATCGTCCAAGCCGAGCCGTTCAATGAATAATACACCTTTCCCACCGCCACGTTGTCGCTGGCCTTGCCCGTCGCTGTAAACATCCCGTTGGTCTCCTGCTGGTTGGCCTTCGGGGTCACAATGCTCACCGTCGGCCTGGCCACATCCACGAAATTGGCCGTAAACGCCAGATTGGTCTGCATGGTAAAGTGCAGCGTGGCGCTGTTGGTGGTCAGGCTCCCGGTCCAGTTGGTGAAGGCAAAGCCGGACGAGGCACTGGCGGTCATCTTATAGTTTACATTGATGGCCAGCAGGGTGCCGTTGTACTTGGGATTGACGGAGCCTTTCCCGTGGATGGAGACCGTCAAGGGCATACGCACCAGATAGACAAAGCGGACAGTGTTGGTGGTTGAGCGATTGCCGCTGGTGTCCACGGCGCAGGCTTGGACGGTGTTGGTACCGGGGATCAGGGTGAGGTTGGCCGACCAGTTGGTCCAGTTGTTGTTGGTGGTGGCCGTCGTCCAAGGTGAGCCATTCAACGCATAATAGACCGCGGCCACGGCCACATTGTCGCTGGCCTTGCCCGTCGCCGTAAACGTCCCGTTGGTCTCCTGCTGGTTGGCCTTCGGGGTCACAATGCTCACCGTCGGTTTGGCCACATCCGCAAAATTGGCCGTAAACGCCAGATTGGTCTGCATGGTAAAGTGCAGCGTGGCGCTGTTGGTGGTCAGGCTCCCGGTCCAGTTGGTGAAGGCAAAGCCGGACGAGGCACTGGCGGTCAT